>LFCJ01000640.1_pt1 | contig 22485 bp, 17 predicted proteins | sample 643141 | NCBI WGS metagenome assembly LFCJ01 (sample SAMN03766243, study PRJNA286221) | soda lake metagenome | biome: soda lake; feature: Kulunda steppe; material: water; isolation source: sample B1-Br-g2 brine of Lake Bitter-1 | place: Russia: Kulunda steppe | collected 2010-07
AATACTATCATGAACTAATACTCACATCGCCGCAGTCGCTTGGTTTTCCATATAAAAAATCTTGTATAATTCTATAAAAATCTATGAATAAATTACAACGATTCTATTACAATCAGTAAATTTTATAGAAAAGAAGCAAGAAAGTTTAAGAGGTAAGGATGTTACTACCCGAATTGCATGGCACGCGAACGGACGGTACCGGACGATGATGAATTGGTCGACACACCCGCTGATCGTGTCGAATCAGACAGTAACAACGGTCTAATCGACCGGCGATCGTATCTGACGATGGCTGGAATCGCTTCCGTGGCTGGTGCGGGTGCAATCGCTGGCGTTGGGAGTGCGACTGCAGAGGAGTATGAGGTCATTGAGGCCCGTGGACAGCTTATTTGGGTTGAAGACGGCGAGACCTTCGAGAACAAAATCATTGATTTCTCCTCGGGAAGCTACGCTCGCATCGTCACGCGCGGGAGCGGCTGGACGATCCGAAACATTGGGTTCAAGGGAACCCACCGGACGGATTATCACGCAATCGTCGCCAGCTGTGATGGCGGTCGTGGCCTCATCGAGAACATCTATCTCGGTGATGGCTGTATCCGCCCGAATCAGTACAGTTCACACGGCCAATGTGGCATCTTTGTCCACCGGACGCACGCCGGCCACATTGATATTCGAAACTGTAACATCCAGGAGTGGCCCAACAACGGCATCTACGCCTCCGCACCGGAGTACGAAGGCGGCGGCACCATCCACATCGACAACTGTTACGCCGCAAACAACTATGTCTCCTCCTACCGGCTGGCAACTGACGGCTCGAAAGTGACGAACTCCGTCGCCTACAACGACGGCGGCCGCTACCGCGGACGCTGTTTCTGGGGCTGGCCACCGGGCGAACTCGAGATTGAGAACTGTGATTTCGACTCTGGTCCGTACAGTGGCGCAATCCACGTCGGCCGGAGCAGCGGCCGTACACGGCTCACGATTCGGGACAGCCAGTATGACAGTATCCGTGAACGTGGGACCGTAAACATCAATGATGCCGGCGGGAACGGTTCGAATCCGGATCTCTCGATGCCCGACGGGATCCCGACCTCGCCGGAGGAAGCCGCAGGTGGTGACGGCGGGAGTAGCCCCTCAGCAGGCGATCATCCCGACCTCCAACACACCTACGAGTTCCGACCCGACGGTGACGAGTGGGTCGACTACTACTTCGAGGTCGAGGAGGGGCCGATCGAGCCCTCGACGGCCAACGGTGCCCAGATCGAAGAGCGCTACCAGTGGGTTTCTTCGGATGGAACGAAAGCCGCCGGCCGGGTCACCGACGCCGCTCACGCCTGGGAGTTTGACACCAACATACTCGACGCCACCGTCGAAGGCGACCTCGAGGTGCTAATCAACCGCACCGAATCCTACCTCGAGCGCTATCCACTTTCGGGGGCAACCGGAGACGACTGGAAAGGTGATATGCCGTGGCAGGGTGATCATCCGGAGCTCCAACACACATACGAGTTCCATCCCGGCGACGAGGAGTGGGTCGACTACTACTTCGAGATCGAGGACGGACCGATCGAGCCCTCGACGTTCAACGACGCCGAAATCGAGTCGGCCTTCCAGTGGGTGTCCGAGGATGGCACCAAAGCCGCCGGTCGGCTCACTGACGAGCGCCACGCCTGGGAGTTCGACACCAACCTCGTAGACGTCACCGTCGAGGGCGACCTCGAGAACGTGTTAGTCAACCAGGTTGACTCGAATCTCGATCGGTATCCGCTCTCCGGGGCGACCGGTGACGAGTGGAAAGGGGATATGCCCTGGCACGAGGATGACGGCCTCGAGAACGTCATTCTGATCGATGGCGTCGGCACCGACAGCGTCTCCCGGTATGAGTTCATCGTCAGCGGCGAGGTCGAAAAATCGACGTACAAGGGTGCGTCGATCGATGACGAAGACACCATCGAGGACGGCCACGTCAGTGGGGCCGTTGCGAGTTGGCGTGACGCCTTCCGGTTTTCCGGGGAGATCAAGGAGCTTTCGATTGACGGTGAGGCTCGCGTCCTGGTCAACGACGAGGAGATTGACCCAGACGGCTACGGTCACGAGTTGCCGAACCTGCTTACGATCGTCGGTCGTGGCGTCACGACAAGCTTCGAGTTCACCGTCGATGGCGATCTCGAAAAAGTCGGCGACGGCGAGGGGATCGTCTCCGGAAGCACCGCTGAGAGCTCACTCTCGAGTGGTGTCGAACGCTACCGGTTTTCGGGGGCACTTACGGACTTTACGTTCGCCGACGGCGGGGCCCACGTCTATCTCAACGAGGATCGGATCGATCCCGAGGAGTACACCGACCGACAGTTGTTGCCACACGCACTGATCGTCGACCCCACCGAAAGCGACGGCGAAAGTCAGTACTCATTTACTGTCGATGGGGCGGTAATGAAAGCCGACTACCGCGGCGCGGTGGCCGACGACGGCGACCTGATTGAGGGAACGGTTGTCAGCGGCGCAGTCGAGGAAACGCTCGATGCCTACTGGTTTGACGGTGACATTGCGGACTTCACCCTGCTTGGCGACGCGAAAGTCCACGTCGAGTACAACGTTCGCGATCAGTAATCGAGCCTAATCGGTCCCGTCGTTTAATTTTTCGCCGCTGGTTTTGTGGAACCGGTGTTGAAACGCTGCTGTTCGGTGGTGAGTGGTTCCCACTGAGACGGCTCTGTTGAAATCCTCAGCAGATAATAAGTGCCGACTGCTGAATAGAGAGGATGGATGCAGTACGGTGACCGTGTTCATTCCATACCCAGTCTACTGAATTACCTGTGCTATGCGGACTGCATAGTGACCGTTTGCGGTTTTCTCCAGTATACGCCGAGCGGAGCGAGGCGTTTCACCGACGGTGAGGCCGAAGGCCGAGCCGTCGGCCTTTTGGCATCAACGGGTTTTACCGGGGTTCGACCGAGTGAGCGAAGCGAACGAGAGAGGACCCCGGTAAAAGAGGTTGCTGTACTGAGCGTTCGACCTTCCACGTTGACCGCGCTCTGTCCCGTGCCACACTCGTGCTGTGTATTCAGCACAATCACTGAAACGTCTCATCAGTCAAGGGTTTCAACAGAGCCACTGAGACTATCTTTACAGCGCCTCAGCCGCTGCCACATCCGAAGCCGCCTCGAGCACCCGTCCCCGCTCACGTTCGGATTCGATGAACGTCTCGACCAGTTGCTGGCCGATGGCCTCGAGTTCGGGGTTTGATTGCTGTGTCCATTCCCCATCTGTTTTGATTGCCAGTTCTGTCCCCTCGGGTCGCCACTCATACCGCCACTCTTTTCCACGGACGAGCACCGCTGGATCGTAGTTGCGCGCCCAGACGATATCCTCGAGGGCGACTTCGTACCCGTCGCCGACAGCCATCGACGGCAGGAGTTTGGGGAGCCGTCGCAGCGAGAACGGTGTCTGGACCCGACCGGCCGGTCCGTTCGCGATGAGGAACGGCACATGTACTCCCGCTTCGGACAGTTCCTGGCCGTGGCCATAGGTGCCGTTTTCGCCAAAGCACTCGCCGTGATCGCCCGTAATCGCGACCAGCGTCTCCTCTCCGACTTTCGAAAGCAGCTGGTCGACGAAGCTGTCGGTGTACCGAATCGAATCGTCGTACGACTCAAGCAACACGTCCTGAAACAGCGACTCAAAGGGGAGATCCCACTGCCCGGCAAACAGCGAGAGGTTTGCCGGATAGGAGAGCAGCCGTGAGCGCGAGCGGTAGGCTGCCGGCGGCAGGTACGGCATGTGCGGGTCGACAAGGAAAATCCACAGAAAATACGGGGACTCTGCGTCCTCGAGCCAGGTGTCAATTTCCTCGGCGAGGGAGTCCCACGACATGAACATATCCTGGCCCTGCCACCAGTTGAGCGCTTGGACGAACGCATCGGTGACGACGTTGCGGTAGCCACCTTTTTTCACGAACCCACTCGAGAGGTTATCGTCCATAAAGTCCTCGAAGTGGTCGAAATCTCGATCGTATGCAAAAAACCGGGAGGTCCACGGATTTGCCGTAAACCCCGCAGTCTCATATCCCATTTCGCGAAAGGTCTGTGGCAGCGTCCGCCGCGTTCGCATGTGCTCACGCGTGCGCTCAATGGAGCCATCGGGATCCGACTCGAGGTTCGGGTTGACGTACTGGCCGGTCATCAGCGCCGAAACCGACGTGTTGGTTGCTGGTGCTGGGGCGATCGCGTTCTCAAAAACGAGTGACCGTTCGGCCAACTCGTCGAGCGTCGGCGTCACGTCGGCGTCATAGCCCATGAACCCACAGTGGTCGGCCCGCCAACTGTCGACGGTAAGTAAGACCACATCCTGCTGGTCGGTCATATCTCGAGACGGGATGGATCGGTGTATAGTAAATTCCCGGCTACCGACTGGTGTTCGACACGCTCGGTGACCATGGGACACTTGTCCGCTTGGCTACTGGTGGTTCCCTAGAGCGCTTGGACCTGGGCCGTCTCCGTCCTAAATGAGGGGGTGTTCCCACACGGTGGGGTATGCCCGGCATAACAATAGATCTGAGAGTCTTTCCCCTGGATACGATGGCCCAGCGAAACACGGATATCACAGCCAGTCCGGCTCCCGAACACCCGACGGCCTCGGCGGTGACGCTCCCGCCGTCACTCGAGACGCGCATCGAGGACCGCCTCACCCGAAGCGAGTTCGAAACGGTTGAGGCGTACGTTACGTTCGTTCTCGAGGAGGTACTCACACGCGTCGAAGATGCTGACGAGGCTGACGCTGATTCCCACGCTGACAGCGTTGACCGCAGTGAGGTTGACCGTCGACTGCGGTCGCTTGGCTACCTCGAGTAGGCGGGTTCGGCAGTGCGATTTGAGTGGTGCGCGCGGTCGGTTTTTGCGGTGACCTCGGCGGTTTTGTTTTCTTTCACACTGATCTGTTATGGATTATCACATTCTATCGGTTCGGTGAACGAATTGACATTCATCGGTTGTTCTCGAAAAAAGTAGACGGCTTGCCAGGAAGCAACGCCAGTGTCGACCGTCGCCTCAGTTTATGGAATGACCTTATATTCATGAGATGTACCTGAATGGGCTATTAACGTGCTTACATTCAAACCGCTATGGTTATATATGGCGTCACTGTGTCCTCCGACAGGATGTGTGATCAAGCATGAAATGTGCTAATGTCCTGTTCGAACGTACTAACAACGCAGTAATTAATCACCCAATCGTTTCACAGCGTGGGTTTGAGACGAGAGATTCGAGAACCGTGACTGGTGGGGTTGAAGCATGATTCCGGGTAAGTACCGAACGCTGATCCTTTCGACGGCGATGTTCAATTTGGGCTTCGTCATCTGGTTTTCGTTCGCGCCGTTTACCGGTGGTATTGCCGAGGAGTTTGGACTCTCGGTCGCCGACCTGGGGGTCGTCGCGAGTGCGGCAATCGTCGCCGTTCCGGCCGGCCGAATCCTTGTCGGCCCACTAACCGATAAGTACGGCGCAACGGTGACTGGCTGTCTGACGTTAATCCTTGTCGGCATCTTCTCCATCATCAGCGCCTTTTCCCAGACCTACGAGGTGTTTATGGCCTCACGAATCATCGCCTCGTTGGCGGGCATCACGTTCGTGATTGGCATTCAGCACGTTGCCGAGTGGTTCGACGAGGAGAACTTAGGGACTGCCGAAGGGATTTTCGCCGGCGTCGGTAACGCCGGTGCCGGACTGGGTGCGTACTTTACGCTCCCACGAATCTTCTATGAAGGCTACACCGACCCGTTCTTTGGTAGCGAGTTCCTCTTTGGTAGTGAGTTCCTCGCCACTTCGAGCAACTGGCGTGCGGCGTTCTTTTACACGGGTGTGCTCGCGATTATCCTCGGGATCATGTACTACCTGTTTACCGAACCGGCCAAAAGCGAGGCCAAACGCAAGGCAACCAAAGAGGGTGTCAGCTTCAAGCAGTTCCTCTTTATTGGGAGCCGCTACGGTGCGGTCGTTCTCTCGGTTGCTTACATCATGACCTTCGGCCTCGAGTTGTCGATGAACGGCTTCCTTGGAACCTACTACCGAGAGGCGTTCGGACAGGGTGATATCGTGATCGCCGCAACCTTCGCTGCGACGTTCTCGATTGCCGCTGGTCTGCTCCGACCGATTGGTGGCTACGTGAGCGACCTTGTCTACCGCAAAGAGATGAATATCCTCCCGTGGTTCAACGGAGAGTACCGCAACCAGTGGACGTTTACGACGCTCGTCTTCGTCGTCGTCTCGATGTTCGCGATGACTGCCGCCGGTCTGACGGGCAACATCTATATTGCCGTCGTCGCCGGCTTCTTCGTCGGGATGGGGTGTGCCTTCTCGGAGGGTGCAATCTTCGCTCAGGTGCCGGCGATGTTCCCGAACAACTCCGGTGCGGTCGCCGGTGTTGTCGGCGGTGTCGGCACCGTTGGCGGTGTTGCCTACCCGCTTATCTACACCTCGCCATACCTACCAAACCTTCACGTTGGCTTCGCGATTGCCGCCCTCACGATGGTGCCGATCCTGTTGCTCAGCGCGTGGGTGTTCCAGCCGTCGGTCTCCGAGCGAGCTAACGATGACGGCTGGCTTGTCTCCGACGAGAACCCGGCTGATGCGGTCGCGGCTGACGACTGAAGACCGAACCCCCGATTTCGTGTGAATCGGTGCCGTCAGGTCGTCGTCGTCTCGCTTTCTCGACTTTTTGTATCCGGCCTCAAACCCATCGGCTGCCGGCCCACCGGCCGATGGCTCTCGAGACGCGTTTCTTGTCACCCCGGAGAAATGACCGCAAAGCCAGATATTCCAATATATAATTCTATCGGATTTCGGTTTGACATCGCGTATCGGAAACAATGATTGTACCTCGGCACGCATGGAGACATATGAGCGGAACTTACGATGTCGTGATTGCCGGTGCGGGCCCCGCCGGGGCCCAATGTGCACGCGACCTCGCTGCGCGGAACTACGACGTCGTCGTCCTCGAGACTGAGGCCGAAGCCGACTTCCCGCGGCAGTCGAACAAATCGACTGCAGGGACGTTCCCGTCGATGATGGCCTCATTCGGTGTCCCCGACGACGTCGTAATGAACTACACCGACAGCGTCGTCCTCGAGTCCCCAACTGACCACTACGTCCAAGACCAGCCGGGCGCTGTCCTCGAGTTCGCCGATTTCAAACGGTGGCTCGTTGCGGAGGGACGAGCTGACGGTGCGGAGTACCGATTCGATGCCCGGGCGACGAAACCGATCGTCGAGAACGGTTCGGTTGCGGGCGTCACCTACAACGGTTCGGAGGACATCTACGCGGATATCGTGATCGATGCGACGGGTCCGAGCGCGCCGCTTGCGAGTGCACTCGGCGTCACCGAACTCGAGCGCCCTAATCAGGCAATCGGTATCGAATACGAGTTCGACAACGTCGTAATCAACCATCCCCAGTATGCCGACCTGACTGATGCAATGATGCTCCGACTGGATCATCGGATGGCTCCCGGCGGCTACTCCTGGATTTTCCACACTGGTGACCAGACTGCCAAAGTTGGGGTCTGTTACATCCAAAATGAACGCTACCAGGAGTACGGGTCCGGTCGCACGATCGACGGCTATCTGAAGTACTGGCTCGAGTCCGATCCACGGTTTGCTGATGCAGAGCCATTTGAGGGAAAACAACACCGTGGCTCCGCACACATCCAGTATCCAACACGCCTGAGCACTGATAGCTTCATGGCGATCGGCGATACGGTGCCGACGGTCGATCCGCTCTGGGGCGAAGGGATTCACAAGGGGATGCTTTCGGCGCGTGCGGCGGCGATTGCGGCCGACCGCGCCCTCCAGTTGGATGAACCAAACACCTCCGCGTCGATGATGCAGACCTACGACGAACTCTGGCATCAGATGGTCGCCCCACATGCCCGTGTGCGACTGCTGATGACGAAACTGCTCTATTTGGCACCGAACAGCCGGTACGATCAGTTTATGGCTGATCTACGAAAACTCGATGATGGGACGCTCAAAAAGGCCAACAACGGCCATCCGCTCTCAATCATGCGGCTGGTACACGCCGGCGATATTTCACTTCTCGGCCGCTATGTCAAAGACGAACTCGGCCCGAATCCGCTTGCCACCGTCAAAGGGCGGGCTGGGCGGAGCGCTGGGGCGCTCTCGAGTCTGTTCCGGTAATCTCGAGTCTGTTTGCGTTTGCGTTTGCGCTTGTGTTCTCGTTCCGGTTTGCGTTTCCTTTCCGTCTCCATCACAGCATGGCTTGTCTGTGGCAACGACATCGCGTTCCCCTCGAAGCCAGACGGTCGATATAACTGTTCGCGACTCGTAGCTGGCGTCGATGAAAGGCCCAGGGATTTTTTGGATGCTCCAGACGGCAGCGGGGCTCTCAATGGCTGGTCCGATGGTGATTATCGGCGTCAGTTTTCTTCAATCGGGAGAGCTCCTCTTCGGGCTCGGCTTTGTTGCACTCGGCGTCCTCGCCCTGTTTTTTCCGTCGTGGCTTGTTCGCCGAATCGGCGGTCCACGAACGTGGATTCGTCGACGGTTTCAGCGGGAGTCTCCTGACGAGAACGACACGTCAGGTCACGACGATACTGCCGGCCTCTGGGATCGGCTTCGGCGCAACTGACCGCTGACGGACGCCACATCGATCACGCTTTATTGCCGGACTCTCACTCTCACTCTGACTCCCCCTCCGACTCCAGTCCCGGCCACCCCTGAATCGTCTCGTAATCGCCCGGCGAAACCGGTCCCTCGAGCAACGGATCGTCGGTCTCGACCATCCACTCCCGAAGTCGGCCGGCGAGGTCCTTCCGAACGTCCTGATATCGGGGCTCGAGGGCAACGTTTTCATCTTCCTGTGGCGTCGACTCGAGGTCATACAGTTCCTCGTAGGGTCGGGGCGGGACCCCATATTGCTCTCTGACTTCGCGGCCGGATTCGCTGGCGAAGATGTCTTTGGTGAGGTAGACGGTTGGAAGGTGCCAGAAGTTGCGGATGTATTTGTACCGCTCTGTCCGAATTGCCCGGACTGGATTGTACATGTCGTGCCAGGTCATTTCGGTGAAGCAGTACTCGCGTGGGCGGTATTCTTGGTCTTCGCTTTCGTTGCCGTCTCCGCTTTCACTCTCGTTTCCGTTCTCACCTCTGCTTTCGCTCTCACTCCCACTTTCACCGCCACCCTCCTCACCCACAACCAACGGCAAAAAACTCCGCCCATTGAGTCCTTCTGGGACCGCAACGTCGGCAAACTCGAGCACCGTCGGTAAAATATCGACGTTGCTGAGCAGTGTCTCGTAGCGCTCACCGCTTTCGATGACGCCCGGATACCGTAGCACGAGCGCCGCTTCGATGCCGGCATCGTAACAACTGCCCTTCGCGCGGGGAAACGCGATGCCGTGTTCGGTCGTAAAAATGAGAAGGGTTTCCTCAGCAATCCCGGCGTCCTCGAGTGACGCACAGATCGTCCCGACTGCTTCGTCGACGGCACGGACCATCCCGTGCATCTCTGCTACGTCCTGTCTGATGCCGCGTCGGTCGGGAAGATAGGGGAGTGGCCGAACCGACCCTGGGTCGTCAGCCACGTAGTGGTCGGGGTCGAAGCCGTACCGGCCGGTGTCGCCTTCGACACGGTGGAGTTCAAAGAAGCCGACGGAGGCGAAAAACGGGGCGTCCGAGCCTGTCTCGAGGAATGTCGAGACCACGTTGGCGACGTTTCTGGCCCGGTTGGCCTCGTGCACGGCCGGCGAGACGCCAGGATAGAGGTTTCCCTCCGAGTGAACGTAATCGTAGCCCAGTCGGTCGGTGTCCTGGCTAATATGCTGGAGTCCAAAGAGGTGCGTTTCGTAGCCGCCAGCGCTGAGATACTGTGGGAGAATCCGTTCGTTCTCGTTGAGTTCCCAGTCACCGTGGGCCAACCCCATGAGTCCGTTGACGTGAGGATAGCGCCCGGTCATGAGACTGCCACGGCTGGGGGAACACTGTGGGGCGGTGACGTAGTGGTTCTCGAACAGCGCGCCCGATTCGGCGAGTGCTGCGATCCGTGGGGTTTCGATATCGGTGCCGTAACAGCTGAGATATTGGCCAAGATCGTGACAGTGGATGAGCAGCACGTTGGGCCGTGGGCGGTCCATACCCTGTGTCTCCAACGACCGTCCACTAATAGGCTCGACCGTCTGACTGCCTACTGGTGTGGTGGCGATGGCAGGCGGCGGTGGTTTGGTACCCATTTGTGCCGGTTTTTTCTCCTGCCAGTTAATTTCCGGCGGGAAAACTCGAGTGAACGCCGGTTGCGTGGCAGTCATCGCTGGCTGTGTGCAACTATCGCGCTTTCTGTTTCACTATGTGGACTTCTCACAGACCGGTCTCTGATTGCGTTCGGTCGCCTCCAGTCGGGCGAATTTTGCGCCCTCGCGTCTGCCGGTAATTCCCTATTGCTCCCGGTAGCAGACAATTAAGAACTCTCATACGAGGCTATGGAAGGAAAATAATTCATCAACTTGTAACAATTTATAGACAAGAAGGCTTATGCTCTAAGGGTGGAGTTGACCCGTGTATGGCCCGCAGTAATCCGGTCCGAGAACATGAATTGTCAGAAAAACACCTTTCGAAAATACTCACAATCGCCGGGCAGGGAACGCCCGCGAGTTTCGAATGTACCGTCGATGGTGAGATTGCACCGGCGACGGCGTCCCCCGGCCCGCTCCCGATTCGGTCGGGGCGGACCGTCGAAGGAACCGTTGAATCCGACACCCAACGCTATCTGTTTTCGGGCGAACTCACCGATGTGACGATTATTAATCGCGGTGGCATCGAGGCACCCGTTGTCGATCCCGAAATCTACGTCGAAGAACGATAACGCCAACTCACGAGACGTTCCAGACCACGAGGAGACAACAGATGCCCACGGCGACGATTGCGATGAGTGGATTCAATAGTCCTAACAGCGCCGCCGGAATGACGAGTACATTGTAGCTGAGTGATAGCATAAGCGTCCGCTCGAGTCGCGTCTGTGTCCCCTCAGCGAGCCCAAACGCACGCCCGACGGCTCCAAGGGTCTCGTTAACGATTGCAAGGTCGGCGGCATCGGAAGCCAGTGCTGTGCCGCTCCCAAGGGAGATGCCGAGGTCTGCCTCCGCCAGTGCGGGCGCGTCGTTCGTCCCATCGCCGACCATCGCGACCTGTCGGTCGGCCGTCAACCGTCGGATTGTCGCTACCTTGCCGGCCGGCGAAATGCCGGCAAAGACGTGATCGACCGCCGGATGGCGCTCGAAGAGATCTGTGGCCGCCTGATCGTCCCCAGTGAGTACCACGACCTCGAGGTCGCGGAATCCGTCGACCGTCTCCTCCCAGTCGGTTCGGGGCTCGTCACCAACGACGATGACGCCTTCAGCGACTCCATCTCGGCCGACGACGACGGGGAGGTGTCCCTCATCGCGTGCGGCTTGTACACGGTTGTCAATTTCCGCCTCGAGTGTCCACCCTTGCTCACCGAATAGTTTGGGGTGGCCGGCGAGTACCTGTTGCCCATCGACGACGCCTTCGACGCCGGTGGTGTGACTGTGGAACTCCTCGACTTCGAGTGTGGATGTTGATGCGGATGGGCGTGGACCTCCGCTATCCGCTTGTGCCTCGTCCTCACTCCCAGCAGCGAACGCCGCCGCAATCGCCTCCCCGGCCGGATGGGCGGCCCGCTGCTCGAGCGTGCCGGCTGCTGACAGAAGCGCTTCGGGAGCGTCGGCCTCGAGCACGGTCATCGAACCGGTCGTGAGTGTCCCAGTTTTATCGAACACGACGGTGTCGATCGCGCGCAGGCGCTCGAAGACGGTTTCGTCGAAGACGACGATTCCGGCCTCAAGGGCCTCCTCGATACTTGCGGCAACCGAGAGCCGGGTGGCAAAGCCGAGGGCCCACGGGCTGACGACCATGGCGGTCCCAAGTGCGAGCAGGAGGACCGACGTGAGCGCGAACCCACTGAGGAGGCCGACGATGACCGCGAGACCGACGGCACCGCCGACGACCGGGAGCGCTTTTGCGGCGAGTTCGTCCGCCCGGCGCTGGGCACCGTGGTCGGCACTCTGGAGGTTCCAGACTGTGCGCATGAGTTGGTCGATGCTGCTCGTCGTTTCCGTTCCCACTTCGACGACGGCGGCATCCGTCGTGACGACCGACCCACCCACCACAGCGTCGCCGTCGACTTTCGACCGCGGGAGTGACTCGCCGGTGATGACCGCCTCGTCGACGGTGCAGGTGCTGTCAACGAGACGGCCGTCGACCGGAATCCGCTCACCCTGTTGGACGAGGACGCGGTCGCCGGCCTCGAGTTCACTCACGCCGACCATCTCGGTCGTCCCGTCGGGCTCGAGCCGGCGGGCCTCATCGACTTGGGAGATGGTGAGGTCGGTTAGCCGGTTGAGCGCCCGCCGTTTGACCGTCGCCTCGTAAAAAATCGCGGCCATTACGAGCGCCGTCACGGCGATTGCGAGGTCAAAGTAGATGTCGCTGTGGCCGGTTACCACGGCAACGGTACTGTACAAATAGGCGCCAGCGGCGGTCACCAGTGCGAGTACACCGGTCGTTGGCTGACGGCGTCTGAGGCTCACATACGTACTTCTGAGAAGCGGCTTTCCGGTGGCATAGATGATCAATGCCGTCATCACAATAAAAATCTGCAAGTATATCAACGCGTTCTGGGTTTCGAAATCGTCGGCGTAAAGCGCCAGCAGCGGGCTGTCGACCAGTTCGGCCAGATAGATTGGATACAGCAGTGTGGCATAGGGCAACATCAGAAAGAGCCCGAAGACGACGCCAATAATATAGCGGAACTCGAGCATATCGTCGCTGCGGCGTTTGCGGAGCCCGGTCATCTCTCGGGCGCGACGCGTGCCGCCGGTTCCCGCCTCACCGGCGGTTGCCTCCTCCCGGAGATAGGCCGTATAGCCGACGCGACTCAGCTTGTCCCGAAGGGCCTGCTTTGCGATAACGGCCTGATCGTGGTCGACACGGACGGTCTCAGTGATGTAACTCCCCGCGGCATCGACAACGCCGGCCTGACTTTCGGCGGTTGCCTCGAGAAAGGATTCACAGGTTGCAGAGTGCATGCCGTCAACGCGGAAGAACGTTCGGACTAGTGTCGGTTCCTCTTCAGTGTCGTCCTCACTCGAGTCACTGCTTGCGTTCGATTCATCGGTATCGGTAGACGGCTGCTCGCCGTCGTCCGTGTTTGGCTCCCGTTGGGAGCTGTCAGCGTCGCCGTGCTCACCCCCTTGCTCCTCGAGAGGCTGTTCGGGTCCCGTCTTGACGGTGAAGGGGGCTGGTTGATCCCCCGCTTGGCTGTGGTCGGTTGGTGACCCGTAGACATCGTGAATTTCTCGACAGCCCGCCGAACAGAACTGGCCGTTGCTGGAACTCTCGCTGTCTGGAAGTGCCGTTCCACAGAGCAGACACCGGTCGTCTTCGCTTCGATGCTCACTCACGTACCATCGTCTGGGTGTTCGACCGTCATAACAGTGTTTTTTGAAACCGGTTTCTGACCCGCCCAATTTCTGTCGTCGCTCACGTTGCGTTCGAACCGATGGTACATTATGATTGATCGCGTGGTATCCCTATGCCGACAGTGATCGTGACCCACGGTGCCGAGCGTGATCCCGGATGAACTGGCGTGAGGACTCCTATGGGTGGGTCGGCGAGTGGAGTGCCCGCCGGGCGGCCCTCTCACCCACGCGGACGGCAATCGTTGACGCCGGCACGGATTCCACGTACACTTACGCCGACCTCGAGCAACGGGCCACCCAAACGGCAGCTTTGCTTGGGGAATATGGGGTTTCCGACGGCGAGCGGGTCGCGCTCGTCTCCCGAAATCGGATCGAGGCCTTCGACTGTTTTTTCGGGACGGGCAAAACCGGCGGCGTCCTTGCACCACTGTCCCATCGGCTCGCGCCGCCGACGCTCGCTGCGTTACTCGAGACTATCGACCCCCGGCTGCTAATCGTGGAATCGCCGTTCGTCGAGCCAGTTGAGGCGGCACTCGAGGCCGTCGCCGATGGCACTGAACCGGCGGTGTTAGAACTCGAGGTCGATGGGGCAACTAAGAGGTGGGACTCGTTTGCCGAGCAGTTGCCGGAGGCGAGTCTCGAGGCGGGATCGGATGGCGGCTCGACCGGCCGTGGTCGTTCCCGTTCACTCTCGCCCTCGCCCACGCTCTCACTCGAGGACCCCCATCTCCTCCTCCACACCGGCGGCTCGACGGGCGTGCCGAAAGTAACGACGATCACTCACGGCTCGATCTACTGGAACTCACTGAACACGATCACGGCGTGGGGACTCAGCGCCGATGACCTGACACCGATGGTGTTTCCGCTCTTTCACACCGGCGGCTGGAACGTCCTCTCGATTCCGCTTATCCATATGGGAGCGACACTGGTGATCGACCGCGAGGTTGATGCCGGCCGGATACTCACCCATATCGAGTCCCACGGAGCGACGGTGCTCGTCGCGGTGCCGACTGTCCTCAGATCGCTTACGACCCACCCACACTGGGCGGATACCGACCTCTCGACGCTCCGATTCGTCAAAAGCGGCGGCGGTCCCTGCCGAGAATCGGTCATCCGTGCATGGCGCGAGCGCGACATTGACATTTCACAGGGGTATGGCCTCACCGAAATCGGGCCGAACAACTTCGCGATGCCGGATGCCTGGCCCGACGGGAAGGTCTCGAGCGTCGGCAAACCGGTGATGCACGCCGACGCTCGCATCGTCGACGCGGAAGGAAGCGTGCTCGAGGGCGGTGAAACTGGCGAACTCGAGTTGCGGGGACCGCATGCGGCGGCGGGCTACTGGGGAGCCACCGATAGTGACGAGTCGACGTTTGATGGCGACTGGGTTTCAACGGGCGACCTCGCCCGCGTCGACGCCGACGGGTTCTACCACATCGTTGGCCGCAAGAAGACGATGTTCGTAAGCGGCGGCGAGAACGTCTATCCGCCGGCCGTCGAAGACGCCATTGCCGATCACCCCGCCGTCGCTGACGTTGTCGTTATTGGTGTCGCCGACGAGCAGTGGGGAACCGTCGGAAAAGCGGTCGTCGAACCGGCTGAGGGGTGGGGAGGTGGCAGCTCCAACCCCGACGCTGACGCCGACGCCGGTGCTGACGCTACCGCTACCGCTGACCAGCCCCCACTGACACTCTCGGAGCTAACGGGGTTTCTCGAGGGGCGTCTGAGTCGGTATGCGATGCCGGCCCACCTCGAGTTCGTTGACGAGTTGCCAACCAGTGGCCCATCGAAGATTGACCGGGCGGCGGTCGAAGAGCAGTTTAGTTCGGATACATAGGCGTTGGGAATTAAGCAGTTGTGGACCAGTAGAGTAGTATGCGCAATCGGTCCCTCCGCTACCGGTTTCGAATCGGGCAGTTGTTTTTGGCCCTCGGACTGGTCGGATTGGTACTCACACCGCTTGCCCTTTCAGTCGGCGGGCCGGCCGATCCAGCACTCGACTCGAGTTCAAGCGACGGGAGCGAGATCAATTACCGATCCGATGTCTTCCATAGTGCAACAGCAACGTTCCTGTCGAGTCCGGTCCCCGTTGTATCGCTGTTGCTCATCATCCGCGGTACCTACTTCCTGTTTACTGGGCGAGAACACGTTCTCGGCCCTGAGCCGGAACTCGAGGGGGAGTAGCTCGACTCCGAGGCACTACTCCCACTCAGCAAACGGTGTCTCCGTCGTCGAATACTCGTTGTAGGTCGTCTGCATCGCCCGAACGCTCTCCTCGAAGGAGCGCCCCTCCTCGAGGCCCTCGCGGACGGTCTCGAGTTTCCATCGGCTCGGCGTCGTCTTTTCTTCCCAGCGGGCCTCGAGCGGTTCGATGTAGCGGTCGACTGCGCCTTCGGACAGCCCTGATGTCCGAAGCCCCTGACGGGCGAACTCGAACACTTCGTCGTAGATAACCGCGGAGTCGGTTGTCGCCTCGCCGTCGGCGGTGAGCCATTCCAGGTCGGCGTCGATACCGGTTTCGACGGCGCTGTAGAAACTACGTCTCGTTTTTGTTTCCTCGAGATCCCTTACGGGGTGGTCGGCGCCGACGAGTCCACGCAGGAGGCCGGCGACGAGGGCGAGAAACGCGATATTGTCCTCGACGGTTGGCTGCGCCGCAAGCGGGCGGTACTCGAGGCGGATCGACCGTTCGTCGCCGTCGCCGACGGGTTGGCCGCCGGTGACGCCCCGAAGCCATCGCCAGTAGGTGCCCCGCTTGTGGTCGAGTTCCCAGTACTTCTCGGCGAACGTCTCTCTGTCGCCCGTCTCGACCCATTCGCGCAAGAACGGCGCACAGGTTGCGTCGGCGACGAGTTTGTCCAGAATGTCCGTTGTCGTCTCGATTGTCCCGGGGAACTTCACCTTCTCCCACGGCCCGTTGATCGACTCCTCAAACACCGAAATACGGAGTTCGTGATGGGTTTGCTCGAGGATTTCTTCGGGCTCGAGCGCTGAGTCCTCGTAGTAATCGACCGGCAACAGCGGCGAGTTCGTTGCCAGTGCTAACACCGGGCCGAGCGTGGCGATTGCCGTGTTGTAATACTGTGGGAACGCCTCGGCCGTTGGCACCTGTAGGTGTGGTTGGATCGAACTGGTGAGGGACTCGAGGAGGATCGTTGGTGTCTCGACGGTCGCTCCGGGGACTGAGACCGAAACCGAGCCACCCGTCCGCCGGAGAATATCGTTGTCGATGGCGGTATATCGACTCGAACGGGTCATGTTTTCGGCAACGACGATGTCGTCAGTTTCGGTGATATCACCGAAGTAGGCCTCGCTACCACCGGCTGGCGGGACTGTCCACATCGCATCGAGAATAATGTCGACACCCGTCTCGGTTGCGGCCCGTTGGGTTTCCAGATAGCACTGGCGGAGGGCGGCCGCCTGTGCCTCGAGTCCCGTCTCCGAAAGTGGGTCCGGAGCGGTGTTCAATTCCGCGTTGTGTCGCCCTAACTCCCGCGCACAGGGTGCCTCGAACACGCTGTCAGCGAGGTGGGTGAGCGCACCCGTCTCCTCGACGGCGTACACCTCGAGTTCGAGGCCAATTCCAAAGCCGGGGTTGTTGAGCTCTCCTGCGGTGATTTCGGTGGCGAGCTGGGCAGCCTGCTTGCCGACGCGCTCATCGAACGTTTCCCCACTGCGGTCGCGGAGCGATCGGGTGACCGCTGCCACGAAATCGGTGTCAACCATTACGTCCACCAACCGAGTGGGCTCTCATAGAGCTACCGTCTTCAAAGAGGGGGCTACCGATTTGCTTGTATTCTTTTGACGACCGCTTCATCATTAACACACTATCTTCCACGCCCGGTCGTATCAGATCCATCCTATTTCTCCGTCGAAATAGTTAGGATAGTTCGTATCAAAGGGATGGCAAAGAGATGGTCGAATCCACTGATACCTTTCTGATTCTTCACGTTGATGACGACCAAAGTATGCTTGAGCTTTCGGCTACCTTTTTACAGCGAGCGGACAACCGCCTCCAAATCGAGACGGCATTCGGTCCGACGGAGGGACTCGAACGACTGCAGTCGGGGACGTACGATGCGATTGTTTCCGATTATCAGATGCCGGGAATGGACGGGCTAGAATTCCTCGAGACCGTTCGCGACGAACTGGGCAGTGAGATTCCGTTTATTATCTTTACCGGAAAAGGCCGCAAGGAGGTTGCAATTGATGCACTCAATCTTGGCGCTAACCGCTACCTGCAGAAAGGGGGTGATCCCAGTGCACAGTATGCGGTGTTGGCGGATGCCGTGGTTCAGGAGGTCGAACACGCCCGGGCGAGAGCCAGTCTGCAAGAAAGCGAGTCGAAGTACCGAAGCGTCTACGAGAACGCGCCGTTGGCGTTCGTTATCTGGGACCGCAACCGGACGATTGTCGACTGGAACGAGCAGGCGACGGATCTGTTCGGTTGGTCCCATGAGGCAGCCGTCGGTGAAGATATCGGGTTGTTTATTCCTGACGACCAGATGGGAGAACTCGAGTCCCTGCTTACTTCGCTGCTGACAGATCCGGAACCGGCCGAATACGTCAACGAAAACCTGACAAAAGACGGTGATCGAATCTGGTGTCACTGGTATAACGCCCCGATCGAAGACGATGGGGGTATTAGCAAAGTCATCTCTCTCGCTCTCGACATTACTGATTCGAGGGAGCGAGAGGCCGAACTCCAACGCTATGGGACGGCCGTCGAAAGCTCCGATGACTCGATTTATATGCTCGACACCGAGCGGCGGTATCTGTTTGCCAACGGCGAACACCTCGCCAGACTCGTTGACGACGGCAAAATAAGTCAGGCGACCGAAGACGCCGTGGTCGGCAAACGGTATGCAGCGATTCACTCAGAGAGGGAAGCCGACCGTATCACGCCACTGCTTGTAGACGCAATCGAGTCGGGCGAACCTAGAACCGAAGAGTACGAGTTTCTGACTGAAGAAAAATGGTCCTACCGAACCTACAGCCCGGTTCCAGACCCGACAACCGGCGAAATTACGGGTGTCGTCGTCATCTCGAAAGATATTACCAAGCGCAAACGGGCCGAAACGCGTGAGGCCTTTTTGAACTCGCTGCTTCGACACGACCTTCGCAACAAAATCCAAATTGCCCTTGGCTATCACGACCTCCTCGTTGAACGGCAGCCACAAGCGGACACAGACTGTCTCAACGCGGCCAACGGAACGCTCACCGAAGGACTGGATCTAATCGAAAAGATCGGCCTGCTCAGCAAACTCGAGAACGACGACATCGGGACCGACGACCGACCACTCACCCCGGTCCTCGAGGCGGTCATTGAATCCAAACGCCCCCATGCCGAGGAGGCGGGGATCACAGTCGAGTATATGCCCTATGGAGGGGACGATGCCAACGACAGCAACGAAGACGGTACTGTCCACGGCGGCCCTCTCCTCGAGGAACTGTTCTCGAACCTCCTTGAGAACGCGATTATCCACGCCGACGCCCGGCGGATTCGGATCTCTGTGACCGACGATACCGACGGGGTGACCGTTCACATCGAGGATGATGGTATCGGCGTACCGGAAGAGAGTGCGGTGATGGAACTGTTCAAACGCGGCTTTTCGGCCGGCGATGAGGCAGGCTCGGGGCTTGGCCTCTATCTCGTCGAGCAGATCGTCGAACGGTATGGCGGATCGGTGGCGATCACCGACTCGGACCTCGGCGGGATGGGTGTCGATGTATGGCTGCCGCGTGGTGCAGATGAGTCTGAAACCCCGTAGAGCCATGCCCGTCTGAGAAACGTTTCAGCTGTTTCCTCCGACGCCACAACAATGCCATGGGCGGCCAGACTATTAGTATTGAACATCTGACTTTATTATTGAAGTATCACTCGAGTGGCCTCAACACCTACGAGGCTTGGGCCCAAAGTAGCCGCTGTGAAACGGCTCTTACTCGTCTTTATCGTTGCAACGCTTCTCGTGACTGCTGGCTGTGTTGATTCGACGACTATCGGTAACGATGATATTTCTGCTGAAACAGATGATCCGTCCGATGTCGAATCCGGTGAAGATGAGTCAACTGGAGCAACCCCGGATGCCGATTCCACCGAGAGCGATAGCGCCAGTGATGGCGAAACTGACGGCGACGGCGAGGACGACACCACCCCCAGCACCGACGGCACCCTCGAGATACATCACATCGACGTCGGACAGGCCGATGCGACGCTCCTCGTCGAACCCGGCGGCGAGACGATGCTCATCGACTCCGGCGACTGGCGAAACGGCGGGGCTGACGTCATCGACTACCTCGAGGAACGGGATATTGACCGGATCGACCATCTCGTCGCGACCCACGGCCACGCCGACCATATTGGCGGCCACGACGAAATTATCGCTCACTACGAAACCGAACGCGACGGGATCGGCCTCGCCTACGACTCGGGTGTCGCGGCGACGAGCCAGACCTACGAGCGCTATCTCGACGCGGTCGAGACACACGATGTCGAGTTGCTTACCGTCGAATCGGGTGACAGCTTTGCCTTTGGTGGCGTCGCCGTCGATGTGTTCAACCCACCAGCCGGTGAGTCGGGAACCGATCTTCACTATAACAGCGTCACCTTCTCGCTTACGTTCGGCGAATTTACCTATCTGACCACCGGAGACGCAGAACGCGACGCCGAAGCGGAGATGATCGAGGAACACGGCGAGGCCCTCGAGGCGACCGTCTATCACGCCGGCCACCATGGCTCTTCGACCTCCTCGACGGGGCCGTTCATGGACGCCGTTGCCCCGGAGGTTGCCGTTATCTCGAGTGCGTTTGAGTCCCAGTATGGCCACCCACACGACGAAGTGCTCGAATCTTTTGCTGAGCGCGGTATCGACACCTACTGGACCGGCGTTCACGGCGATATCGTTCTTCGGACCGACGGCGAGGAGTACACCGTAACGCCCGAACACGAGTTCTCGACTGACGGCGACGACTTGCTCGAGGAGAAGCCAGCCGATGACGACGGGTCGACGGCCTCGCTTCTCCCACCGATTAACGTGGCCCCGGCCCCAATAAGTGGGTAATGACTGACTCGAGTTCCAGTGGTGGGCCTGAAAGCGAAACTGAACCTGACCCTCAACCACAAACCCAGACATACACCGCAACCGTCGACCGAATCGTCGACGACAAGATAGCGGTGGTGTTGGTGGAAGCCGGCGGCGAGACGGTCTCCCAACTGGACGTCGACGTCGCCACCATCCCGGAAGCGGGCCAACACGAAGGGGCTGTCCTGTCGGTCGTCGTTGGGGTCGATGATGAGGGGTGTCCCACTGACGGCGACAGAATCCTTGAGGCAACGTATCAGCCCGAGGAGACGCGCTCACGGCGCCGGTCAGCCCAGGATCGACTTGACAGGCTTTCGACGCGGTTGGCTGACCGCGACGATGACCATACCCGTAACGCTGACCACGGCGATGACCGGACTCGTGACGCTGACCGCGACTAAGTCGAAGGGAATCACCAACGGGACAGCGATACTCGCTCACTGGAGTCAGTGCGTTCGCTTATATATGTGGCCCTATTTTCAGCGTATATGGTGCTGGACCGATCTGTAGGGATTCGCCCGCGCCCGCAGTCACCGCTCTCGTGGAGGGTCGCCGATGGGCTATAATCTGCAGCGACACGTCGTCGACCGACTCGCGGTTCTTCGGGTCTACGGCTACGGGCTCTGTATGGGATCAGCTGACGCCCTCCCCGGCGTTTCCGGTGGAACCGTCGCTCTCTTACTTGGATTCTACGGCCGCCTCCTTGCCGCAATTACTGCCCTAACACCCGGCCGCGGCCTTGCTGTTCTCCGTGGATACGACCCCAACCGACGGGCGCAGGCACGGGACGCGCTCACCGAAATGGATCTCCAGTTTTTGTTGCCTCTTGGCCTCGGGATGGTGACCGCCGTCGCCCTCATCGCCGGCACCGTTTCGGCGCTCGCTGACAGCCACCCAATCGCTCTCTATGGCTTTTTCACCGGCCTGATCGCCGCCTCCGCAATCGTTCTGTATCGCGGTCTCGAGATCGTCTCCCTCGAGGGCGCACTCACCGCCCTCGGCGGTATCTCACTCGCCCTGCTCGTTTCTGCGAACGTGATTCAACTGCCCGGCGATGGCGCGCTCATCATCTTCCTCTCGGGGGCGCTCGCCATTAGCGCCATGATCCTCCCCGGTATCTCGGGCGCGCTCATCCTCATCTTGCTCGGCCAGTATGTCTACATGTCAAACGAATTGAGTGCGTTTCTCAGCGCCCTCGGCGGTCTTGTTGGCGGCGGCGGCACCGACGCACTCATCGGCCCCGGTGTGAGCGTGTCCGTCTTTATCGCTGGCGGACTTGTGGGACTCCTGACGATCGCCCGCGTCGTCCGCCGCGCACTCGAGATTCGCCGTGACCTGACGCTTATTTTCCTCGTGAGCCTGATTGCCGGTTCGATTCCCGCCCCGCTGCACAATATTGCGGAGGTCCATCCAGTAACGCTCGAGGTTGCCGCCCAAACGGGTCTCTGGACGCTCGTTGGGGCCGTGGCACTCTTCGCGCTCGATTGGCTGGCCGGTGGGTTCGACGCTGAGTAGCCACCAACATATTTCACTGCCTCGGTCGTACAGTCAGTATCACCGACACAAACGATGACGGCCGGACGGTGCTCACTCGCCGCCGACTCCTTCTTGCGGGTGGTGTCACGCTCGGGAGCGTCGGCGGCGGCGCACTCTACGTCAACCGGGAGCTACAGGGCGATACCGGCGGCTACGTTGCACCCGATGGCGCCCCCACGATAACGACGCGTGGGACGTTCGACGACGACGGTCTCCGGCAGTCGGATGCTGACGCTGACACACCCGCCGCACAAACCGATGGCGAGTGGGACGGTCTCGAGGACGCCACGGACCTCTTCGTTTTCGTCCACGGCTTTGACACCGCCGACGAGGCGGCACGAAATCAGGCCTATACCGCCCAGTTGGG
>LFCJ01000641.1_pt1 | contig 22482 bp, 17 predicted proteins | sample 643141 | NCBI WGS metagenome assembly LFCJ01 (sample SAMN03766243, study PRJNA286221) | soda lake metagenome | biome: soda lake; feature: Kulunda steppe; material: water; isolation source: sample B1-Br-g2 brine of Lake Bitter-1 | place: Russia: Kulunda steppe | collected 2010-07
CACTTAGCTCAGTCTGGACAGAGTGCTTGGCTTCGGACCAAGTTGCCGCGGGTTCAAATCCTGCAGTGCCCATCACATTTTGTGACAGTCAACATTCCGCAGACGGGAGCGACCCGCTTATAAAAGATACCCCGATCGATCGGGTTGATTTCATCACGCTTCGTGATTGGGGTCGTCGGCATCATGCGATTCGGTATGATTTAGATGGCAGCAAACTCACATAATTCTTTGCTTAGATCAGTCTGGTTGGGACTTTTTAAACGAATGCACTATTCCGAGTTATTGACTTGAAGTCTTGTGGTTACACCAACGTACAAACTGTTCGGTCCGATTGGAAGCTGCTTTTTGGCCTGCGCACGCAAAATAAGGTCCAGCCATTGCATTTTGTATTTGTTCCTAAACTGAGTTTCAATAACATATCCGTTTGATCATTTCTACGGGGACAAATTCGAATTAACACATATAAATATATCTTCGGCACAATTTTTGTTTATCACTTATTATCTGATTTTGATTTGACGTAATCCAATATATTATGCTCTGCGAAAGCTGGAACAAATTCAGTGGCCAAATCATCTCGTAATGACTGTGTTCTTCTTGGATTTTTCCCATCAATCGCATCAATACGAAGCGCTTCGCTTTTTATTATGGGTGCGAGGTCAACTCTCATAATCTCACTGGCTACGTGCCCCGTTTGTAAATCCTTCACAGAGAGGACCCATCGGAATCCATCAGTACCAATTCCGATCAAGTAGCGTCGGTTGAGATCAGTGAGGTACTTACAAAATGTGTCTTCCTCAAGATACTTTTTGATATCTTTAGTTGCATCTTGTCTATTTCCCTTCGCCAATTCCCTATTGGCTGCTTTTGCTTCAACAATGCAAACAACTGATGGGTCAACATTTTTCAAAAGATAATCTGGCTGCAACGGCTCAATTTTGTTGTAGGTCGTTGGTTGTCTAACAAAGTGTGGGCTTTCCATATATCCATCTTGGTTGTCTTTGTATTGATCAGAAAGTGGACTCCAGTATCCTAATCCATGAAGTATAGGCTCAATTAGGTACTGTTCAGTGAATATCTCTGGCTTTTGTTCGATCTTCTCACCGGAAAGTGGGTTACTGCTACGAAGCGTGTTCGATAGTTCTCCTCCTTCACTTAATTCTTTAAATTTGCGAGGAAAAGTCCCAATCTGCATCCGAACCCGTTCAGCAATTACTTCATTTGCATTAAGACTGGATTGGCGCGTTGGCTCATTTGTATCTTCGTTCATCTTTTTAATGGTTTTTATCATCAGTTAAAATATCTCTTATTTTGCAATTTCGACTGATATTTTGGATATTGAACATAAATATGATAAATAGACAAATATGCATATCTGGTCTTGTTGGAATCCTTAGGGAGTAATATGTTTGCGTGGTTGTGCTGAGCACAGAGGATACAGTCAGCACGCTGTGAGGACTCTATTCGGATGAAATTAGCTAAATCAGGTGTTAGACCCTGTTTCTCGTTGATGATTTTAGCTATCAGACTGCCCTTGCTCAATTAGAGTCCAGCGGTCGGCGTGACTATACAGACCGAAAAATGGTTTTAGACGCTCAAAATGAGGATCTACTGCGTCCATAATTCGTGGGTGGGAAGTCGGTCAAGCGTTTGCCGCTGGTGTTTGCAGTTTGCACATTATTACAACCGCCAACGACCGCACCAATCGCTAAATGGCCAAACGCCAGCCGAGGAAATTCTTAATTATAAAGTACTCTATCTTTAATTAAATATTTAAATTGACAAATCATATAATAGCCATGGACAGCAATACACACTGGAAAAAGTGGGTAGTTAGACTACTTACAAGATGGTTCATCCGTCTCTCAAAACGGACCGCACCTCTTGAGCCAAAAGAATTGAACCTGTTGGAAGAAACAGTCACAGTGTTCCCGTTCAAGACTGAAAGTCAGTTTCTTGCCCAGGTAACTCCCTTTGGAACGATTATTTGGAATGAACAGCGAATGGAAGGACTCTCTGGACACGCCCAAAAGGTGGTCCTCCGTCATGAGCAAAGTCATCAAGAGCGAAATTCAGTGTTCAAATGGCTATTATACGGACTTTCACTCTGGTTTAGTTTTGGACTACTGGCTATCATTCTAGCAGGAGTTTCGCTCTTGTCAGGTACAGGGATCTCATCCGCTGTTTTCACAGGAGTAATCGGTGTGATAGCGATGACCGTTTTTATTATAGCTGTTCGAATCGATGAAACCATTGCGGACTACCACGCACTCCGAGATCTTGGGGAAGAAGAGTTCATAACAGGCTATTCCGATTTATCATCTGCTGGCGATTCGTCAATATTTGCGGCCATAATGCGCCATGTTCTGTATTCAACCCCCAAGCAGACAATAACGATACACCGGCTGGTACATAGGATTAAAAATACCTTGCTCTGCTGAAATCCTATTATTGAGATATATTCCCAACAGAAACCGCCGGTCAAACGACTTACAGAGCGTTGATGGCGTAGGTAGTTCAGTTAATCATGGGGTATTACGAATGCAGGATATTTGGTCAGTTCGTCAAATGAACCACGGTAGATCGTGTATTTCCGGACTTTGAGGCACAACAGAACAACGTGCTGTGAGAGTGTATAGCGGTGTTTGGAAAACTTCAAGCAGTATCGAGAGGATACTCGGCGTGTCAAATAAAGCGGAGAGTCTGTGACTTTTGGAGGATCTTCATCTCATGGAATTACAGGGTGAACATGTGAATCTCTAAGCATTTCAACAAAGCCACATATTTATGTATTATTTGTAGCCACGTCAAATTTTGCTGTTTTTGTAGCATGTCTATAACAGTACTTTTCAAGTAGGTATTATTAGAGTTGTTTAACGAGCTTGGCGACCGTTCTAAAAGATAATATTGGGCTGATTAATATTCTATGTGCTGTTCACTGTATCAACATGTAAATGTATTTTATTTTATTATCCCAATAATAGAACGGATTCATGTTTGTCACTAAACACTAAGTAATCTTGGTTACTACAGTTAATATCACGATGCTCTCTCTTCCTCCTCTCGTGGATAACACCAATCGGACCGTCGAAGATATTTATAAAAAAATTATTCCCCAGATAGAAGAAGCTCGCATAGCAACCGGCTACTTCTATCTATCTGGATTCGATCTTTATCGGGACGACCTCGAACGGCTCGCTGATCCGGAAAAAATTGGTCACGCACCTCTTCGAATCTTGATGGGGAGACAGACAAATCGGAGTACAGCAGAGGAAATTGGAGAAGGGCAAAGCCTGAGAACTGAACTCAAAGAGGGGGTCAAAGAGAGCATTGAGGAACTTAACAACGCGCAGTTAGGGCGTCTAGACCGGCTGCGAGACTTCATAGCTGAAGACAAGGTTAGTGTCCGTGTGCGAAATCCAAAAAATGGCTACTTTCACGCGAAAGGAGCCTCGTTCAGAGCACCGCAAAACGATGATGAATGGATCACAGACGATGATACTGACACGCGCCCATGTGCGACGATCGTTGGTTCCTCAAACTTCACCGCCAGTGGACATCGAAATAACATTGAATTGAACCTCACGAGTCAGAGCCAACCCGAAGCAAAAGCGTTTGAAGACTGGTATGATAACCAGTGGGCAAATGCTGAGGATTTCAGTGAAGAGATCATCCGGATAATTGAAAACAACGGTCGGTATCAGAACTGGAAAAAAGAAAAAGAAGAACAGCCTGAAAACGCGGACACGACAGATGAATTTGGAACGTATCTTGAACCGTTCGAGATGTACAAACTCCTTTCTTATGATGAATTAAACGGTAACGTCAGTATTCGTGACAGCCCACTGTACTACTTCCAAACACTAGGTTATGAGAGTGCAAAAATCAAACTATCACAGTACAATGGATGCATTATTTCCGATTCAGTTGGGCTTGGTAAGTCGTTTATTGGGAGCGAGTTGCTCTATGACTACCGAGAGCAAGGTGACCGTTGTCTCCTACTTGTCCCGGCTAATTTAACGGACCAGTGGCGTGATCTACTTGAGGATGCAACAGATCAAAATGGTGACCCATTCTTCGGCTTGGAAGTTGATGGAGAACATCTCCAAGTAATGAGTATTAGTAAGTTCCAAAACCTCACTCACAAAGAAGTGACTGCCCTCGATGATCGATTTGAAGTTGTACTCATCGACGAAGCGCACAGGTTCAGGAATTATGGGAAGTGGCGACCAAACCCAGTAAATGATGACGATTATAAGGGAACCCGCAGGCACGCGAATGTTCGCCTCCTTCGTAACAACACAATCATAATGTTGACCGCAACCCCGATCAACAACTCCGCTAGCGATCTTAAGAATCTCGTCGGGTTGTTCACCGATGAGAATGAGCTAATGAATAAAGCGTCTCTGAAATTCAGTGCTTTTGATGAATATATAGATCTCTCCGCGGAGCGCAAGCGAGTTGTTGCCGGCGAAGAAGAAATCTCTGAGAAGAAGCAGCAACAGATGACTGAACAACTGAAGCGCCACTCGGAAGAGATCTCGGAGATCGATGATCCTGGGTTTGACCTCACCCACCATCTCGGAGAACTCGTTGATGCTGGGCTCGTCGCTCGCGTAGGGGCACCAGAAGATCAGGATGGCCGGCAAACATTCTACCAAATCACGTATATCGGGCGACAAGAGATAACGTCTGATGTCCAGAATATCACTGGCTCTGATCCTCAGTCACAAAGAAAGTTGTTTCGGAGTTCATAGATGGGGTGTCAAGCGGTGGTGCCGAATACGTCTCAAACTCTAACTCGGTGAATTTCAGTCTAAAATAGTTTCATCAGCGACCCATTGATTAGCGAAAATTTGTTTCTGACCCTTGAAAAGCAGTTGAGTAAAGTTACACATCGAAATCCGGAGTAGAGGGTCTGTGAAGACTTTTGCACCACCGCCTTGATCACTTTCAAAGTGGCTGCCAAGTTCGCGGTGACTCGTTTAATCGTTCACAGCCATCCTGGGTGACAACTACCAAATCTTCAATCCGCACACCAAATCTACCTTCAAGATAGACCCCCGGCTCTACACTAAGCACCATTCCTGGCTCTAATTCGCGCTTGTTTCCTTCAGTAATATACGGTGGTTCGTGGAGACCTAGCCCAACGCCGTGGCCAGTCCTGTGGAGAAACTGTTCACCATATCCACGTTTCTCTAAGATATTTCGGGCAACGTTGTCAACCTCTTCTGCTTTGACCCCGGGTTTAACGGCTTCTACGGCTGAGTTATGCGCCCTGAGCACGGACTGGTGAACATCCTCGAATTCATCTGGTGGCTCACCATCGAAAATGACCGTTCTAGTCTGATCACCTGGATAGCCGCTTACGTAGGTTCCAAAATCCAACACGACAGGATCACCTTGTTTAATTAACCTATTTCCACTTCGGTGATGTGGTCGTGCTCCGTTTGGACCAGACCCGACAACAGGCTCGAATGATAAACCATCACCACTCGTCTCAGAAATTCTTCGCTCAATTTCTGCAGCAAGCTCATTCTCTGTCATACCGATTACTTCGGCCCCGAGTGCGCGGATTTCCTCGCTGATTGTATCCGAGATTGACGCAGCCTCCCTCAAGGCTTCCACTTCTGGCTCATCCTTGGAGATGCGCATTTCCTCAAGGACCTCGCTTACCAGACCAAATGAGGCTCCAGGTAACGTTTCTCGAAGATCTTGACTAAACGTTGCCCACATCCGGTCGTCGATTAATAGATGGCCGTTTGAGAGTCCAAGTTCTTGACCAAGCTTTGCAAGTAGTTTTTTTGGGTTATCTCCATCACTCCAAGTTCGGATGTCAGTTATTGGTGATTCATCTTTGATCTGTTCATCATACATTTCAGGAGCTACAAATACGTGCCCTTCGGGCGTGACAAATAAGAAGAGGTGACGCTCCATTGGTTCGTCTTTGAACCCAGAAAGATAGTACATATTCATGCTTGGAAAGCAGATAAGTGCATCCGCATCAACCTCTGGCAACCTATTTTTCGCACGTTCAAGTCGGCTTTCAATAATTGAATTATCAGTCATTTAACTAGTGGGGGAATTGATGAACCTTTATCCGTCTAATTCGGACCTGAGCTGTTCGGTTTTGTTATAATCAATCTCGTCATCATCAGTGATTACGACACCGTATTCCTCTCGAGCGGCCTCTCTTGAGACATAGCCATCAATTATGTCTTCACGGACTGATTCGGGATCACGTTCGTACGGATTCCCGTAGCCGCCACCACCACCAGTTCGGTTTGAAATAACCTCGCCTTCGTGGAAAGTGCCGCGGAACATACCAACCCATAGCTCATCGTCATCGTAGAGATCAGTATTGTCGACCAACACTTCAACCCGATCTTGGGAATCATCATGGAGATTGAGTACAACCCCGTTTTTATCACCGGGCTCTCCCCCATCAATTCCCCATCCTGGCTTGCGAGTCTTCTGGATGATGGATAGGGCACCGACAGGATGCTCAATTCGGAAGTCACGCCGGAGTCCGAGCCCACCGCGGTACTTCCCTGCTCCACCAGAATCTTGACGTAGAGACAACTCATCGAACGAAATAGGTGCCTTGTTTTCAAACACCTCAACTGGGATGTTTTGAACCATCGTCTCTGTGATATGCATCACGGAATTGGCTCCGTCGTTTACGTCAGTCGCACCCCATCCGACGGCATCGTTGTTCGCTTCAACAAACTGCCGACCTGTCTCCGGGTCCTCTCCAAACAACATGATATCATTTAAATCACCGCCAGAACTGGCGGGGATTCGGTCAGGCATCGCCTTTGCCAGCGCTTTAAAAACTACATCTACGCTAACAATTCCTGTCCAGATTGTAAACGTCGGTGCAGGATAAACCGCATTAAACAAGTTACCTTCTGGAGCATGCACTGACAGCGGTTCATACTGACCCGCATTCGAAGTTTCTTGGGGTGTTGTGATTGACTTGAAGCAGAGCTTACAGACGGTTTCAGTCATCCCTCTCGGGATGTTTAACGGTCCATCAACTTGATCAGATGAACCAGAAAAGTCGACATGGAAATTCTCTCCATCGATGGTAACTTCCACTTCTATTCGAATACCATCTCCAGTAGTACCATCTGCATAGTCGACTGCAGACCATGTTCCGTCTGGGAGGTTCCGGACAGCGTCTCGTGCAGTTCGCTCACCATGTTCATGAATACGATCTATACACTGTTCAACAGTTTTTCCTCCATACTTATCATGGAGCTCCCGAAGTCGATCTTTCCCAGTCCGAATCGCTGCAATTTGAGCGTTGAGATCTCCAAGTACCTTATCAGGAATTCGTGAATTGAACCGAATCAAATCCAATATTTCTTCATCCGGCTCACCCTCTTTATGCACCTTCGTACCCGGGAATATCATGCCTTCTTGGTGAACATCCGTTGAATCCAGAACGTATCCTTCGTCTTTCGCACCCAAGTCAAGCCAGTGAGCGCGCGTTGCAGCATATCCAATGAGTTCATTTTCATCTTGAGAAGCTTCTGGCCCTTCCCGAAAGATTGGTGCAAAAACGCCCACATCCAGTGTATGTGTCGAACTCCAATAGGGGTAGTTCATCAAGATGACATCACCCGGATTCATATTCTCTTCCCCAACATGCTCAACGACTTTATCAAGAGCGTAATCATTGGCCCCGAGGAACAATGCAAGTCCCGGAGAGTCCGCGATTAAGTTACGATCACGGTCGTATAGTGAAATACCGAAATCCAGTATTTCGTAGATAATCGTGTTATACGCTGTTCTTATCAACGTCCGTTGCATTTCTGTGGCAGCCGAGGTGAGGTAGTTTCGGACGACCTCTACTGTGGCTGCATCGATTTCTTGGGTTGGTGTATCACTCATTTAATGTCACCTCCTTTGATAATAAGCTGCCCATAGTCGTCGACTGTCGCAACCTGGTCAGAGTGGAAGACAATCGTGGTTGTCGGTTCACGAACAACAGCTGGCCCTTCAAGTTCAGCTCCTGGTTTGAGTTCCTCTCTATCATACACGTTGAACGTCGTACGTTCGCCTGCTGCGAAACAATATCCCTCTCGGGTTTTAATTGGGTCCGGTGATGTTGTCACTGGTTCTTGTCGTTCCAGCGGCGGTTTATCATTACTTCCTACTGCTCGAACTCGCTGATGGACTACTTCAGGTGGGTCATTCATAGCGTGACCATATCTGTCTTCGTGCTTACGCTCAAACCGTTGGCTGACATCATCGGTTGACTCAATGCCATTAGCGTTTACTTCAACAGTGTGTTCTTGTCCAAGGTATCGCATTTCGAGGGTATGTTCAAGACTAATGTCTGCCTCAGCGAATCCTTCTTCAGTTAGTGTCTCGATCGCTTCGTTATCTAACTCTTTGAACGTGGAGTCAAGATCTGATAGCGTAATATCTGACAGAGCGGTAATATTCGTTCTAGCGAAGTCATACACAACATCGGCCATCAACATTCCCATGGCTGAGAACACAGATGGTGCTCTAGGAACAACGACCTCGTCGACGCCCATCTCACGGGCTAAAAGTGGAACAAACATTGGGCCTGCACCACCGAACGCCATCATCGAAAACTCACGCGGGTCCAGACCCTTTTCGATTGTTATTTCTCGTATTGCACCAACGGTATTTGCCAGCGCAACATCGAATACACCTTTTGAGACATCGGTGACCGTTGAGTCGAGAGGATCTGCCAAAACCTCATCAATTGCATTTCGAGCACCATCAGCATCGAGCTCCATTTCTCCACCAAGGAAATCTGCAGGGTCAATGTAACCGAGTGCGACTGCTGCATCTGTGACAGTCGGTTCAGTACCACCTTGGCCATACGCGACTGGACCAGGATCTGCACCGGCGCTTTGCGGACCTACTTTTAATAGTTCGCCATCAAGCCATGCTATCGAACCGCCACCTGCCCCGATTGTCCGAATATCGTAAACCGGAATCATCAGTGGTTGGTGCTCAAGTCGTGAATCGTATTTCACAGCGGGTGAACCATCCTCAATAACACATGCGTCAAGACTAGTTCCACCCATGTCGACTGTAATGAGATTCTCACGTCCAGTTTGCTGGCCAACGTGGGAGGCACCTATCAACCCTCCTGCTGGTCCAGACAGAATTGTGTGTACGGGTGCATCAGTTGCGCTCTCCGCAGTCAAGGTCCCGCCACCAGAGCGAGTAACAAAGAATGGCGCATCGAAACCTTGCTCTGATAATTGTTCAGACAGGTTTTCTATATATTCCTCAAAAATTGGTTTAATATATGCATCCATTACAGCAGTACTTGTTCGTTCGTATTCGCGGTACTCACGTGTGATGGCACTAGAAATTGAAACGCTAACTTCTGGATAGACCTCTCGAATAATTTCTGCCGCTTGCTGTTCGTGCGACGGATTTCGGTATGAATGTAGGAAACAGATGGCAATCCCATCCACCTCTTGCTCTTCGACAAGGCGTATTGCTGCTTCTTTTACGGACTCTTCGTCAAGAGGCTCTACTTCTTCGCCGTTTGCATTCAATCGACCAGGAACACCGACACGTCGTCTCCGAGCAACCATTGATTCGGGTTTTTGATATCGGATGTCATACATCGACCCGCGCTCAACATTCGTACGACCTATCTCGTAAACATCTTCGAATCCCTCATTGGTAATAATACCAGTCAAAGCACCTTCACGCTCTAAAACAGCATTTAATCCAAGGGTTGTCCCATGGACAAAAGCTTCTGTTTTTTCGAGATTTGTTCCGATTTTTTGGATTGATTCTAGAACGCCTGATGCTGGTTCATCAGGGGTCGTAGATGCCTTTTCGACCGATACCTTTCGGGTATCACGGTCGAAGGTAATTGCATCAACGAATGTTCCTCCAATATCTACTGCCAATCTTTCTGTCACGTGTTGACTCACCACAATAATTGGTATGATGGGTCCAACTGTAATATAATTTCTGTTAGTATACTATCTATTCAGACAATTTGAAGTGGTAAATGTAACAAAACGGAATCTATCTTTGTAATGTAGATACTTATCGTATGTGTTTGCATTCGAAAAGTTTAGGTAATAGCTGCCCGGCGTATTTACATGGCAAACGTTACCGTTCATCATCTTGACAAAATATGGAATGACAGTCATGGTGAGCCACTGGCGCTGTTTGAGAGCAACAACCCAGAAAGTGAAATTGGAAGTTACGTCATTGAACCAGGCGAACGCGTCCCTGAATCTGGGACAACTACACACAATGGTGACGAAATTTCAGTTATTCTGACCGGCGAATTAGAAATTTATACAGAAGATGAGCAAGAGACAGTTGGTTCAGAATCAATGACGGTAATTCCTTCGGGGACGCCTCATTATACTGAAAATCGTGGTGAGCAACCAGCACGACTTATATATGCAATTCTTGGAGAAATCTAATCAAGTATCCCTATAGTTTTGATTGGGTACTAAGAAGCTTGAATTTGTTCCAGTTGTCTGTTTCCTGATTGGCAAAAAAACGAGAACATATTTTCTAACAGGGCATGTTTCAAATTGTTCGTTAAAGGTTTCGGCACGTTCTCTATTCTTTATAAACCAGTTCTTTACCCACCAAATAATATGAAATAAACTAAAAGAGGGTGTTTCTTGTTACAGAAGGTTTAATATACTTTGCCCCATGTGTCTAATTCGTGAGTGATAATAACACACGAGTGGCCGTCGATATCGGTGGAACATTTACCGATTTTGTCGCTGTTCGTGACGGTACATTATCACTTGAGAAGGCCTCAACAACACCGGAAAATTACGCCGACGGTGTTGTCGATGTTCTTTCGAAGAGTGATATACCAATGGATGATGTTGAACAGTTCGTACATGGGACAACAGTAGTGATCAACGCCATCACTGAGCGTGAAGGTAAGGAATGTGCATTAATCACTACTGAAGGGTTTCGTGATGTGCTTGATATTACACGAGCAAACCGGCCAGATATGTTTAATTTCAAATATCAAAAACCGAAACCATTCGTCCCTCGACGTGATAGGTACGAAGTCAATGAACGGATAGACCAATCCGGGAAAGTAATCAACCAACTTGATCCTGATGATGTTCGAAAAGTGGTGGAAAAGATTCGTAAAAAAGGGATACAGACCATCGCCGTTGCGTACATCAACGCGTATACAAATTCTGATCATGAAGTTCAAACTAGAGAAATTATCCGTGACGAATACCCTGATGCTTACGTTACATTATCGCATGAACTTTCTGAAGAATATCGGGAGTACGAGCGGACTAACACTGCCGTATTAAATTCCTATGTTCGTCCGATTGCGGATGAATATTTAACAACGCTTGAGGACCATTTAGCACAAAGCGGTGTTGAAGGAAATCGGTATGTAATGAAGAGCAATGCCGGAACTAGCAGCTTCTCGCAAGCACGTCATACCCCGATAGAAATGGTTGAAAGCGGTCCTGTGGGGGGTGTTTATGGAGCTGCTAAAGTTGGCGAACAACTCGGCGAAACAGATGTTATAAGCTTTGATATGGGTGGAACAACGGCGAAAACATCACTGGTTGAGGATGGTGAAGTGGACATCAAGACCGAATATTGGTTAGAAAGTTCCGCCCGCGAAGAAGGCTATCCAGTCCAAATTCCGGTGGTTGATATCGTTGAGATAGGGGCTGGTGGTGGCTCTATCGGTTGGGTAGACCAAGGAGGGGCTATTAATGTCGGACCAAAAAGTGCTGGTGCTGACCCTGGACCCGCTTGTTACGCGCGAGGTGGTACCGAGCCAACCGTCACAGACGCGAATCTCTTGACAGGTCGACTTAATCCATCTTATTTTCTTGGGGGTGAAATGGAGCTTGATGTTGACTTAGCTCGAGCAGCGTTTGAACCAATAGCTGATAAATTCGGGACTGATGTCCGTGAGGCAGCACATGGTGTCCTTCAGGTTGTAAATTCGAATATGACAAACGCACTGAAGCAGGTGAGCTTAAGACGTGGCTATGATCCGAGACAGTTCGTACTCGTCGCAAGTGGAGGAGCGGGTGGTCTCCATGCTGCAACATTGGGACGTGAATTAGGTATCAAAGAAACTATTATTCCCCGTGCTCCCGGACAGTTTTCCGCTTGGGGGATGTTATTAACAGACTTACGTCGTGATTACGTGCGAACGATGGTCAGGCCGTTTGATGCTGATGCCGCTAATGTTGTAGATAGAGCTTTTGCTTCGATGGTAGGTCGCGCCCACGAAGCGTTTGATTCAGAGGGTCTATCGCCCGAACAGACTGAATTAGAATATAGTGTTGACCTTCGGTATAATGGACAAGAACACACCGTCCAAACGCCCGTTCGAGTCGATGAAGATAGAGTAACAAAGAGCTCTATTGAGCGGACAATAGAGATGTTCCACCTTCGCCATGAGCAGGCATATAACTTTCAGCTTGATGATTCTGTGGAATTGGTAAACCTTCGCCTCACCGCAACAGTAGATGTTTCAAAACCAACAGTAGACATCTTGAGCAGTGATGGACAAATATCAGACGCCCACAGGGACAGTCGGCCTGTTGATTTTGGCGCAGAAGGGGTACATGAAACACCGATTTACGCCCGCCAAAAATTACCAGTTGGTGCTCTTTTTGAGGGGCCAGCTGTAGTAGAAGAATCGGCTTGCACTACCCTTGTACATCCGGATCAGAATTGTCACGTTGACGAATATGGAAACATGCGAATTAGCCAACAATGAGCACTGCAACAGAATTTGAGCTTGACCCGTTCACGCGGGAAGTAATTACTAACGCACTCCAGAGTGCGGCAGAGGAATCGTTTATCAATCTTGGTCGTACTGCCAAGTCCAGTGTTATTTATGAGACACTGGACTACGCTTGCGGGTTGATTGATCCTGAAGGAAATGTTGTTGCTCAAGCAAATGGCGTTCCTGGATTCTTAGGGACGTTAAATTTCTGCGTTAAAGACACAATTGAAAAATACGGTCTTGATGGGTTTGAACCCGGTGACATTATACTTTTAAATGATTATCATGGCGGCACCCATCTCAATGATGTTGCTATGGTCGCTCCGATCTTCGTTGATGGAGATATTGTTATGTTTTCTGCTTCGAAAGCTCACTGGACCGATATTGGTGGAAAAGATCCTGGGTCGTGGACCACAGACGCGACCAGTATTTTTCAAGAGGGCATTCAGTATCCGATGGTCAAACTATACGAGGGTGGAAATCTGAATACGGCTGTCCGCGATATCGTTGAAGCCAACACACGGATGCCCGAGATGACGCTTGGCGACATGCAAGCTCAGGAGGCCTCAATGGAAGTGGCGGTTGAACGTGTCCAGAAAATCGCTGATAAATATGGTAAGGAAACTCTGGAACAAACAGTTGATGAATGGCTTGAATATGGTGAGAAACTGGTTCTTGAAGAAATTCAGGCTCTTCCCAATGGCACTTACCATGCTGAGGACTATCTTGATGATGATGGGATTACTGATGAACCGGTATACGTCACGGTAGAAGTAACCATAACAGATGAGAAAGTTGTCTTCGACTTTACTGGAACTGATCCTGAAACTCAAGGACCAATCAACTCTCCGTATGCGGCCTCGGTTAGCGACGCAAGAGCGTTCTTCCAAGCCATCACACTTCCCGATGCACAAACTAACGGTGGTTTCTTTGAACCTCTTGAGTTGGTTATACCAGAAGGGACTGTCCTAAATGCAACCAAACCAGCACCTATTGGTACTGATTGGGAATCTTCGGCAATGGCAGCAGATCTCCCGTGGAAGGCTTTAGCATCAGAACTTCCTGACAAACTTTCTGCTGGGCACTTCACAAGTGTCTGTGCGACAATTGTTGGCGGTACGGATGATAGAACTGGTGAGAATTTCCTTGTGATTGAGCCCCAACCGGGTGGTTGGGGTGCTTGTTGCAGCCGTGATGGTGCAGATGTCCTTGTCTGCAGTGGTGATGGTGACACACTTGAAATGCCTGTCGAGGTAATGGAAACGCGCTTCCCACTACTATTTGACCAGTTCGCCTTAGATACCCCACAGGAAGCGGGACATGGTGAGTTCCGTGGTGGGACTGGACTAAGGCAGGATTACAGAGTATATAACGAAAGCGGCGCGTTTATAACAGCGTCATTTGGCAGATCAGAATACCCACCTTGGGGAGTCAATGGAGGAGAACCAGGCGATGGAAATCACATCAAAATACTTAAAGAAGATGGTAGCACAGAAAAACACCGAAAACTGACAAATTATGATCTGAAAAACGGTGAAATCGCCCGTCTCATCACCAGTGCTGGCGGGGGTTGGGGAAACCCAATTAAACGCGACCCTGAGCGTGTTCTTGATGATTACCAAGATGAATACATCACGGAAGAAATTGCAAAAGAAGTCTATGGAGTAGTAATCACAAACGGCGAAATAAATGAGGAAGCGACAGAAAAACAACGGCTGCAGCTATCAAAAAAATCTGAAGAAAAATCATGAGCAACGATACAACTCGCATTAAATGGATCGACCCAGTCGGTCACAACGACTTCAGTGGAGACATCGAAGACCTACTAAACAATGTAAAACGAACAGATACACAAATTGAGGTTGAGGCTCTCGATCGCGGTCCACATCATGTGGAGTATCATTATTATGAGTCACTTGTTTTACCGGATGTCTTGCACTGTGTCAAAGAAGCCGAAAACGAGGGCTTTGATGCAACTGTAATCGGGTGCTTCTATGATCTCGGACTTGAAGAAGCACGAGAGGTTTCTGATTCGATGCCGGTAATGGGCCCGGCACAGGCGACGACTCATATAGCCTCAACGATGGGTGACACCTTTTCGGTAATTGTAGGGCGGCGAAAGTGGGTTCCTCAGATGCGATCCACAATCTCACGGTACGGGCTTGCTGATCGATTATCTTCGTTTAGACCTGTAGATCTTGGTGTGCTTGACTTTCAAGCTGATCCTGAACAGACACGGGAAAGATTAACTAGTGCAGCTCGTTCGGCAATTGAAGAAGATCACGCTGAGGTCATCATTTTGGGGTGTACTGCCGAATATGGCTTCCACGAAACGTTACAGGAAGAACTCGGCGTGCCTGTGCTTGACGCTGTTGTTGCACCGTTCAAATTTGCGGAACTGCAGGCCGATCTCGCAGAACTTGGCTGGACACACAGCAAAGTTGGAGGGTACGAATCGCCCCGTGTGTCTGAGATTCATAAATGGGGTATCCCATCTGACTTTTCGACACGAGATGTTTGGAATGAATCTCCCAGAGAGTGACGATTTTCAAGTTTCAATATCCGTTTTGTATCTTTAAGGCCCCATTATGATTCAAATCGCGCGGCGATAACTACACAATGCGAAAGTTATATGTTAATGGCATACGGTAGGTCTTATCATGAGTGGAATTAACAAACAAGAAGCGAGTGAACTTACACGCCGCCAGCTCATCGCGTATGCGGGCGCAGCGGGACTAGCAGTCCCACTTGCTGGATGTGCTGGAGATGAACCAGATGATACCGCAGATGGAGATTTTGACGGTGATGCTGATCCTGAATCTCTCGTCTATGCAACGACGATATCGCCATCTACAATTGACCCGATGAGGGCATCAGATAACTTCGAAAATATCTATACGGTTAATGTGTATGATTCACTACTAAACTATACAGATGATTCACCACCTGAGCTGGTTGAGGGGTTAGCGACTGATTGGGAAGTCAGCGATGATGAACAAACCTACGAATTCACTCTTCGAGAAGATGCCACATTCCACAACGGTGATTCAGTCACCGCCAGCGACGTAGTCTATTCGTTTGAGCGTATGATGGAGCTTCAAGATGGACTCTCATGGATGTGGGACGGAACTCTAGAAATGGGTGGTGTTTCTGCAATTGATGATAACACTGTGGAGATTCAAACAGAACGGACTTTCGCACCGTTCCTTTTCACCTTGCCATATCATCCTATTGTTAACGAATCAGAAGTTGAAGAGAACGATGAAGACTGGCTTGAAGATAATGATGCGGGGAGTGGTCCGTATGAAATCGTCGAACGCGACCGTGGTGAACGAATCGTGCTTGAAAGGTTTGATGATTGGTGGGGAGATAACCCTAATGGTGAGGCTTTCGATGAAGTCACCCTCGAAATTGTACCAGAGGAGGGTACAATAAGTGGGATGATGGGTGATGAGTCAGCTCATCTCACGGATGAGTGGCTGTCTGTCGAAACGTATGAAGAACTTGACGCACTTGATCACGTTTGGGTGAGTGACGAGGTTACATTTTCACCTTTGTACATTTTCATGCACACTCAGCGCGAACCTCTTGATGACGTAAATGTCAGGAAAGCTATTTCTTATGCTGTAGATTATCAAGAAATTGTCGATAACATCTTACTTGGAAATGCTGATCAAATGCAAGGACCCCTCCCCGCTGAGATGTGGGGCCATAATGATAACGTGATCCAGTACGAACAAGACCTTGATCAAGCGCAGGACTACCTTAATGAGTCCGATCATGACCCGGAGGATATTGAACTGACCTACACTTACGTTACTGGCCTAACTGTTACAGAAAATATTGGACTATTACTCCAAACTAACCTCAATGAACTCGGCATCAGTCTTGAACTGGAAGGTGAACCTTGGACTCGAATTACGGATATGACTACGAGTCAAGATTCCACCTCAGATATGCATGCGATTTACCTTTCGTTCTCTTTTGTAGATCCAGACACATTCCTGTATCCCGCCTGGCATTCGAATTCCCATGGAAGTTGGGAGAGTGCAGCGTGGTACGAGAACGATGATGTTGATGAATTGCTAGATAACGCAAGAACCGAACTTGATGAGGACCAACGGATTGAGTACTACGAGGAAGCCCAAGAAATTATTGCCGATGAGGCCCCCGCACTGTTCGTAGTTAACGAAGCAGAACTTTACGGCGTCAACGAACGCATAGGTGGATATACCGACAATGGACTTGTTGGTTATTCAAAAGCGTTCTGGCGTCTATACGACCAAGCCTGAGGGACATCTCTAAAAGTACCATTATTATTTCATATGGGTTTCAAAAGTTACGTAATTAGACGGATATTGACAGTTATACCGGTATTCATTGGGCTATCAATTCTAATTTTCACCTTAGCTCGTGTACTGCCCGGTGATCCAGCACGCTTAGCCCTTGGCCCGCGTGCTTCTGACGATGCAGTGGAGGCATTACGGGAGGAAATGGGCCTCAATGAACCAATTGTTGTTCAGTACATCGATTATATGACCGGGTTGGTCCAGGGAGATATGGGCCTTGCATTGACAACAAACCGAAACGTGGCATCGGACTTGATGTTCTATTTCCCTGCAACATTTGAGCTAATCACAGTGGCAATGCTCATAGCGATTGCACTAGGTATCCCACTTGGGATAATTGCGGGGCAGAATAAAGACCAAACCGAAGATAATGCTAGTAGGCTTATCGCATTTTTTGGTGTGTCAATGCCCGCGTTTTGGGCAGCAATCTTGCTTCAGCTCTTGTTTGCATTCCACCTAGGGCTCCTGCCAGCGACTGGAAGAATTGGAGTCGAAGCACCGCCTCGAATTACGGGTATGATGCTGATTGATAGTTTGATTGCGACGGATTTTGCGGCCTTCCGAAGTGCACTAGCACATCTGGTGCTTCCGGCATTTACCCTTGCACTTGCACCTATGGCTGATATCGCCCGGATGACTCGTTCAAGTTTCATTGAAGAGTTTAACAAGGACTATGTCCATTCATTACACTCTTCCGGGATTCCGGAGAAACTCATCGCGTACAAATATGTTCTGAAAGCATCATTTGCTTCAACATTGACAATTATTGCCCTTGACTATGGATTCTTAACTGGGTCCGCATTTTTGATTGAAATTGTCTTCGCGTGGCCTGGTATGGCTAGGTACGGTGTTGACGCTATCCTTGAAAATGATATAAATGCAATAATCGGCGTGACGCTTGTTATCGGGATTGTATTCATCGTTGCAAATCTTATTGTCGACATACTCTACGGCTATCTTGATCCTCGGGTCCGGTATGGAGGTGAGGACAAATGAGAACAATTGCCAACTGGTACCAGTCGGAGGCGATGGAGAATAGAAAAGAGAGCGCGAGGCGAATAGCCTATCGATTCAAACAAAACCCACTGTCACTTGTAGGGTTAGGTATAATTGTAGGTCTCGTTTTCATCGCTATTTTCGCACCGTATATTGCTCGGCATCCACAGGATGCAGGCTATATGGGTGAACCAGCAGTCAACTTTGGCAATCGATTTGCGGAGCCAAGCTTAGCTCATCCTTTTGGTACAGATCAGGCTGGCAGGGACATCCTTTCGAGAGTGATATTTGGAACTAGATATTCTTTGGTCTTGGGGCTTTTTGTCCTTACTTTTGCAATTGGCGTTGGTGTCCCTGTCGGACTCGTTGCTGGTTACGTTGGTGGGTTAGTAGGGCAAGTATTGATGCGAGTGACGGACATTTTCCTCTCAGTCCCACCACTTGTCCTTGCACTTGCGGTCGCAGTTCCGTTGGAGCCAAGTTTACGAAATGCCATGATTGCCATTGCAATTGTTTGGTGGCCATGGTATGCTAGACTTGTTTATGGAGAGGTCGTTTCAGTCAGGGAAGAACAGTTTGTGGAAGCTAGCCGTGGAATTGGTGCTGGCCGACTCCGAATCATCTTCCGTGAGATTCTTCCAAATGTTATGGCACCCATCACAGTGAAATTTAGCTTGGACATGGGTTATGCAATTTTGATAGGAGCAGGGCTTGGCTTTCTTGGTTTAGGAGCACAGCCTCCTACACCAGAGTGGGGAACGATGATCGCAGAGGGTCGTGCATACCTTCCGGCACAATGGTGGTACTCAACCTTCCCCGGAGTTGCGATCTTCCTTGCGGTTCTAGGATTCAATTTACTCGGTGATGGCCTTCGTGACGTATTGGATGTGGAGGTGGACTAAAATGAGTGATACAATACTTGAGCTGAATAATCTTGAAGTGCATTTCAACACTTTCGACGGACGAGCTAAGGTAATCAATGGTGTTGACTTGAAGGTAGAAGAGGGCGAAACTGTCGCAATCGTTGGTGAGTCTGGCTGTGGCAAGAGTGTCACAGCAGAGACTATCATGCATATGTTACCACAACCTCCTGGCGAAATCATTGATGGAGAACTGTATTATCACGACACGGAACTTCTTGGTGATGAGAGTGCCCACAGGCGGGTAAAGAATGAGTCATTTGGAATGATATTTCAAGATCCAATGACTAGTCTTTCACCCGTATTTACTGTTGGCGAAATGATGAGGGATGTCATCACATATAGGAATAAGACTAACGTTGGTTGGTTTGATATCTTGAAAAATATGCTCGGTCGGAATACCGTCTCTGATGAAGAAATCCGCGAGGAATGTGTTGAACTGCTTGACCAACTCCAAATCCCCGATCCAGAGGGAATTCTCAATCGATATCCAGTGGAGCTTTCGGGAGGGATGCGCCAGCGAGTGTTAATTGCAATGGCATTGCTTGGTGATCCAGAGTTCCTCATCGCTGATGAACCGACCACTGCGCTTGACGTTACTGTGCAAGACCAAATTCTAGATTTATTAACAGAGCAGATTGAGCGAGAAGATTTATCCATGTTGTATATCACCCACAACCTTGGCGTAGCCAGACGTATTGCCGATCGAATTTACGTTATGTACGCAGGCGAAATTGCTGAGTTCGGAACGTGTGAGGATATCCTTGACGAGCCGCTCCATCCCTACAGTCGTGGACTTGTTGATAGTGTCCCAAAACTGACTGAATTTGATCGAAAAGGTATTGACGGTTTGATTCCAGATTATACCGATCCGCCTTCTGGCTGTCGGTTCCATCCGAGATGTCCAGCTGCAATAGTTGGTGAATGCGATGTAAATCCTCCTCCACGCTTCGAGCTCGCGGATGGGCACGAAGTTGCTTGCCACCTTTATGAAGATGGATTATCGCGGACAGAGGCTAATGAGATTGCGACTAAAGAAGCAAAGGAGGAAAGAGACTCAGAAGGAATACCCCTCTCTTCTACGACAAACGGAGAGTCAAATCAAACTACGGACCAAATGGTCAAAGGGACGGAGGGATCCGATGAGTAACAAAACCGAGGGGTCACTCCTTGATGTTCAAAATCTTGAAAAATATTATCCTATTACCGGGGGACTTCTAAAAAAGAAAGTCGGTGAAGTAAAGGCCGTTGATGGGGTATCGTTTGAACTCGGGCGTGGTCAAACACTTGCTATCGTCGGTGAGTCTGGCTGTGGGAAAACAACGCTTGGAAAAACGGTTGCTAGACTCCACAAACCGACTGGTGGTGCGGTCCTATTCAACGGACAAGATATTAGTGAACTTTCTGAACGCGAACTTAAACCGATTCGTCGAGAGATTCAGGTAGTATATCAGGATCCAACATCGTCGCTGAATCCGAGAAAGCGAATCAAGAATATTATAGCCGAACCAATGGCTGTTCATGGAATAGGGACCAAAGCAGAACGGCGCGAACGGGTTCTTGAACTGCTCCAACGTGTTGATCTTCCCGAAGACTTTCGATACCGATACCCAAATGAGCTTTCCGGCGGTCAGCAACAACGCGTAGCAATTGCTCGTGCACTTACGCTTAACCCATCTTTGTTGGTTCTTGATGAGCCAACAAGTGCACTTGACGTAAGTGTTCAAGCCAAAGTAATCTCCCTTCTTGAGGAGTTACAAGAGGAACTAGGACTATCCTATCTTATGATTACCCACGACTTGAGCCTTACAAAGAATATTGCCGACCGAATTGGGGTTATGTACTTAGGTAAGTTTATGGAAACCGCGACTGCCAGTGACCTCTTTGAAAATCCCCAAAATCCTTACACTGAGCAGCTGCTTTCAGCCATTCCAATTGTTGAAGAATCCGAAGAAGCATACAAACCAGAACGGATATCCATTCAGGGGGAAACACCAGACCCATCCAACCCGCCTTCTGGATGTTCGTTCCATCCACGATGCCACCGAACGGTTGACGAGTGTAGTCGAATGGAGCCGGACTTGGTCAGTGTCGGGTCTGGTCATTCAAGTCGGTGTGTCCACCATGAAGACACTTCTTGATTTCTGACATCGTGCTGTAGCCGCCTTTGATAGGCAAGGGGCTTACCGAATAGACATGATTACAACGGCCATTGGGTAACGAATGTTTGATTAATAAATAGATTTATGCTTGAGATTTGTGGATAGAGAATATTGATTTCAGTGCTAAAGCAATTTATCTGTTTATTCACGACCCCCGTTAATTTCACTATGCCATGCTTTGTGCGTTCGTGTCACGGGTATAATTTCGTATTCTTGGACGATTTCACTTTGAAGAAGTTTGTTCACATACTGTTTTATGTCCTGTAACGACCTGTGCCAGACACGTACGAGCATATCAGAACTACCCAAGTATTCGTCTACCTCATAAACCAGTTCTTGACGAACTAGAAACTCAATAAATTCGTCTATCGACTCTCTTGATGTATCCGATCGGAGAGTCACTTGCACATCTGCATAATTCAGGTCTACCTCCTGAAGAACGAGCACACCTAAGATTTTTATGACGTTTTCTTCTTGTAACTTCTTTCGTCTACGTCGTACAGCAGTTCGGGAAAGATCTATTCGCTCACCGAGTTCGGTATCTGATATCCGACCATCTTCGTTTAGAATGCGGTATATCTCATAATCAATGCTATCTAAATTCTTTGTAACTAAATCTCCAATATCGGTATCATCGAGCTCTTCATTCTCGAATTTACTGTCTGCATCATTTGACATTGTATATCAATACTATAGATTAAGCAGACTAAAGTTACTGCCGATATCGGGAGCACTTGTTCAGCGAGAGTGAGCCATCGGTGACCAGTTTCATCGTCGTCTCTACGCTGATTCCTCGTTGAGACGTTTACGTCCGCTCTCGTTGATTTTCTGGGCGATCCCCTCTACGTCGTCTTCGGTGAGTTCGCTCTCGCTGGTGAGTTCGTCCATCACTTCGAGGGTCTCGATCTTCTCCTGGATTGCCTGCCGCGTGACCTCACTCCAGTTGATTTCGGGGTGCTTCTCCATGCGCTCTTTGAGGTCGTCGTCAACGTTGACCGTAATCGTCGGCATATAGAATGCTATGTGTGCACAGAATACTGTGTCTTCCGGAGCATCTCAGACCGGCTGATTTTGGTTGCCTCACGCCTGAAAGGTCGATTCGTTCGACAGTCGGACTGGAGCCTGCAGTGCCCATCACATTTTGTGACAGTCAACATTCCGCAGACGGGAGCGACCCGCTTATAAAAGATACCCCGATCGGCGTAATAGAAGGTTACTTACGACGCATCAATCTACGTCTCTTAGTACCAAAACCGTCGGAAAATCCAGTCATTATTATTTATATC
>LFCJ01000642.1_pt1 | contig 22474 bp, 16 predicted proteins | sample 643141 | NCBI WGS metagenome assembly LFCJ01 (sample SAMN03766243, study PRJNA286221) | soda lake metagenome | biome: soda lake; feature: Kulunda steppe; material: water; isolation source: sample B1-Br-g2 brine of Lake Bitter-1 | place: Russia: Kulunda steppe | collected 2010-07
AGTGGCTGGGGAGACTCTTCAGATCCAGTGATTCCCCAACATTGGTCGACGTAGTCTGAATCTTCTTCGTGCAACGGTTCAAACGCTTCTTTTCGAGTGATGGATGTGTGAGCCATCGACCGAAACGATGGCTCACACGCAACTCCGTTTGTATATCCGTCGCCACGTCTATCCGGAATCCACTCTCGACCGCTCACCGATCCCGCGCATTGAGACTGTCATCTTGGCCTCCTGACAAGTTATTCTTCATATAGCCACATATGGTTTAATATTAGCAAATTAGCCGTTATGCGGCCCAAGATTGCCGAATTCGGCGGAATATTAATTTTCATAATCACTGTGTATTAGACGAGTTGTACACAGTAGATTTAGGTAGGTTGCCTTCGTCGGACATTCACGAAACATGGAATCTGTTCAGGACGACGCTACTCCCAGGAGAACACCAATCGAAACCGCTGTCCAGCAGTATATCGAGAGCGTCGAGGCAGGGAACTCTCGGAAGAATTTCCAATCGACCCTCAAGACGTGGCAGTCCTGGCTACACGAGGAGCGAAGAGTAACGACCCTCGAGGGGTTGGACGTCCTTGACTGTCGACGGTACGCTCGTCACCTCAAACGCCGTGTTCGTGCTGGGGACCTGAAAGCGAGCACCGCAACGACCTACTACGCGTACGTCCGTGCGTTCCTCTCATTCTGCGTTGCCGACGAACTCCTGGATACGAATCCAGCGAAGGCCAAGCGCGCGACTGACGAGCTCCCTGAAGATCTCGGTGATGCCGATCGCCAGTTCTGGCGACAAGAACAACGGCGTGCGATTCTGCGCTACGTCGACGAACGAGTCCAACGTGCGCTCGACGACGAGGCAGACGTCTCTCGGGACCGAGCCTACCGCGACCGGGCAATCATCTATCTCTTGTCGCTCTCGGGTGTCCGTGGGGCAGAGGTATTCGCCGAGCCTTCCGACGAGAAACGCACCGGCATCACCTGGATGGACGTCCAGCTCGACGCTGGTGCCGTCCGCGTTCTCGGGAAGTCACGCGAGTACGAGTATGCCCAGCTTCCTGAGAAGGCTGCGACAGCGCTTGAACGGTACAAGACCGTCCTCGACCCACCGACCGACGAGTGGCCGGTCTTTCCCAGTGCACACGCTCCCTCGAAATATCGCGCCGTACGCGAACAGCTGTCGCAGCGGGACGTTCCCGACGACGAGATCGAGACCATCCTCGAGAACGACAACATCGATACGGTACTCCGAGAACACGATGTCGTCCCTCCAGCAATTTCGACGAACGGAGCTCGTAACCTGATGAAGCGGCTCTGTCGGAATGCCGACATCGTCATCGACGGTGACTATCTGAAACCTCACGGCGCTCGTCGAGGACTGGGCCACGAGCTCTACGCTAGCGGTCATGCTGAACTCGCGCAGTCAGCGCTCCGTCACGCCAGCATCGAGACGACCCACGAATCCTACTCCGACATCCAAGCTGCAGAGACTGCGCGGCAGGTCGATGATCTACTGAGCGAATGAGTTAACCAACAGAGGGCTCTCGACGGAGGTTGTTGGTTAAGAACCAGCACCACAAGAAACCAGTTAATCGTAATATTAAGGTTAAATTTGCTCAAAAGCCGACGTGCCGGGTGAGAGCGTGTCGACACTCATGGTGGGGAAGGAATTCAGATGCACGTTCTGGCGTTCCATTCTCGTGTTGACTCGCATGCTCCTCGATAAGTGACTGAAGCATTGTGAGTGGAACTGCCCCACCTTGAGACTCGACGTCTCGTTTGATGTCAGCACAGATTTCTGTCGTTCGATGGTCATCGGGTCCCATCCACTGATAAACGTACTCCTGAGAATCAGCTCGGGATGAATAGCTTTGTACCCGCCTCAGATTCGACATCGCGGTACTTTCCGATCCTATGATCGTGAATACTCGATCTTCATCCAATCCCGTGTGGTCAGTTACCTCGTCGGCGATTCCTCGCATACTGTAATTGCCCTCAGTCAGCTTTCTGCAGAGAATCTCTGCAATTTGCTGGGCCTGAGGCTCTGGTATTCCGTCATAATATTGGTGTATCGCCTCAGAACGAGCGTCAACGTCGTTCCAGTCGTACTGTGGAATCGTCTCTGACGGTTCTTCCTCTGACGTACGAGTGTTTCCAAACAGCCGGTCAATGAGTCCCATAGCAGGATTGTGAGTTATTAGCATAAGATGATTTGTACGATTGGGAGAATGCCATGCTCGTTTTTCATCGAGTTAACTCAGCCATCAGCTCATTGCTTAATCTTATTCTTAAGATTATAACGCACCAATAGAGGATCAGGATCAAGGTGAATAGCAGAAGTCCGGTTGGGGAAAATGCTGTCCGAAAATTCGGTAGACAGGGATGCCGACAGACCAACCAATAGTCAATCGAATTGGCCTGTCCTATCTCGGATACCCGTTATTGAGTGTTTAGTGTCTCGGATTAGGGCTCATCAAATTCGAGGGCATCAGTGACAGCCTCAGGAAGCGCTGGTCGCGGTGCCCCCTCATGACGTAGCACCCGTTCAGATTTTTTCGTCTCCTCATAGACCGCGCGTGCTATCGGAACACCCCGGAGGAAATTGTGCTCATATAGGATCTCGACGCCGCGCTCGGTCGGCCCCCAGAACTTCGAGGGCAGATTCCGCGTCGACGCATTCGGTTCGTGAACGTAGACGTCAAGGATACCCGCCTCTCGAAGTCGTTCAAGCTGATCGAGGATAGCCGCCTCGTTCTTCGGAATCATGTAGTCAAGCTCGGCTAGCGACACGAGGTGAGACGGATGACCAAGGATCAATTGAATGATGAGGTGCCGAGTCTCCTGTGAGAGCAGCTCACGCATTTGTCGCTGCTCTGCAAACGGGTCCTCGAATCCCCCCGGGGCCGTGTGACTCATATCTCACTGTAGTCTTCTCGACTGTATAATGGTTTGGGTCAACTAGGTCAATGAAATCGGCGTTTTACTGAGTCAGTTAGAAACGCCTATGACCCAGTCAATTGTATCTAACAGTATGAGTGATCCGTCCGTTCCCCCGAACGCAGGCAACATCATGGCAGCCGTACAGCGGGCACTACGGGGCCTCGACGTCGGGGCCACCGAAGCGACGCAGATTCTGTCGTGGGCCAACAGTGAGACGCCGGCAATCTACGACCGCGACCAGACTGCCTATCTCGTCCTCGGGAGCTATCGTGATCCGTATCTCCGACGCGTACGGGCGGTCAGCGATCGATTGAACCGCCGCTATGGAACGTACGCGTTTCTCATCGGCGATCTAGCCGACATCGACATCCCACGTCTCCCCGAATTCCGCGTAAAATTCCACATCACGGCAACGCTCAGTGACTACGTCGCCGCCGTCTTCGAACAGGATGCAGGTGGCGAAGTCAACGAACTCGGCAAGCTTGGTGAAACCGAGTACTTCGAGAAAGCGTACGCCTTCCCCCGTGCCTACCACTGGGAAACAGAATCGAATCTCACGGATAGGCGTGATGTACTCGCTGCTGCGACTCAAATCATGGCTGCCGCAGACGTCGATGAGGAGACGAAATCCGCAGCACTCGAGGCGCTCATCGATAACGCAACCCAGGCGGGCATCGATATCACTGTTGACGCCCTGACTAGCGAACTCGAGGAACAGGAGATGGAGGTTCCGTCGTACAGCTGGGTTCACCTGAACGATTTCCGCCTCTTCGAGCTTCACGGACGATGTTACCCGTGGGCGACAGAAGAGGAGTTGCTCGACGCAACGGACGAGCTTCCGGGGTCGCCTAGACCGAATTGGGAACAGTAAGCAGTTAATCTTAGCCTTAAGATTAATTAGCTGGCCATGGACGTAATTCTTCCAATCCCCCCGAAGTCGTTCGAGAGGAAGATACACCAACCGTTCTGATCGACGTACTCGAAGTCAGGAGTAAGGATGGAGAGCGTTGTGAGTTCTGTTTCCCACTCAGTTTGAGGGAGAGTGTAGACGATATAGGAGGCAGAGTTTGGCTTTGGGAAAATCTCGACTTCTCCACCCCGGTCACCACTAATTTTCAGGGTTGTTTCTCCGTCGCTCGTTCCAAAACCCGTGATGGTATAGGAATTCAAGTCGTAGTTGTGATCTGTTGTCTCCTATATTACCCAATACCCACATAGCAGTGCTCGATCGCCGTCCTATGTTCCCCTAATTGGCAACAGAATTTTAACTGGCAGAATAATATCCCTTTTAGGCCTCTATTTTTTTAAGTAATCTTTGACTGAAGGAGGGAGAATGAGCATCTCATCTGCGGCGGTTTGTAATTGATCATGGATGAACCAGTGAGGTCTTTTTCGACCGGAAAGTGGCGGTAATTCTTCTAGAAGTTCAACTACATCAGTCAATAGATGCTTCACCTCTTGACGGGCCGCAGTTTGCTCTGCACCATCGTCTGTCTGGTCAACCTGTTTCAACCACCGTCGTGCTTCTATCAACTGCCAATAAGCATAGAGTTCGTTTTGTGTAGATATTCGTAGGGACTCTGATAACCTCTCGTCTTGCTTCAAAGTTTCAGTTCTAATCTTCAACAATTCTAGAGCATCGTCAAATTCTTTCTTTGCCACTGCTGATGCTGTCAGGGAAATAATTTCATGGATCAATGCATCGACCCATCTCTTTGGCTCTGTTCCAACGTCGGTTGACTCAACAACAGCAACGAACGTTGTCACCGCGTCTTCGAACGCCTCTGTCCGCAACTGCGAATCTCCTTTCTTAATCCCCTCATTAAACGTCTGTGGAAGTTCTGGGAGAACGAACTGTTTAAACTCTGCCTCAATATACCCATCACTTAATTTAGTTGGACGAACTTGGACTGTAGTCCCTGGTGCGTATCTCACCCCGCGAACGAGCATAGGAATATCACTCATTTGAATGATAAGACCCTCTGATGACCAATACTGAATTGACGAAGTAACTGTAGTGTCTCCCGTGAATAATCCGGTATCCTTGAAAGCACGTGCAGACACCGTTACTGAGTCAGTATTCACAGTTTCTACAGGCAGTCTGATTGGTTTGGACTGGTCAAAAGGAATGTCTGGGAGTTTTACGGGGATATTCGGGTAGTCCTTTATTTTTCCCTCACAGATATCTACCGTCGATTGCATAGCAGGTCGCTCCGATTCAGGGAGTGCCCGAACCGTTGCCTTGACGTAGCCTTCACAAGCCTCGGTAATGGCTGCAGAAATTTCATTAGGGATCACACTGGTTTCCCGAGGGACAATCACGAATTCGCCTTTGTATGAACCAACGAGGAGGTTTCGCCCTATTTTTGTGATGTCTATGTTAATACGGTCTCCAACGGACAACTTGTGAGGATCTTTCGGCCGACTGGGGACCGCGATACCAATATTTCCATAAACCTCTTCAACCCTTACATTGATTTTCTGTCCAGCTGCCACTAGTTCGCTGTCGATAACAATTGTCCACTCTCCGTGATACGCGACGCCCAACCCATGGCCAGCGTAGCAGACATTGACCTCTAGCTCCGCGTCATTGAGGTCTTTGTTGTAGTGTCGCTGGTGAATTCCAAGAATCTTGTCGAGGCCGTCTAACCCGGTCAATCGTTCCAGTTCCTCAATAAAGTTTTGAGCGTCCGAACGGTATCCAGTACTCCATAGTTGTGGAGTTAGACACATAGTCCAGTTACCACGATACTCCACTCCGATCGTCCACTCATCAACGGTTGACTTTGGAAGACGTCCTAGATTTACCTCCTTCCGAGCAGTAGTCGATATAATTGCATTATTGTTGTTGCTAAGTCTGTCAATCTTCCCAATGTAGAACGGCTCAGGTAGGAGGATCCGACCATCAGACGCATACCGAATATTCCGGGTCTCTGGTTCCAGTCGAGGACGGGGAATATCTTCCTCGGATCTTGACTCCGGGAGTTCGGCTAGTTCTTTCCCCAAATCATTACGCAACCCGCCAATGTACGAGGGGTGCGATTCAACGTAGAACCGAAGTTGTCCCAATTGCTTCTGTGAAAGCCCAGAAGTCTTGTAGTATCCTCTGGCAGGTGGGTTACCTAATTCCACGTCATTTTGAGAGCCGGATTCGAAATATAGATCACCAAGCAACCGGAGTGGACGACAGACTTGGGGAGGGATGGCTGCTTCGTCGCCTGGATGAGGAACCTTGTATCCCAAACTTTGGAGGAAAGAGACTGCACGTGGCGAGACTTGGTACGTACTCGGCCGTTTGTGCCGTGGATGTGGTTTCCACCGAATAATAACCCCATCATCTGTCGTCTTATTACGAAGAGTGGGCATAGGACTCAGAAAACGTGCTACATATTGATCTTATCGGCTATTGTTAAATTCTCACATTCATGATTTTACCACGAAGTAATCCTTCCAATCTCCGAATTTTAGTGGAATTAGACTCTAAGAGACAAGGTTCGGTACATTCCTCATTTCAGATTTGTCTAAAAATAATCATCTATTTCTTCGGTATGAGACTTAATTCACGCCGTTGATGATAATACACGGTGTATATGTAACTTCGTTGAGAACCAACTGTGTCGAGATAATCTATACGAGCAGATTAGAAAATGTACCTCAGATCTTCGATCCAAATGTGGATGCCCCACAGACAATATTAATTCTAATATTAATCTTAATCCCAGTGATTACGCCCCGACGTCGTCATTAGGTACACCAAATGGCAAATTATAGATTTGATCCCGACTACGAAAAGTCAGTTAGTTTGGCTGCAAGACAGATTACGGTGGGGACACCATTGGCAGTGATCACCCGCAGAATAGTCATCGAAAGTCGAATCTTCAGACGCTTCTAGCTGCGTGAGTAGATCGTCCCGACACTGAGCTAATTCGTCAGCCGAAAACGTACGAGTACTCATATCAGGACCAATCGACCCAACGTAGACATAGCCAGCTTCTTCGATCCGTTCCTCGAAGAGCTGTTGACAGGCGAGCAGATAGATGGGTAACTGAAGGTCGCCCTCGAGTGAGCGTTTCGTGGTGGTCGCTTTGTAATCGAGGACAACAAGGTCACCCGCCGGATTGCGGCAGACAGCATCAATCTTCCCGGTTATCGTATGACCATCGAGCTCTAGCGTGAATGAGCGTTCTACGCTGAGAATCTTCCACGAGCTTGCGTCAGTGCTGAAGTACCGATCAATGCAGTCCTTGGCCTGATCAACGATTTTGGCCGAGTAGTTATCCTGGCGACCGAGTTCGTCACAGACGGCGCTCCAAGCCTCAGGTGACGTCAGATTCCGTTTCGCAGCCGCCTCAGCGGTATCGTGAAAGAGAATACCCATATCGCGAACCGATACAGCGTCCGAATCGGAAACGCCTCGCTGTGGATCCTCGAACGCACGAACAAGATAATCGAGATAGTGTCGCCGGGAACACTGGCTGTACTTCTCGAGCGAAGTATAGCTGTGCCGGTGATTCAGTGCAGGACCACCATCCGTCGACAGTGCCTCAACGGCAAATCCAGCCGTTGCAGGTGAGACAGAGTCGAGGTCCCCGTTCAGTATACCACGAGCAAGTGCCAGGACGCGGTCCCGGGCCGCTGACTGGGGTACGGGTTCGCCGTTCACAGAGATCGTTGGATCCACGTCCCCATCGGCCGGAGCAACCTCGTCCGTCCAATCTGTGGCCGCCGGTGGAAGTCCAGCGGTGACCTCTTGCCAGATGGTGAAGGATGCGCCGGTGGCTCGCCAAGGGATTTGCTCGGGAAGCCAGGAGTCGATGAACGATAGCGAGAGATCGCCGTCGTCAACTCCACCGTCGTCGGCGTGCCGACCAACGAGTACAAGTTGTTCTTCCGCACGCGTCATGGCGACGTGGAAAATGCGGCGTGCTTCGTACTCGTCGCGCTTTTCGAAGTCCTGGTCGAGCGGGGTCGCACCTGTCTCTTCGAGCGTGTGGCCGAGTGTATCGTACGAGCGCGTACTCGGTTTCCACTGGTCGGCAGAAAGGTTCGGGAGGAAGACGACCGGGAACTCCAGTCCCTTGCTCTTGTGCACGGTCATGATGTTGACCGCGTCACTCACCGTTTCAGCCTGGTCTTGGACGCCAGCGATGCTATCGTCTAAAGACCCCATGAGGGACAGCAGCTCGAGGAACGACTCGTCTAATGCTGGCTGGAGCGCGCCCTCTCCGAAAGAGTCGATAAGTGACTCCAGGGTTCGTAGGTCTCGTCGTTCTTGTGGCGACAGGTACCAGTCGATATTCGTTTGCTCTTTCAGCTCGCGGAACAGACGAGCTACGGAGTAGATCTCTCGCTTGGAACGCAGCGCCTGGAAATCTTCGCGGGCACGACGAACGCGCTCTGGTTCTCGAAACTGGTCGAGTGGAAGCGACTGCAATGCTTCCGATAACGAATCAGAGGCAGTGTTGAGTAGTCGGAGATCAGCGTTGTGAAGCCGATAGCGCATCGTCAACACACGATTCAGACTGACCTCGTCCGCTGGGTTCGCAAGTGCTTTAAGATACGCGAGGACGGTCTCAACACCAACCGAATCAGCCGCGAGTCCACCAGCGAGTTGATACGGGATGCCGCGCTCTTCAAGCGCCCGTACAATCGGCTTTGCATGGCGATTTTTCCGTACGAGAAGTGCGATGTCGCCTGCGTCGTACGTTTCATCGACGTCACCGAGTGACCCTGAAAGGAGACGGACGATTGCAGTCGCAATCTGTTCAGCCTGCTCTTCATCGTCCTCAGCTGCCGTTATCGTCGCAATGCCACCGCTCGCATCCGCAGCGCTACCGACCGCGGTGAGTTCCTTCTCGCTCCCACGGGCCTCTAGCTGTGCGATGACATTGTTCGCGACATCCAGAATCGGTTGCTTGGAGCGGAAGTTTTCCTCAAGCGTTTCTGGAATCAGCGTCTCGTAGCGTTCCTCGAGTCGGTGCCCAATATTCTCGACTGCCGCCCCACGCCATTCGTAGATCGCCTGGTCATCATCACCGACCACGAACAATTTGTCATCGTCCGCGAGCTGGTCGACCAGCTCGAATTGGACAGCATCCGTGTCCTGAAATTCGTCACAGAACACGTAATCATACTGTCCCGCAATCTCGACACGGATGTCCGGAACCTCAAGGAGATCGAGCGTCGCACCGATCAAGTCGGCAAAGTCAACCAGCGATGCGTCGTGGAGGCGTTGCTCGTACGCCGTGTAGCCAGCGACCAGATCGGCTGCTTCCTGGCATTCCTCGACGAACGACCGAAGTTTCCCGGTGAGCGTGACGGACATCGAATCGGGGATACCGCTTGGTGGACTGGAGTACGTCCCGAACAGATAGGCCGGTAGACGGAACGCGGGCTTGTGCTTACCATCGATGATCGCCGCCTCCTCCGTTTCTAATAGCCCGGCGAGAGAGGTACAGGTCTCCTCCATGCCGCGCAGATATGTCGCGACCGACTGTTCGACACCGGTCTGGTCGAGCGCGGATCGTTCGTCTGCTATCGATTGCTGAAGGTCGGCGAGGCCGTCACGCATCTCCTCGAGGCGATCTGCAGACGGGGCCCGCCAGCTAACCCGTACTGTCTCATTCGCCCGGTCGACAATTCGATCGACGAGTGCCTCCAGTTCCAGGAGTCGGTCAGCGTCGCCAAGGAATGTCTCGATGGTACTCGGCGAGATCCCTTTGCTCTTCATCGTGGAGATGAATTTGAGCAGGCTGCCTGCCGCCCCATCAGCATGTGAATCGGAGCCATAGACTTCAGGACTGGTGAATCGATAGGTGATTTCGTCAAGCGCTTCGTGAATGAGGGCGGTTCGATCAGCGTTATTCACGACATCGAACTGCGGATCGATTGCAGCGTGATACGCATACTCTCGAAGAATATCGTGGCAGATGGAGTGATAGGTGTACGCGTTCACGTCGTATCCCGGTGCGCCAAGCTTCTCATTCAGCTTCTCGCGCATCGAGGCTGCAGCCTTGTTCGTGAACGTCAATGCGAGGATTCGATCCGGTGAGACGTCGTGTTCGTCGATCAGGTGCTCGATTTTCCGAACCATCGTGAACGTCTTACCGGTCCCGGCTCCGGCCAACACCCGCATCGGGTACTCACCAGACTCAATGATTCGCTGTTGGGGAATCCGCGGCAATGGCTCTTCGTCGGGGTCGTTTTCAGAGGAATGAGGCGACATCAGAACTGCACCTCCTCTGCAAGTGCATCGGTACACATAGAATGATAATCACACCGGTCACAGGCGTTCTCGCGAATCGCGTCCCACTGAATGGGCTCGTAGTTGTCCTCACGGATCCCGTCGTGTGCCCGCTGAATCAGTCCCCAGATCGTTTCTTCTTCGCTATAGTAGGTTTCCTCGACATTGCGACCATAACCCGAGACACGGAGCTGGACGCCAGCAGTACTCTTTTCGAGGTCCGTGTTGGCGAGCAGTCCATAGTACGTGAAGACGATCTCCATCCCTGGCTCGTGAACGGATGTATTCTGAATCCCCTCGATGTAGGTCGCCGCCTGAATCGCGCTCTTGACGATACGAGGGTGATAGTCCTCGCCAGCAAGGTGCTCGCGGAGTTTCTCCTTTGCGCGGTCGCTCGTCGAGAGCTCGTACCTGACGGATGGCTTGTAGTCGATGATCTGAAGGCCATCGTCCGTACGGACGACGTTATCAGCGTATCCGTGGAGGGAAATCCCATCTCGTTCACATTCGAGTTCGACTTCCGTAAGAACGGATCCACGAACGTGATCGAGTCCTGGACCTGTCGAGAAGTAGGCCTCAATCGCGGCACGAGCGAGTTGTTTGTCATACTCGTAGTGGGCAGCAGTGGCGTACTCAGTTCGACTCGTACGAGAGCCCCACTCGTCGGCGAAGGCACCGAGCGCGAGAGCACGAATCTCTTCATCCGACTCTCCTGCTATGGTCTCACAGACATACTCAATGGTTCCGTGTAGCGCCAGCCCACGGTCTAAATACCGGCGCGTTTGATCGGGTTTTTCGACAGAGAGGTCGTGCTTATATTCGTACTGACGCGGACACCGAGTGTACGTTCCCAGTCGGGAGGGAGACAACGGTCGCGACGAGTCGGAATCAGTCACGGCGAACCCTCGCTTCAGCGAAGTCGACATGCGCTTCGAAAGCGGCTTCAAGTTCGGGGTCATCCGACTCATCCAACAGCTGCTGAATCGCGCCGAACTGCGTCTCAACCGCGTTCAGGTCGACGTTATCGTCAGTGACGGGTGCGGTCCGTACGTTCTGGAGAGCACGTTCAACGCTGGAGAGGACCCTCGTTGCAACACGACCCTGACTATGGACGTCCTCGTGGGTGATCGAGTCGAACTCGAACTGGTCCCGGAGCTGTTGCAAGAAGCGGGATGGCTGTTTGTACTTTCCTGGATCTGCTGCGTTCTCTGCATAGGTACAGAAGTACAGTTGATCCGTCGCCGCGTTGGCGCCAACTGCGAGGAGCCGTCGGCTCAGCTTAGTATAGTACGCCGAGAACGGATGGTTGATGTCGTCGTCTGCGGTCGGGAAGGTCTCACGAACCTCGTCCCGAGTCGGACTCGTGACAGCAGGATATTCGGGGAGCGATTTGAGCTGCGCAATCGGAAAGAGTGACGAAAACCGTGGGACTGCAGGGTACTCCTCTTCGACCACGTTCAAGACAAACACCGCCTTCCAGGAAGCGTTTTTGACCACACGAACAGAGTCGACGAGGACCCCACCCTCCTTTACGTCGACCTCACTGTAGAAGTCGGGCGCGGAGTATCGGAATGCTCGCTCCAGTGCCTGACAGAACGCGTCCCACGAGGAGTCCAATAGCGGGCAGTTCTCAACGAACCGTGCGAGATCGAGAATGCGCCCGATGTGCTGGAACTGGATGCGAGCCTCCAGCCGTGATTCGGTCGAAGCGACCCGTTGCTTGAGATCTGTGTCGAGAACCCAGGTCGTCAAAGCGTCCGAAACCGATTCAGTCGCCAGCTCGTCATCGTCGAGAATCGTCGTGAAGTTCGGGACTCTGGCTTCGAGCAGTGTTCGGGATTGGTCGTCTCCACCCGACTCGAGATATCGAGCAACATGATACAGCTCCCGGGCGGCGGGGTCATCAGAGAGCGCACTTGTGGTGATGGACGCCGTCGGAATGCCTGCCTGCTGTAAGATACGAACGGTTTCTTGGATAGGCGAACTCGAATCTTTGAGGACGACCGCGAACTCGTCGTACGACCACCCTTCTGTTGTTCGCCGGCGTTCGATTTCTTCTGCGACGGTCTGTACCTGATCGGCGAACGTTTCCTCGGTTATCTCGAATAGACCGTCCGGAGCTTCCGGTTGTGGCGCTTCGCCTGTCGCGAGATGCGCTGCTACCTGGGCAGGTCCTGAGATGGGAGACGATGAATCGTGGACGACGGTTTCCATCTGGAGATGATCGGTGATGTCTCCAGGTTCGTTCCGGACCCGCTGAATACTCCCATGTCGTTCTCCGACACACACCAGTTCAGTGTCCGTCGATGCGGCTGCCAAAAATCGACGTTCAAGGGCGGAAAACTCTTCGACCTCTACTGTCAGAATCACGTCGAACCGATCGAGAATCGGTGGGCGTGCGGTCTCCACCTCCAGGTACTCCAATGCTCGTGGGATAATACTCGCACGCTCAGCATACCCGTTCGTCGCAAGAACCTCCTGCAGATGTGCCGTGAAATCGAATAATTCAGCGAGTGACGAATCGTTCGCGTCGACGTTCTGATTTTGCCACGCTGCTGATAGTGTGAAGCGACCGACGTCGTCTTCGAAGGCATCGAATTCCGACGCTTGTTGCAGAAATGAGTCGGCCCATTCGTACTTGGAGAGAACCGACGCAAGAACAGCAGCACGCTCATGCTGGGAGACGAGCGACGGGTTCTGTGGACTCGCCTCGAGGATTGTCCGGGCGAACCGCGTGAGCGACATCACTTCTGGTCGTTCAACAGAGTCGACGTGAGTTGCCAAGACATCCGTAAACGTCTCGATGCCAGTCGGGAACCGCTTTAACACGAGGATATCGTCGACATCGTTTTCATTCAGACACTCGGCGAAGATAGGTGCGACTCGCTCCTCGATCGGGGGGCCGGTTGGAGAGAACAGATGAAGCTCACCGGGAAGGTTCGTCATCGTGTGACCAACTGCAGACATAGTACTGTCGTGTGCACCCTATTTGATAAATCTTCAGCACATGAGTATACAACTACGGAGACATAACGTGAGAAACCATGTTCCGCCGATTACTGCGTGCACTCGGAAGCGAAGAGGATGATAGCCAAAAGAAAAATTCAGCGACGGCTTCCCCGGTTGGCTCGTTCGATCATTACACAGACGCAGTCGATACAATCAAACAACTAAAGCGAGAACAGCGCCACGACGAAGCTGAATCACTGCTTCTCTGGTGTATCGAACGAACTGAACAAGAGGAAATTGGCGATCCAGCGCCGTGGTATTACAAACATCTTGCAATTGTCTATCGTAAGGAGAACCGATACGACGATGAGGTTCAAATCATCGAGCGTTACCTCAGCAACTCTTTTTCATCCCGGGAAGACCTCCAGAAACGATTACATCGTGCAAAGGAACTCGCAGAGAACGACGAATCTGGATAACTACGACCAGGTTGGCTCCAGCAGTTCGCAGGGCTCATCTGGCATCGAGTAGGGCCCATCAAATTGCCCATCGTCGAGACTCCAATACTGGGCGCTTTCTGTGTGCGTATCGACTCGTTCAAGAAGTTCCGGATGGCAGGTCAGCAGGAATACCTGGTTCGTATCCGCCAACTCGGAGATTGTCTGCAGCGTTCGAACGTGGTGAGCGGGATCGAAGTTTGTCATCGAATCATCGAGCAACACGGGGAGCGACGATTCATGGCGACGAATCCGCGCAAGGCGAATCGCAAGGAAGAGCTGCTCGGCGGTGGCTCGTGATAGTTCCGCCGTGCGTTGTGTCTGTCCATCAGCGAGCACCGACTGGAAGTCGAGATCGTCGAACTCGTTAGTGGAGTCCACCTCGGTATAGGCGTTGTTGGTGATTCGCGCGAAAATCTCGCTGGCTTCGTCGAGTAGTGGCCCTGTTGTCCGGTCAATGAATCGTTCGTGGAGTTCGTTCAGCAGGTACTCCGCAATGCGATACGTCGCATACTCCTCGGCAAGCGGTTCGAGCCGACGTCGTCCCGCCTCGATCGTCGCATGTGCCTCGCGAACATCATCATCGGAAGCTAGCTCTTCGAGTTCTCTCGTGAGCTCGACCCGGTTTTCAACACAATCCGATCGTTCCGCTTCAAGGCTCTCGATGGTTTCACCAATCGTATCGAGTCGATCGTCGATCACCTCTCTATCAGCGTACGCCTCAACAACACGCTCGAACGCAGCGAGCGCCCAGTCGTCATTGCCATCCTCTGAATCGCGATACGGTTCAAACGCCGGTTTGATGGCTGACGCCGTCAGTCGTCGCTTGAGTCGAAGGCGAATCCCGTCACGCTGTTCCCGCGCTTCCACGAGCTCAGTTACGTCCTCACCGCGTTCGAGGAACTGTTCGACCGTACGAACGATGGTAGCTGAATCAGCATTGGTGAGATCTGGTGCATCGTCCCACTCGGCAAGGAGGTCATGGAGGTCATCTTTGCAACTGGTGACTGTCCGCTGGGCTGTAGTGACCGCCTGTGCGAGGTCAAGGTCGTCTTCGATACTTTCAATAGTTGTGAATAATTTCTCTGTGTCTTCGAGCGGATCAATATCATCAGTATCGAGAACGCCGAGTTCGGACACGGTCTCGACGGCTGCTTCGAGGTCTGAACGGAGAGCATCCTCCTTCTCATCAAGGGCTTCGACGTCGCCCTCCAGACTCGTGAGATCGTCCCGGAGCGATGAGAGGTCTACATAGTACTCTCGTACGGCAACCGGACTCGTATCATCCGAGAGTTCAAGCTCCTCTCGAAGCGAGTCCAATTCATCGGTCGCGGACGAATACTCTGTTTCGAGATCCGCTTTCCGGGAGCGTAGCCCTTCAACATCGGCAATCAGGCTGCGTTTGTCTGCCCGAAGCGTCTCAACAGATACGCCATCGACTTCAGGGGACTCGAATTCAAGCCGTGACGCCGCATATGCGCCGGCGATCAGGGTTATTACGAGCGTGATGACAACTCCAGGAATCGCGCCACTGATAACTCCGACAGCACTTCCCACGATCAGCGCGACTATCGTCCCACCCGCAGCGACAGGGAGCTGGTCGCGTAGTGTGTGAGACGCCTCAGATGATGAGTCGGTTGCAGTGTCGATCTCTTGTTCCAGCTGCTCGTGACGAGCCGTCTTTTCTTTCAGGTCCCGCTCAACCTCGTTCAATTCAGATCCGATATCCTCACAGGAGCGCGTAATCGACCGAACCTCATCGCGAGAGAATAGATCAGTCTCAACATCACGGACCCGGTCAAGCAAGGACTCGTCATCCCATCCAGGTTGCAAGTCAGCTGCTTGGGACCGAAGCTTTCGACGTTCCTTTGCGATTTCTGACCGTTGCTCCTGAAGTGAATTTACCCGCTCACGCCAGCCAGTGATTTCCCTATTGTACGCCCGAATCGTAGACGTGGCATCCAGTAATCGGTCGCGATACGCTTCGGGATCCTCCGCACTAACCTGTCGAGCGAACGCCTCTTCTGCAGTCGTCAGTTCCTCCTGCCCTTCCTCAAGCTGACTTTGCAGTTGCCGAGCGCGGTCAAGTTGCTCAGTCGGGAACGCATCGACTTTGTCAAGGTCGGTCCCATCAAGTTCAAGATTCAGCTCCTGAAGCGTCTCAAATTCCTCGTATTCCGTGAGGACCGTGTTGAGACGAGTTTGTTCCGTTGTTAGATCAGCAAGCTCCTTATCGAGTTCCGCTATGCGGGAATTGACATCGTCACGAGCAGCCTCTTTCTGGTCATGCTCGTTGACCTGGGCGACGGCGGCATCTCGCGCATCGACCCCCGACTGAATCTCGCTAATCGGCTCTTTAAGATCATAGACCGCGCGTCCGTGTTTGCCTCCAATCGATTTCGCCCGATCACTGAAGACGTCTTGAATCTGGGGGATTTTGAGAACGTCACCATATGCCGCACCGAGTAAAATTGCAGACAAGCTAATATCGTCATCGAGGCTCGTTGGCATACGTCGGAGTTCGTCGAGGCTAATGGTGAAGAGCTGCTGGTACTGTGTGGGCCCTAGATTGCCGAATACATCCGAGAGTGCTCGATCGGGAGCACCATTGACAGGTACTAATGCAGGATCACCATACCCAGTGAGTGCCAGCTCGTATTCCGCGCCATCGACGACGATGTCGGCCGTGAGGTCATACTGGTCCGTTGCTGGCGGGAGACCATTGCCACGAGGAATCCCATAGCCGAGATAGCGAACCGCTTCCATGAACGTCGTTTTTCCGGCCCGTTGTGGACCAGCGATGACGGTCAATCCATCATCGACATTTTGGAGTCGAGCTCGCCTGAAGCATCCGAAATCATCCAGATCGAGGTTCTTAATTTGCATTTTCCCTCCGAGTCGCAAGTTCGTCGATTGACCGAGTGACGGCACGATCAATCAGATCGTCTAGTCGTTCCTCGTCCAACGCAATCCGGTCCTCCGAAACGTCTTCATGTTCTTCGTCCGTACGCCACTCCCAGACATCACCCATCCTCGCTTGTAGCTCACCCCGTGTCGCGTCATCCTCTTGAATCTCGTTGGAGAGCTCAACAAGTTCGCTGATAATCTCGTCCGACTCTACCAATGTCTCAAGGTCTGGAAGCGGTGGCGCAGAGTAATCACGGACAGACTCGGTCCACACGAAAGGTGACGCACTACTGCTGCGGTCCCGCAATCGATTGGCGAGCACATCCGTTGCTTCCTCGTCGAGCGCTTCAAATAGCTCTCCACGGCCACTCAGCGTCCATCGACACACGAACCCCTCTGGCATCCAATTTGTTTCAGCTACCGGCATCGAAAGGGTGTCAGTGAGGGAGTCTTGGTCAGCTGTCCGGAGATCTAGCATGCGCTCCTCGAGGTACCCTTCCGCATCTGCGAGATTTCGAAGGGGAGTATCATCGTCTGTGCTCACAGTGCCGAGGTCAACCACGATTTCCTGCCAGACAATTGGACTCGTTGGAACAAACTCGATGTCAGGATCGCTGCCTGCATCCACGTCGACGATCAAGCAACCCCCGATAGCGGTTTCGCCAATATTTCGTCCTTGTGGTATACCAGCGTACGCTGCTGGCGCTCCGTCAACGAGCCGTGGCGTATGGATGTGCCCGAGCGTCCAGTAGTCGATCTCCTTCTGTGCTAGATCGCTCGGCCCACAAGGGGCGTACCGCCGACCATCCGGATTTAGGCCCGTATGGAGCAGGCCGATATTTGGGATAGTTGTATCTGGCGGTGTGTAGTGGTAGTACAGGGAGTTGCTCTCCCACTGACTTCCATACGATTGCCCCAAGATGCGAGCCTCCGGCTCGTCTTCGTTCGGGTACAGAACCGTTTCGACGTCGTCTGCACCGAACACGTGGACGTTATCGGGTAAGGGAAGTTTCTCTGCCCCTGCTCCCAGTGGATCGTGATTCCCGTGGACAACATAACACGGAATTTCGGCGTCTTCGAGCCGCTCAAATTGATCGACGAGAAATTCATTTGCGTAGACGGAGCGTGCTTGCTGATCATAGAGGTCACCAGCGACGACGACGAAGTCGACGTCCTCCTCGAGCGCGACCTGGATGACTCGACGGAGGGCTTCATGCGTCGCTCGCTGCAGGCGCTCAGCCAATGATTCAGATGCCGCTTCCACAGCGCGGAGAGGACTCCCGAGATGGAAATCCGCGGTGTGGAGGAACGTGACTCCCATTCAGTTGAGTGTCATGTGAAGTGCTCTACTGAAAATGGACGACTGCGTCGAGGTTAACCGACGATGTTTTCTCAAAAGCGAAGCCGAGGAGACAGATATGGCAATCGACCTCCTCGACTTCGTTCAGAACGCACTACACGCAGCTAAACAAGCGTTGGGAAAACGAGCGGGGAAGCCCGAGTCAGGCGGGCTTCCCCGCGAGACACACATCGTCGTTCACTGCATACGGAAAGAAGAGGGCCACACATTCACAGAGGTCGTTAATCGGCTTGGTCTCATGCCTGACATTTGTGAACTCCTTGGCATCCACCCGGATGCGCTCCCTGATCCAACCACGTTCTATCATTCACTCGACCGGTATGCGATGTACATCTGGCGGGCGTTTCTGCGCGTTTCAGCGCAGAAATTCCCCCACTCCGGACACGTTGCTCTCGACAGCACGTTCTTCGAACGGATGGAAGCTTCTCAGTATTATCTCCAGCGTAGTGGACGATCCGTCAAAACTATCAAAGCAACGACGTTGACCGATACAGAATCGCTTGCAGTGCTTGACGTTCATTGCTGTATCGAACGCGAACACGATACGAAAGCTGGACCGCGGGTCGTCCGCCGGAACGCGGACGACCTGCAATCCGTCGCAGCCGATAACGCGTTCCAGGATTGGCACACCGAATACGAATCAGCCGCCCTCGGTGTTGAACCGCTTTTCCATCACCGCGGATCGACACCCATGGCAGCTGCGCATAATGCCCTCATCCGTGCAAAAGGGTACACACAACGCTGGATGGCGGAGACTTCCTACTCGACGGTCAAGCGAACGCAAGACTCCGCCTTGCGTTCGCGCTTCTGGTATCGACAGTTCCGGGAGATCGTCCTCATGTTTGCGATCAACAATATCAAAAAGATCACCAAGAAACTATGATCGGACCGCAGTACCGCATTTTCAATAGAGCAATGTGAAGCTCATATCAAGTTTCCTGTTTGATGGAGACGCTAGGAGTAGTTCTACAATTTAACCAACAGGCCTAATGCCCTGTGCTCAATTGTTGGTTAAGTCTATCCCATGTCGTACTCAGAACCAACGATCCCACCCGAAGTTCCCGAAGAACTAGTGTCTTCACTCGAGGGGTGTAGTGTGGAAACGCTCCGATCTATTGCTAAGTATGCTGACTCACTCGCAGAGTATCGAGAGCGAGAGGCGCGGTTGAAGGAGGCTGATAATGAAGGCGATCCTCAAGAACGTCCAGAGGATTTGTCTGAAGATGTCCCCACCAAAGCCACACTGATAGAGAAGGAGATCAACGGGAATCGGTATTACTACTGGCAGTGGAGAGAGGGTGACAAAATCAAATCTCAATACAAGAGCCCAGTAAATCCGAGCAGGTAGGTATTAACCAACAGTTGAGGTTTTTGGTGTGGCTGTTGGTTAATCATGTAATTTGTTAGCGCAGGTTCCAGAATCAATTTCTTGTGGTATAATGGATGTCTTTCCCGTTTTCGAACGAATTAGATCTCGATAGAGACTTGATTCAGAGAGTGACCGAAACGACTGAAGTTAACCTTAAGGTTAATATTCAGATTAGATTTAAGTCGATTCAGTATGTGGAACAACTATGAGCGACCAATTCACCGAGGCTCTCGATCAAACAGAGGAGGCACAGGAAGCCTATGCAAATCAACTCGGGATCAAGTCAGATCGAATTCCGTTCACGGCCGAAACACTTCCTGACGCGAGTATTGCAGTGCGGGCGAATCAAGATCTACTCAACGAAGTCGCTAGCCATATCCTGAATCGAGCGGGCCATATCTCGATTATCGATGAACGGGGCGCTGGGAAATCTCACTTCCGCGATCTTGTGTACGACGCTCTTTCAGGTGGCCCTCGGAGCGAGGAGTTCCGAGTCGCTCAAATACGCGAAGTCGAGTCTATTACAACGCGTCGCTTCTATACGCGTCTTCTTGACGAGCTCAGTGAATACGATGATCTCGAGATTCCAGAATCGTACCCTCACGCCACAGACGAAGTTCGACAGATCGTCGAGCAGGTTGCCGACCAGCTCGAAGCCCTCAATATCGCGTGTATTGTTCAGGTCGACCAACTCGAGGATGCAGCTCGGAATACACGAACCTTCGAGCAGCTATTGGCCGCGTTGCAGAGCGTCGGTGACCTTGGAGAAAGTGAACCCGTATTCATTCTCTTCCTATTCGGAACGGAACGTGCTGGTGATCGAATCGACGAACTGCGTGAGACGCTCAGTTCGCGACTCGTCGCGAAGGATCGGACGCTGGAACGGTTTGGGTTCGCAGAAACCGAGGAACTCATCGCTCGATGGCTGGCCTGGGCCCGTGAAGAAGAGTACAATGCTGGATATCCGTCCGATCCCTACACGGCAAGTGCCATCGAGACTGTCGTCGAGGTCAGCGATAGGACTCCACGTGATACTCGACAAAAGTGCTATCATGCGTTCCGAGCTGGCGCGCAACAATTCGCAGCCGAACAATATGTTGAGATCACGAACGAGACGTTAGACGAATACATTTAATATTAAGCTTAAGAATAAGGACGTATGAGCAACGACAATCCATTCGGCGAAGCCATGAATGACGTAGCGGAGGAAAAAGATCGAGTGGACCAGCAAAGTTCGTCGGACTTCGATACCGAACCCTACTATGACGCGCTCAACACAGGCGTAAAGGACCACACGATTGGCGTCTCTGTAAGCGAAGAGATGCACCAGTTCTGGCGTGAGCTTCAGGATACGGATGATGTCGACGTCAATCCGGCTCAGTCCATTCGAAATCACCTCGAGAATCTCGCTCATCGTCATCCCGATGTGTTCGAACGGGCCATGCGGAAGCTCGAGATTGATCGGGAAATGTAAAACCGGGGTGACGATAGGTGACTAACCGAGGTTGCATTTCTCTCCCCCTCTCACACAGCGGTTTTCCTGAGTTATCCACACGAAGATAGGGGCAGCAAGGACAGGTTGGCCCTTCACACAGCGGTTTTCCCGAGTTAGCCACTACTAGGTGAAACGTTTACTTCAGGTCGAATCAACGGTACTACTACTAGCTATTATAACTGTAACGGTAGTAGTAGTAGTTGCCGGGAATGGAATATAGTGAAACCTCCATACGTAGAGGTGTCTGACAGCAGTTTTCCTGAGTTCTGAGTTATGAGATTATCGTTACTTTATATACCACCGCCGTGGATCGAGAAATCCACGGCTATACGTACAACCGGCGGGAACTCAGGAAAACCGCTGTGTGAGTGAAGGAGTTCACTGGCAACTCAAGAAACTCAAGAAACTCGGGAAAGATTAATGTCGTTGGATACGTCAGTCCTTCCTATCATGGACGACATTGATTCAATCTTCGCCGATGATGTCGAGCTGATCAAGAACGCTGACGTACTCGAGGAAGATTACACTCCCGATGAAATCCTCTGTCGGGACGATGTCCTCCAACAATATACGAGTGTTTTCAAACCAATCTATAAGGGTCGCCCTCCGCAGAACGCGTTCCTCTACGGCGATACGGGCGTTGGCAAGACCGCGGCGACAAAGTACCTTCGGGAAAATCTCGAACGCGATATTGAACAGAAGAACGAACAGCTTCCCGAAGACGAGCAGATTACTCTCAACGTCGTCTGGATTAACTGCGAGAATTTCACCACGGGAGACCACAAGACCTCATCGTACCAAGTCGCCGTGGGGATCGTGAATCGACTCCGAAATAAAGGGAATCGAATCACGGGGACTGGCTACGCCCCACAGGACGTCTATGATATCATGTACGAGGAACTTGACAACCTCGAGGGAACCGTCCTCGTGATTTTAGACGAGGTCGACAAAATCGGGAACGACGATACACTCCTCTACGAACTCCCACGGTCTCGCGATATCGGCTATGTCAAAAACGTTCGTGTTGGCGTTATCGGCATCAGTAACGACTACACCTTCCGAAAAAACCTCTCCCCAAAGGTGAAAGACAGCCTGTGTGAAACCGAGATCAAGTTCCCTGCATACAACGCGACGGAACTCTCGGATATTCTTCGTGCTCGTGCAGAACTAGCTCTCTACGATGATGCCTACACTGAGGAGACAATCTCTCTCTCTTCAGCACTCGCGTATCAAGAGGCATCAGGCAGTGCTCGTCGAGCGATTCGACTCCTCCGGCGATCGGCAGAGATTGCTGAAGAAAACGGATCGGAACAGATCGAGGAGCGTCATATTCGACAGGCCGATAAGGACTTGGAGTATGGTAACATCGTCGAATCGATCGTCGACCAAGACGACGAGAAGCTCTACATTCTGAAAGCACTCGCTCATCTCGATAAGGCAGGCCTCACGCCAGCTCGAACCCGTACGATTCATACCGCATACTCCCGCGTGGTTCGTTCCTATAATACTACGACCGGGAAGGACCCGCTCACACAACGCGGGATGTTCAATCACCTCTCGAAGCTGGTCATGTTTGGCTTTGTAAACACCATCGACCACAACAAGGGCGTTGGCGGCGGGCAGTGGAATGAACACGAGTTTAGCGATGATGTCGATCCGCAGAAGGTAAAAGACGCATTCGAAGATCGCAACCTCGAGTGGCTGAATATCG
>LFCJ01000643.1_pt1 | contig 22469 bp, 20 predicted proteins | sample 643141 | NCBI WGS metagenome assembly LFCJ01 (sample SAMN03766243, study PRJNA286221) | soda lake metagenome | biome: soda lake; feature: Kulunda steppe; material: water; isolation source: sample B1-Br-g2 brine of Lake Bitter-1 | place: Russia: Kulunda steppe | collected 2010-07
CGCAGGCCCGCGTAGAACGTGTAGGCGTCGGCGGTGAATCGCGGCGTGAAGCTGATCGCCCCCTCGTCGGGGCTCTCCTCGAAGAGCGTCGCCACCGCGTCGCCGTCGCGCTCGGTCGCCGTGCGGATGGTGAACCGGTCGGCGTCCGGATCGGAGCTCGTCATTGTCACCCGATCACACCGACGACACTTATACTGCCGGACACGGCCCCGTCGGACGGCGGTACGGTGACGTGGACGTCGGCACACACCCGGTCACGACCGCCGGCGGTCGGTCCCCGGGATCGGACCGACGGTCAGGTCAGAAAGACAGTTCGGCCAGAATCCATATGTGCACGGACACGTCAGTACCTACCAGGTGGTGGCGGATAACATGGGCGGCGATCACCGGCGGGCGACGGTCGAGCGAAACGGGACGACAGCGATACGAACCGTCCGACAGAGTGGTGACGACCGCCTCGCGATCGGTTTCGGGGTCGGCTCTCGACGATCCGGCGCGGTCCGGCTCGTCGGCCGACCGTCAGAGGACAGCGACGGGTTCCCCCTCCCTGTGGGGTGTGACTGGCGTCGTGGCCCCGGGTGGGTCAAAGGGGACGGCCGCGAGACGACCGGCCACGCGTTCGCCCTCCCCGGACCGGAGACCGCGCTCTGTCGCCTCGAGGAGCCGGTCGTCTCCGCCGACGGCCGCCGCGTCGTCGCCGACGGCGGGTTCGACTTCCCGGAGACGACCGACGGGGAGGAGTCGCCGACGGGCGGGAAGGGGCGACCGACGGAAAACGGGGAGCAACCGGCCGTAGCCGGCGGGTTCGAGGGCGTCCGAACCCGGCCCGAAGCCCTCGAGATCGACGAGTGGCTCGATCACCCCGAGTACGTCGAGTTCCTCGAGAGCTTCGGGGAGCTGTCGGCGCCGGACGACGAACTCGACCTGACCGATCTGCTCGGTGACGAACCGGTGGACACGGACGCAAGCGGTTCGCCCACCCCGGAGGACGGCTCCACGACCGGCGAGTTCGAACTCGCAGCCCTCGCATCGCGGTTCCGGGCGCTCGCGGCTTACACCGACGGGCTGGAGGCGTTCGTCGACGGCAACGTCGCCGCCGAGGAGCTGCTCGCGGAGGTCCGGGAGGAACAGACGCGGCTCCGCGAGGAGCTAGAGGCGCTGTCGGCGAGTCAGTCCGCACGGGCCGACCGGCTCGACGCCCTCGAGTCCGAAGTCGAGGCGATGGCCTCACGCTGGGAGCGCCTCGACGAGCTGTTCCGGTGACGGTCCACCCGTCTCAGGGGCGGGTCGTCGCCCAGACGGCCGTGATCGCGAGTACGACCGCGGGGAGCAGGGGGAAGACGATCAGCGCGAACAGGTAGCCGTAGGCCCCCGGCGGGTAGAGGTAGATGGCGAGCGGCGAGACGACGAAGGCGACGAAGACGACCGCGAGCAGCGTCCAGCCGCGCCAGTCGAACTCCCGGTCGACGTCGGCGGGATGGACCGGTCCCTCGCTACCCTCGTCGTCGGTTCGGTCGGGGTCGTGGACGTATCCGCCCTCGTCGTCCGGGCTCACGGTCGACCGTTTCGATTCCGTGGACATATCGCTCACGGTCCGTCGATCCGCGCCGTCGGGCGCCCCGCGGACGTGTCGGTCGGCCCGAGCCCACCGACCACGGGTCGCCGACATCGCCCGTCACTGGGGTTGTTCGTCGCGTCGCCGACGTCGCCCGTCGCGTCACTGACGTCGCCCGTCGCGTCACTGAGCCCGTCCGCTGCGTCGCCGACGTAACCAATCGCGTCGCCGCCGTCACCTGGCACGTTCGCCGCGGGCCGAACCCGGTCGGGTGGCGTCAGTGTTTGGCGTCGGGCCGCAACACGACCTTGCCGAACCCCTCGCGGTTCTCCAGGAGCTCGTGGCCGCGTGCGGTCTCGCTCATCGGCAGCGTCGCCCGGATCGCTGGCTCGAACGTCCCGTCCCAGACGAGCTCCATCACCGTCTCGACCTGCTGGGGTGTGGCCATCGTCGAGCCGATGATCTCGAGTTGGTTCCAGAAGATCCGCGGGATGTCCGTCTCCGGTGATCCGCCGGCGGTCCCCCCGCAGGTGACCAGCCGGCCGCCCGGAGCCAGGCTCCGGATCGAGTCCCGCCAGGTCGGCTCGCCGACGTGCTCGACGACGACGTCGACGCCGCGGCCGCCGGTCTCGGCGCGCACCCAGTCGGCGAAGTTTTCCGCCTCGTAGTCGTGGACGTGGTCGGCGCCGTGGTCCTCGGCGTAGGCGAGTTTCTCCTCGCTGCTGGCGGTCGCGTACACCTCCGCGCCGGCGTGGTCGGCGATCTGGAGGGCCGCGTGGCCGACGCCGCCGCTGGCCCCGAGTACGAGCACCGACTCGCCGGGCCGAAGCGTCGCACGCTCGATCAACATCCGCCAGGCGGTCTGAAAGACCAGACAGCTCGAGCCGGCGACCTCCCAGTCGACTCCCTCGGGGACCGAGAGCAGGTTCGTCTCGGGGACGACGGCGTACTCGGCGTGGACCCCCGTCGTGTGCTCGCCGATGAGGTGGTACCCCGGATCGAGGGTGGGATCGTCGAGCTGGAGGTCGCCCACTCCCGCCGACAGCGCGACCCGGTCGCCGGGGGAGAACCGCTCGACGCCCGGGCCGACCTCGCGGACGACGCCGGCGCCGTCGCTGCCCGGCACGTGTGGAAACTCGAGGTCGAGTCCGGGCAGTCCTCGCCGGACCCAGACGTCGAGGTGATTGAGCGCGCCCGCTTCGACCTCGAAGCGGACCTCACCCCGACCGACCTCGGGCTCGGGATGGTCGCCGTACTCGATGACGTCCGTCCCGCCGTGTGCGGTGAAGGTGACCGCTCGCATGTGCCGATCGACGGAACGTCGACACAAAACCGTTCCGGGGGACCGGTCAGGACCCCAGGAGCTTCTCGAAGCCGACGAGCCGGTCGGCGGGCGGCTCACCGCGTCGATCCGTCAGTCGCGGCCGCTCCCGATGGCAACCGACCGGTCCGACCGCCGCGACGGCCCCGCGTGCTCTGGAGAAATTCGAGGCCATCCCTGACACATAGTAGCCCTCTAAATAACAGAAAAATACACTGTGCTTATATATGTAAAAACTGGGTAAAAGATCGCGGCGCCGTTTCGAGCTACGTCTCTTACGAGAGTAAAAGACGTCAAATCGGGTGCTGCCTGGGTACACGTGATATCGTCCGGCTACCATTATTATAAAAAAGTTACATAAAATTATTAATAACACTTGCAGTATACTTAGTATCTACGCCCCGACTCCCTCAGACGGCGTCACGAAAGCAACGACTCCGGGGCTTCGAGTCGTGATTTCACCTCCTGGAGGAAGCCGACCGCGGTCGCTCCCTCGACGACGCGGTGGTCGTAGGTCAGCGTCAGGTGCATGAACTTCCGGGGGACGACCTCGCCGTCGACGATCCCCGGTTCGTCGACGATCGCACACGTCCCGAGCACGGCAGTCTGTGGCGGATTTATCTGTGGGGTGTTGATGTACGCGCCGAGACTTCCGGCGTTCGAGACGGTGAACGTCCCGTTCTGGAGATCGTCGTGCTCGAGGGTTCCCTCGCGTGCCCCCGAGGCGAGACGACCGACCTCGCGGCTCAACCCGCGGACGGTTCGGTCGTTGGCGTCGTAGATCGTCGGAACCAGCAGGCCGTCGTCGGTGTCGACGGCGATGCCGACGTTGACGTCCTCGTAGATCCGGAGCGTCTTCGCCTCGGTCACCTCCGCGTTGAGCGTCTCGTAGTCGGGTAGCGAGCGGCCGACCGCACGGACGACGAAGGCAGTCAACGAGACCGGAACGTCCTCGCCCCAGGCCGTCGAGAGCCGGTTGTAAAGCGCGAGTAGCTCCGTTACGTCCACCCGGGCGACCGTCGTCGTGCTCGCGTACTCGCCGGCGACCGTCCCCATCCGCTCGAACATCACGCCTCGGGCTCCAGTTATCGGCGCCTCCCGAGCGACGCGTGGCTCCGTCCGATCCCGTTCGATCGCGGCGCCGCCGGCGTCGGAACCGGGTTCGACGGCCGACTCGACCGCCGGCTCCGCGGCCGTAGCCGACGGCTCCGTGGTGCCGCCGGCGTCGCGTTCGACGTAGTTCGTCACGTCCGCCGCCCTGACGCGGTCGGTTCCCGCGGCGTCGGCGACCGCCTCGAGGGACACCCCGTAGTTCGCGGCGAGGGTGCGGGCCCACGGCGAGCCGAGGACGTCCCCCTCCGGGTTCGGGACGGGTTCGACGACGAGCTCGTCGGCGTCCGGGGCCGGTCCGTCCTCTGTCGGCGGGTTCGATCCCGCGGCGACGGCCTCGACGGCGGCGGGCGTGAGCCGCCGAGCGCCCGTCTCCGCGGCGACGGCCGAAAGCGAGACGCCGTGCTCGCGGGCGAGCCGGCGCGTCGACGGCGCCGCGCGGAAAGGTCCCGGGTCGGGTTCGACGCCGGTCGAGCCCGAGCGACCGGGGCCTCGTCCGGCATCGACCGATTCCGGCCGGTCCGATCCCGTCTCGCCGGCGCGCGTCCCGACGCCCTCGCCTGACGCCGTACCGACGTCCTCGCCCGACACCGTCCCGGCGTCGGTGGATCCGTCACTCTCCTCGCCGATCCGACCGAGTTCGGTTCCGACGGGGACCGTCTCGCCAGCCTCGACCGCCCGTTCGAGGAGGACGCCGTCCTCGCTCGCGGTGATCTCGCTGGTCATCTTCTCCGATTCGAAGAGGACGACGGGCTCCCCCGCGGAGACGGGCTCGCCCTCCGCCACGAGCCACTCGACGACGGTCCCCTCCTCCATCGTCTTGCCGCCTTTGGGCAGTGTGAGCCGCTGCATACTCACTCCCCCAGCGTGTTCCGGACGGCCGCGATCACGTCGTCCTCGTCGGGCAGGTACGCCTCCTCTAGGTTCTCGGCGAACGGGACGGGGGTAAACGGCGCACCCACCCGCTCGATCGGCGCGTCGAGGTGAAACAGCGCCTCCTCGGCGACCTCGGCGGCGATCTCCCCGCCGAAGCCGCCGAACGTGGCCGCCTCGTGGACGACGACGAGCCGGTGGGTCTTTCGCACCGAGTCGAAGATCGGCTCCTTGTCGAGTGGCACGACGGTCCGCGGGTCGATCACCTCGACGTCGATCCCTTCGGTCGCGAGTCGATCGGCCGCCGCGAGGGCGACGTCGACCATCCCGCCGATGGCGACGACCGTCACGTCCTCGCCTTCCCGCTTGCGGTCGCTCCGACAGAGCGGGACGGTGTACCCTCCGTTGGGGACCTCGCCTTCGGTCTCGTAGCGCAGTTTGTTCTCGAGGAAGATCACGGGGTCGTCGTCCCGGATCGCGGCCTTCAACAGCCCCTTGTAGTCGTGAGGGGTCGACGGAGCGACGAGCTTGATCCCCGGGACGTTCTGGAACCACGCGATTGGGCTCTGGCTGTGGTGGAGGCCGAACTGGTCGCCGGCGCCGTAGTTGGTCCGGACGACCAGCGGGACGCTCGTCCCGTCGCCGTAGTTGAAGTGCATCTTCGCGGCGTAGTTCGTGAGGTGATCGGCGACAATCGCCAGGAAGTCCCCGAACATGATCTCGACGACCGGACGGGTTCCGGTCAGCGCCGCGCCGACCGCCGTGCCACCCAGGGTCGTCTCCGACAGCGGCGTGTCGAAGACCCGCTCCTCTCCGAACCGCTCTTGTAGGCCCGCGGTGACCTGGTAGAGGCCGCCGTAGTCCGCGACGTCCTCGCCGTAGAGGAACACCCGCTCGTCCCGTTCGAGCTCCTCGGCCAGCGCCTGGTTGATGCTCTCTCTGACGGTGAGTTCGCTCACCGGACGACACCCCCGTCGCGGTCGACCTCGACGTCCGCATACACCTGGTACATGGCCTCTTCGGGGGGAAGCGGATCCTCCCGGGCGAACTGAAAGGCTGCCTCGACGTCAGCCCGGATCGACGCGTCGGCGTCCTCGAGCCACCCCTCGTCGACGATGCCCTCCTCGAGCAGCCGGTCGCGGTAGATCGTTACCGGATCCCGCGCCTTCCAGCGTTCGATCTCCGCCTCGTCGCGTCGCTCCGGGATGACCTCCGCGTGAGGGCGGTAGCGGTAGGTCTTCATTTCGAGCAGCGTCGGTCCGTCGCCAGCTCTGGCCCGTTCGGCCGCCTCAGCGGTCGCCGCGATCACCTCGTCGGCGTCCTGTCCGTCGACGACCGACGAAGGCAGGTCGTGGCCCGCGAACTCGATCAGGTCCTCCTCGACGGCCGCCACCTGTCCGATCGGCGTCTCCTCGGTCCAGCCGTTGTTCTCGATGACGAAGACGACCGGCAGATCCTCGACGGCGGCGTAGTTCAACGCGGTGTGAAACTCCCCGCGGGTCGTCGCCCCGTCGCCGAAAAAGACCGTCGAGACGCGATCGTTCCCGAGCTGACGGCTGCTCAGACCCGCGCCGACGGCGACGTTCAGGTGGCTGCCTACCATCCCCGTCGTCCCGAGGATGGCCCGTTCGGTCGATCCCATGTGGTGTTGGGTCGTCCGTCCCTCGGACGGGCCCGATCGGGTGCCGTACATCCCGGCGACCACTTCCTCCAGGGGAACGCGCATGAGGATCGGCGCGCGCGTCCGCAGGGAGGGAGCGATCCAGTCGTCCTCCTCGAGGGCGTAGGTCGCGCCGACGCCGACGGCCTCTTGGCCGATACTCAGGTGTGGGAGTTCCGGGACGCCGCCCGACTCGTAGGCCTCGAGGACCGCCTCCTCGAACCGACGGGTCAATAGAAGCGACTCGTAGACCTCCGTTCGTCGCTCGTCGGTGAGCTCCATGATGTGTGCTCGCACGTCGTTCGCGGACGGGTATTAACGTTCCTGTACGTCCGCCGGGGTAGCTGGCGGGGATCGGCGTCGGTCGCGGACGTCCGCGACGGAAGACGACGGGCGGGGAGGTTGGACGGAAGACGGTACACGGTGGCCGCTCAGCCGTCCGCGAGCAACGCGTCAGCCGTCCGGAGCGCGTCGGCTGCCGCCGTCGGCGTCACCTCGAACGGGAGATTCCCCATCGTGGTGTCCTCCCGACAGGCACCCACAGCGACGGCGTCGACGTCCTCGACGCCGATGTCGGCGAGCGTGACGTCGATCCCCACCGAACGGGCGACGTCGATCGCCTCGGCGAGGGCGGCCTCGCGGTCCTCCAGGATCAGCCCAGCGACGGTGCTGAAGGCGATCACGAGCCCGTGGGGTGCAGTCGCGCCGGCCCGCGAGAACCCCTTGCCGAACGCGTGGGTGTGGGCGAGCCCGCCGCTCTCGAAGCCGACGCCCGAGAGCAGGGTGTTCGTCTCGACGATCCGCTCGACCGCGGGCGTGACCGCGTCGCGCTCGACGGCCGCGAGCGCCGCGGGACCGTAGTCAGTGACGTTCTCGAAGCTCCGTCTGGCGAGGGTCAGCGCCGCGTCGGTCGGGAGCCCCCCGGCGTGAGTTTCCGCCCACGCGCTCGCGACGGCCTCGGCCTCGAACCGGGTCGCGAACGCGTCGCCCATCCCGTACCGGAGAAAGCGCGCCGGCGCCGCCGCGATCGTCGCCGTATCCGCGAGCACGAGCTCCGGATTCCGACGCCGGTGGACGTAGCCGTCGAACCCCCCGTCCTCGTCGTAGACGACGGCGACGGCGCTACACGGAGCGTCGGTGCTCGCGATCGTCGGCACGATCGCCAGCTCCGTCCCGGCCCGTTCGGCGACCGCCTTCGCCGCATCGAGGGCGACGCCGCCTCCGACCCCGACGACGAGCCCGACCCCGAGCTCGCGGGCCCGAGAGACGAGGCCGTCGACGACTGCGAACGTACAGGCGTCGACGCCGCGCTCGACCGCACACACCTCGACGCCGGCCCCACCGAGCCCGTCCCGGAGCCCATCTTCGGCGGTCGAAAGCGCGGTCTCGCCCCCGAGGACGAGCGCTCGGTCAGCCGATAGCGCGGCGTAGGCATCCGGATCGCCGAGGACGCCCGGCCCCTGGACGTAGGACGCGGGCGCGACGAGTCGGCGGGCCATCAGACGCCGCCCGGGTGGATCGTTGCCCGGTACGCCTCGCCGGCCGCCTGCTTCTCGTAGGCCGCCTCGGCCTCAGCCAGACTCGCCCTGTAATTGAACAGTTCGTCGAAGGGCACCTCCCCGTCGAGCTGATCGAGCAGCGATAGCGCCGTCTCGAACTCGTTCGGGGGGTACGCGAGGCTGCCGTAGATGTTCAGGTCCTTCTGGACGAGTCGGGTCGGGTTCAGCTCGGTCTCGCCGTTGTACGCGTAGTGGCCGACCTCGACGAGCGTCCCGCCGTCCCTGACGAACTCGATACCCTGGGTCACCGCCGCGGGGACGCCCGCCGCCTCGATGACGAGGTCCGGACCGACCCCGCCGCTCGTGAGCTCTTTCACGCCACGGATCAGCTCCTCCTCGCCGTCGAAGTCGCCGAAGTTCACCGTGTCGGTCGCGCCGAACCGTTCGGCGAGCTCGAGGCGTTCCCCGATGGCGTCGATCGCCAGGATCTGCCCGGCGCCCGCGGCGTTCGCGGCGGCGATCGTCAGCAGGCCGATCGGACCCGCTCCCTGTACGGCCACCGATTTGCCGATTCCGAACCCTTCCCGGGCGTCGGGCATCCCGGGGCGGAATCCACGCTCGAGGGCGCGTGCGCCGACGGCCAGCGGCTCGGCCAGCGCGCCCAGCTCGACGTCCATCCCGTCGGGAAGTCTGTAGATGCTCGCCCGGCCGTCGGCGAGGACGTACTCGCTGAAGCCGCCGTGAAGCCGCTGACGGTAGTCGACGTTCAGGAAGCCGTAGACGTCCCGATTCTCGCAGGTCGTCGGCCGCCCGGGGACGTTGTTACAGTACCAACACTCCCCACAGACGATGCCGGGGACGACGGTCACGGGATCGCCGACGCCGATCGGCTCCCCCTTCGAGTCGGCGGCGACGTCCTCGCCCAGCTCCTCGACGAAGCCGGCGAACTCGTGGCCGGGAAGGACGGGGAACTCGAGGTCCATTCCGCCGCCGTTCATGTGGACGTCCGAGCCGCAGACCCCGCCGAGCTCGACGTCGACGAGGACGTCCGTCGCTCCCGGCTCCGGGACGTCGATCTCGCGGTGAGCGAGCTCGCCCGGCGCCTCCATCACTAACGCGTTTGATTTCATCGTCGACACTAGGTCGACGGGCAGTCCACTTGTTTGTTGTGCACAGACGCCACTCCCTCGGCGGAGACGCCGACCTCACGCCGCGTGCCGATGCGATCCGGGAGACGGCCGATCCTACGCCGGATGTCGAGGTGGTCCGGGACACGAACGCTTATACCGGTACAAGTCAGCGTTCCATACGATGACGGACGACCGAAACGCCCAGCCCGGGCCCTACGTCGACGGCGAGTGGATCACCGAGACGGGAGAGACGATCGTCAGCCGAAACCCGAGCGACACCGACGACGTCGTCGCGAAGGTCGCGAAGGGCGCTCGACCGCACGCGATCGAGGCGGTCGCCGCCGCGGTCGACGCCCAGGAGTCCTGGCGAGCCCGGTCGGCCCACGAACGCGGGGGCTACCTCCGCCGGGCGGCGACGGAGATCGAAGACCGGAAAGCGGACCTGAGTCGCCTGACAAGCCGCGAGATGGGCAAGACCCTCGACGCCGCCCGCGGGGAGCTCCAGCGGACGGTAGACTTACTCAACTACTACGCCGAGGTCGCCCGGGACGCGGGCGGCGTCGCGCCGCCGAGTGCGAGTGAGAAGACGACCACCTACACCCGACGCGAGCCCTGGGGGACCGCGGGGATCATCACGCCGTGGAACTTCCCGATCGCCATCCCCACCTGGAAGATCGCGCCGGCGCTCGTCGCCGGCAACACGATCGTCTTCAAACCCGCGTCGATCACCCCGGCGATCGCCGCCGAGCTCGTCGCCGCGTTCGACGCGGCCGGGCTCCCGCCTGGCGTGCTCAACTTCGTCCCCGGCTCCGGGAGCGCGGTCGGCGACGAGATCACCACGAACGACGACGTCGACGTCGTCTCTTTCACCGGCAGCTACGCGGTCGGCGACCGGGTCCACCACGCGGCCGCGGAGGCGGGCAAGCGCGTCCAGTGTGAGATGGGCGGGAAGAATCCGCTGATCGTCGACGACACCGCCGACCTCGAACTAGCGGTCGACTTGACGGTCGCCGGCGGCCTCGCCGGCCTCGCCGGGCAGGCTTGCACCGCGACCAGCCGGGTGCTGGTCTTCGACGCCGTCTACGAGGAGTACCTCGACCGGCTCGTCGAGCGCGTCGAGGGGCTGACCGTCGGCGACCCGCTGACCGGCGACGTCGACATGGGCCCCAAATCGTCGGCAGGCGAACTCGAGAGCGACCTCGAGTACGTCGACGCCGGCCGCGAGGAGGGTGCACGGCTCGTGACCGGCGGCGAGCGCCTCGAGGGCGAGGGGTACGCCCACGGCCACTTCGTCGAGCCGACTGTTTTCGCCGACGTCGAGCCCGACATGCGGATCGCCACAGAGGAGATCTTCGGGCCGGTGATATCGGTGATCGAGGTCGCCGACTACGAGGAGGCGGTCGCCGTCGCGAACGACGTCGAGTACGGCCTCTCGGCGTCGATCTGTACGAACCGGCTCGACCACGCCGAGTCGTTCGCCCGCGACGTCGAGACCGGCGTCGTGAAGGTAAACCAGACGACGACCGGCGTCGAGCTCCAGTTACCCTTCGGCGGCCGGAAGAACTCGAGCACGGAGACGTTCAAAGAACAGGGTCGGGGTGCACTCGACTTCTACACCCACGAGAAGGCGATCTACGTCACCCACGGCGACGTCTGAGCCACCCCGGGACCGGCGTCTCCCCACCGGCCCGAGTCCGTTCGCCGGTCCGAGTCCGTTCGGGCGTCACTCGACCGGTCTGAGCCCCGCCTCCTGCCTGAGTACGTTCACGTACGAGCGGACGCCCGACCGGAGGTCGTAGGTGGGCTCGTAGCCGAGGTCGGCCCGTGCGGCCGAGTCGTCCATGGTGTGGGTCCAGGGAATCTCGCCCTCGTCGGTAACGGTTATGTCGGCTTCCGGCAGCAGCTCCCGGACGACTGCCGCGAGCTCCTCGAAGGTGGCCTGAGTCCCACAGACGTTGTACGCCCGCCGGCCGAGTGCCTCCTCGGGGGCGAACGCGGCCTTCCGGAACGCGCTCGCGGCGTCGGCGACGTGTTGCCAGTCGAGGACCGTCCCGCCGGGACCGATCTCCACCGGCTCGCCCAGGGCGGGCTTTTCGATCGCGCTGACGTAGGTCGTGGCGCTTCCGGACTCGCGGTAGGGGCCGTAGACGAGCGTGGGTCGGAGCCCGACGTGTGAGACTCCGTACTCCTCACGGTAGACCTCCGCCTGTCGCTCGTTGTACGCCTTCGCCGCACCGTACAGCGTCGCGGGGCGGAGCAGGTCCGCCTCGGTCACCTGCCCGTCGTACGAGCCAGGTGGGGCGTAGACGGCCGAGCTCGAGGCCCAGACGAGCCGTTCGATTCGGTCGTCGAACGTGCGCGCGGCCTCCAACAGCGTGTTCGTGCCGGCGACGTTGACATCCATGCCGGCCCGCGGGTTCGCCCGGGTGCGATCGGTCAGAAGCGCCGCGAGGTGGACGAGGCGGCTCGCACCGGTCTCCCGGATCGCCCGGAACACCGCGGGAGGATCCGTGACGTCCCCGCGGATCGTCCGGATGTCGTCGGCGATTCCCAACGCGTCGAGGACCGGCGACTCCGTCCGGCGGTCGAAGAGGACGATGTCGTGACCGTCTTCGAGGAGGTCGGCCGCCGTGTACGCGCCGATGAAGCCGGTGCCGCCAGTAACGAGGACCGTCTCGTTCGTCGTCATCCCCTCCGAGTGGTCGGCACGGTCATATAGCTATTGTGCTGTCCGTCTCAAGTCGTTCGGCTGATGCGTTCTGCTCCCAAAAGGTTATCAATGAGGTTTTGCTATCGGGTGGTATGGTCGAGGTACTCATACAGACGATACTACGTGGCATACTGACGGGTGGCGTCTACGCGCTCGTCGCCGTGGGTCTGACACTGATCTTCGGCGTGATGGACGTCGTCAACTTCGCACACGGGGCGTATCTGATGCTCGCGATGTACGTCTCCTTCTACGTGTGGTCGTTTCTCGGGCTCGATCCGTTTCTCTCCGTGCTGATCGTCGCCCCGCTGTTTTTCCTCTTCGGTGCGGTGAGCTACTACCTCGTCATCCACCCGATCATCGACCGGTCGATGTTCGCACAGATCTTCGTCACGGTCGGGCTCATCTGGGTGTTCGAGCATCTGGCGCTCTTCCTGTTCGGGCCGTCCCCGAGACGGATCACGGGGGAGTACGGCGGCATCCGCGCGTTCGGGATGGCGTTCGAGGAGGTCCGTCTGTACGGCTTCCTGATCGCCGTCGTCGTCGTCGCGCTCCTCTTTCTGTTGCTCTACCGGACGCGGCTGGGACTCAACATCCGGGCGACGTCCGAATCACCCGAGATCGCCCAGCTGATGGGCGTCGACATCTACCGGATCTACCTCCTGACGTTCGCGATCGGGATCGCGCTCGTCGGCGCCGCCGGCCCGGTCGTCGCCCAGCTCGACTCCACCGAGCCGACGATCTGGAGCTACTACGTGCTCATCGCGTTCGTCGTCGTCGTCCTCGGCGGGCTGGGGAACGTCACCGGCGCGTTGATCGCCGGCCCGATCATCGGTATCACCGAGGCGCTGGCATCGCTGTACCTCGATCCGCTGCTCGGGCCGCCGATCTACTACGTGCTCTTCTTTGCGGTGCTCGTGTTGCGAGCGACCGGCCAGTTCGAAGAGCTCACACACAGCGTCCGAACCGCGTTCACCGCCGATAAGGGGGGTGTCTGACCGTGGCAGTCGAAACGGAAGGGGGAGGGCTCTCCGAGTACGCGACCCGGATCGGCGAGCCGCGGATATATCTCCCGATCGCGCTCGCGGCGGCGGTGCTTTTCGTGCCGTTCGTCGCACCCGGCTTCTACGTCCACGTGCTGATCCTGACCTTTATCACCGGCACCGGCGCGGTCGGCTGGAACATCATCGGTGGGTTCGGCGGGCAGTTCTCCCTCGGAAACGCAGTGTTTCTCGGCATCGGCGGCTACACGACCGGGATACTGATGGCCGACTACGGTATCACCCCCTGGGTGGGTATCCCGATCGCCGTCGCGCTGGCCGTGGTGGCGGCGGTCGTCATCGGCTATCCGGCGTTTAAGACCTCCGGACACTACTTCGCGCTGGCCACCATCGCCGTCCTCGAGGGGATGTGGTTTCTCTCCGTCTACTTCAGCGATCTCACCGGCGGAAGCACCGGCTACTCGGTCACCGGCGATGGGGGGTGGCTCATGCTGCTGTTCGACAGCCGGGAGCCGTACTTCTACCTGGCATACGCGCTCTTTCTCGGCTCGATCGCCGTCATGATCGCCATCCGGTACTCCCGGATCGGCTACTACCTGCTCGCGATCCGCGAGAATCAGGACGCCGCGGAGGCCGTCGGCATCGACACCGCGAAGTACAAGCTCTACGGCTTCGTCATCAGCGCGATCCTGACGGCGGTCGCGGGCGGACTCTACGCCGTCTACATCAACTTCCTGTACCCCGACTCGATGTTCTCGATCGACGAATCGATCCTCTACGCGCTGATCGTCCTCATCGGCGGCATCGGTACCATCGCCGGCCCGATCATCGGTGCCCTACTGATGGTGCCCCTAGAGGAGTACACGACGGCGGTTCTCGGGGGTCAGTACGGCGCGCTGAGTTACGTCGGCTACGGCGTCGTGTTGATCCTGTTTATCATCTACGCACCCGACGGTCTCGTCGAACGGCTCCGGTTCGTCGGGGAGCGGATCGAGGACGCCGCGCCGACGGTCTCGTTCGGTGGGGACGAGGACTGACGGCTGCCCCGGAACCGTACCCTACGATACCAAAGATATATATATGATAGTTAGGTATGATCTACCATGGTTCAAAGCCATACGAGCAGACGGAAGTTCATCCAGACGACGGGTGGGGCAGCCGTGCTGGCCGGGGTTGCTGGGTGTCTCGGCGACGACGGTGCCGGAACGGGTGACGACACGGACGACGACGCCCTGACCATCGGCGCGATCTATCCCCTCTCCGGTGACCTAGCCGAACTCGGAGAGGAGAGCCTCCGGGGGGCGGAGCTCGCGTTCAATGAGCGAAACGAGGACGGCGGCGTCGACGGTCAGGAAGTCGAGCTGGAGGTCGCCGACGCGCCGGACGCCGACGCGGGCGTCTCCGGTGTCGTAAGCCTGGTCGACACCCACGACGTCCCAATCATCCTCGGGAGTTACTCGAGTACGATCTCCCGTGCGGCCTCACAGCGGGCCGCACAGGACGACGTCGCGTACTGGGAGCTCGGAGCTGTCGCCGACGTCATCACCGACGATAACCCGGGGAACACGTTCCGGACGAACCCGACGGCGTCGTTCTTCGGCGAGGACGGAGTCGAGCTCGCCGCGAACGTGATTGCACCCGCTCTCGACATCGAGGTCGAGGACCTCCGGATGGCCGTAATGTACGAGAGCGGCGAGTACGGAAACGCGGTCGGCGACGGGGCGATAAGCGTTGCCGAGGAGGTCGGCATCGAGGTCGTCGAGGACATCGAGTACGAGGCCGACACCTCGGATCTCTCCTCGGAGATCCAGCGACTCGACAGCGCGGACGTCGATGTGTTGAACCACACGGGCTACGATCCCGACATCGACCTCCTGTGGAACCAACTCGAGAACCTCGACGTCTACATCCCGACGGTGATCGGCAACGGGGCGGGCTACTCCCTGCAGACGTTCACCGACAACGTCGGCGATACGGCGACGCTCGGCACGTTCAACGTCGACTTCACGAACTACAACACGAACCCCGAGTACGCGCCAGGGATCGCCGAGTTCGTCGATCTGTACACGGAAGAGTACGGGGACGTGCCGCTCTCGGGACACTCCCTGGCGAACTACTTCGGCGCCAACGTGTTGCTCGACACCCTCGAGGCGGCCGACTCCACCGGACTCGAGGACGTCCGCGAGGCGGCCCTCTCGCTCGACGAGGAAGAACAGACGAGTGCGACCTCCTGGGGGGTGAGCTTCGACGAGGACACCCTCCAGAACGAACGGATCAGTGTGATCGGTCACCAGTGGCAGGAGAACGTCCACGAAGACGACATCTGGCGACCGGACGTCACCGACGGCTCGCCGGATCTCTACAGCCTGTTTCCGGAGGAGGCGCGTCTGGAGATGATCGATGTCGACTACATCCCCCAGCCCGACTACACTCAGGACTGAGCCATCCCGTCACCGGTGTCAAGCTCTGTCACGCGCGTGGACACAGCTCTACGCGCTCTTAGGCTCTGTGTGATCTATGCGCGGAGAGGCGGATTCGACGCGCTCGAACGGACGCCACGCGGCGGGCCCGACTCACAGGCCGAGGTAGATCTCCATCAGCTCGTCCTCGTCGGTCAACTCGTCCGGCGTTCCCTCGAACTGGAGTTCGCCCTGGGCGAGGATGTACGCGTAATCGGCGATCTTCAGCGCCGCCTTGACGTTCTGTTCGATCAGGACGACCTCCGCGTCGTCCGCGACCAGCACGTCGATGAGCTCTAAGACGTCGTCGACGAGCGACGGCGCCAGTCCGGCCGTCGGCTCGTCGAGCAGGTAGACGTCCGCGTCGGTCATCATCGCGCGGCCGAAGCTGACCATCATCTGCTGGCCACCGGAGAGGTCACCTGCCTTCTCGTCCAGTTTCTCCTCGAGGATCGGAAACTCCCCGAGCACTCGTTCTAGGTTCCGCTGGACGGCGTCTTTGTCCTTCAGGACGTTCCTGGCACCGAGCGTGAGGTTGTCCTCGACGGACAGCGTCCCGAGTACGCCACCCTCTTGAGGGAGCGTCGCGACCCCGCGTTGTACGATCTCGAGGGGGCCCTCGTCGCTGATGTCCGTCCCCCGGTAGTGGACCGAGCCGGACCAGACGGGGACCTGCCCGTTGAGCGATTTCAACACCGTCGACTTCCCGCTCCCGTTAGGACCGAGGATACAGGTCACGCCCTCGTGGCTGCGCATCGAAACCCCGTGGACGACCTCGTGGTTCCCGTAGCCGGTCACGACGTCCTCGGCGACGATCGCGGCGTCCCCCGTGTCGGTTCTTACACTCCCCTCGTCGACCGCCTGCTCGACCATCGCCGCCGCGTCGGCCGGAGCGTCCGAGTCGTCGTCGGTGCCGAGATACGCCTCCCGGACGCCGGTGTCGCGGGTCACCTCCTCGAAGTCGCCCTGGGCGATGAGCCGTCCCTGGTCGAACACCGACACCGTGTCGGCGACCTCGCGGATCATGTCGATGTCGTGTTCGACGATGACGAACGTCGTTCCGTCGCGGTTCATCTCCCGGATGTGATCCATGATCCGCTCCTGGAGTGCGGGGTTGACCCCGGCCATCGGCTCGTCGAGGAGGATACACTTCGGTTCGAGCATGAGCACGCGGGCCAGCTCGAGGAGCTTCTGCTGGCCGCCGCTCATCTCCTTTGCTTTCTCCTCGGCGAGGTGGTCGATCTCCAGGAACTCGAGGATCTCTCCGGCCCGGGCGCGCCTTTCTCCCCTCGAGCCGCCGGTCGGAACCGCGAGCAGGTTGTCACGGACGGTGAGATCCTCGAACGGGGTCGTGATCTGGAACGTCCTCGCGAGCCCCTGCTGGGCGATCCGGTGGGCCTTCCAGCCCGTGATGTCGACGCCGTCGAAGGTGATGGTGCCGCCGTCGGCCGAGTAGAAGCCGGTCACGGTGTTGAAAAACGTCGACTTTCCGCTCCCGTTCGGGCCGATGAGACCACGGATCTCCCCCTCCGCCACGTCGAAGGAGATCCGGTCGTTGGCGACGAGCGCGCCGAAGGTCTTCGTGAGGGCTGTCGTCTCGAGGACGACTTCGTCTTCGAGGGAGCCGGTTTCGGCGGACGGTTGAGTCTTGCTCACGGTTGTCCCGGGCTACTCGGTCACGGTATATAAATCCTGTTCGATCCGGGTCGCCCGAGAGCCGGTTCCGAGTCGGCGTCGTCCGCCGGCTGCGGATCACCGCCCGGGCGTCGCCTCAACGGGAGTCGGTTCTAAGTGTCGTGGGCGCGACGGCGTCGTATGGACGCGATACGGCTCGAATCCGTCGGCGACCTCTCGACGATTGGGGTGGCCGAACCCGCCTGTGGCCCCGAGGAAGCCCTCGTCGAGGTCGAGGCGGCCGGGGTGTGTGGGAGCGACGTCGGTGCCTACCGCGGCAAAGCTGCCTACGGCTTCCTGGACCACCCGCGGATCCTCGGTCACGAGTACGTCGGAACGGTGGTGGCCGTCGGGGAACGTGTCGAAAACCTAGACACCGGCGACCGGGTCGTCGAACTGCCGCTCTCGGCCTGTGGTACGTGTCGGCCCTGTCGACGCGGCGCGGAGAACGTATGTGAAGACGTACGCGTCACCGGCTTTCACCACGATGGGGCGTTCGCCGAGCGTCTCACGGCGCCCGCGACACGCCTACACCGGATCCCCGAGGGGTTGTCGACGGTCCGGGCGGTCACGATCGAACCGCTCGCGGTCGCCTACCGGGGTGCCGTCGAGATCGGTGTGATCGCTCCCGGCGAACGGGTGCTCGTGCTCGGACCCGGACCGATCGGCTCCCTCGTCGCTCTGCTCGCGGCCAGGGCGGGCGCCGAGGTCGTCCTCGCCGGCCTGCCCCGGGATCGACCCCGACTCGATCGACTCGAAGGGGTGGAGACGGTCGAGCTGTCCCCCGACGCCGACCCTCCTGCCGGTTTCGACGTGAGCGTCGACGCCACCGGCAGCCCCGAGGGTCCCACCACGGCGATCACCGCCGCCAGAAACGGTGGACGCGTCGTCCTCCTGGGAATTCCCCCCGGCCCCGTGACGATCGACGGCACGTCGACCGTCAGGGGCGAAAAACAGATACACAGCTCCTACTCCGCGACGGCGGCCGACTTCGAGCGCGTGATCTCGCTGCAGGCGGGCTCACGGTCGATCCCCGTCGAGGGGCTCTCGACCGACTACTCACCAGGGGAGTCGACGGCCGCGTTCGAGGCGTTCGCCGACGGCGACGTGATCAAACCGGTCTTCCGGTTCGACGGCCGGGCCGACCGTCGCCGCGGCTAGCCGGCGTGGGCTCCCCCAACGTGGCGGCTCGGTTCGGATCTCCTCCGATCCGTGGCCGGTGGTGGAGTCGGGCGCTCGCCGCTCGGAACCCGATCTGGGTGATTCGGAGCCGTAGCGTCCGGGCCATCGACGTCGTCGTCGATCCGACCGGCGTTTTGACCGTTCCAAATCCGTGTGGTGTGTTGTCGTTCGGCCGTTCGTCCGACAGCCGACGTCTATCGCGTGTAATCGTCCACGGCCTGGCGAGCGGATACTCGTTCCGGGAACCAGGATCCGTACTGGGGTCCGACCTGTTCTTTCGTGAGGTACGGATCGCTCCCCGCTGGACCGGGACGGTTGGGCCCGGTAAATTACATGCGTAGGAGTGTAACTTCGAGGAGAACCGTCCATTCCACGTCCGTCACCGCCCACCGTGCCGGAGCGAAGCGACGGGGACCACCCCCCGTCCCACGCTCCTATCGAAAGAAAATACATTAGTCAGTAAAATCTTTTCGAAAGAAAGCTCAGCAGCAAAGCAACAGAGACTCGCGAAAAACGCAGCTAAAGCCGATAGCGTTGGGATAGGATTTCGATAAAACATAACAAAAAAATTTAAATACGGCCAGAAAAAATCCATCTATCACTTTCGACGGCGTCGCCGTCCGGCCGTTGACGATCGATCCAACTCCTGAACTTTTGTCTATACCGAAAGTATATACGTGTCCGTCATCATCGTCACTGCACAATGGGGCGCGATAACGGTGGTCGAGCGGTCAAGTCGGTCGATACGTCCTGTGAGCTGATCGAATACCTTCGGACGACCGGCGGATCGACGGTTTCGGAGGTCGCAAACCACCTCGGTCTCTCCCCCGGATCGGTACACACCCACCTCGCGACGCTCAAAGGTCACGGGTTCGTCCTCCAGGAGGGGAGGGAGTACAGGCTCGGTCCGCAGTTTCTCGCCCTCGGGGAACACTTCCGGAACAACAGCGTGTTCTACCGGTCGGGTAAAGGGGAACTCGAGGCGCTGGCCGAACGGACCGGCGAGGGGGCCCACCTGATCATCGAACACCGCGGACGGGTGCTCGCGCTGTACGAAGTGTTCGGCGAGGACGCCGTCGGCGAGGAGTACCACGCTCAAAAGCGCGAGGAGCCACTCGACCACCTCCACTGCACCGCAGCCGGGAAGGCGATCCTCTCGCGGCTTCCCCGCGAGCGCGTCGAGGAAATTCTCGACCGACACGGGATGGTCGAGAAGTCACCGAACACGATCACGGAGGCGGACACCCTGTTCGAGCAGCTCGATCACGCCCGCGAGCGCGGGTTTGCCGTCGCCGACGAGGAACAGACCATCGGGCTCCGGGCGGTCGGCGTACCGGTCATGCGAACCGACGGACGTGTCGAGGGGGCGATCAGCGTCTCCGGACCTGCCAGCCGGCTGAAAGGCGACCGGTTTCACGAGACGCTTCCCGAGCGGATCATGAACGCCGTCAACGCCATCGAGGTCAACCTAAATTCCGCCGCGGGGATCTGACGCCGGGTGATCGTCCCGGGCGGGCGAATCGACTTCCCACACGGGTGAACGTCGGCGAGTCGGCCCCGGGGGCGCGTCGATCCGTCAGTCGCGGCCGTCGCTCACATGATCGACCGCTCGTCGCCGCCGTAGACCTCCTCGTCGACCAGCGCGTGGAGGTTCGCGTACGGGACGAAGGCGACGAACCGGTCGTCGCCGTCGTAGAGTTCCAGCCCCTCCTCGCCGCGGTCGTACCGCTCACAGAGGATCTGTCCTTCGGGAAGGATCGCTCGATACATACCTCCGTGTAGGGTCGCCATGGGCATATGGGTTCGCCTCCGACGGACGCCGCTCAAAGTGCCGTCGGACGCACGTCCGACAGTTTCGTCCCGTCCGCGGGATCCACCACCTCTCCCGTAGCTGCCAGTAACACATTCATAACGATGACCGTGTTTCCCAGAGGGGACGACATGCGGATCGGCTTCTTCCACGAATCGGCAGGATCCAGACACGCCGGAGGGATCGCGATCTACGTCCAGCGGATGGCCGCCGCGCTCGCGGAGGGAAACGAGGTCTTCCTCTACACTCGGGGTAACGAACGGACGACGATACTCCGTGAGTCGGCCGTCGAGGTCGTCGAGACGCCCGGAGTCGGCGATTGGGGAGCACGTCTTCTCCGCGGAGCACCGATTTCCAACCAGGACCTGAACTCGGTCGCGATGGTCGCGCGTGGGCTCGCGGATGGCTTTCGCCGGCACGTCGAGGACCACGTGGACGTACTCCTCTCGTTTCTGTGGCTCGACGACCTGCTCCTCTCGAACGTCCTCGACGTTCCGACCGTCTACGGTTTCCACCGTCTCGAGGTCGACGGCTTCGGCGGCCGGCTGCGTGATCGGTTCTCGCGGACGGGGACGCTCGTCGCCAACGGCGACCGGACGGCCGACCGCGTCGCCGCCGTTTTCGGACACGACGTCGACGCGGTCGTCTACCCCGGCGTCGACCTCGAGCGGTTCACCCCCGACGCCGAGCCGGCGTTCGCCGCCGAGGGGCCGACGGTCCTGTTCGTCGGCAGGCTGGTGGAGTCAAAGGGGATCTTCGACCTCGTCGACGCCGTCTCGCGGCTCGAGGCGAAGCCTTCGCTCCACCTCGTCGGCGCGGGGGACGAACGGGAACTCCGGGCGTCCGCGCGCGGCCACGGGATCGAGGAGTCGGTGGTCTTCCACGGCGAGGTGTCCCACGTCGATCTACCGGGGTACTACGCGGCAGCCGACATCTGCTGTCTCCCCTCGTACGCGGAGAGTTTTGGGATGGTGAACGTCGAGGCGATGGCCTGTGGAACGCCGGTCGTCACCAGCAGGCTGGCGCCGATAGAGGCGTACCTCACCGACGGCTTCGAGGGGCTCCTCGTCGATCCCGGGGACACAGACGCCCTCGCGCGCTCGATCTCGCGGGCGCTCGACTCGCCGGCGCTGCGTGCCAGGCTGAGGGCCGGCGGGCTGGAGCGGGCGCGTGCGTTCTCCTGGGACGCCCAGGCGTCGACCCTCGAGTCCGTCTGCGCCGCCGCGGCGGAGCGGGAAGGCGCTCCCGGCGGACCCGTCGGCTCCCCCCCACCGCTGGGGACGAACTTCCGATAACCACGACGTACCAGCCCTGGGTTACCGTCGTGAAATCCGATTAGTACGTTCACGACGGACGATAAGTTTCCTCGAAACCGGTGTCCGTGGCCGCGACCGTCACACAATGTTTCCTTTTAGACCTACGTACCTTTTTCGACTAAACGTTTAAATTAATACTACTTTCAGGAAACTCTATTAATTTTAAATTGAAAAAGTTTATGTTTGATCGATCAGCTGTGCTGACTGTATGGCACGCGAGACTTCGGTAGACACGTATAGTGATCGGCTACCCGACGGTAGGCGCGGCGAAACGGTCCGTCGGCGTTCGTACCTCAAACTGGTCGGGAGCACGGCCGTCGCGGCGGCCGGAATGGCGGGCACTGCGGCCGGCGAGGAATCCTACGAGGTCATCGAGGCCACCGGCCAATCGATCCACGTCGGGGACGGGGAGACCTTCGAGAACGTGCTGATCGACATGCGCGGCGGCGGCGACGTGAGCATCCGCTGTGACGGCGAGGACTGGACCGTCCGCAACGTCGGTGTCAGGGGACGGATGGCAGACGGCGCCTCGGCGCGGTCGCTGATCATGGCGAACGCGAACGGCGACTGTCTGATCGAGAACGTCCACTACACGGGCGGCGCAGAGCGCGACGGACAGCTCGGATTCAAGTTCGTCTTCGTCCCGACCGGGGCGACCGGGACGCTCACCATCCGAAACTGCAACTGGCAGAACGTGACCTCGACGGCGGCGTACCTCGAGCCTGGCGGTCGGGAGGCGCCGCGGGCGGACGTCGTGGTCGAGAACTGTTACGCCGCGAGCAACCGCATCGAGTCCCTCCGGACGGCTGGGCCCAACGACGTCGTTCGCGACTGCGTCTTCGAGAAACGCGAGGACGGCGAACACAACCAGCACCGACTGGTGCGGGCCGTCGGCGGCGGGGTGACCTACGAGAACTGCCACTTCGACAGCAATGGGCTGGGCGGCGGATCCGTCGTCGCCGGCCCCTCGGCGACGGTCGAGCTCGTCGACTGTGAGTGGGACGAACGAGGGCGTGGAAACGGGACGATCAGCACGCGAAACACCGGCACGAACCCCCGATCGTTTCTCCCCGACGGCGTCCCCACAAGCCCCGAGGAGGCCGCCAGCGGGGGATCGGGTGACTCCGTGAACGGTGGCTCGACTGGCGGTCCCGAGGAGGAACCGACGGACG
>LFCJ01000644.1_pt1 | contig 22445 bp, 26 predicted proteins | sample 643141 | NCBI WGS metagenome assembly LFCJ01 (sample SAMN03766243, study PRJNA286221) | soda lake metagenome | biome: soda lake; feature: Kulunda steppe; material: water; isolation source: sample B1-Br-g2 brine of Lake Bitter-1 | place: Russia: Kulunda steppe | collected 2010-07
GAAAAGAAAATTAAATTTTAGTCTCTATATATTTGTTGGGGGAGAGTTAAGAATTAGTTTCTTAATCGACAGATTTGGACTAGATGAGGATTTTATTACAGAAGAAAATTTTTGTATAATTCGGAACGATTTAAAGGAGATTCATAAATCCGAGATTACTGAGTCGTCTAATGTGAATGTTGATGGTTTTTCTGAAGATCAATTTCAAAAGGAGCTTAATGAAATAAAGAGATTATTATCTAATGAAGCAGATGTTGTCTCAAAATTAGAGACAATAAATAATTATTCAGACGTTGGGTTTCTGTTCGGTAATGAAGAAGCTTCGATTGTTAGCAGGATAATTACTAGAGTATTAATTGATGTTGGGAGAGAGGGAAGAAGTATACAAAAAATATCTTTTGATAAAATGCATTTTGATTCTAAAGATAATCCGTCTCAAGAGGGGCTCTATTATAGGAGAATTTGGAACAGAGCAATTCTTAATCAAAAGACTATGAATAGATTAATACTTTGGTCTTTAATTTTAGAGGTAAATAGTGAATTTCATCGTCTGATAATCGATGGTTTGGATCATTTTATAGAAACTGGGTCGAGAATTGATACCTCAAAGCACATAATTGAACAGGTAAAGAATTGAATCCTTCCTTCTTTTAACATTTCCAGCTTAACTATTTTTTGAGGCCTTGTTTGGATTGGCCGGTTCGAGGTCGGCTGTCACCCTGTAATCCTCGTAATGCAGGGAACCCCTTAGTCATCTCTTGGGAGGTTGTTCTTCCAGGATATGAGGCCTTGGAGTTACTGTTGATGATCCGTCCCTCGGGATGTCGCTGGTTGTGAACCGGGTCAGGCCTTGACGGGAGCAGCCCTAAGCAGTCTGTGGCATGTTCGAGGGGTGGCGGATCTGAGGTAGTTCCAAGGACGCTCAGCCTGAAAGGCTATCGACCAAGTAGAGAAAAGGCCTCACCTATTTTTTGTGTTTATCAGGAGAAGAGGTTTGAAAAGGAAAAAATGGCTGTAAAAGTTGTGGGTACATCGCATATTTCTAAGAAAAGTATTGAGAGAATTGATGAAGCGTTTGAAAGTTTCGATCCTGATCTTGTTTGTTTAGAGCTTGATATGGGGCGTTTGAACAGTCTTTTAACTGATAATAAGGTTGATCCTGATAGTTTGGTTCATATGCTTCTTGGAAAGTTTCAGCGTTATCTTGGAGGTAAAACCGGGGTGATGCCGGGGGAAGAGATGCTTTACGCTTATAGAAGGGCTAATAATACTGGTAAACATGTTTATTTGATTGACCGTGATATAAGGGAGACTTTGCAAAGGTTAAAGCTTGTTAGGCGGAAGGAGAAGGTTAAGGCGTTGGCAATGCTGCCTTTTTCTTTGTTCAGTTCTAAGATTGATATTGCTGATATTCCTGATGATGATATGTTGGAGCAGGTTAAAAACCAGTTTTCAAACAGTTTTCCCAAGTTATACCATGTTTTGTTAGAGGAAAGGGATATCTACATGTTTAATGCTATCCAAAAAGTAAAGATTGAAAACCCTGAGGAAGATATACTTGTGGTTGTAGGAGCCGCACATAAGGAAGGTATTGAGGAAAGATTAGATGAAATCAGTAGTCAAGGTACAGTGGAAGAAAAGCCAAAGCAAACAAAGTTGGAAGGCTGAACTGCTTCTAGCCGGTAAAACAGGTTTTGAACGGAGAGGCCTGCAACCAGGTAGAAAAATTTCTTACGAATTAACTGATGACAGGCGATGTACAGGTTATGCACACAGTCCGGGTGAGAGAACTCCTTGCCCAGAGTTCAGAAAAATAGATTCAGGGTCTCAGTGCCCTGAATGTAGAGGAAAGGATATTTACTCCGATTATGTAAGAGGCGCACAAAATACGCTTGACGGAGAATTCTCAGTGTACTACGCGCAAATAGGCTCCAAATTCAAGGTCGGAGTCACACGTTCAGAAAACATTCCCAAAAGATGGGTAGAACAAGGCGCAGACTACGCCGCAGAAATCGAATCATGCCTAACATCTAACGAGGCCCTCGACATTGAAGAACAATTGACAACAGAGAAAATCAGTCAAAGAATAAGGAAGGAGAAAAAACTGGGTAGGCCTAAAGAACAGCTTTCAGAAATTTTAGAGGGAAAAGACCGTCACGCAGAAATAGTTGATGTCCAAAACCTTACAGAGTATCCAGAACTGAAGGGAAAGTTCATGAGAAAAGGACTGATAGAAGGAGAAATAGAAAGCGTAAAAGGCCAAATAATCAGTAATGGAAGAGTGGCGTTGGCCTTAACGCCAGGAAAAGTATTGAAAAGGCCTCAGCAAAAAGGCTTGAAAAGTTTTTAAGTTGGAATAGGATTTATATTTCAATTTAGAGTAAAGGCATCTATGAAGTATAGATATCTTTTTCTGCAGCTTTTGATTTTGGCTGTTGGTATAGGTAATGCGAGATTTACTTATTCAATCCTATGGACTAATATTTATCATCCAGAAGGACCTATTTTCAGTACTTCGGCTGTTGCATTGTCAGTTACTGCGTTTGTCATGATTTTAGCATCATTTATCTTAAGTCTGAGTAAATTTAGAGAACCTTTAACCAATAGTTACTCTAAAAAATTATTTTATGTAGTGGTTGTATTACTTCTGTCTGTGGCTGTGATATTTACGCTTCAGGCTGTGGGCTTAGCAGGATCTGAGTTCACACAATTTCAAGCCCAGAATTAATCTAGTAATGTAGATTATAATTGGAGGATTTTTCGAATAATCGAACATTATAATATATTACAAATCAAAGGATTTTACATGACTGATTTTGAAAGAGCTTTAGTGAATTCTTTTAACCAGTTTTTTGAGGATGAAGAGATTGAGGGTATTGCTCATAGGAAGAAGCAGCATCGTTTTTCTAGCCAGTTATGTGATGTGTTGGTCGATTCGCCGCATGAGACTTTTTACTTGGCGATTGAGAACAAGTCAGTCAAAGTTTCAAGTACTAATAAACTGTATTTTTCTCAGCATTTTTCCCAGTCTGAAGGAGGTCACCAAGTAGAGAGGATTACAGATTTTGTTAACAGGTCAGGTAGGAAGGGTTATTTAGCTGTAGAGCTTAAGAGAGGGCGTGGTAGGCCTAGGAAGGCTTATATGGTTCCGTGGGAGGAAGTGTGGCGGAGGTTTTCCAATGGTGAGAAAGGTATTCATATTGATGAGTTTAATGGATTCCCTGAAGTTTCTAGAATTTCGGGAGAATATAATTTTTCGGAGAATATTGTGGAGATGTTCACCTAAAACTCTAAAAAGCAGCTTAATCAAGTTTTATTTATGAGGTCTCCGCTACATCCTACAGTTGAAGATTTACAGGCCTTTGCAGTTTCAACGACGGTTGTAGCAATATGTTTTATGGCTTTCAAACAGTTCAGTTACACTCATATTCCTTATCTTTTGTTGCTTTCAGGTCTTGTGATTTTTTCTCGTGAACTTGGTCAGAGAATGGTGGCGAAGTGGATGGATGCCTATATCGATTTACAGTATACATTAAATGGCTCTGCTACTTCTGTTTTCGGAGCCTTACTCGCTTTTATTACAGGGCTTCCGATAATTCTTTTATTCCCGTTGACTTCCAGTTTCTCTGGTAAGAAGTATGAGCACTGGGGTAAAAGTGTGGATGCTATCTGGGCTAAAAGACAGTACTGGCTCGCCACAGCAGGGATCACAACATTATTTACTGCGTGGATGTTTGCCTATAACTTTGGTTACCAGTTATTCGCTGAATTAGCGGCTCTGTTCATGTTTTTCCAGTTGATGCCCTTTGACTATGAAAGAATTCCTACAGAAAGACTGGACGGAGCTTACATCTTATTGTGGAATGGATTCACCTGGTTAATTACGATGGGTGTTGCAGTTATTATGCTTGTACTGACTTTTTACTGAAAAGCTAAGTTTAAAATCTGTAACAAGGTAATGATTCTATATGCCTAAAATATGTGTTGGGAGAGATGACGAAGATCAGGAAGAGCACGGGCTTGATGGTACAGGAATGATCGGTAAACATTTAGTAGGTGAAGGCCCTGAAGCGCATACAGCAAACCCGGTTTATATGGATTTAGCTAGGCCTCATGTAATGGGAATCTTTGGGAAACGAGGAACTGGAAAAAGCTACAGTATGGGTACTATAGCGGAAGAGCTGTATGATTCTGATATTTCTGATAATCTTTCAACTGTTATAATTGATTCTATGGGCGTTTATTGGTCTATGAAAAGACCTAATGATCGTGGAGCGGGTATATTGGATAAATGGGGTTTTAAGCCGCAGGCCTACGATACTACGATTTATATTCCAGCGGGTAAGACTGAGGAGTTTACTAAGAAAGAGATTCCTTATGATGAGACTTTCACTATTAATCCTGGTGAGTTGACTAGTGAAGAGTGGAGGATGGCGTTAAATATTGATAATGACTCTGAAATGAGTATTTTACTTGATAAGACTATAAGTAAGTTGAAAGATACTGCAGGGAATGATTACCGTCTTGAACATATTTTAAAAGGTATTAAAAAGTTTGATTTTGATCAGGGTGCTGTTAGAGGCCTTGAGAATCGTTTAGAGAATGCTGAGGACTGGGGTATTTTTGGGAAAGATTCTTCTCTTGAGAAGTTTACTGAGCGTTCTGAAATGTCGATTATCGATATGTCTGTTTTCGGAGAAATGAGTGGCGGGTGGTCAATTCGTTCATTGGTTGTGGCTTTGCTTTCTAAACGGATTCTTCGGGAAAGAATGGATGCGAGAAGAATGGAGGAAATTGATGAAATGCAAGGATTGAACCAGAATGAGATGCCTATTACATGGATGCTTATTGACGAGGCTCATCAGTTTATCCCAGATGAAGGTGAGACCCCGGCTACAAAGCCTTTACTTCGATGGGTTAAAATTGGTAGGGAGCCAGGGGTTTCATTGGCTTTAGCAACTCAGCAGCCCGCGAAGCTTAACGCTAATGCTCTGTCTCAGTGCGATCTTATTCTTTCCCACAGATTGACTGCTCAACAGGATATTGAGGCCTTAGGTGAGATTATGCAGACATATGTTAGGAAGGATTTGAAACATTATATTGAGGCGTTACCTGACGAAGTTGGTACAGGAATTATACTGGATGATAATTCAGAGAGGATTTTCCCTATTAAGATGAGGCCTCGTAAAAGCTGGCACGCTGGTGGTACTCCTGACGCTTACGAGGACTGAAAATGAGTTATTACTATGATAATCCTCAGGCCTTGAAAGATATCGTCCAAGAATTTGCTTTAGCTCCATTCAGTAATCCTGAGATGTTGCCTACAATACTTCCGTTGGTTGCTGGAGCTATAGTTATTGAGCTTTATTTTGGGAAACATAAAAAGGAGAGACTTGGTTGGAATACTTCGGTTGGGAACGCAGTAATCTGGGTTAGTACAGGCCTAACATTGTATATTAACCAGTCTTTGAGCGTTCCAGAGCTTTACGTGACTTATACGTTGATAGGCCTAGGTGTTTTCGTTGGTTACATGGATTTTTTCCATAAATGGTCTGAAGCTGTAGCATTCACAGTTTCATCTGCTGGAGTAGTGTATACCTTGGCTTATATTTTGGTAGTTTTTGTTATGACTGAGTTGAATCCTGCAGATGAAACTACACTCTATGGAGCAGGCCTTTTCTTCATTATCACGATTATAGTGTTTAAAGTTCTTCAGGGATTGGAGACTGACCAGGATAGAAACCGGTTTGGTAATATCTGAAAAATTGAATAACAGTTTATAACTTAACATCTAAACAGTTTTCTGTGGAGCTTCTAAAACAGGATAAACTTGAGTCAAGAACTTACCAAGAGGTTATAGCTGCCTCATCCATGAGACAGAACACAATGATTGTACTGCCGACAGGCCTTGGTAAGACTGTGATTGCGGCGATGATTGCTGCCAAAAAGTTAGAAGATGGTAAGGTCATGTTTTTAGCCCCTACTAAGCCTCTGGCTGAGCAGCATTTCAAGTCGTTCAATGAATTTATTGATATTCCTGAGGAAGAGATGAATGTTATGACTGGAGAAACTAGGCCTGACGAAAGGTATGGTCTTTGGAAGGATAAACAAGTGTTCTTTGGGACGCCTCAAGTTGTTGAAAATGATTTGATAGCAGGTGAAGTCCCTGTCAGAGAGTTTGAATTAGTATTATTTGATGAATGTCACCGAGCAACCGGTGAGTATAGCTATGTTTTCATCAGTGAGAAAATGCCTTGTCATAAGGTAGGTCTTACTGCAAGTCCTGGAGGCGATAAAGAGAAAATAATGGAGGTGGCTGATAACTTGGAGCTAATTAATTTTGAAGTCCGGACAGAGGACGATCCTGATGTGAAGCCTTATATCCAGGATAAAGAAGTTGAATGGATTAAAGTGCCTTTGAATAACCGTTTTGATTCTGCACGGAAGAAGCTTGAGGATGCCAAGAGAAAGCCTCTGAAAGAGCTTAAAAAAATGGAGTATATCTCGTCTACAAGTATTAAGAAGACTGATTTGCTTAAGCTGCAGAATGAAATCCGGTCTAAACTTTCTACAACCGATGACCCGAAACATTATTCTGCGATCAGTCATGCGGCTTCAGCTTTGAAGATTTCACAGGCCATTGAATTACTGGAGACTCAAGGAGTAAGCCAGTGTTACAGCTATATGAGAGGCCTTGAAGAGGATTCTTCTAAGGCTGCTAAAAAAGCGTTAAATGATAAGGATTTTCAGAAAGCCAAATCTTTAGTAGAATATTTGAAGAAGAAAGGCGAGGAACATCCAAAGCTTGAGAAGTTGAAGGATTTGCTTGAAGGCCTTGACGGTAAGGCTATAGTGTTTACGGAGTACCGTGCTTCTTCTGATAAAATTGTTGAGGAACTTGAAGATAACCATAGACCTGTCAAGTTTGTAGGTCAACAAGGAGAAGATGGAATGACTCAGAAACAGCAGATTGATACGTTGGATGAGTTCGGTGATGAAAAGTATGATGTCTTAGTTTCTACAAGTATCGGCGAGGAAGGCCTTGATATTCCATCTGTTGACAAAGTTATTTTCTATGAGCCTGTACCTAGTTCGGTTAGAGACATTCAGCGTATGGGCCGTACAGGTAGGCAAGAATCAGGCGAAGTATTTGTCTTGATTGCGGAGGATACCCGTGATGAAGGTTATTACTGGAGTGCTTACCACAAAAAGAAGAATATGAACTCGATTCTTAAGGAGTTAAAGGAAGAGGGTTTGAAGCAGCAGCAAAGATCTCTTGACTCATTTAAAGGAGAGACTAGGAAGATCAGTGACGGAAATAAAAATAAAGATAAACAGGAAGAGAATGATGAGGATTCTGTTGAGATTATCGCTGATGACAGGGAGAACAGGATTGCTAAGGAATTTTCACGTAAAGAGTTAGATGTTAATAAGAAGCGTTTGGAGACTGCAGACTTCGTGCTTTCTGAAGATGTTGCAGTAGAAAGAAAAACAACTGAAGACTTTGTCGACTCTATAGTTGATAACAGGCTTTTTGACCAGTTAGGTGATTTAACGAGTTATAATAGGCCTGTTCTACTGATTGAAGGAAACAATATTTATTCTCAGAGAAATGTTGATGAGAAAGCGATTAGAGGCGCAATCTCATCAGTGATACTAGATTACAGTATTCCAATTGTTTGGAGTGAGGGAGTAGAAGATACGGTTGAAATCCTGGTTCAGATAGCGGAAAAGGAGCAGGAAGAAAAAGACAAGGAAGTAGCAGTTAGAGGGAATAATACGGGAAAAACTATGCAGCAGAGGAAGGAGTTCATAGTAGCAGGCCTTCCAGGGGTTAATACCAAGATAGCCCGGAGATTATTAGCCGAGTTCGGTAACGTCAGAGAGATATTTAAGGCCTCTGAAGATGAATTACAGGCAGTAGATGGCTTGGGTCAGGGTAAGGCTGAAAGCATTTCAAGAATGCTTGATGAAAATTACAAATGAAAAGTTGTTGGAAAAGATAAAAGGCCTGAATCATAGATAGTATTTCATGGAGTTGTTTTCTGAGGTTGATAACAGAGTTTTAGAAACGTTTTTGTTCGTCTCAAAGCTTCTGATAGCAGGCCTAGTCTTTCAGTTTATACTTTTTGTTGATCCTAGCACTTACCATGTTCAGGCTGCTTTCACAGCTTTAATGGGGACTCTACTTTCTCTTGCAGGCCTTGAGTTAACTTACTCTGGTATCAGAATATTTACGTCAGAAGCTACTTATGTAGTGGTTCAGGACTGTCTGGGCTGGAAGTCAATGGCAGTATTCATAGCCTTAATCTGGGCCTCAACTAAAAGAACCTTGGAGCATTTGAACTTCATTCTTTTAGGCCTTGGATTATTAGTTGTAGCAAACATTGTAAGAGTTTTCAGCACTGTTTATCTAGCTGAAATAGGTGTTGTGTCTTTTGAAATTATACATGATACTTTGTGGCGTTGGAGCCTTACTGCACTGGTTCTGGGTATGTGGTTTTACTGGCTCCGTAACTGGAAAGAAGAGGAAAGATTCAATAAAAGAATAAGAGAACAAGTAGAGAAATACCGTTAAAATACTTGAATCATTATCTGGAGGAAAGATACACCGTAAACCGTTAGGACTAGGCCTGCAGGGAACACAGGCATAAATCTAATACCTTCCTTTAATTGGACATCGCCCTCTAACTCTTGTAAATCTTCTTTTTCTACTCCCTTTATTTCTCCTTCAGCTAATACATCTCCTTCCTCGACTTTTGAGGCGTCAACTGTTTTAACAAGCAAGTTTTCCTCAACTGACGTCATAAAAAAGTAAAGAATAGTCATACCTGCAAATGCTGCAAAATAAAGGTATCCATTAAGGCCTTGTGTAGAGGCAAAAATTGAGAAACCTGCTGAAGCCCCGATAGCTAATAAAACTATTCTCATCGATTTTTTTAACCGGTTGAAGAAATCCTTCCTCACTTTTTCAGATCTTAGGCCTTTCAGTATTCCAAAACCTGAAGCATATAGGAAACCTATCATCATGACATTGATTATCAGATCAAATATCCCGGTTATCTTTAGGAAATAGGATGTTGAAACACCTAGGATAACTAAGCCGAGAAAGTCTGCTCCTCCCCACATTCCTTTCCTGTATGCAAAGAATCCATAAAATCCGAATGCTAAGCCTGTGACTATACTATAAATAATTGGTGTTGTTGTCCAGTTGATAACCGAGTAAACAGCATGAAGGAAAAGGCCTGAGGCAATACCTGTATACAGTATTATTTCCGGTACATCTCCTTTCATGCTTTTGACATCGAAAACTGATGCTATGAAAAGTGTTGAAAATGCGATAATTACTGAAAAATGAATGATCATAACAGTCTTTAAATTACAGTTAAGTTAAAACTATACTGTTCAAGTATGGCTGATGAAATTGAAGATTTAGTTATTGAGACAGGAGTGGATAGCGTTATGAACTATCTGGCTGAAAACGGTAAGGCCTCGTGTAAAGAGATCTCTAAAGAAATTGGAGTTGATAAAGATAGAATTGAGAACTGGGGTGATGCTTTAGCTCAGCAGAATCTTGTTGAAAAACACCATACTTTGACTTCAGGCCTAGTTCTAGAGTATTCTCAGAAGAATCTAGAAGAGACCGGACGGAAAAAAGCGGAGATAGAGGCAGAGCTTGACGAGAAATCTGATGAAATAAATGAAAAATTATCTGAGAAGAATAGACAAATTGCTGAAAGTAAGGATAAGCTTAGTGATGAAAGCTTATCCGAGGAGAATAAAGATGAAGCTGTTCAAGAGACTGTTGAAAGTTTAGAGGATTTGGAACGAAAGATTGATCGAAAACTAGAGAACGACCAGCTCGATTCTGAAACAGTACAGTTGATATCTGAAGTTGAGAAAGTGCTTCGACAAGTCCAAAAGCTGATAGAAAAACATTTGAATGAAGAGCAAGGTAAAAAGCTCGGTGACAAGACTGAAGAAGCTGTTGAAGAAGTTGAACAGGTATTTGAACGGGCTGAGAAAGAAGAAGATTTTGCTGGAGATCAAGAAGAGATAAGGAAAAAACTGAAGGCTGTAAAAAAGCTTGAGCAGAATATTGAGAAGGCTAGAGAAAATGCATCAAAAGAAAAAAGCTCCAATGGCGGGCTGAAAAGTAAGTTAAGAGGTCTTATTCCTGTAAAGAAATCAGATTCAAGTAGTCCGAATACAGAAACTAATGATAGTTCTCCTGTTGAAAAAGAGATAAATGAATCTCAGAAAATTAAGAAAAAAGATGTTCCTGAGAAAACTTACCAAGAACTTGTAGATGAAAACAGGGTGACAGAAGTTATGAGGAAAATTTCGCTCATCAAGAAACCCGATTATAAGGCTATTTTAGAGGCAGAAAAGTATAATCAGGATAGGCCTCAGCTCACTTCTTACTTGGAGGAAAGGGTAAAAGATGTCGGATGAAGAAGAACCCTTATCAATTGTGGAGAGAAAAAGAAAAGAGTTTTTAGATGAGTCTGAAGATAGTAGTCAGGGTTCAGAGGATTCAACCTTTGAAGAAGAATTAGATCAAAGTTCTGATGGAGCCGAAGAATTAGTCGATAATACTGAGGGGGGGAGTGACAAGGAAGCTGAATCTGAAGAATTTATTGAACAGGATAATATTGAAGAAGTTCCTGGAGTAGAGGCCTCAAAAATTAAGGAGGAATATGACGAGGATGAAGATGAGTTTTTTACTGAGATTGAAAATGATTACAAGGTTGAATCTGATGGTGTTCCAGCTAGAGTAACAATTGGAGAAAGAAAAGGAGAGTATGTAAAGGTTTATAAGTTGGATAGGCCTGAGGTTAGTGGTGGTACAGGGGCTTTTGTACAAAACCTACGTTCACAAGCAGTAAGATCTGTTAAACTCTCTAGGGAGGAGTTTACTGATGCTGATGAAGTTGGAAAGGTTAAGCAAAAGTTTAAGGATGCTGTGAGAAAGCAATTGAAAAGGATGATTCCTGAGGCTGATGATAACGTCGTTGAGATTCTTGTAGGTAATTTAATCCACCAGATGGTTGGGCTAGGAGACTTAGAAATTCTCTTAGAAGATCCTAATCTAGAGGAAATGGTTGTCAACAGTGCTGATGAGCCTACATGGGTTTACCATCAAGAATATGGTTGGTTGAAGTCAAATATTACTTTTGAAAGCGAAAATGAAATCTATAATTATTCTTCTGAGATTGCACGTCGTGTTGGTAAAAATATTACAAGTCTAGATCCTTTATTAGACGCGCATCTACCTACTGGTGACCGTACTAATGCAACACTTTCGCCAATTTCAAGCCATGGTAACACGATTACTATCAGAAAGTTTGCTCGTGATCCATGGACAATAACAGACTTTATCGATAATGGAACTATTTCAAGAGAAGTAGCGGCATTTCTATGGCTATGTCTTCAGTACGAGATGAGCGTGTTAGTTTCAGGAGGTACGGGTTCAGGGAAAACTTCTCTTCTAAACGTTTTGATGCCTTTTATACCTCCGAATCAGAGAGTAATTTCTATAGAGGATACCAGGGAGGTTCAGCTTCCATCATTCCTACACTGGGTGCCGTTAACAACGAGACAGGCTAATCCAGAGGGCGAAGGAGAAATTTCAATGCTTGACCTACTGGTAAACTCACTTCGTATGAGACCAGACCGTATACTTGTGGGAGAGGTTCGTAAAAAGCGTCAAGCTGAAATCCTGTTTGAGGCGATGCATACAGGACACTCAGTTTACTCCACTTTACACGCTGACACGGCAGAACAAACAGTTCAAAGACTTCTTAACCCTCCTATCGATGTTGCAGAGCAGATGGTTCAGTCAGTTGACGTAAATGTTGTGATGTATAGGGATAGGAGAAGAAACTTTAGAAGAGTGTTTGAAGTAGCTGAAATCACAAAATCTGGTTACAAACGTGGAAGCCAATCAATGAGCTTAGGAGCCAATGTTATCTATGGCTGGAACTCAGATAATGACGAAATTGAGAAGAAAAGAGAATCTGACAGCATAATGGACAGTCTAAAAATGCATACAGGAATGGAAAGAGAAGAGATTTACGACAACATTGCGGATAAAGAGAAAGTCTTGGAGTGGATGATAGAAAAAAATATTACTGATGTTAACGAGGTAGGAATGCTTATTGCAGAGTACTACTCGGATCCTGAAGAAATAATTGAAATGGCGGAAAACAGCGAGGATCCACAAGTCATACTTGATAGATATGGTAACTAGCTGACATTTACAGTGTTGTAAATTATTTGATTTAAAAAACTGTAGACTAAGGGTTATCTTATGGAAACGTTTAGTTTTTCAGGAAAAATCCAGATGGGTAAGGATAAACAAAAATTCAGTAGGGAAATTGAGGCCTCAAGTAAAAAGCATGCAGAGGAAAAGCTCTACGCAGAACTTGGAAGCGAGCACAGTGTAAGCCGCGGCCAAATTGAACTGGAGTAATCGATAATGGAACAGCAGAACCAGATGCAGCAGATGCAGCAGTTGCAGCAGCAGATGCAAGAGATACAGGAATACCTTTCAGGCCTTGAAGAATCAAAGAAAGAAGTTTCTAAAACTAGAGGGGCTGTAAAGGAGCTCGAGGATTTTGAGGAAGGTTCTGAGATTTTGGCGCCAATTGGTTCAGGAGCGTTTGTAAGAGCCCAGATTAAAGATACTACAAAAGTTATCAGCAATATAGGTGGAGATACCTTTGAGGAGAGAGATAATGATAGCGCAGCTCAAATCTTGGAGAAACAAGAAGGATTGATTGAAGAAACTAAGGATGAGTTGGAGAGTAGAATGCAGGAAATGCAGCAGCAGATGCAACAGTTGCAGCAACAGGCTCAAAACCAGCAATAACAGGCTTAAAGGCATAAATAATGTTTGATAAGTTCAAGGATACAGTAAAGAATCTTTCTGAAGATGTTAAATCTTCTGTTACAGAAAAAGAGATTGAGGAAGATGATATTTCTTCTGTTCTTGAAAAGTTTCGTTTGAAACTGTTAGAAAGTAATGTTTCATTTTCAGCTGCTGAATCTATTGAGGCCTCAGTAAAAGAAAATCTGATAGGTAAGGAAGCCGGAAGATTCTCGATAGAAGAGGAAGTTGAAAAAGCAGTTAAAAAAGAAGTTGGAGATACGGTCTCAGATGATTATAATTTACTGAATAAACTGAATGAAGTTGATAATCCTTCTATTTTCTTCATTGGATTTAATGGTTCAGGGAAGACTACTACGCTAGCTAAAGTATCAAAATTCTTGGATGATAACGGTTTTGACAGTGTTTTTGGCGCGGGAGATACTTTTAGAGCAGCTTCAATGGAACAGTTGGAGGAACACGGTGATACATTGGGGAAAAAAGTTGTCAGGCATGAGTATGAATCGGATCCTGCAGCAGTTGCATATGATGCGATTGAACATGCTGAAAAACATGGTAAAGTTGCATTAATTGATACAGCGGGTAGGAGTCATGCTGATAGAAACTTGATGGATGAACTGGAAAAAATGATTGATGTGAATAATCCTGATGTTACTTTTCTTGTAGTTGATGCCTTAGCAGGGAATGATGTCGTTGAGCAGATTAAGGCCTATGAAGGAATGTTTGAAGCGATTATAGTTACAAAAATGGATATAGATGAGAAAGGAGGGACTGTGATTTCGGCTGCTAGAGAATCGGGTAAGCCAATTGCTTTCAAAGGTACTGGTCAAATGTATGAAGACCTGGAAGTATTTGATAAAGAAGAGTTTATTGAGAATTTGTTTGAATAAAAAATTGGGATGTAGAATATGTTGAAGGAGTATTTTTACATGTAGGCCTTTTGTTCGTCCAGCCTTTTTTGCATGGATTTCTCCAGTTTTTTGAGCTTGGATTTCAGTGGCTGGATGTCTTCGTCCATCTGCATTTGGACTTCCTTTCCTTCGCTTCTTTCTTTGATTCTTTCTTTTCTCATTGTTGATAGGAGATGGTTGACTTCTGCTACCAGTTGTTCGTATTCTTTAAGTTGTGCTTCTATGTATGAGATTTCCTGTCCTAATTCTTGTCGAAGCTCTTCTGTTACTTCTTCTTTTAGTTCCTGTTTTAATTGTTCTTTTTCGACGCCGAACGTCTTTCTTACTGTGCTGTAAAATTTTTCCATCCCCATCAATCGACCACTGTATCTACCAATAACTCGTAAAAACTTTTTAAGTGTTATGTAAATGCTTGGGTACAATAACACCGAGATCTTCGAACTGATCTTGTTGATAAAAACGAGCGGTAACAGCGCCTAAGGCAGCATCAAATCCTTGACTTGACTCAATACTTGAACTGTCAATTCCCATAGATTCCAAGGCTTTATCTCCATCGAGAGCAAGTTCACGTGAAGTAATCATTGGGTCAAACCTTATCAGCTCTAAGTTAAGGCCTTTCTGTTTAATTAGTTGTTTCAAATGTGCTGCACGCCTTCTTAACGTTTCTTCGTTTTCCCCGGGGCTGAAAATATATCCTTCTTCTTGGAGCTCTTCTTCAGTATCTGTTAGATCTTTACCAGTTTTCAAAGCAGCGTTTACAGCAAGAACTGTTACATCTGATAGATGTTTAATTATTTCTTCGTTAGTTTCTAGAGAGTGAAGTTTGAGTTCATCTGTTAAAACTGCTAGTTTGCATTCTCCGTCCGTCAAGTAAAGGCCTGCGATGCTCATTGTTCAATTTTTAGACTGTTAAAATCTTTAAGTGACTGGTTTTGCTGTGCAGCTTTCACCAGTTCCCTTTGGTTAAGGAAATCTTTTTTGCCTTGTAAATAATCATGTAAGGCCTTGTTGAATTCTTGAGGTTTCTCATAAAATGAGAAGCTTCCTCCATCCAGTAATGCTATCTTGGAGTTCGGCTTCATTTCTTCAACTTTCTCTAAAGTAGAAAATCTACATACCTGGTTATAAACTGTTAAAGACTCTTTTAACGGAGGCTCAAGACTTAAACCCTTATAACTGTTGTAAACTTCATAACTAGGTAGTTTAACGTCTCTCAAAAATTTTTTAGGTATAATGTAATCAGTTTTGTCGTTGAAAAATATTTTTTTAAATATTTTAGGCCTCGAAAAAGCTAATTTAAGGTATTTGTACTGTCTCTTAGAGATCTTTGGGGTCTTATCAAATAGACCTGTGAATACTGTGGTCATAACGTTTTCATGAGCTTGTAATGCCTTTACTACATAGTTACCATATTCTGCGCCTACTACAACTGCGTTGTCGCAGTTTTCAAGCATATCCTCAAGTTCATCTTTTACCTCTGAATAAGTTCCTCCGCCTATAGTTTCAACCCTACATGACCGAGTGAAGTAGTTCTCTTGATGCCTCCAAATACTGCTGTCAAGCGTACCTGTTACAAATATTAATTGGATATCAGGTAAATTACTCATTGCATCTAAGATTAGATAATGTTTAAACTTTTATCTATTAGCCAGTCACATCTTTAATAATACCATGCTGAAGACAGCATTAACAGTAATTTTTGGAATATGGGCAGGCCTAATAGCATACTCAATTTACTACTCCTCTTCATCAATACTTAATGCAGTAATAATTTTGCTGTTTCTCTCACTTTTCCTTTACGCAACTAGAAGTTACGGAGCAATATGGAACAGCATAGGCCTTCTGCAGCAGCCCTACATAGTTGCATTAATATTCATATTTATCGGATATTACATTTTCTCAGTTAATGGTTATAGCTTTTGGCCCACTACTTATTCTGCCTTAGGCCTAGCGATGATAGGATTTGCATTAGGAACTGTAGTTTATGCTTACTGGAACATCGCATAAAAGAATAGCCAACAAATACTGTAATTATGTTTGACCGTGTAAAGGAATCGATCCAGAAGTTCTCAGGTAAGTCAGGGGTCGATAAAGAAGCAGTTGAAGAACTAGTCAAAGATATACAGAGGGACTTGATTCAGGCAGATGTAGATGTAGGCCTAGTATCAGAATTAAGCGATGAAATAAGACAAGAAAGTCTAGGAGATAAAAAGCAAGGTCTTTCACGGAAGGAACACGTTTTAGAAGTAGTTTATAATAAAATGGAGGAGCTTCTGGGTGAAGAACCAGGAATTGAAATAGAGCCTCAAAAAATACTTTTATGCGGTTTATACGGAGCAGGAAAAACAACTACTGCTGGAAAACTAGCAGACTACTACAGAAAGAGAGGCCTAAAACCAGGTTTAATCGCTGCAGATACCGACAGGCCTGCTGCATATGACCAGTTAAAGCAGTTAGCAGATCAGGCAGATGTAGAGTTCTACGGTGAGCCAGAAGCCGAGAACCCTTCTAAAGTTGTTGAGAGGGGTTTGAAAGAGCTCGATGTTGATGTATTGATTGTTGACTCAGCGGGTAGAAACTCTTTGGATGAAGATTTGAAAGAAGAGCTTTCTGAGATGAATAATGTTCTAAATCCAGATAATTCTTATCTTGTGATGCCTGCCGACATCGGTCAAAGCGCTAAAGATCAGGCCTTGAGTTTTGATGAAGCAGTTGGAATTAACGGTGTTATAATGACTAAGATGGATTCCAGTGCTAAAGGTGGTGGAGCCCTAGTAGCTTGTTCGACTTCAGGTTCACAAGTTAAATTCATTGGTACAGGAGAGCAGTTAGCTGATCTTGAAGTCTATGATCCAGTGAAGTATGTTTCAGATATGCTGGGACAGCCGGACCTGGAGTCTTTGCTTGAGAAGGTAGAGGAGCTTGAGACTAATCCTGAGGAATTACTGGAAGGGGAGTTTACTTTGGAACAGTTTAGAGATCAGATCGCTCAGGTTACAGAGACGGGTATGATGGAAGAGATGATGCAACAGCTGCCTTTCGGAGGTAAGATGCCTGACAATATATCTCAAATGACTGAAGAAAAAGCAAACGCATATGAGTTTATAATGGATTCAATGACGGATGAAGAGATCCAGGATCCGTCTGTGATTAACAAATCCAGAAGAGAAAGAATTGCTGAAGGCTCAGGTGCAGATACTGGAGAAGTTAGGGAACTAATTAAGCATTTTAATCAAACTAAAAATATGATGAACAAGTTCGATAAAGGATCTATGAAAAGAGGTAATATGCAGGATATGATGCAGAAATTAGGCCTAGGCTAAAGAAGAATTTTTAGTATGGTTTCTGAGGAAGCTTTGCGGTCTGAATTTCTTTTTCTACTTGGTCTTTAATATCTTCTATTTCGTCAGGGCTGTAAAAACTTGCTATCCCTAGCTGGCGCTCTACATTTGTTTCAATTTCTTCATACTCTCTCTGTGCCTCTTGATCTATGCAGCTGAGTCTTGAGTGAAGTACTCCTGTAGAAACTGTTAATGTGTCTATGATGCTGTACCATTTAGTCGGTAAATTGACGTCGAAACGGGAGAACAGCCCTGTTATACCTAGCATTAGGACTAGTGTTTTTCTTTGAGTGAACTGCTTAAGTTCCATTCATTATTCCTCATTCTATTTATTGTCTCCCCGTATTACTTGAATGGTTACAGTTTATTATAAAGTTTTTATCTGTCTTAATTAGATTATATGAAAGAGATTGCTGTAATTTCAGATTCTCACATACCTGATAGAGCTGATGAGATCTGTGAACGTTTCTGGGATATGATTGAATCAAGCGATATAGTCGTTCATGCTGGAGATTATGCTAGAGAAGAGACTTTTAACGCATTAGAACATTACTCTACTGATTTTTATGGTGTTAAAGGGAACTGCGATTTTTTTGAGAACGAAGAATTAACTGAATCTAAAACATTTGAGGTTGAAGGCCTAAGTTTTGGAGTTTACCATGGAACAGGTATCTCACCTAGAGGCCATAAACCTACTTTAGAGAAGATAGCGGAAAAAGATTTAGAAACGGATATACTGATTCATGGTCATACTCATCAAGAGGAAATATATTTTGGTGATAGACTCTTACTTAATCCTGGGAGCTGTACCGGTGTAGGCGGGGGTTCAGCAAGGCCTTCAAATCCTACTATTATGAAGATAGAAGTAGATTCTGAGGAAATTGAGGTAACAGTTTTTGAAAAAACCGAGGATGAAGGCCTTTTGGAAATAGAGTCTGATGTCTTTTTGAGCGAAGAAATAAAAGGAAAGTGAGAAAATTGGTTATTTATGGAAAGTCTTAATGTAAAGATTCGAAATATTTGGATGGGTACTTCACTGGTAATAGGCCTTGTTTTAGGATCTATTATATCTGTTTTAGCACATGCTAGTTTAGGTTTGGCGTCGGTTACAGGTTTAGTTTTTGTTTTACCTCCAATACTTCTAGTTTTTTACTCATTTAAACGCTATCAGAACTGGTTTTTCCAAGTCCATGATGATCATTTAGAGATTAACAAAGGCGTTATCAGAAAAGTTTCAATGGTCGTGCCTTTTGTCAGAGTCCAGCATATCGATACAAACAGAGGCCCTCTTGAAAGAGTTTTAGGGCTTTCATCTTTGAGGGTGTACACTGCTGGAAGCAAAGGAGCAGATATGCGGATTCCAGGCCTTAAAAAGGCTCGGGCAGAGGAAATGCAGGAAGACCTTAAGAACAAGGCTATAGAGTCAGAGAAAGGGTTTGACGCAGTATGAAGCTCAGTAAAAAAAGCATTGCATTCAATACCTTGCAGACTTTCGGAGCCATATTCTTATTTCTAATAATTATTAACCCGATTGTAGGCTTGCTGCTTTTTCTACCGGTTTTAGCTATTTCAGGAGCTTACCAGTATCTTTACTGGAAAAATTATAATTTTTACTTTGAAGACGGAGACCTGAAAATAGAGTCCGGTGTTATCACTAAGAACAAATTGGACATTCCGGTTAGGAGGATACAGGATATTGATGTTAAAAGAAGTTTACTGCAGAGAATCTTCAGTATTGCACAGGTCAACATTAAGACTGCTGGAGGAGATGTATCCAAGGCTTCTCTTAAGTATTTAGATGAGGATCAAGCGGAAGAAGTAAGAGAAGAACTTAGAAACCTGAAAAATAGGAGAGAACAACCAAGTGAAGCAGAAGAGGGTAGTCAAACAGAAAAAGTATCGGATACTTCAGAAAAGTTCTATGAAATAGGAGATTCTCTTCTTACTTACAGTGTTTTAAGCGGGTCTCAAGGAGCAGTTTTCTTAGCAATGATATTTGTAGTGGCAGGTTTAGGTGCTTCAGCCTTCTTCGCTACAAATGCATTACAGATGATAGGCTACAGTATAGCTGCTTTAACTGCAGCATTAATGCTTTCAGGCCTAATGTTTTTAGCCGGAGTTATCAGCAAATACATGAGTTACTATGATTTCCATGTAGATAGGCGAGGAGATGTTTTTGAGTATGAACGCGGTATGATTAACAAAGAGGGCGGTAGTCTTCCAGAGGAGAAGATTCAGAAGCTTGAGATAACTGAAAACTTCTTGATGCGTTATTTTGGTTATGCAACGCTTAAGGCAGAAACTGCCGGAGTAATGGAAACAGAAGAACTAGACTCAACTAGCACTAAAGTCTTGATTCCGCTGGATAAAAGAGAGGAGGTTTATAGACATGCTAGAGAAATTGGAGAGCTCAATATAGATGAGATGAACGACATAGGACCAATGGCCCGGAAAAGATACTATAGAAGATACTTGGCTGTTTCAGCTGTGTTGCTTGCTGGAACTATAGGATTAGTGTTTGCTGGCTTCCATCCGGGCTTGGTATTTGTTCCTATGACAGGATTTTTACTGGCTAGAAAGGCCTCAGATTTGAAATGGGCTAATCTAGGTTACTCAATGGGGGAAAGTAACATAATAGTGATGAGAGGTTTTTGGAACAGGACAACTTATACTGTTCCTTACTTTAGATTCCAGAACTTGGAGGTCAGCGAATCAGTTTTCCAGAGAAGATGGGGTGTAGCCACTGTAACGGTAGATACTGCAGGTAATAAAATTATTAATCCGCAGATAGTTGATCTTGAGAAAAATCAGGCCTTTGAAGTTAGAGATGATTTATTCGAGAGATTCAAGGATTCAATTTACTGATTCTCTTAAAAAACTCTTTCTTCTATCCTTTCTTTATGAGTATAGGAGAAAAAGCAGAAAAATTAATTAAGAACGAAGATCTTTGCGACCACTGTTTGGGAAGACAGTTCGCACAGTTAGGTCATGGTCTGGAAAACCATACACGAGGAAAAATAGTTAGAAATTATGGTGAAGACCTGGAAGAAAAGCATTTTGATGAAAGGCCTGAATCAAGTACTGGAGGAGAATGCGGTTACTGTAACGGGATTTTTGAGGAAATTGAAGATTACGCTGAAATGGTTATTAGTTCAGTCGACAGATACGAACTCGAAACCTTCTTGATAGGGATCAGGCCTCCAGAAAAACTTCTGGAGAAAGAGGAAGAACTTTGGGAAGAGCATGGTTTGGAGTTTACAGAGCCTATTAAAACGGAGTTATCCAGGCTTATAGGGAAAAAAGTTGAGGAAAAGACGGGTCTCAAGGTTGACTTTGAACGCGCTGATATAATGGCGGTTATCGACATGAGAGAAGGAAAAGACCGGATCGAACTACAGGTTAACTCTCTGCTATTTTACGGAAAATACAATAAGTATACGCGCGAGCTTCCTCAGACGGAGTGGCCTTGCAGTGAATGCAGCGGTTCAGGATGCGATGAATGTAACTGGACTGGCCAGCAGTTTGAAGGATCTGTACAGGAAATTGTTCAAAGGCCTTTCATTGAAGCTACAGGAGCGATCGACGCGAAGTTCCACGGAGCAGGAAGAGAAGATATCGATGTAGAGTGTCATGGTCAGAGGCCTTTCGTAATAGAGCTTCGAGAGCCTCTGGAGAGAAACATTGATTTGGAAGGAATTCAGGAGGAGATCAATGAAGATGACCGTGTAGAAGTATTCGATTTACAGGAGACTCACCACGATAAACCTGCTGAAGTGAAAGACTTGGACGCTGATAAGACTTACAGGGCCTGGATAGAAGTAGAAGACCTGGAAAACGCTGATTTAGCGGTATTGGAAGAAATTCAGGGCATGGTTGTTCAAAGAACTCCGCAAAGAGTTGATCACCGTAGAGCCGATAAGCACCGTGAAAGAGAAGTCAAATCTGTTGAATGGAAAGTTGAGGATGACTTCCTTGTAATGGATATCAAGGCTGAAGCAGGTACCTATATCAAAGAATTGATTTCAGGAGATGACGGCCGGTCGGAGCCAAGTGTTGCAGGCTTATTAGACCGAAATGCCGAGTGTGTGAAGCTTGACGTGATTGATATAGACGGCTAGGGTTCGTATTTAAAAGATTTGTAGGGCCTTTTCTGTATTATAAGGTGTTAAAAAGAAAATGGCAGAGAAGTCTAGAGGATCTCAGCATGGTGCACGTCACAAACTTTCTGCAGGTCCACGTGATAAACTTACGGTAAATGAACAGTTGAAGGATTTTGAAGTAGGAGAAAAAGTAAGGATCCATATTAATGCGCAGATAAGTGAGGGTAGGCCTCATCAGCGTTTCCATGGTAAGACTGTAGAGGTTACAGGTAAACGTGGAGAAGCTTTTGAAGTAGAGTTTACTGACGGAAAGATCAGTAAAAGTCTCCAGTTAAAATCAGGTCATTTGAAGAAGATTGAGGATTGAGTAAGGTTTATGGAGATTAAAGATGAAGAGTATGTTTTTCCTGTAGAGGTTTTGAATGCTTTAGATGCTGAAGATGAGGAGGATTTAACTCATGAGCAGGCTATTGCATTGGAGAACTTAACCCGTCAGACTAAGATAACTGATACTGATACTTTGAAAGAGCTCTATTCTGAGTTAGAGGAAGTCGATTCTTTGAAGGATAAGCATATTTTCAAGTTATTGGAAATAGTACCTGTACATGAGTCAACAGTTAGAGGTATTTTTTCCAAGGAAAGAGTAAAACTGGATGATTCTGATATAGAAAATATTCTTGAGGTCACTCAGTCGATTGAAACTGAGTGAAACCTTAAAACATTTCAATTATCAATTATTTTCTAAGGTGTAGAAAATGGGAAAAGATGAATACGTAAAGGTACTTGATTTTCTAGAACATGGAAAAAGCAATGAAAGAGAGGAAAGAGTAGCTCAAACTATAGGTACAGAACACTACACCCTATTAGAAGTCGTCATGAGAGAGGATGAAAGGCCTAAAGGCGGTGAAGAGCTTTATATTGGTGAAGGTGACCGTGATAAAGTTGAGTTTATTAAAACGAGAATTAGTTACGATGATTTGACTGGTAACTCTCAAAATGAACTGAAGTATGTGCTTGATGCAATGATTATGGAGAAAGAAGACGAATTTGTTGATTTCTTCAATACTGCAACACCTGTTACACCGCGTAGACATGCATTTGAACTTTTACCGGGTATCGGGAAGAAACATATGCAGAAGCTCTTAGACGAACGTGAAAAGGAAGAGTTCAAATCATTTGAAGATATAAACGAAAAAGTTCC
>LFCJ01000645.1_pt1 | contig 22419 bp, 38 predicted proteins | sample 643141 | NCBI WGS metagenome assembly LFCJ01 (sample SAMN03766243, study PRJNA286221) | soda lake metagenome | biome: soda lake; feature: Kulunda steppe; material: water; isolation source: sample B1-Br-g2 brine of Lake Bitter-1 | place: Russia: Kulunda steppe | collected 2010-07
AAGAATTATCACCTGACAAAGTAGCAAGTGTCCGTCGAATGACTGGTGGTGGTGAAGAAGGTATTGCGGCGTTGGAAAAAGTCAAAGAGTACGGGTTGTCAAATCAACAAGTTCGTGAAGCCGCCAGTCGTGTGAAAAATGGTGCGGCTGTTGATGTGGCTCTTGAAACTGTTGCAGAAGAAGCAGAACAGGATGGGCCACGTGTACGTGTGCAATTCACGATTAGTGGTGAAGTCGCGGAAGCGGCTCAACAACGTGCAAAGGAACGGTCAACATCAGTGAACGAAGTGGCGAATGACGCGTTACATCAAGTGCTGTTCCCTGATGATACTGACCCTGATAAACTGTTCAACGAAGACTAATCCGTCATACTTTTTGAACAGACTTGTTGGTTGAGTAATAATTGGTTTTATATTAGTGTCGTTCTCACTTGGTAGTATAATATGACGACTGCTGAATCTACAGTGACTCACACTAATGGTGATGTGTCGTGTCCTCATCACCACCCTGAACTTGGGTTCCCACTCCGAGCAGGTAATTTTAGTTTTAAATACGTGTGTCAACGTTGTGAACCAAATGAACAAGTATATGTTGAACAAATACGCGACGTGTCAGATGACCGGTTGAAAACCATATACCGGTACTTGCAGAAACGCGATTCAGTAGTAGGGTTGTGTACACCAGAAGAAGAATTATTGTCTGTTACTACGTGTTGTATTGAGTATCGTGGGTTAGACCTTCCTGATACAAACACAATTTCAATGATTCAAGTGAGTGAGAAAGAGTACAATGCACTCCAACAGTACCATGAAGAAATCGGAGAACTAAAAATTAAAGATGGTGAATTGTTTATTATTCCACTGACAGAGAAGGAGTGTTCGTACTTGAATCAGTATAGACGGCCAGATGACATGGTTTGATTTCGGACGGTCTTACACGTCGCTGTAAATACCGCCTCTACTATTACCACCCATTGTCTGGTCGCCATCGTAATCATCCTCGAAGTTTTTGTACGTTTCACGGGCCTTTTCACTCACACTTTTCGACGTGTTTTCAATGGCTTTTTCAAAGTGTGTGCGTTCAACAGCAACGTTCTGGCCAACACTATCCATGTCACCACCAGCACGACGGTATTCACGTAGCGCCATGATAGCGGCTTGACGGCAAATGCCTTCAATGTCAGCACCAACGTACCCGTCAGTCTGGTCAGCGAGCCAGTCAAGCGACACGTTGTTTGCAAGTGGAGTGTCACTCGTATGGACACCAAACACTGCACGTCGTGCTTCAGCGTCCGGCACAGGGACGTGAATCTTGCGGTCAAACCGACCGGTTCGCATGAGGGCTGAATCAATCATATCAGGACGATTCGTGGCGGCAATCACAATAACGTCTTCTAATTCTTCCAGTCCGTCCATCTCGGTGAGAAGCTGAGACACGACTCGTTGACTTGATGAAGCCTCAAACTCACTGTTTTCTCGCTCCGACGCGATAGAGTCAATCTCGTCAAAGAAAATCACCGTGGGAGCGTTTTCACGAGCCTTACGGAACACTTCACGAACACCCTTTGCAGACTCACCCACGAACTTGTTCATTAGCTCCGGGCCTTTCACCGAAATGAAATTCGTGTTCGTTTCATTCGCAATCGCTTTTGCAAGCATGGTCTTACCAGTACCGGGCGGGCCGTAGAGCAACACGCCCTTACCCGCTTCAATACCCATGTCTTCAAACGCATGTGGGTGTTCGAGCGGCCACTGAATCATTTCACGCATCTGCGTTTTCGTTTCTTGCAACCCACCAACATCATCCCATTGAACATCGGGAACTTCAGAGAACACTTCCCGCATTGCGCTCGGTTCAACTTCTTTGAGTGCTTCACGGAAATCCTTGTCACGAACCCGGATGTTTTCAAGCGCATCCGTGGTCAGCGTGAGATTGTCAATATCAACCGCTGGTCGAATCCGTCGAAGCGCAATCATCGCGGCTTCTTTGGTTAGTGCGGCAATATCAGCCCCAACAAAGCCCTGCATGTTATCTGCATACCGCTCAATATCGACATCATCAGCAAGCGGCATGTCACGGGTTTGAATATCAAGAATTTCTTTTCGACCATTCTTGTCTGGCACACCAATTTCAATTTCACGGTCGAACCGCCCACCACGACGAAGTGCGTTGTCAAGCGAATCAGGACGGTTCGTAGCGGCAATAACCATGACGTTATCACGGTCATCAATACCGTCCATTTCAGTCAATAGTTGAGCAACAACACGCTGTTCAGTGTCACCAGAGCTATCATTCCGTTCACCCGCAATCGCGTCAATCTCGTCAAAGAAAATGATTGTGGGAGATTTTTCTGCGGCAGTGTCGAACACGTTTCGAATGCGTTCTTCACTCTCACCATGATACTGACCCATGATTTCAGGGCCAGACACAGACAAGAAATGTGCATCCGTCTCATTAGCAACCGCACGGGCAAGCATGGTTTTACCCGTACCCGGTGGCCCCTCAAGAAGAACACCAGACGGTGCTTCAACACCAATCTGCTCAAACAGTTCAGGGTACCGCATCGGAAGCTCAATCATTTCCCGAACCTTGTCTAATTCTTCATCAATACCACCCAAATCTTCGTAACTGACACTATCAGTACTGCCAGTCATTTCACTGAGCGGTTTGGAATTGACGTGAAACTCGGTGTCATTCTGCACCTGCACAACACCAGCAGGAGACGTATCATCAATGTGGACAGGGAATTTACTGGAATCCGTCCCAATACCCGTAGAAATACGAATCGTTTTGCCACGCTGAATACCGTGACCAACGATTTTACTCCGAATAAACTCGTCACCCACACCAGTATCAATACTCAACTCTTGTGGAATAGTGACAGTGACGCTCGAAGCCGGTTCAGGAGTAACACGCTCTACCTGAGCCGTTTCATCAATCACAACGTTGGCCTGTTCACGAAGTTGACCATCAATATGAATAACGTTATCAGTTGCTTCATAATCAGTATCACTTGCAAAAACACGAGCAACGGCAATATGGCCCTCATCACTCGTTATTTGGACGTAATCACCATTATCAACTCCAAGCGTGTTCATGTCAGCGGAACTCATTGCTGCAATTCCGCGACCAACATCCTTCTTCTGCAGGGGCGCAATGGTAAGTTTCATACCTACGTATTAGACCCCCAAGTATATAAACGTTATGGTATGATATGGGTATAAACAAGTAAAATGGTTAAAATGTAACCGTATCACCCACTTCAACCGACCCCGCACCACCATCTGGCAACTCAATAATGACATCTCCTTTACTCACCCACAAATCAACCCACGGTTTCATTCTCTTCACACACGTTACAACACCATCATCAACCCATACAACATCAATTGGAAACCGCACAGCAAACGTGTGAATCCCACGGTATGAACCCCGCTTAAATGGAAACACTAACGCTTCCCCTTCTTCCAACTCATCATTCCACATCAACCCACGAAACCGCTCACGAAACGACTCCGCCACATCCACAGACGATGCTAACACCTCACCATTTACACGTATCTCGTTAATATCACTCGTATTGTTAAAAGATGTCATGAATCGTTATTAGTTACTGCGCAGTATCAAGTGCTTCTTCAATATCCTCGGCTTGTGTGACACCAATAAACTGCTCTACAACCTCACCATCATCGTCTTCCACAACAAGCGTTGGAATAGACCGAACACTATACTGATTTGCTGTTTCCTGCTCTTCGTCAATATCTACTTTTTCAAGCGTGAAGTCATCACGACTCTCTGCAATACCATCAACAATCGGTTCTTGTGTTTTACACGGGCCACACCACTCCGCATGAAACTCAATTAGCTTTACCATGTATCACTATATTATGTCCACCCTAATAAAAACACTTCTTCGAGCAAGCGTCTCAACACAACACTATCAAAACATAATAACATACCAATCTTAATCTTTTAATAACTGTCTATCCTACCATGAACCACTACTAATGGCCACGCCTTCTACAAAAAACGATATGAACACGTGTGGCATCACATGGCTTATTAACAAATATACAAGTATTATAAAATCGTCAATCTCTCATCAACAATTCACTCCCCCACAAAAACCTACCAATCCGCCCAACAAGAAACGTCTCCATGAATCTCAACGTGAAACAGTATCAACCAATCAGACAAACACGTATGATGGGACAAATATAACTACTAACTACGAACACAACACGTTCACACCAGAATCGTTCAACACGGTTTTTAATACGGATTACTCGTTGGTAGAACTATTTGGCACAAAACTATCCGAGTATGGAATCCAATCAAACCACGTGGTTATTCGACCTGTTGACTCATCAACAATCAAGTTCAAAATAACACAGTTTTACACTGACGAATACCGTGCGCTTCAACACCACGTTATACCACACATTAGTACTGACTCTGTGTTTTCAGGTACATGGTATGAAGTTACAGAAAGTCAAATAAACCAATTAAAGCCGGTCATGGAGTCTATCCCTTGTGATTTGTTTGATGAAGAATACAAATTATGTTCGTATTGTGCAAACATGCTTGATATTGAACCACCAGAAGAAACAACAGAATCATGAGTGGAATATATGCGTCTATTGAACGACTGAACCAGTCCACACAATCATGGGAGTGTGAAGAAACATTCATTTACACGGATGTAACTGACAAGGAGAAACATGTTTTGTTCCCGGTTGGTAATACGTGTGAGTACACGTTTGACCAAGTGATACCAGATTCTTACTACGGGATGAAAACACCACTATCAGAAGGAGTAAAAACACACATTGACCACACAACATATAGGGAGCCAAAATCACACGAAATACTGCTTCTTACACTTCACGACTATTTACACATTAAAACACAAAAACACTCTCAAAACACGATTCTCATGCTTTCAACACCGTTTCAAACACCCATACTGTTGCCAGTGAGAGAATTATACCACTTCCAAATGAATGAAGTACAAAAAGAACGGATTCACAATAACGAATGGGTGCAATATACAGGTGGTGAATTCTTATTAGATGAACGATTAAAACGGAAAAGTATCGAAATTAATAATTTATATTTAAAAGCGATTGAATGGAATGATTTCTTGTTTAATACGATTGAAGTATTTACAAGAATGGGAGAACTGAGTATTCAAGATGAGTTGAGTACTGACGAGGTTCGGGCGTGTATCTGGATTGGTCGGTAAAATAGTGTTTTTGTGTGCGTAGCGTTAGTCTTGTACGTGAGCCAGTAATTTTAACAACCGGATGAAAATTACGATGAAGTCAATATAAAGACTAATCGCTCCACTAACAGCACCCCATTCGTTCTTGAGGATTTTACTCATATCATATAGAATGAACAGGGTGAACGTGATAATGCTTACAATACTTACAATGATTGAGAGGGTTGTTGGGAACCCGATAAGCATTTCAGTAAATGCAACAGCAATCAGTCCAATAAGCATGATGAACAAGAAGTTACCAAGGAATGAAAAGTCACGGCGTGTAACTAATGGGATTGCTGTGAACGTGATGAACACAACACTTGTAAGCAAGAGTGCTTGTGCGATGATAACTCCCATTCCAGAATCAAGAAATTGTGCAATGATTGGCGTGATAACAACTCCTTGGACAGCGGCAAAAATGAGAGCAAACACCATGTTAAATGGCCATAACTCACGCATGAATTCTGCCGCAAGGTACACACCAACTTGGACAATTAATACAAACACAAACATTAACATGCCCCATGAAGCGATTGTAGATGCATATCCTAATTCAATCATTGCACCAGTCACGATTGCTGTTACAGCAAGCATAAGTGCAAAAATGGGCATTACACGTGTGAAGAACTTCCGACGCCCTTCTTCCGTGTGGTTAGCCCGGTTCAAACGACCACCTTGTTCTACATTCATCACTATACGATTATCAACCCATCATTAAAATTCTTTGCATGAAACCGCCATCGCCCAATTATTTACAATTATTTAAACATCTCTATACTTTCTAACATTCCAAAGTGCTGGTATATTCCAACCACGAGCGAGAACATTAATAACGAGATTAATGATGTGACTATTGTAATGAGTGTGAATATGAACAACACAAACCCAATTTCGGATGTTGGTTCGTCCTTATCAACTTCATAAACGTGCATACGCTCTTCAGAATCAACTACAATTGTTTTTTCATCAGTAAATAGCTCTGGTACTGTTTGTGTTTGATTCAATTCAACATGCCCGTCCAAACGTGCATCATCAAGAATTTCTTCTTCATGCGTAGATAACTCATCTGTCGTTCGATGCACATCACCACTAATAGATGATGAGTCTTGAGTGATGTGTGTTTCATCATACTCAACAGTGTACTCAATTGGGTATTCTTCTTCGTCAGCAGTGTACATATTGTGTAGTTCTGGCAGAGCGATATACATTGGGCCAAGAGCAAATGATAGTAACCCACAAACAATAACGACGAGTAGGGTGTATTGAAACAGTCTGACCAATTTATGTGTTGTTGATTGTTTATTCATTTGCTTCCCCCATAACTAATTCAAACATGTTTGCTTTTCCGAAAAACTCTGCAACCACTATTACAATTCCAAGATTAACAAAGAATACGATTAAACTTCCAATAGTCCAGAATGCAAAAGAGAAAACTGGTGTTATTGGCATATCTCCAATTGTTTCATCACTAATACTGTATTTGTATAGTACACCGTTTGATTCAACAGCGAAGTCCCGTGTTGTATTACCAATCATTTCAGTTTCCTCGCCTTCTTCAAATACGTATCCTGTGTCTCCGGTTCTTGCAGTATCTAACCGTTCTCTTTCTTCATCAGACAATTCTGACTCATTATACAAATTAGAAACATCAACATTATAATCTTCTGTCACCCCATCAAAATGAATCGTGTACTCTGTGTACCTATCATCTTCTTCTTCAAAATCAAACGATTGCCACTCATTATACTTATCAGTGGTATGGTCAAACGCTAACACTGTCGGGACGAAACACACTCCAAGAATTGAAATGGCGAACAGGAGTTTAAATAATTGAACAGAGATTGACGTAGCGTAAGACCTACTCATACGAAACTGCTACACAAGGTAAATACTTAAAACTCTGTTTTTGACGTGCTACTCATGTTTCATACTCGTACTCTTTTTCTACTTCTGTCTCGCGTTCTGCATCTTCTAACAACGCCTCTAACTCTCTATCAGCCGATGTGAGTATTTCGTCATCCATGGAAACCATTTCTTCACTCTCACTTTCTAAAATGCATTGTTCACACTCATATGTACGACCATGTTCTTCTGTCGAAATGGGAATCCCACCAATCACAAACTCATGACGACGCAATTGCTCCATTCCATCACCAGTTGCTTTTCCACACTCAACACACACAGACCCTTCGTTTTCTAACTCACAATGTTTTTCAATTGTTCTGTCACGTCCGCCAATCAACTTCCAATCATACGCAGGAGAAAACGACTCTTCGTCTTCCCAATCATACTGGGACATCATCACGCCTGACAACAAGAACATACTCAACGCAAGAACCAATAACCATGGTGAAAACAGCACTCCAGCAATCAATGTAATCACACCACCAACAGCGATGGACGGGATTAAATCACCAGCTACATCACGCTCTTTCGTACCATTGACCAGATTATCGCTCATATCCCGATATACACACTCCAATAGTAAATAAACTACACTCTGAATCAAGAAACTATATTATGTTACAACAGTGAGTGTGTACGTAATGAGTGGTAATTGGGTGCAGAACAAGTTACAACAAATCAAACAGTCACAATTACGCACGTATTTTGATAATCGTGATACTGGAACAACAAAGGTTTGGCAAACAAAAGAATGGAAAGAAAAACGGGCAGAACTAATTGGTGACGAGTGTGAGTGGTGTGGTGATGATAATGATGATACCGTGTTTCAACTTCACCACGACAACTTCTCCAAACCAAATTATGATGCGTTATGGGAAGATGCGACTGATTACTGTTATGTACATAGTCATATTTTCAACCCTGAATATGTCGACGTTCGTGAAGAATGTCCCAATTGTGGCCTTTGTGATTTCTACGCACGAAAAACAAAAACACCAACGTATAGATGCAATAATTGTAAAGCAACGTTTGAACAACCAACACAATTACACGCAACAGACCTTGCACAATCAACATCACAACGTGTATCCTATTATACCACGAAACAATACGACCAAGCAAAACTTGACTGGCTTCAAACCGGCACAAACGCCACGAAAGCCAGACACAAGTTCGATGAATTAGTCACTCAAGAATGGAAGCATTACAAAAGTCTTGCAGACACAATTACTATTTGTAAGAGTTGTCATTTCCAACATCACAAGCGTGGCAGAACATTTTGTGATAATTGTGAATCAACATGGCACTCAACAAAATACGATATGTGTTGGGATTGTATTGTGGATGAAAACGGGCTTGAAAAGTGTCCTGAATGTGAAGACAATTGGTATAGTCCAAACAAATACGATTCGTGTAAAAACTGCCGCTAAAAGACTACGCTAACTCTAATTCAGGCTCTTTTTCTGTTTCTCTCTCTGTGTTTTTCGGTGTGTTTGTCGACTTGTCTTGTTCAGTTGCGTCATCAGTTGTACTCTGAACCACGTCAGTATCGTTCTTAGTTGCAATTTCTTCGTCTAATTCATCCCACAATGACATGACTTGTTCTTCCTCATCCGGTTCAGAATTAGAAGTATTACTGTTTCTATTACGTCGTTGAAACGCGTTCTGGTACGAGTTCTTACTCCAAATCGACGTATTATTTCGTTCCTTGTTCTCATCAGTGCTTTGCTCTGTTTCTTCTACGTTCTCATCTGTGTTTTGCTCTGTTTCAGTTGATTCTTCTGTTTCTTCTGTTTGATTCACACTCTCTGTTATTTCTTCTTCCTCATCAATATACGTTGAACAACTTGCACAATTATGCGTGACACCAAGCTTGTCAGCACGAAGTGTAAATCCAGCCATGACTAACTCGTTCTGTGCTTGCCGTTCAACACCAATCCCAACATCATGACCACACTCCATACATTCTGCATCCGCTTCTTCCAAATCAACTTCTTTCCGAACAACACGCGAACGCTCTCCATATGGATACCATTGATACGGCAATTGCTTATTATCAATTTTTGAAAGCCCAAACATAACAGAAGTCACAAGCAAAATGAAAAACGCCATTGTTGTAATTCCAAACCCAACAATAGTCCCTGTAATAGACGTTATTACCAGTCCAATTAACAATGCACTTGTTGTTGTCCCTTCAATCAATGACTGCACTTTACTTTCTGAAACTGCTCCATCTTGCTCTTCTTCAATCTTCACGTCGTTTTCTAACTCTGACGTAACAAACACAGGTTCATTAGTATCCATTTTATGATTGTTCTTCTTGTTACCTGCCATTATATACGTGTTATAGTTCGGCCCACATATTTTTTATGTATCATACACTAATTCCGACTCATTATACTCTTTCTCTGTGTTTGTTTCTATGTCTGTTTCTGTTTGATTATTTGTTTCTGTTGTTTCATCAGGACTGCTCGAAACAATTTGTTCTGCACTTGTTTCCGTACTTAGTATCTCAGTAGTAGTGTTCAGACATGAAACACAATCATATGTGGAACGTTCTTCTTCAATTGGAACCGAAATACCACACACAACAAACTCTCTTCGCCCTTGTCGTCTAACACCTTCACAATCACTTGTACCACACGATAAACACGAGTTATCATGTTCAATCGTCGTTTTTGTTCTCCGAACACGAGTCCGACTCCCCCACAACTTCCAATTAAACGGCATGTTATTATCTACTAATCCATACAACACTAATGTTGACATGAGAGAAATAACCACGCCAACAAGAGAAAGAAACACCACACTCGAAGAAATAACACCAGACATAAATAATAATAACATAACCGCAATAATTCCAACGCCAACATCTTGCTCCGTGATATTTGACTCTGAAACTGTTGAATCTATTTCCATATACATAACATAGTGAAGCTTATTATTAAAACTGTACTTGTTCTTGTATTACACAACGCTCACACACTCATAGTTCCATCACAACGTGTTCACCACACGATGGACACCCCATTACAGTTCCATCAAACGTTTCTTCAATGAATACCCATTCAACAAGTCTCGCACTGTTTGAACATGAAGCACATTCAACAACCCGGTCAAAATCAGTTTCACTCTCCATGTACACAACTTACACTACAAAACATTAAAACATGTGTTACGCACTAACAGATTTACGTATCTTGTAAAACTCACGAACAGCATCCGCAATACGTTCTTTCATTTCCTGTTCTGACTTCCCATCAGAACTTATTTGCGCTCCAATAGTATCTTTTGATAATGCGAGCGCAGTCCGAACATCATCATACTCATTCATTCGCTTCATCCATTGTGTCTTCTCTTGTTTCTTTACTTCGTCAACACGAATATATGCGAATGATAAACTTCCAATCGGGTCAAACCAACATTTAACCATTTCACCACCGACATTAACTTTAAACTCAACCGACCGTTCAGACGGTGACGGGCCACTACTACTCATTCACACACCCCGTGTAAGAACCACAACGTGTCACACACGACTTATTATTGTTGTTACGCTGACTCATACACAAGAATAATACGTCATACAAGTTAAAAACAACGTATATTTCACCACCTTACCACTCTTCTCCGCATGATGTACATACAAGAATTGGGAGACGAACCGTACTCATTGTCGGAACAATATTACTCCCATCACAATGGAAACAATTTGTAAACGTCGGGTGTGATGCATTTCCACAATCAACACAAACACCATCTACATACTCTTTCACAATCTCATCCGGCATGAACGACCCACCACACGATTCACACGATAACTCATGATACGACGTACCTCGCGACGACAATGACGGTCTATACTCGTGACGCCGATAATTATGCACACTCACCGTTGAACTTGCGTTCGACATTTCAGAATCACATTTTTCGCAATACAACACAATTTGACCATCATCTTTCTCATACACTTCTTGAAAAGAGCGATTCAAACCCATGATTCGTACACCCTACTTGTTATTGATGAATAATAAGTCCTTACACTCTTCACTACACAACTCATATTATACGTGCTAAAAATACTTTCAAACAACCGTGTTAGAAACTTGGCCACGTAATGTCTAACGGACTGTTCGGACACCGCTCATTGTAATACTCACGCCCCTCATCAACAGTATCTCTTTGATTCTCACCATCATACCCACCACGGTCAGCATCACGTACAGCACGCTCTGCCGCTTGTAACAAGTAATCCTCTGTCACTTCATGCATGATTCGCGCCCCACATTGCAACCCACTCCGACTCTCATCCAACCGATGCACAGGACGACCCCATGTTTGTAACTGTTCTAACGACTCGTTTGAACGACGGAACCGAGTAGCCCCATCATCATACGCTTCAATCGCTTCACCGAAATCACGCGCACTAACATAATCAGCACCATTCTCTAAGAATAATAACGCATCAGAAAGCTCAACAACAACTTCAATCGATTCCTCATACGCATTTGCATTTCTATGTGTTGCAGACGAAATCGTTGAGAACGTAGCGTGTGACACAATATCTACGGACTCCATATCGTCAACACTAATTCGATTATACACTTGCCGCGCCCGATGAGAATTAATCTTCACATCTTCATACTCGTCCAACAAGTCATACCCAGTATTCACAACTGATGAGTACGACCCTTGTGAATAATCACTCACAAGCGAGTCTAATTCATCAATCATTCCATCAATCCCATCGAAAAACGTCGCTGTATAATCAACATACTGTAACACTTCCAATAAGAAATCAGCATCACCACTATTCAGTTCTTCCAGATTCGCAATTGTTTCATCAATATCTGACCGAACACTCGCCCAGTTCGTATCCGTTTTATCACCATCACTCAACACGTCATTCGTCTCATCAAACAACTCAAAATACTCTTCAATCTCGTCTTCGGCATCAGAAACAGCTTGCGCCACAGCATCCTCATCATCAGGCGGCGTATCATCACCACCATCGTCATCATCACCATTATCCGAACCACCATTTGTGTCTCCATCCGAAAACGGGTTTGTACATCCTGCCAATCCTGTTACTACGCCAACAGCACCAGCAGCACTCGCGCGACGAATTAATTCACGACGATTCATTTTCTTATTTAAACAAAAACAAGCGCGAGGTATAAATCAAACGGTTGCAATACTATCAGACCAACTCAACACAATATCCACAGAATCAACTACTTCCCCATCAAGTAACCCTTCAACCGAATACTCAGTTTGGAACCCATCACGACTCACCGACTCAACCAGTATTGAATCAGTAATAACGTCTCGTTCTCTATCACGTCGACTCAACTCACGCTCCGACGCCGCCCGAACACGTTCAATCAACGAACATTCACACATATCAACACGAAACTCAATCACTGACTCATCACCACGAAACAACCCTTCAGAAATAAACGCTCTCTCCAACACAACATCCTCAATAAAATCATCATTCCCATCAACAGACTTAACTGAAACATGCTCTGTCACATCCTCAACCGGTTCAAGACCAACACAACCAGCCAACACACCAGTACCACCAACACAACCAACAGTCAGAAACTTACGCCTATTCACCTTCATACATACACATTTTACTTATACCAATAAATATATTCGCTCTTTCTTACCCATCATCATCAAAACAACGATACCAACGAATCGAAAACCCATCAAACCCGGTTTCTTCACTCACAACACGCCACTTCTCATCATCAAACACCGGGAAAAACACGTCCCCATCATCAATCACCATATCAACCTCTGTCAATACTAACTCATCAGCCAACCCAATAAACTGCTCATACACAGACCCACCACCAGCAACATACACATCCGAGCCAATATTGTTGTTCAAAACAATACTCCGAGACACACGTAACGCTTCTTCAACACCAGACACTAAATGAACACGGTCAAACTCATCACCACGAACACTCTCACGACCCGTTAACACAACACTCTCACGACCCACCAACGGCTCCCCATTATTCAACTCCACAATATTCTCAAACGTCACTCTACCCATAATCACAACACTATCCATTGTCTCACGCTGAAAATGAGCTAAATCCTCTGGAAAATGCCATGGTAACTCCCCATCAATACCAATCACACGATTCTCTGACACACCAGCAATCAATTTCACATCCATACACACAAAAACAGCCCAATAACACTTCAAACTTCGCCTGTAACCCGATTACTCAGCAACTGAGAACGATAACCCATCATACGGGTCATACCCCTCCAACGACACGTTCTCAATCGAAAACTCATCAGGATGAACATCATCAACATGAATCGTCGGCAACTCACGCGGCTCGCGAGACAACTGCGTTAACAACCCCGGAACATGGTCATACCCATCTTCACCATCCGCTTCATCAGGAGCCTCCTCTTCAATCCACTCACGAACCTCCAAAAACTCATCACGACTCCCCGAAACAGCACTCTCAACACGCTCTTGCAACTCACCCAAATTCTCACCATACCACGCACCACGCTCACCCTTCCCACAATAAATATGCGAATCAACAATCGTATGCGAAAACTCACCAACATCAAACTCTGACTGACCAGCAAACACGTGCGCCAACAACGCATACGTCGCAATATTAAACGGCACCCCAAGCGCAATATCACCCGACCGTTGCGTAAGATGCACATTCACCGTATCATCACCCTGCACGTTTACAACAAACGTAAAATGACACGGGGGCAACAAACTCACAGCCGCATTCCCCGGATGCCACGCACTCACCACCATTCGACGCGAATGCGGATTCTCATTCAACGTATCCAAGACGTACTGAATCTGGTCAAACGTCCCATCATCATTCACCCACCGAGAATACGAGTCACTCCCAACTGTTGATTCACTCCCATCAACAGCCCACGCCTCACCCGGCAACCCAGACTCCGGCAACGGGAACCGACGCCAAAACCGACCATATGCTGTTTCTAACAACCCATCCTCATCAGCCCATTCATCCCAAATACCAGTTTCTTCACGCAACACACGAATATGCTCATCCCCCGAAAAATACCACTCAATCTCATGCATCATCGAATTCCACCGAAACCCACTCATCTTCTTCGTCGTCAACAACGGAAACCCATCCTGCAAATCAACCGTGTACGACCGACCAAACGACGCAATCGTATCAACACCAGTCCTATTCGGCTTATACGACCCATCAACCAACGCCTCAATCACTGTCTCATGATACTCTCTCATTACAAACAACCGTAACGAACCAATACTAATAACAGTTTACCTTACACCTGAACCTTCTCCACAACATGCTCATTCCCATTCTGAACATGCGCCAACAATCGCTCCCGAACACGACACATCGCATCCGCCTCACTCTCAGTTTTTGAATACTCAATAACCCCATCAGAAGACACAACCGCCCACTCACACCACTCATCAGCCTGTTCAACCGCTTCCTCACGAAGCGAATCACTAATCTCAAAACTCATTATCTACCCATCACTACCAACCCCACCAGCAAAACAACTACGCCTCACTCAAACGACTTCTCATCCGCATCAACAACCTCCAACACCGCCGGACAAAACACACACTTCTTCTCCCACACATCCTCATCACCATCCAACGACCAATTATACACACCATGCGAACACTCAGCCGCACGCCCCATTACTTCATCACCAAACCCACTCTCAAAATACTCAACCTCACTATCAACACCACACGCCGAATCAGTACACGCACTCATACCCAACAATACACACCACAACCAAATAAAACCTCACTACCCGTTAACTCTATTCAAACCAATTACAAATAATGACACATGGGAGACGACGCCCATGAAAAATTCAAAAACGACGCAAACCCCACCCTCATTACTGCACACAACGTCCTCCACAAAGCCCTCCCAATCATTCTCATCCTCTTACTCATATACCTCTACGTCAAACTCCTAACCCCAATCACACACCCATTACTCTCCATTCTTGAACTTGGAATCCTCGGATTCTTCGCCTCAGAAATAATTGTCGATTTCTTCCTTTACCAAGACAACCGCGAATTCCTCCGCGACAAATGGATAAACATCATCCTCATCCTTCCATTCTTTGCTGCGTTCCGAGCAGTTGGACGAGTCGGACAATTACTCATGGCTTCACGCAGTCTTGAAATCCTCCATGTTGCACACCTTGCAGAACTACCAGTTGTCGCACGGGCAATGGAAGGGGTACGCGCATCCCACCTTGCAAACTACGTTTCATACGTTCAAAAAGCTCTTCACGGTGTTGTTGACGGGTCAAAAGTAGCTAAGAACTGGCACAAGAAAAGTGCCCTCACAACCAAACTCATTGGATTACTCGGTCTGAAAACCATTCACGACAATTCAAAGAAAACTACACAACCCGTACAAAAAGACGAATACGACGAAGAAACAGACGACTAACCACGAGAGTGTACTACTTCTGCTTAACAACAACCGTACCACCAACAATATCACCAACACGCTGATTCTTCTCTTGAACCATGATTAATATCATTGCAACAATATTTGCAGTTGGAAGGTGGTCATTGAATGTTACCCCGCACCACCGTTCGCGCGGGGTAACATTCAATTTAAACATTATTACTTAGTCCTTGTTCGTAATACTTCCAAACCGTATCAATAGATAATGTGTTATCATCAACTGTTTTAACACTCTCAATACTACGTAAGCCTTTCTTCATAAGAAACGAACCACATTTCTGTATCAACACACCAAACCCGTAAGAAACAGGCAATGCTAACCAAAGAAAAATCGGGTACAACACTAACGGAAACGACTGAATCAACAATAATGGAGCAAACAGAATCATAGCTTGTAACAAACACGCGTATGGAAGAGCCAATTGCTTGACTAAATGACCAGTTGTAACCAATGTCGATTCTTTACGATTTGAAACACGACCAGTTATATACGCGTTTCGTTGGTCACGAACCAACCGAATTTGTCCTTCAATCAAGTCCAAATCACGAATCTCATCGGTTTCTGCATCAGGAACAAACGTGACTTCTTCACCACACTCATCACACGAAAACCCATCACCACCAGTCAATGGAAACCCAAACGTAACCCGATTATCAGACCCACAACATGGACATGGAAGAACCAATACAACACTCTCAACATCCTGCCCATCATCAACAACAATTCGTGACACTTCCTCCCCATTAACAACACATTTCAAATACTCAAATTCCTCATCCAAATCACAATCTCCTTTATTTTCATCCCGTTCAGTTTCAGATACACTCGTAGAAACATCAGACTGTTGTATCTGATTTTGCATACGTTACCATACTAAACGAATATAAATAAAGATTGTTAAAAATAACACCCCACAGTTTTAATACTAAAACTATATAATACATTTCTATGCCTGACAAACCCGATGTTGAAGCAGCATTATACCAGTTTGGTGTAATCCTCACCCTCCTTTGTTTCCTACTTGGCCTCACATTAGTGTTCGCAATAGCAAATGGTGCGTACTACACTGGGGACAACTCATACATTGTGTATGAACACGACGACAATGTGAATGAAAACGTCGAAACGTACTATTACGACTCGTTGAACACAACACAACAAGAAACGTATGACTCTATCATGAATGAAGAAAACAGTCAGTACGTGATTAACGAGTCTGAAACTGTTATTCCAACAGAAACACACGCTATCGAAAAGAATGATACAACATACGTTGTTCAACACGGAGAAAAAGTCACACCAGCACTATTTGAGAACACTACATACGTACTTGCTGGAATTGTGATTGCACTGTTTTCACTCAGTGCATCAATGTATGTCGGTGGTCGAAAAGAAACGTAAACACCACGTTTGTGAATACCGTATTAATAATGGTGTAGTGAGACACCATGTTTCTTAATTGTGTAACAACAACGATTATGTATGAGTGAAGAAACACTGTATGATGTAGAGCGGAAAACAAACAATTCGTGTCCGTACACGTACCAAGAAGTAACCAATGAACACTTATTAGTGTTACAAAAAGAAGTTTCAATCACTAATAACGACGATAACACGATTACCCTCACCCTTTCACCCACGTATGATGATACTGAACCAACACAGTTTGACGTAGGTCATGTTAGACCCGGAATTAATACGCACGGTGATGTGTACAACTCACTCCACACTGTTCTTGAAATCATTATCAGTACACATGGCGAAAAATCAGCGTATGACTCAATCGATAACCTACAACCCGGACTATATTACAAGTACACAAACGCATCAGACCAAACCCACCAAAACGAAGCGACATGGAAACATTTCGATGTAGAAGAAGAATACGCACGATATGCGCATAATCTTGAACAACTAACATACGACGAATTTAACGAATGGGTGGAAGAATACCGCACTAACAGAGGACTTGCAGTTAGAAAAATCCGAAACAAAATCATTGAACAAAACATCCTACACAAACATGGATGGCAAGCCGCACAGAAACTTGCTGTCAGACACTTACGAGATATGTCTGACAATCAACGAAAAGAGGAACGAATGAAAGACCCTGAACGATACGTCAAGCACTACTTAGAGCGACAGGGACGGTTTGACGGAAGAACCGCATCAAGCATCGCAAAAACCCTCAAAAAGAAAGGACTACTCACAGACGAACTAACAGACGAAGACCTCGAAGCCCTCTAACAATCAATCATCTCCTACAACCATCATCACATACGAATCATACGTATCAACCATTGATTCAAACACTACTTCACACCATCCACACAAGCACCAGCGCCAGCCCAGTAAAAACCAAAAATATAACCAGACCCTCATACGTATGAGTTGTAGACTTATCGATAATATCATAACACAATTTAGTCCTATTGAGAGAAATAGTTATATACTCTTTTCACCTATATAGAGTATGGACATTAAACAATTATACACGGATAACACGGCTGTCAGTCCTGTTATTGGTGTGATACTCATGGTTGCAATCACTGTTATTCTCGCAGCAGTCATTGCAACGTTCGCCCTTGGTGGGAACTTGTTAGGCGCATCCGCACCAACAGCCCAACTCAGCGCAGACATTGATAATAGCGAGAACACAATCACAATCACTCACGAAGGTGGTAGCTCACTTGACCCAAGCACACTAACCATTCAAGGAACTGAGCAAACAACCGTAGATAACGAAAACCGAATCACGGCTGGAACAACGTTCCAACACGATGATGATGGAACACTAACAAGCGAGTACGACATTGAAAGTGGCGCAAGTGAAGTCCGAGTCGTCTGGCAAGAAGACGGTGGTGACAGCACTGCAACACTCCGAACATTCAGCGTCTAACCACGCTTTTCACAACAATTTTACAATCGTATTATATGTATATATTACACAACACTGTTTAACCGACCACGATTCACACCCTTGTACCCAACTGCATCTTCATACCCTGTTGTCGACATTAACACCGGGTAAAAATCAGTATCAGAAACCAACTCATTACCATTCTTATGAGCGAATACTTCTCCCGCAGTAACACGCTCAAAATTATCAACACACACTTCATACCCTTTTCCACTTACTTTGTCAATAGCTTCGATAACTCGTGGGTTTGAACGGGCCGAAACACCGTCAAAAACGCCACATGAGACTAAAAAGCGCCACACAACAGGTAACGCATATTCAAACGCTTTATCCGTCCCAACAGGCCCAACTTCAACACCAATCCCACCAACAACATCTGACAATGTGGAATCAAACTCTGATAACACGGCAATCTCTCCAACACCCAACCCACTCAACAAATCAGCATACTCACGAACTTCATACATACTCGGAACAACACCAAACACACCATCTACACTCACCGTTGAATGAACGTCAAAAACAATTGTGTTCCGAACAACCTCAACAACATCAGCCGCTACACGTTCTTCGTACTTATCACTCTCACCACCCGGAAACACCCGGTTCATGTCCACATCAACAAACCGAACACCTTGCTCAATCGCTCTCTCATTCACAATCACAAACTGAACCGGACGCTCAACACGAACACGACCACTATCAATCCACTCAACAAACTCACGAACAACACGCACACCAGCCGGTTCATCACCATGCACACCAGCCACAACCGACACTTCCGGTTCACCACGACCAAAACGATACACTTCCATACACCACACTACACACCTAACATAATTAAAACCATTCATTCACCAACACACATCACAAACTCATATCAGAATCTCTCACAAACCCAATAATAAACGCGAAAACCCATGACACAATTCCCGTAAACAAAAACTTCCCTGCCAACCCACCATACTGCGTCTCACTCTCATCACCGTTTTGACCACCGTAAAACTCATACGCCACACCATCACTCGTAATCACAATATGCTTATCACTACGTGGAAGTTCACTTTCACTCTCCACCTCAACCACATCATCAGACGCCGCTAACGCATCATCAATAACACGCCTCTCATCACTATCTAACTCATCATACATCACAAACTCACCCTCAACATACTCAATATCAGCCTCCTCTAACCGATAATAATACATTGACTCATTTACAAACTCATCCTCGTCAATCTCCAACATTGTCCCTTCGACACGCTCTCCATCAATACCTGTGTTTACGTGGTAAAAATCCATCACAGCCAACCCAACAATACCAATAAAACACAACACAGCAAAACACTTAATCAATATTTCACTCACCGCTAACAAAGACCCAACAATCATCCGCAACCGCTGTTTAATCATACTCTCCTACTTACACCGCCATAAAATAAAACATCACTTTTCAATCTTCAAACACTACATCAAAACCGTTCCAAATAATAACAATACGAACACACTCACAACACCAATTGCTAACACCCACAACCGAACCACAAACTCCACCTCAGACCCAATCCCACATACTTTCACATCACGTGACCACCTATCAGGAGGCATATACCCACACATACAAACCAACAAATAATAAAACCTGTTATACTCTCCCACTCACTCACTCAACCCCCGAATCTCAACCCCCCGTTCCCTCATAAACAAGTACGACGGCAAAAATAACAGTATCCCACCAATTACTAACACCATCACCTCACCAACAAACACATCACGCTCACCAACCTCCTCACGCTCACCACGCAACACCACCCCATCCTCAACCCCATCAACACCAACCACCATCACCTCACCCTCCCACTCCGACCCATCAACCTCCCCATCCCCATCAATAACCACCTCACCACGATTCTCAAACACCTCATCAACCATTTCCTGCTCATCCCCACTCAAATCATCATACCGAACAAAACCCATATCCTCATCAAACCCAACATCCGACACACTCACCGTCACGTTCTCCCCATATTCAGAAAAATCATTCCCAATATCATACATCATCAACCCACCACCAGCAACAACCATTCCAGCACTCCCAACACACACTAACACCAACACAAACGGAACAAACGAATCATACACATCACGAATCATTACTACACAATACTACACACAAACCAATAAAACATCCCACAAATCAAACCCACCCACCATCAGTCACTCCCAATTTCACTCATCGAAACCCCACTCACAATCATGAACAACACCCCAATCCCAATCAATAATGAATACCCCGAATTCGTCAATAACGGCACGTTCGCCCATATAAAAATCAACGTCCCATCAGGCATCATCACCGTAAAACTACTTGTCGAAAACACACCCTGCTCAACACTTACATCACGCCCATCACGAACATCATCAACAACACGTTGCTGCTCATCATCTAAATTACTATACACAAACTACTCCCCAACAACATCCTCCCCACCAACACGCTCAACACCATACTCAACATCCGTATCATGATAATTCAACACTTCAACAACACTCCAACCCAACACTAACACCACTCCAAACAAAAACAACACACTCAACACACCATACACAACACCAAGCGACGGTTGCTCACTCATACACACCACTAAACCCACCACAACACAACAAAACATCACACCTCATTACACAACACACACTCACACAACGACTTCACTACGAACGAAGTACTCACCACTACAAATCACTCTGAAAAACAAGAATTACAAATCCAAGCGGGAAAAACACCATCATCCCAAACAACATAATAAATAATGGTTGCCCACCCGAATTCGTATCACCCATTATATCACTCACCCCAACCGTAAACACAACTAACTCCCCATCAATATGTACCGAAAACATGTTCTCATCCACAGAAAATTCATCATCCCCATCAATAACCACTTCTCCTGTCTCCTTCCCATCAATCAACAATTCTTGTTCCGACTCAGATAACGACTCAAACTCAACATACTCCCCACGAACATCAGACCCCCCAACTTCAGATAACGACACAACACGCTCCGCCCCCTCATCAACCACAACAACCTCACCACCACTATTAATAACAACCTCACCACCCCCATCACTCGTGTTATACAACACCAACCCCAAACCACTCACAATCATCACAAGCCCCAAAAACACTAACATAACACCAACCACCGACACAACTTTATGCGGTATATTCTCCACGGAATTCATACCTATCCATATCCATACACAATAATAAAACTTCACAACACAACAACATCACAACTCATCCAAACACAAAAACACATGCTCAAACAACTCCACACGCCGCTCCCCACTCACATGCGCCATCACCCCAAACAACACAAACAAGACCACGAAAAACACCCCAACGAAAACTGGTTCACCACACACACAACAACTGCACACTCAAACTCTACTCACACAAAACCACTTACTACATCCCCACCCCACTCACCAAACCCAACTACGCCACAATGGACAACATGTACGTCCACGACCAACAAACAAACACCATTTACAAACCCACAACCGACCACGAACCCAACACCATCAACCTCACCACACCCAACAACACCCGCATCAAACAACTCACCACCAACACATTCCAAAACCAACTCAACAACACCCTCACACCCATCATCAAAATCCTCACAAAATAACCCCCACACAAACCAATAATACCCTCCACAACAAACAACTACACAAGAAACAACCAATCACGAACACATGGCCAGCAAACAAACACAACCACCCACCACCCACACTCCTACACCCAAACCAA
>LFCJ01000646.1_pt1 | contig 22411 bp, 24 predicted proteins | sample 643141 | NCBI WGS metagenome assembly LFCJ01 (sample SAMN03766243, study PRJNA286221) | soda lake metagenome | biome: soda lake; feature: Kulunda steppe; material: water; isolation source: sample B1-Br-g2 brine of Lake Bitter-1 | place: Russia: Kulunda steppe | collected 2010-07
CTTGATCAATGATATCTGTAACTTTTCTCGGTCGAACCATGATTCGAATTCAACTAACTTTGATAATACAATATCAACTTGATGTTAAGTATTTTTTCTAAACGCCAAGATTTCAAAATATCAATAAAAAAAATTGAAACTATATAAGAAAAAGTTTGAATAAGTATAACAAGTAGCATCCATTTGGTTCCTTATTCCTTTCGTGATTTTATCGTCAACAACTTACTTTAGACAAAATGCCTTCGACAGGAAAAATGGCTATGAGACCATCTGAACTATTGAAAATTCTTGAAAGTGATGATAAGATAGAGATCGGTGATTTTTCAGATAAGAATAAACTGGCTCCTGTATATGTTAAAGATGATTTTGGGAATAAGTCACTTCTGGTCTTCCAGACACCAGACATGACAGCTCCTTATGGAGTTTCTCTGCCTTATAATCCTACATTGAAAAAGGGAACTCAGCCTGTTAAGGTTGATGAAAATGCAAAGTTCTCTCTAGATCTGTCATTCGATAGTATTGATACCCGTAAGTCACAGCAAGTTTTTGCAAACTGTCTTAAAAAACTAGATGAAGTAATTCTCAAGACTGGTTCACAACGCTCTGAACAGTGGTTTGGTGATAAATTCAGTCCCGAAGTTATTAAAAAGTTTTACAAGTATAATGTAAAGCCCGGAAAGGATAAGTATCCTGATACCTTCAGAATCAAGCTTCCAAGGAAGAACGGTAAATTCAACTTTGATGTTTGTGATGTTAATTACAATCCGCTAGATCTTTCATCTATTGAAGCTAAGGGAGCAAAAGTTTCAGCTATTATTAAATGCTCAGGAATTTGGAATGTCAATAACTCTTTCGGTTTGACATTTAATGTTGAAAATCTTCGCATTACTCCAGCACCTAAATTTAATGGTTATGTCTTTCGCGAAGATATTGATAGACTTGCTACTCCGGAAATGATTGCCGCATCAGTTGAGTTGGCAAAAGACAAGAAAGATACTGATTCAAGTACTGATGTTTACAATGAAGATATTGACGAGATTGACAATATCGAAAATGCAGAGAAAAAAAAAGTCGATATGGGTCCGACATTTATGTAGAAGATCATTTTGATGAAGAAATTATGGAAAAAATGATTTACTTAGAACAACAAAGAATGCATGACGAGCATGAAATACGCACACTCAAAGAAAAATTAGAACAAAGCACGCGAATGTTAAACATACTACAAGAACAAGTCATGATTAATATTTAATTATATTTATTTTACTTTTTTCTACTTTTTACTCATCTTGAAAAGCTTCATCTAATGCGTTTTTCAAGTCTAAATCGATACTCGAACCCAAATCCATATCAACAACCTCATCTTCTTTTTCCTCATCCTTGTCTTGAGAATCCTTCTCGTTTTCAATAAGACTTTTTTGAGAAATGTATAAGTCGTGAAACTTCTGTTTCTCTTCTTGTGATAAGTTTTTCCATCTTTGACTCACCGTCGAAAACCTTTCACGTGAAGGAATCAATTGTACCTCAGGAGAAAGAACTTGAGATTTGACAAATAGATTATATGCGGTAGGAAAACGCTTCTTTTTTTCAATTGTTTTGACAATGTTTTTATTAACTTTTCTCTTTTTATGTAAAAATACATGAAAATTATTGATAATTTCTTTAGCATGATCATACTTTTGATTTTCAATGGATTCCAGAAGATCACTGAGCAACGATTTAACATCTGAAGACTTGACCATGTTTTTCAGTGTAGTGTATATTGAATGCTATAATGAATAAAATACACGACATCGGAATTTAATATGATTCGGTTTTGAAATCAATTGCTTTTGAATGCAATCTCATATAAAAATATTATTATTAAAAAAATGAAGAAATTACAAAAGTTTTTTAATAAAAGTCAAAATATCAATGCAGAGTCAATTAGCAAAAAGCGAGATCCAAAAAGAATGGATGTCAATTTAAATTTAGATTTAAAAGTTATAAGCAACAAGAAACAAGATACAAAAATTTTAGATAATATTTGTCCAGATAAAAAAATTTATTCTTTAATAGGAAATACAAGTGACAAAGAAAAAGTTATTCCACATTTTACAAAAAGTGGATTTTCATTAATGGAAATATCTGATAAGTTGAGGGCAACAGGAGAACATTTTTTTAAACTAACTGAAAGACAACTTAATTGCAATAATTTCAGAATGCATTTGAACCGTGAAGTGAACGAAATGACTGAAAGCACTTTTGTAAATGATCAAAATGAAATATACATCCAAAACTATTTGATGTATTTAAAAGAATTCATAAATGAAATTACTTCACAACCTTCGAAACTTGTTCTGATCACTAACGAGGTATCATTTGATGTGTTTTGTCTTTTAAAAAACCTTTTTCCCAATAATTTTTTTACTATACAAATAAAAAATAAACCAACAATACGACATTATTTTGTAAATCCTGAGAGGAATCAATCATTTTCTTCTTCTCAAGAAAGTGAGATATTTTCGCCAAGAAGCCATAAAAGTAATATAAGCGATACACTTTCCATAAGTAATAATATTGAACCAGCATATGATTCTAATCCATCTGCCGAAAGATGTATAAGAGAAAAAAGAACAAAAAGAAGATCACTCTCAAAATCATTTGATCATTATAAATCTTTGGTAAATGGCGAATTTCAAGATCATTCGACCTTAGAAACAATACGGTCTTCTATGCAAAAATACAAATCACAATCACAATCACAATCTGAAAATGTCATACCAAAATATCAAGATAAAATTCCATTTAATCATTGTATTGAAATTCAATGCTATTCTTTACCAAGCACACCTACTTCACCCTTTTTAAAATCAGGATGTTTAAATACACCACTTGATGACAGATTTCTTTTGAACCAAATTAGTCAAATTTTACAAGTTTAGGACCTATTATGGGATTTGAAGTTTGACACATTTTAGATAATTCGATACCTAAATTCATATAATTTTTTTTCCGAGTACTTTTATTGCTTATAAGCTTCTTACTACTTTTTTTTTCATTAACAGTCATGGATTCAACCTTTTTATCTACTTCATTATTCTTACTGTTGTCACTGGAAATATGTTCTTTATTTCGTTTTGTCTGATCATTTATTATCTTAGATCTCAAGTCATTTTGATTTTTTTTCTTATCGTTATTTTTTTGCGAGGAAACCATATCTGCCTCAATTATTTCAATATTGTTCACAATATAATCTAATATTTCATTTTGTAAAACCCATTTAAAAAAGTTAAGTTGACCGATTGTTGTTTCGACCCAATTATTTTCTTTGTCATAGAAAAATTTAATGCGATCGCGCCTACGAAAAGGATCAAATTGTTGTTTGGAAAATGCTTTCAATTGCTGTCTATAACTTATGTATACATTGAAGTAACCATTGTCTCTAAGTGGTATAAGTGTATTGTATTTCTTCGAGTAATTTGTAACAAACCAATCAATAAGCCTCAAAGATATATCACCTTTTCCTTCAATAATAGGAATAATTCTATTGATATGAGCATTGTTGTTTTGTTTATAAAATCTCACTAATGACATCATCAACAAATCTTTTGCACTTATGATGGTTGATCCATTTTTTTGTTGAGAGTTTTTTCGGACTGAGTTTCCTAAATCATTTGCCATTTTGACCTAATTGATTTTTTAAAACATACTTATCTTAAGTATTTTTCGCTAATTGTTTATGCAATATCCTTTTTTTATTGATCAAAGGAGGAAGATTACATTCAAATCTCATATTCAATCTTGAATCAATAAACGCGCTATAAATATTCGTTTGAAAACCTTTAAAAACTAAATACCTATGTTATAAGGAAAAATATCAAACACATAAATGAAACTGACAGACACAGAATCTATGATTTTAGAGATAATGAAACCCAAATTTCAATTGTATGAAACAAAAGATTATAAAAAATATGAAAACAAAAATTTTCTTATTCTAAAAAATCAAAAAACAATATTAGTTGTCGATAACCGCTACAATCCTCCTCAAATACATTCAAATCTTTTGAGTGCATATGAAAAAATTAAAAAAGCTAGTTAATGAATTTATGATGATCCATTTTGATTTAAATGTTTCCGATTTCGAAAAATCTTCTATTCGAATCATACTCTATTGTGGTGTTGTTCCATGGACTAATTCCTTCAATTTTTGGAATCGGAGGGTCAGAACGGAATTGTAGGTTCGCATTACGTAAACTTCCACCTACAGTGTTGATGCCGAAGTGAATTCCCGCTTGAAGGTAATTCTGATCTTTTACATCACCTTGACCTGCAGGGTTGGCATCTGCCCATTTTGCGTTAGCCGCATCCTTGGGAAGAAGATCATCCGTTTTCAAACGATCACGTGGATAGCAATCTGCTGCAGCTTTATTAGATGATTCGAAATCTACAGCTTTATAATCTTCATTATTAAGATCTTCCGTAGGCTTGACGGAGTAACTTTCTGTTTCTTGTGGCTGAGAAGTCATATGCTCGTAAGAGTCTTGCTTTGAGGCCTTAACAGGTTGCGTTATTTTAGGGAGATTATTATTTACTTTGTCATAGTTTTGAGTTTTGCTATCCAACATGTCTAGATCATCCATATCGAATTTGTCTTTTTGCTTGAAGCCTTCTTTCCTTATTTTCCCATCTTTTTTGTGGGATTTTCCTGATTTAGGAGGATACATAAAGTCTTCTTTAATACTAGATTCTTGTAAGGTTAAATTGCTTTGATTACGGTTTTTCTTTTGATATTGAAGCACGAGTGCGATAAGAACAGCGATAGCTAGTAAAACAAGCAAAACTTTCATGATGGTGTTGTAATTGAAAGACATTGTACAAATATCACAGTTTATTATATGAAACGATTTTTTTTTATTCTTGAAAACGAAATTCTTTTTCATAAAGACATAAAATAAAAATAATTATGCAATAATTTTAAGAAGTTCACTTTGTATCTCTTCGTATCTTTTAGCGTACATATCTTTTTTATCCTTGTCTTTTTGAGATAAACATGGAGACTCACTCAAAGATACCAAATCGAAAGAACAATCGATGTACTTGCGATAAAGAGATTTCAATTCATCTTGTTTTTGCTTCAACCGTAGCAATTCCTTTTTAGCAAGTTTGAGTACCTCATTGTACTCTATCTTCTCTACTGTTTCCAAATAAGCATTCGATTCTGATTCATTCGTGACTGAAGTATTCTGATCTTTTTGTCGCTCTTCATTAAGATTTAAATCTGTTCCCTCGTTGTTTTCTTCATCTTGTTTTTGATCCTTTTCCTGACAATTTTCTTCCTTGTCATCCTTGTCTTCTGAATTTGGCTCTTCCGCGTGTACTTGATCAACTTCATCGGTTTGATTTGTTTTATTTTCTTCACTCCCCATATTTTCATCTAATTCATCTTCATTATCGTGAATTCGCATATCTTCATCGGTATTATGCTTTACAACACTAAATTTATAATCGACAAATAAAGATTTATTAGGTTTGAAACACGATTCAATAGGATATATGTATATTGTAAATTGTACTTTATTTTCAAAACCAATATGTTGAATGATGTCCTCCACATCTTCTTCATTTCTGTCTAACTTGCATAGAAAATAAGGAATATCATCAATGTAAATCAAATGACTTATAAAATAATTTAAAGCTTCGCTATAATCTTTAAGGCATTCGCTTTTTACAAGCTTTTTACCCATCATTTTAATAATCTTCTTTTCGAACAAAAGAATATTCTTTTCCTCTTGCGTAGTTAATGGACACCGAATGATTAAATGATTATCAGTTATTTGAAAATTTTCATGATTTGACTTAATCGACTCCAAATTTTTTATATCAGTCCTAAGAACAAGTTTTTCTTTATTGTATGTAATTTTTGATTTATAGATATGATGATGCACAGACAAGGATCTTATCAACAGATCTTTATATTGATTAGCTTTATCGTTTAATGGAACTTCAAATTCTGAACCCATTGTTTATATAAGTGTAATCAAAAAAATACATTTTTAAAACGCGTTAGTCAAATTGTTTAATTTAAATGGATAAATGATAAGAAGAATACAACGAGAATGAATAATATAGAAAAAAAAGGAGCAGAGGATTATCTTTTACCATTAGATCAACAATTGCAAGAGACACCTTTTATGATAAAGCTTTTAACCAAAAAAGTCATAAATATAGCCTCTGAAGAAATATCGACACCTGAGTGCCAAATTTTACTCAAAAGAAAAGTAATCACTCCAGTCATAAACATGTTATATAGCGAACTTTATCCATATATCATAGCAATGATTGTTTCTATTGTTCTGATTCTAATTCTTTCGATTTTGACTTTTTTAGGGTTTATCTTTTATCTGATCAAAAAGTAGATTAAGACCCTTGAACAAACTTCTCAATGCTATTTTAAGAAAATATAGTTTTTCTGTACGTTTTGAGATGTTAGATATAAATGTTGTGTTAGCTTATCTATTAAATCAATTTCATTTAATCTTATATCATACCCATTATTATTAAGGAATGAGATATAGCTATAAGTATTCTCATAAATGTCTTCAATTGTTTGAGAATGAAATTCAACCCAATCTGTATAATTGTAGCATGACGTGTTCCAAACTGACTTTTTAGGAATTAGCTGTTTATATCTTTGCAATTCTTTGCGAATAGTATGTCTCTTTTTGTAATCGGAACATTGTGTGTACACCTTCATCAAATTAGTTGATGGTTTCTTGTTCAATTCATCAAGATAAATCTGTTTCAGAATTGGATCCTTTAGTCCATTTGATTCTTTGTTGTCTTCAATATTTGTTTCAAATTCGAAATTGAATTTTTCTTTCAAATATTGCAGTTCTTTTTGATAATTTCTTTTTGTATACTTTTCCAGACCTTCATTTTCTTCTTTTTTGATAAAATTAAACGAATATTGTTTTTCCAATGCCTCTTTACAAAGGTGTGAAATATGATACTCTGATTCTTCTTCGGGATCGATAAAATCAAACTTCTTTTCTTTTTTAGAAATGACGAGAGTCATATTGAAAAATCAAATTAATATATAAAGTGTTCTATCTTATTTATCTTCTAATCATAAACTACGCACATATTCTTTATATCATTTTATTTGCAATCAGTTGAATATTTTAGTAAAATGATTTCAAACTCATCCTCTATTGTTGATGATCGAAACTTTCGATCTAAATTGATTTCAAAAACGCCGACATCATTAAAACAAGAAAAACGCGAATTATGTCTAAGTGACATGAACAGTGCTTATACACAAATTCAACAATATGATGAATGTCGCTCTTTATCAAAACGTAAGATGAACCGCCCTAAGTATAGATCAACCCGATACAATCATGTCATTCATTTGTTCGATGAATTTCATAAAGATTTAAAAAATACTTGGGAACAATTCGGATACCTTAATCGATCAACATCATACTCTTTTGCTACAGCGATATTACCTGCACTGAATATTGTTTACTACAATAATAATATTCAAAGAAATGAGGAAGATAAAAAGAACAAACAAAACCAAGAAGATTTTGTACAATAAATAGTTTTTTTTCCATCTAATATATAAATACTCATTATCAAAAAATGTCTACGAACACTGACCTCGAACTTTTTGCAAACGCAGACGTTTATAATGCTATCGGTGGAAGAAAGTACACAAATAAATCTGGCAAGACTAAAGCTACTAAAGATACAAAAGGTGCTAAAAGTACTAAAAGTGCAAAGGATTCAAAAGGCATAAAAGATGAAAAAAAGAGTCCTCCCAAAAGTCAAAAAGCATCATCAGCTTCAAAACCAAAAAAGCAATCAGGAGGCAATTTTGATCTAAGTAGTGTTGCTGACCTTGCTGTTCCCTTTGCATTACTTTGGTCTACGAAAGCAATTGATATGCTTCCAGAAATGAAAGTAGGTAAGAAACAAAAAGGTGGAGCCGCAAAACAAACTTCATCTTCAAAGGCAAAAGCTGTAGAAAAAAAAGATACTAAAAAAGATACTAAAAAAGATACTAAAAAAATGGCGAAAGCTACAAAAACAAAACCACAAAAAGGTGGCTCAAGATTTTTTAGCGACTTGTTATCCCCGTCAGATCTATTGAAACAAGCATCTGAAATGGCAGCGAATATGTCACCTATTCAATCTACGGAAGAAGAATCTATTTAAGAACAAACATCTCGTTTTTATGTTGTGTCAATAATGTCTCGATTTTATCATCATAGACGCATCCCCATTTCTCTTTTGCATGAAGAATTTTAGCAATATGCTCTATATTTGATATCTTAACTGAACATTCCTTACCAATTTCTTTTTTTTTTAATTTATTGTATTCTCTTGCGATAAACCAAAATTCAGAATAAGACATTTGTTTTGATTCATCTACAATAAATAAACAACCACCATACTCTATTCCTTGACACGGTTGACCGTTTTTAAGGTTTGAAGAAGGAATTTGCATTCCAAAGCTTATCAACCTTTGTTCTTAAATTAATTGATTACTTATATATGGTTCTTCTTGAAATATAGTGTATCGCTTTATCAAAATTCTTTTTTTGCCTAAGTATAATATAAAGTATTATACAGATTCAATTTTTTAAAATGAATAATGATGACTCACCCCTTCGACCAGCGATTTTCGAAGTCGATATAACAAACACTATAGGAAAAGAGTATGTAGAAATGTTTAATGATATAACGAGATTTGTTATGGTCCAAATAGGAATCCAAGTTATGCTATGTATGTCTGATCCAGATAAATTTTCTATCTTTACAAGCGAATTCGTTATTTTATTGTTTTTTATTATTATTGGCGTTTTGTTTTATTGGCTTGTTTTGCGGAAAATAATCCATTTCAAATAAACCATAGATTTATAAATATAAAGCCATAAACATGGTCCATGATTTAAACAAACAAGAGAAAGACGATGCAAAAACAAAAGCAGAAACGGACTCCTCTTTTAAAAAATATATACATTCTTTCAAAAACATACTTTTAGATAAAGACGTATCGGAATGTATTTCTGAACTTGAAAAAAAAGACACCTACGATTTAAGTGACGATGAATCAAACATTATACATATCTTAAGCCACTCCGTTCTTAAAACAGATTCGTGTTCAAACTCAACCGACCAAAAGAAGGAAAATGAGTCAGGTTGCTTGTTAGGTGATGATGTTTTGAATGATTTAGAAATACTCAAAGACTATCAAAATGAAGATCTAAAAAACACAGTGTACCATAACATTTCAAAATCTATTAATTGGTCTCAAGCAAATCATAACTTGTTAGGATCTGAAATATATCTCAAACATTTGCTTTCTAATCCAATATGCGATATCGATGTTCTTAGAGAAAGACAACATGTTATCAAAAAAATTCTAAAAAATAATGAATGTTTTGAAAAAACAGAAAACATCACCTTTTCGTGGAATGTTCTCCGGCAAAACGAAAAAAAATTATCTTGGTTTTTAGACAATTCAGAAAATAAGAATGCAACATCCCATCTCCATGATTTGGTTTACATGAATTATTGGTTGTTAAATCGTCTGAATCATTCGCCCTATTATTTAACATCTTATAATCTATACAAAATCATTATGTCTCCTTTGATAGGAATATTTACCCCTATTTGTTATGTTATTATTCCTTATATAGTCTTAAGATTAAAGTGGAAAGTTCGTGTAGATTTTATTTCGTATTTGAAGATGACATTCAAGATGTTTATGTCATCGACGGGTATACTACCACAATCTATCGAGAGATTCCGAAAAATTTCGGTCGGTTTCACTATTGTTTTTTATTTCCAAGGTCTTTTTAATAGCGTAGAATTAGCACGTGCGACATTCAAGTTATGTAGGTTACTCGTCACAAAAATGAACGGTCTCATGAATTTTATTCACCATTCTCATAATCTCGTTTCTTTATTAACAAATGATGTACCTACCTTGAATTGTTTTAATATTGATATCGATGATAAACAAATATCTGACAATAAAGCTTATTACTTCAAAGATTGTTTTGAAGGACAAAATTACAAAAGATGGGTTTTAGGTGGACTCGATGGAAATAAATTTACCTTGTTTTCTAACTTTGGCAAACAACTCAGTTATTATAAATATCTGAATCTTTCTAGATATACTCATCTTTTGAAAAAGGTTTATCTTATTGATTGTTTATTGTCAGTTGGGAAACTGACCACGACATCAAAAAATATGTGTTGGGCAGAATTCAAGACCCAACAAAAACCACACATTGAAATCAAAGGTTGTTTCCATCCATGTCTTCCCAATAATGTCCCTGTAGTAAGAAATGATATTTCTTTATGCAAAGTCGAGAGTGATGAAAATCAAAATAATACAGCTCGAAATATGTTGCTTACAGGACCAAATGCCGGTGGAAAAAGCACGATAATTAAAGCATTGATGATTTCTGCTCTCTTAGCTCAAACAATCACTGTATCTAACAGTAGCCAAATGACTCTAACACCCTTCAGATATATCAATACACAAATTAATATTCCTGATTGCAAAGGGAAACAATCCCTCTTTGAAGCAGAAATGTTAAGATCTAAAAAGAATTTTGAAGTAATTGATTCTCTGAAACCTTCAGACAAGTCACTTATTGCAATGGATGAAATATTCAGTAGCACAAATCCTGTAGAAGGAATTGCCGGCGCATATGCCATAGCACATAAACTAGGACAAAATGATCAAATCATCAATATAATCAGCACACATTACACATACTTATCCAAGTTGGAGAGACGAGCGGGACTCTTCACAAACTTTAAAATGAATGTAACGCTTGACGATAAAAATAATATTGTAAGATATCCTTATAAACTGTATAGAGGTGTCTCAAAACAATATATTGCTCTTGAATTACTACGGAAAAATGGTTTCGATGATTCCATTATAGAAGAAGCTTTAACTATCAAAGAATCATTATTGGAAATAAGAAATAAGAAATAAAAAATAATTTTTGAAAATAAAGACTAGAAATAAGCTATGAAAAGCATTTATTGATTTTTCTTTTTCTTCTTCTTCTTCTTTTCATCTTTGCCGAGGCATAAGCTCATGAATCGACAAGGATGCCATGTATCGATTTGATTACCTTATTTTCATTTTTGCGTTCAAACACCTTCATAATTTTAGTTATCCAACTATAAATAGGTCGATTAATATATATGTTTCAAAAACTTTTCAAATCATTGAATTTTTTAAACATGTTTGTTTTTATCCTTTTTTTGGGCATGGCAATTTATACAATACTCACTTACAAATCTTTAATCTATTTTGAAAAAGATATTTATAGTATCAAAGCACAATTATCTTCTTTGTCTACGAGTGTTAATGGAATTTTGCAACAACATTCGAATGAACGAAATCTTGGCATCCCGCAAGATTTTATGTCAATGTTTTCCATGATGGATCCATCAAACACTACCGTTTTATATAATGAAAACAAAGTCTCTAAAAATGTGTCAAATAAGGAATCGAGTAGTGGTCAAGGCGGTCAAGGCAGTCAAGGCGGTCAAGGCGGTCAAGGCGGTCAAGGCAGTCAAGAAGAAACGGATCAACAGGATGAAGAAAGAGATGAGCAATATGATGAAAAAGATGAAATAGATAGCGTTACCAGTAATGAAATCCAAAATCTAGTTTCAAATATTTTGAGCGATGATGAAAATGATAATGATCTAAAAGAACATGTAAGCCAAGTAAGAAATGAACACAATAAAGAGGAAGACAATAAAGAGGAAGAATTGAGTGTTGAAAAACTCGATAGTCATCAAATCAATAACGAAACTATTTTTAATTCGGATATAGAGTCCTACTTAAAAAAAACAAAAGATATGAAATCAACAGAAAGTATTGTGACTAATAATTCTGCTGAAAATATAGAGAGTTTTATTCAAGGGCATTTTTCTACAAATGCTAATCCAGTAGAAAAAGAAAAGAACAACTTTAATATTGAGACACAAATTAAGAAGATTGATGATATGCCTCCACAGTTTTTAAGTGACACTGAATTATCTAAAATGAAATATGAAGATCTTCGCCATTACTTGAAACATACTTTTAATGTGTCCTCTTCACGTGGTACCAAGAATGACCTCATCACCCGAATCAAAGAACAAATTTCTTTACACGTTTCCCATTAGAAACAATTTTCTATACAAATAATAAACAATATTACAAGTAATGATGGAACTCGATTCTTGTGAATCATGTACTAAACCGACAGACAATAAGAAATTTAACTGTCCACCAAGAATGTCTGATGGAAGGCATTTTACGGATTATCGCTCGAGATGTGCTTTAAATACGAGCGCTGCTTTTAGTATTGTCGAATCAGATAAGAAAGGAAATATAAAGACAGGAAAAGGCATCGTCAAAACCCCTCCCTCCAACAGCTTTGATTTGAGACAATACCTTATACAGAATGGTGAAAAAATAATGGACATGAATCGGGAAAGGGCCTTTCAACGCAATATGTGTGGCCCATGCACCTTGAATCCCTCTACGATGCTTCCTGAACAAACACAAATCCAATGTGACCAAAATTCGTGTAAAGTAACACTTAATGATCCAACCGGACTAGGTCAAGGAAGATTTTATAACACTTTTCATACTCCATCAGAAGATGTTTTTGACAAAAGAAGACAAGAGCGAGAACCAAGTAGTTGCTGCACATCTTCATTTGACGACTTTCAATATTATCCTATCGATGGAAAAATAGATACTGAATTCGGTCGCTTGACGAGTCCGAGCGGTGCATTTCCTTTCCATGCTTCAGATCGTGTAAGACCATCATCATCATCCTAGACGTGATTCATGCTAAGTGAATTTCATAAATAAAATAATCAAATATTATATATAAAGGAATATACAAGCCGTCTACAAAAAATGAATACCGAGTCTTTTAAAGAAGGAGCATGTCAAGGCACCATCATTTTTCATAATAATGAAGAAGTTACTGTGAAAGGAGTTATCAATGAAACGGTAAGAGGAGGAAGAATCTCTTTTAAAGCAGCTAACCCGATGGATAGAATATCAAGTTTTAGCGGAGCTGGCCTTCCTTTTGCTAATTATCAACAAGCTTTTGATAATACTCCAAACAAAGGAGAAATCGAATTAACCATGGGTAATAACTTTCAAATCAATATATTACTCCCTCATTCCTATTATGTGTCATTAGGAACTGTTCTCGTGTGTCCTACACTTTTCATAGAATACAATAATGGTATAAAAGATATTACTCTAGCCATTAAACTTACGAGTCCCGTACCTTACCGCTCTTTGACATATCCTCTCTCCCAATATCATGCTTCAAGAAGCGATGCAAGTTTTTATGAAGGAATGTGGGATCTCCCTGTAAGAAGTCAAGAGCAGATCTTACGCGATAGTGCATTTCCGAGCCAAGAAGAAAACGCCATACATTATAAAATACCGGGTAACTTTTGGGGTCTTAAACCACCCGTTTAAATAAGAAAAATAATAAATGAGAAACAAAAGATAAGATATAATGAAATTTTATGAAGAACGTAAGTATTTTTCTACTTCACACAGATAATCAGATGAATTCAAATAAGTCTGCTTCCGGAACAATCTTTCGTCTTTTTGATTCATTTTTTCTGTAAGCATATCTTTATGAAGATGCAAACTTGGTTGATAGTTTGTCCAACCTTCCTTTTCACGATTCAACAACAGTTCATTCCAAAAGTTATTTCGATTCTTGTAATTATATTCACGAGCAAGCTCGCACTCATGCTTACACAATAGTCGATCACTTTCAACTTGTTGCCAAGATATCATTTACTTTGTTTACAATATATTTTTTTTCAGAATCATCTACGTTTTCTTCAACATAATTAGAATATTTAATATTGACTCCAAGATTTGATGAAATGTTAATTTTATTTTTTTTAACAAACAATGACGTGTTTGATTTATGCACGACGCGAATATATAGACGCGGGTGATTGTCATAAATTAAAACCTTCATCCCTTTATCTCTTACAGATTGAATCAAATTGACATCTTCCATCGTATCCTTATCTTCATATTTAATGAGAGGATTATGCTTACACAAAATTATGGGAAATCCTGATTTTAATTGCATTTGCCAAGCAAATTGGGTATTCATATTATATTCATATCTTCGTGTAAACACAACAGCATCTGCTTTATTCCTCCGCAAAACTTCAAACAAAACGCTTAAAAAATCATTTGACCTATAATCATCATCATCCCATGGTATCCAATATGAATTTAAGGCTACCATTTGTAAAGACATATTTCGCAATTCTCCTAATGATATATCATGGGTTTTATCTACTCTAAATTCAAAAAGATTATCTGATTGATTATTATTTAACACTGTAAGATAAGGATGATGATTAACAATCACAAGTTTTTTATTCATATAAGTTTGATCTAAGAAGTTGTTTACCGATTTTTTAGCTAATTCGATTCTTTCGTTATTTTTTCCAGTAATCATTAAGCAATTAATCAAAGCCTCCTCTTGATGATACACCCTTTCGTTAATGACAAAATGTTCTTTATTCCAAGCGTTAATTAAAATTCGAATATATGAAATAGCTGAAATGAATGTAAAACAAAACAATAAAGCAATTAAAATTTTTTTCATCATCCTCATTCTGTGGTTTTTCTTTATCTATCTATTGAGTTAAAAAATCGAATAGATAATTATAAACAATCTAAAAATGAAAATGACTTTTTTATCCCTTACAGGCCAATCCGGAGTTAAAAAAGGGGTTATATTAATGTTGATCATTTTCCTCATCATTCTTTTATTTACTTTGATCCTTTTACAGCTTTTCAAAACCACACTCAGGGATAATAACACAAGAAAAGAATTAGAAAGACTCAAAAAGAACAAGCAAACTCTCGCAAAAATGAGTAATTTAAACCCAAAACAAATTTATGAAGATAATGAATATAATGAAGATAAAGAAATTCAAGAAAATGAAGAGAACGAAGTAAAAGTAGATGAGAACGAATCCTATATTTCTACCAATCCATCACCTTTATATTCAAATATGAACATGAATCAAAAGGGTTATTTAGAGTTAAATGAATCAAACAATCAAAACAGAATAGAAGGATTTATTTCTGTCCCAGAAGGTGTACCGTCTGACACGCAAAATAATCTTTATAAGTTGATCAATCACTCAAAACCCAAAAGTTTACACATTAAACTCGATAATCTAAAAATTTATTTATTAAACATGAAGCAAAATATGGATCGACTTTATCGGTTCCTGAATGCTTTCAACAAATCCGATTTAAAGGATTCCTATCTTGAAAGAATAGAAGGAATCAATGGTAAAAAAATAAACATACGAAATTTTGTCGATGAAAAAAGTTATTTTAAAATTCTTAAAGCTGAAAAAAAAGGATACCGTCTGTATCATTATGAATTGACTCGCGGAGCAGTAGGATGTTATCTTTCTCATTTGAAAATATATAGAAATGTGGCGGAGCAAGATGAGGAGTTTGCTATGATTTTCGAAGATGATGTTAAAATCATTAAACCGAATTTATTACATGAGATAAACAATGTTTTGTCATCTATCCCGTCAGATTGGGATATATTATTATTAGGTTGCGTATGCTTTGTTTGTGGAAAATTTGTAACATACTATGATGTGAATAGATACTTTCTTATGCATGGCTACCTCATCAAGAAATCATCTGCTAAAAAGATTCTTCATCTTTTAGAAAATGAGTTGATTAAACAACAAATAGATGCGAAATTAAGTGACATGGCCGAAAAAGGTTTAATTAAAATTTATTGTCTTCGTGATAAACTAGCTGTACAATGGAATATGGGTACTACTATTCAGTTACCTGTAAAAACAATAAAAGGATTAAATCCATTTGATCCGCTCTATGATAATTAGACAATATGAAGATGCAATTTCTTATTATATTCAATTATTATTTTCACTTGTAATGTGATAAAGATTTGCATTCTTAGTCATGATCTTCTTTGAATAATGTACATTTCTTTTCATGATTTTTTATAGTGACTAATAAAGAACGATTACAAAATGAATATTCGTTTTTTGACAATATTCATATCCACTTTAATTTTTATAACAATTATTGGATATGGGTACAAGACATTTTTTTATAAAAAAAGCACAGGTAAAGAAAACTTTTTGTTTTATAATAAGCGTACTATAAGTGAAAAACATGCTTATGAAAGGTATATGAACACTTCAGATATACCTAAAAATTATTATAGAATCAATGACAGTCTTAAAACAAATCAAGACTCATTACCTTTAATCCAAACCATACATGAAGTCATCAAATTATTCCAAGGTTTGTTTACTAAATCAACATATGCAGATGCAACTATCTTATTTTTTCAAACACTAAATAGATCAGATGAGAATCTAAAGCATTTACATAATAAAAGAAAATGGCCAAAGAATATCCATTTCATTAATTCAATATATGGCATTGATTTAATAGTAAGTAAAAGTCATTTTGCTTATATTATGCGGGACACCATTTGTACATCTGATTCGAGTCAAAAAAACAATAAATGTATACCGGATTCATATGTCGTTCATTCAAAAAATGAACTTCAAAAACTTATTCATAATTTTGATCCTAATTCTTTGTATATTTTAAAGAAGAACATTCAAAGGCAACAAGGTTTTTTCATCTCGAGTAAACTAGATGAAATTCTGAAAAAAATAAAACAAGATAAAAGTTATGTCATATGTCAAAAATTCCTAAATGATCCTTATAAGATAAACGATCATAAGATAAATTTGAGAGTGTATCTTTTGATCGTTATAGACGACTTGAAATCACCAAATACACATTTGCCTTTAATAGATATATCAAGAGTCTTAAAAAAGGTTGAATCCGGAACTAATGTCTCTCATTTGTTTAAAAAGGAATGTGATTCAAATGTCAAGTTTTATATGTATACAAATGGATTCATTTATTATACGCCCCAAAAATATATTGAGAAACATGACAAACTTGAGAATATCATTACAAGTGGATATATAGATAGAAAAATATATGATGAGAATCCTATGACATTCGATGAACTTCAACTATATATGGGTTCTGATAAATACACTTCTTTGATGAAAAGCATTTATAATCAATTATTACAAGTATATGATAAATATGCCAAAGTTATAGGAAACCTGAATAAAAATATTCCTGGGTGTAAGTTTTCGTTATTTGGATGTGATATAGCTCCAGACAAAAATCTCAATGTTAAAATCTTAGAAATAAATAAAGGACCAGATATCTCTTTCAAGGATGAACGAGATAAGAAGGTCAAGTTTAATCTTCTCAAAGATATATTTACATTGGTAGGCTTGGTTCCGAATACTAATAAGTTTGATTCGTCTCCGAATGAGTTTATAGAAATTTCACGTAAGAAAAATGTCTAATTATGATAAAGGAATCTTGAAATCAAAGAAATGAGTTTAGAAAAAGATGAATGGTACACGTTTAGTATTTTTTTTCTAGCATTTATTGTCATTGTGATCATAGGTCATATTACTAAAAGTTTTAAAGAACATTTTACAAGTCTTCCTTTGACGAACCGGATGTTGACGGTGGATAAAATTAAACAGGCCAATGAACTTGCTATCGAACGAGTAAAAAAAGACATTAGAAATTCCTACAAAGATATATTTAGCATGAGAATTCCTAATTTTTCAGATCATCATTGCAAACCCGAATGTTGTTCAAAATCCACCGCATTGTCTTGCTCAAATGGGTGTGTTTGTTTGAATGATGAAGAGATTAAGATGTTGAAGACCGGATCAAAACAACCTCAAAATTAATAAAATGTAAATCTAAGTCGATTACACCAAATAGATAGCTTTATTTTTTAATCTTTTGTTTATTATAAATGATACAACAAAATATCCAGATTCCACCTAAGGTTGAATATGCAATATATTTGTTTATATTTTTGATAAACATAATATATTTTGTGTTACTCCTCAACCATTTCCGGGTAGAGCATCTTCTTTTTTACATCAGTTTAGTGATCATAAGTTTCATTTCTGTCGTGGAAATATTATGTTTAAAATTTGCGTACTTGGGTGATGTGTGTGGCCATCTTTGGCATTGGACGAGATCAGTTATGTTGATAATAGCATGCATTTTATGTTTAGTGGGACTAATTTTAAATGTTCAAAGAACTACAAAGCAAAGTCTTGTTTTAGACGCTACAAGTGAAATAAACCAACCGAGACAAATTAATCATGAAAGTGTGATAAATCAATTGAATCAAAGTAGACCAGAATTCGAGGATGCATTAGATATGAATTTATCTGATGTTAAAAATATAAATCTAGAGTCTACCTCAAGTAAACAGAATATAGATGCGGAATTTGTTCCTGTAAATAACAATTTTAAAAAGGATGCCCCTTCATCAACTGATATCATTTATACTTATCCAAGGCAGTCAGGGGAATTCCTTTCTAGTGATGTTGATTATCAACAAAGTATTCTAGGCGTTATTCAGCGTCCGGTTAACCAAAACATTGAGAGCATTTTGATGTTGGCTCAAAATGTGATTAATGAATTAAAGAATTATATATGTTCTTTGGTGAAGTTTTACTTTTTAGATAACTTTAAAGCTATAAAAAACAATTTAGGTAATTATGAATCTGTGACAAACGAATCTATTGGAAAGTGTTTAGAGTTGAGCGAGCGACTTAACAATTTTGAAAAAGAGATTTTGAAAGACGTGTCTGCTCGATTTATCAATAAGGATACGAGTCGTCTTCATAGTTTAATTAAAGATATATTCTATCATTTACATCAAACAATTTGTACACCTGAATTTTCATTGAATACAGAGGAAATTGAAAGATTTATTTTAGATTTATATAATTCTTTTTGTGGTATAAAGTATCCTATTGAAGGAATTATAAACCAAGGAAGGATTGAGGGATTTGCCACACAAAATGTTATAAGAAGTGATTCTGTTTTGAGTTATACTATAGATAAGCTTGGAATAACTTATTCTCCTTCTTCACATCATATATCTGATTTGTTTTCTAAACTATCTGATGTCGCTGAAGAGTTAAAGAAGCTTTGGTGCATGTATATATTTTCCAGGTACCAAGACGTTTCTGAGCGAAGAAACAAACTATTTGAGAAATTAACAAAAGAGTTAGATTTGGATATAACCTGTTATGATTATTGGAATGTTTTGGAGAACGAGGTGATGTTGATTCATAAAATGATGTTACAAATACATTCATCTTACGATACGAGATCTTTTGTGAAAGCTTTCCGTACATTGAATGAACATGTGCTTCGTCATGTTTGTTTAGAGGGTAAAATAGATGAAATAAAAATGAAGGATCTTACCGAGAATTTATTTGATACTTTTTGCCGACGATACAGAAAATAAAAAAGAATATAAAGAGAAAGGACATAAATAAAAAGTAAAGGTTTCAATTGTTTTAGTATCCCTGACAAATCGATACATTGACAAATTGTTTTTTTTAAAAAAATTGAAATCGTTTATCCATTAAAAATATATATTCAGTTATTAAGTTATTCTTCCTTTTTAACAACTTGAAGCCTTTAATCGACCCAAAGAAAAATGTCACTTTATCAAGAGCTTTCCCAAGATCAAGATATAGATTCTATTGATATGCTTCAATTTCGTATTATGAGCGGAGATGAGATCCGCAAAAGGTCTGTTGCACATATTTTCAAATCTGATGCCATAAGTGGTAACCAACCGGTTCCCAATGGTTTGTATGATCCTCGTATGGGTGTCATAGATCATAATATGGTGTGTCAGACTTGTCTGCAAAAAAATACGTTTTGTCCTGGACATTTTGGACATATTGAGCTTGCGGAACCGGTTTTCCACATTCAATTTTGGTATACCGTGAAACGGCTGTTACGTTGTGTATGTACAAGGTGTTCTCAGTTGCTCGTTAATCCAGATAGTGAAGAAGTGAAAGCCATAATGAAATATCCAAGACAAAAAAGATGGGATCATATGTATAAGCTATGTCTGAGGAAAAAAAGGTGTGGTCAAGATACAACATATGGTTGTGGAACAAAAGTCCCTAAAATCACACGCGAGACTATGTTGAAGATCGGTCTAGAATGGAAAGATGAAGCATCGACAAAAACAAATAACATTGTCAACAAACAGATTCTCAATGCAAAGGATGTTCTCGCCATATTTAGGCGCATTTCCGATCGCGATGCAGATCTTCTAGGGTTTAGTCCTAAGTTCAATCGTCCGGAATGGATGATTTGTACAGTATTTCCAGTACCTCCTCCGAGTGTGCGTCCTTCAGTGAGAAGCCATGATACAGGAACACGTCAAGAAGATGATTTGACACACAAATTAGCGAGTATTGTTAAGGCGAATGATAGACTTGGTAAAGCTATTGAAAAAGGAGAAAAAGCTTCTACAATCGATATGTACCATATGATTTTGCAATGGGACATATCAACTGCCATCGATAATACTACACCCAACCTTCCTCCTTCCAAACAAAGGACAGGACGTTCTATGCGTTCTTTGACAGAAAGGTTGAAAAGTAAGGAAGGACGTATCAGAGGTAATTTAATGGGAAAACGTGTGGATTTTTCGGCGCGTAGTGTTATTACTCCAGATCCAAACATAAGTATGGATGAACTAGGTGTTCCTTTTAAGATTGCCATGAATTTGACATTTCCTGAAATCGTCAATGCATTGAACATAGCTGAATTGCAGGATCGTGTGAATAATGGTCCAGATATTTATCCGGGTGCAAAGTTAGTGAAGAGGAAAAATGGGGCGACTTATCGTCTGAAGAGTAATTCTGGTAAAAAAATGACTCTGGAGATCGGTGATGTAGTAGATCGTCATCTTAAGGATGGTGATGTTGTCCTGTTTAATAGGCAACCTTCTCTTCATAGAATGAGTATGATGGGACATCGGGTTCGCGTCATGCCTTTTAACACGTTTCGGCTGAATGTCACTGTAACGCCGTGCTACAACGCCGATTTTGATGGCGATGAAATGAATGCCCATATCCCGCAATCTCTTCAAACACAAGAGGAATTAATTCAATTATCTGCTGTGTCGACACAAGTTATCAGCCCAAGCAATGGCAAGCCCATTATTTCGGTGGTACAAGATATTTGTACGGGATTGTATCGTATTACTAAAGGTGACGCTATAATTACCGAGAAACAATTGTTTAATCTTTTAAGTTTGAACCCTAAAGTAGGTGTTCCTTTACCTCTTCCTTCTCAAAAAGATTCTTCTGGAAAAGTTAAAAAATGGAACGGTCATCAAATTCTTTCTACAATTATTCCGGAAAAGGTGAATATGAAATACAAGGATGACGAACGTTATAATAATAATAGACCGGTTGAAGAAAACAAAAACGCTCTCATTCATGTTGAGAATGGTAAATGTCTTTCGGGAGCATTTGACAAAAATGTTTATCAACAAAGAAGTCGGGGCATTGTTCATCAAGTGTTCAATGAGTACGGCCCAGAAGAGACACGTGATTTATTCGACAATACACAGAAACTCATTTGCAGTTGGCTGGTTTATAATGGATTCAGTGTGGGTGTGAGTGATATGGTTTTGGATAAAGAAACGCTAGATCTTTTCAAAAAAATCACCGACAGTATGAAAGTTGAGGCTTACAAAAAAATCAATGAGCTGCACACAGGACGTCTGGAAAACAATACCATCCATACCAATCAAGAGTTCTTTGAAGAAAAAGTCAATTCTATTCTGAATGATGCTATTAATAAAATTGGTAGTGCAGGTTTGAATCAAATCGATGAAAGTACAAACCGATTGATGAATATGATTCTCTCTAAGAGCAAAGGGTCAAAAATCAATGTAGCTCAGATGATGGGATGTGTGGGACAACAAAACGTTGATGGTAAGCGTATTCCATATGGTTTCGATAATAGGACTCTTCCTCACTTTACAAAATTCGATGACGGTCCTGAGGCGCGTGGTTTTGTGGAAAATTCATTTATCAGTGGATTGACGCCCCAAGAATTCTATTTTCATGCCATGGGTGGTCGAGAAGGACTTATCGATACTGCGGTCTCGTCTGTGACTGCCGACACTCCTATCATTATCATAGAGAACGGTATAGGTAAACATGTGCGTATCGGAGATTGGATTGATCAACACCTTGAAGACAAGAAAGAAAGAATCAAATACATTGAACAACACCATATGGAGTTTTTAAAGTTTAATCCAGATGAGACAAAAGTGTACATTCCTACGGTCGATGATTACGGTAAGACTTCTTGGGGAGAAATGACGGCGGTAACACGACACGATACAATCAACGGAATATATGA
>LFCJ01000647.1_pt1 | contig 22410 bp, 32 predicted proteins | sample 643141 | NCBI WGS metagenome assembly LFCJ01 (sample SAMN03766243, study PRJNA286221) | soda lake metagenome | biome: soda lake; feature: Kulunda steppe; material: water; isolation source: sample B1-Br-g2 brine of Lake Bitter-1 | place: Russia: Kulunda steppe | collected 2010-07
AAAGACAGGTCTCTTAAGCAGCATGCTGGCAAACTTGAAGTCCCATAACTGGAAATAGGGACATTCAGTTACAGGGGTTTGAGTGGCACACTGTCAGTGTCGCTGATCCAGCGCGGATGAAGTGCAACTTTGGGACAAAGGATCGATGTTACCTTGAAAATATTGAAAATTTTCAATCAATGTTAATAGTTCATATAACGTAGGTTCAATCGTGAACCTTCAACTGGCCGGAAGCTTTGGGATTGCACTTCAGCGTATCCCGTATTCCAAGGATCAAGAATTGTTTTTGAAAGGATCATATTGCATGCGTATCAAGCAGCGTTGGTTCCGTGCAGAAGCATTGACCGGAACTTTGTGATACACTTCAGCGCATTCCGAAGTTCATGGATAATAAAAATTTACACTATGGATTTCAGTAAATATCAATGCGGTTCAAGCAGCGTTGGTTCCGTGCTGAAGCTTCGACCAGAAGCTTCGCGCTTCTCAGCGTAATCCGCAATTTGTGGACATAATATACATTTGAAAGCTGGACTTTAAATTGTTGTACTTGTGACACAGTCTCAAGCGGAGTCTCAGGGTGCCGGTTTGTGCAATATCCGGGGAATATCCATCCCGCGGAGCCCAGGTCCTGGACCCCTCCCGGAAGGCGTCAAAAACTTAATCATTCGTTTCCGTGGAATTCTTGCGGCGTCAGGGCGCAGGGCCATCCGGAGTGTGACCGAGATGTGTGGATAGGTTACGTATGCCTGAGGCCGCCGCGGTGCTTTGCCCGTGGCTTGGAACAAGGTTCTCTCACATCCAGCGATGAAAGAAAGGTGCACGAATGCTCGTACGTACACACAAGCATGCGCCCACGGTGCAGAGACACACCCAACACACTGACACACAGTCAGACACCTTTGATAAGGATGCCCCACGTACCAATGACACAAGAATGGGCGTCAAGCTTGTGCCCTCCAAGTCCAAAAGGCCCTTGGTAAACGCTGCAGCGCTTGTCTACGAACATGGAGATGTGTGCACAGCAATCAACTAAGTCTGATGGATCCCATTGCAAAGTCAGCTCAACAACTTGCCTGCTACTTAAAAATCACGACTTTTCCTGTGTTTTCAAGTCAAACAGTGGCAGGCTTCAATATGACATATGCAAGTACACGCTGTGGGTGGGACACATCAAAGGGTGCATCTTTTACAGAAGCTAGCAACCAATGCATTTTATCAATGGCATTTTATGCAAGCCTTTTGCGGATACAAAGTGCAAAGAGCAACTTCCATTAACCCCAGCTATTATCTTTGACCTGATCAAATGTTAGCCTGTATTCCTGACGGAAAGGAGTCACAAACCTGCACCCGGCCTTCATCAGAGGAGTAGATCTTCAGATCATGCCGATACGTGGAATGTAGGCGGAGCAGACCACCACCTAAGGCATTTTTGGCCAAAGATGTGGTATTTACTTGTATTATATAAGCAAGTTATATACACAAGAATGCACAGGCGCTTAAATGATACATATATGCAATGCAACTGCTCTCACACAAGTGTGCAGTTCTTGGATCTTCTGTACAGACAGCAGATTTTCAATGCACTTTCCATTGCAGCAGTAGCAGAAGTACCTGCTGGGCCATGGCGAGGGTACATGCACGCACGAAAATGTGTACCTGCGCAAGCACACACACTAGTACAGATTCACGTTCTTAGAGGTCAGCCCTGCTTTCATGCTGCCTTACTTGCAGGTCCATACAGTCCTCATTTCCACAATCGCAATCAAGTGCTCACACACACATACGTAAGGCTAGGCGTATGCTTTTAGCTTGAAGCTGTGATGGAACTAGCTGTGAGAATGCACGTCTTGATATCACTGGCGTGCAAGCCTTGAACAAGATTATAGCTGTGCATGGTGGATGGCAGAGAAGCTTTTGACTCTTGACACGCACGCACCTAGAAGCTCTGCTTGTTGCCTGCCTGCATGCGTAAGCACGCCCCCCCACTTGACCTGGAAATGAGGATGCAGGGAGGAGTGTAGGGCCCATGTCTTGAAGAGCTTTCTTTGTGCATGGCATTTTCCTGTTCTGCCCAGTGAGAGAGTGTCGGCGGTTTGTCTAGCTTGCTATGCCTTCAAAATCCCAATTCGCAACTTGCAACAAGACGCACATGGGTCAGCGCTCAGGCGCTGAGCAAGACCACACACGCAGGCCACCAGACACCACACACCATGTTTTGCACCCATTGCATCAGCACGGCGCTGGGCGGGCGTGAGGAGGCTCAGGGCCGGTGCAAGACCTTCAGCCATTCAGCCACAGCCTTACAGCACTGCTTTGCTCACCACAAGCAAAACCTCCAGGAGGGTACACTTGCTGCCGCCACTGGCACCTTCTGTGCCTGCTGCGTCCCTTTTGGGGCCCGCAGGACCCATGCCACTCCAGCGTGTGGGCTTAAGCTGGACCTTGCGGTTGACCCCACTAAAGTGACCACCCTGCGCAGGGAGCGGCGATATAGGACACGGGGATGAGAGCGAGCGCGCACACCTGATGCACAGGCCTGCCAACCAGACAGGTGCAATGAAGCAGAGCAGCAATCTCTAATGCCCAACCGCTTCACATCAGCGTGGCAAGGAAAATGGCATGCCAGGGGCGGAGGTGAGGTGTACACAAGTGCATCTCATGCTTGTGCCTGATCTACACATGCTGCATGGGTGGGCCAAGGTTGCGCGCTGTTGTCGCTTAAGGTTGGGTCTGCAAAGTAAGCATGCAGCTGACTCTATCTCCGTGAAGCCCTGGGGCTCAGCACGCAACGCATCTCACCTGCTCCAGCACAGTGCGCACAATGCGCAACTTCTCACGCATCTCATCCAGCGCGTCGCGACCCTGTAACACCATGCCGCAGAGACACTTTAGTTGAGTTGCAGCATCACCAACTTGGAGAGGATGGTGTCCGAGAGGGGTGAGAAGCATGCTCCCTTGCCCACACGCATGTGTGACGCCTGCTCAGCAGCAGCCAGCATGCTGTGCCGCCGCCTTTGTGGCTGCTCTGCCTCAGGGTTCCTAGTCCTGCCTGTGCTCATGCATAACAAGGCTGCCATGCAGCAGCAGACACGACAGACTCTGCATGTGGGCCATGGGGATGATTCAAAACCCACGGGAGAGCATGAGCTGAGCCAACAAAGGTTTAAGGACATTGATCTTGAGCCCTGTGGAGGATAACTTGGGCTGTGTTGACAAATGATGCTGCTGTATTTGGATCAGTAAGTGGTGATTGGCCTTCGCTCCCGCGACTCCCTTCCCAGCTTGGCACAGCATTTGCTCACCACCTGTGTCCGTGGGGAATTGAGGTCATTGCCAACTTGCGCTGCACCTTTGACAGGGCACAGTAGTCTAGCAGCTTTGCAAACCAGCCTCTCACCTCGATCGCTCCAAGCTCAGGGTCTGCCAAGAAGCTGCTCTCTGGAACGTCTGACTTTGTGCCTTGTGCCGCAGAGGGTGCGGCTGCCTTAGCTCCAAGAGGCAGCTCCAGGCCCTTGCCTGCTGGGATGGTTGACGCCTCCGTACTGGCCTGCTCTGCCCCGTCCCTTCCAGGCCCCTTTCTCTGAGGCAGGGATTCCCTCTTGTTGCCCTGCTTGTGCCCCTGCTGCTGCTGCTGCTGCTGCTGCTGCTGCTGCTGCTTGTGCCCCTGCTCCTTGTTCTTTTTCTTTGGCCCAGCCTGGCCACCACCCTGCAGCCTATGCTGGTCAGAGGGCTCCGCAGGAGCTGCTGCCGGCCGGGGCTCCACAGGCAGGCCTGCTGCAGCTGCTGCAGCTGCTGATGCTGGTGCTGCTGACATTGCCTGAGAGACCTGGTCGAGGCGGGTGCTCAACGTACGGACGACATCCAGGAGCTGCGCGCATGTGCATGCGGTGTTAAGAGTTGTATGCATGTGCATGCGGTGTAAAGAGTTGTATGCATGTGCATGCGGTGTAAAGAGTTGTATGCATGTGCATGCGGTGTAAAGAGTTGTATGCATGTGCATGCGGTGTAAAGAGTTGTGTGCATGTGTATGCGGTGTAAAGAGTTGTATGCATGTGTATGCGGTGTAAAGAGTTGTATGCATGTGTATGCGGTGTAAAGAGTTGTACGCATGTGCATGCGGTGTAAAGAGTTGTATGCATGTGCATACGGTGTAAAGAGTTGTATGCATGTGTGCGCGCTTGTGCAGGACAGGCTTCTAAGCAGTTCTAATACCCCATGCAAATCAAGGGTCATGAAGGAAAGAGAGCGACAAGCATCACCGTGTGCTGCAAAAGACTATTCAAACGTTTTTTTCCTACTCACACCTCTTGGAGTTGAGCTGGGCTCTTTAGCTTAGCCTGCTTGCCCTTCTCTTGGTATTTGTGAAACCTGGTGCAAACAAGAGATGGGGAAAGCAGGTGAAAAATCTGTTCCTCTTATGAACGATTCTACAATGAAAATACTCTACACATGTTCAAGCAAACATGGATGGATGTCGGCCTGTCGGCCTGCAACGGAGAGGTCCACTCACAATGCCAGCAAGCAGGGTTGGGTGATGTTGATCTTCAGCTTCTGTTTTGGCGTGCGGTCGCCATGCCTCACAATTGCCAACACACAGCGCAGCTCCTCATTCTCATTCTCCTGTTGGTGATAAAAAGATGTGTCTTCTGAATACAGACAAAGGAAGATTCGCCATGCCCTGGATTCCATCAAACGTTCTCTGGTATGCAATTGCATCAAAATAATCAAGGCTCTGGGCATGAGCTGGCATCAAGAGCTGGGGCTGACCAAGATTTGCTGGCCGTTCTACAAACATGCCTGTTTGTCGGCAACAGCAATTCCCAAGGTGGCCTGGCCTGTCCTGTGCACACCTTCTCACCTCTACGTCGCCGACACCCCCTCCCATCCCTGTCAAGTCTTGAAATGATTGGCTGCCCTGTGGAGGAGCAGAGCAGAATTGTATAATACTATGGAAGAAGCAGTGAGGTGTACCTCAAGGTTGAGGGCAGACATTGCAGACTGCATGTACGCAGATGTGTCAATGCACACGCCATCGGTAATAGAGAGGGCACCATCATTGAATGCGTGAAGGCACACGAGTATGCCACAATCAACAGCTCTGCCAGAGGCTCCTCTATCATGCCATGTGCTAGACCTGCCTTTTTGGAGCCCATGGGTCCCTGCTCCTCTTCCTCCTCTTGCACGGGCGTGATGGACGGGGCCAGCAGGACGGGCATAGAACTCAGGCGGTGGGGGGCCAGCGCGTTGAGGATGATGCTGCACGTGAGGTACAGTCAAGTCAAAAATGCATGGAGGTGCTGCCTGCAGGCTGCCCAAGCTTTGTCTGCAGAAGCCCACAGCCTTTGCTGGCCCAAGGACTTGCCTCCTCTACCTCTGGACATGCCTCCTTTCCATGCTTACACTAGAAACATTGGATTTTGGCATTTTGGTCTGGGATAGAGCAGAGCTCTGTGCAGTTGTTGCCGCTTGTATTTGACCCTCACAGTTGCACCAGGCAAATGTTTTGTACTGATGCCTTGTTTGGGCTTCCTTGTCAGAGCCGAAAGGGGTGAAGGTAATTGAGCCGTTCCTGCACCAGCCAGATTTATGTAGAAGCATGTCATTGTGCCATAAGGCAATATCTGCTAGAAAGAGCACTTTGCGGGCACTCCTCCGCTGGTTGCGGCTTAGCGAATGGTGCACTCGGACGGACGTCCGGACCCCACTAGCGCCCCATCCCGGGCCCACCCGCGTTGACTTTTGTGCCAATCTTGTCCGCTATGATATTTTGGTGACAAAAGTGGGTGCAGAAAGGGGCGGGAAGGGGGTGGGCGTTGTGTTCCGACATGTGCTTGCACGGTGTACGTGTACACCTTTCTGGCCTGTCCGCCCCACCGCGCAGAGGCCCCCCACTGCGCAGCCCGCCCCGCATTGTGTGCAACAGGCACCCCAAACAGCAATGGTGTGCAGGGAAGAGGGCGGGGCAGCGGCGCTGGCCAACACCCACTTGATGCCCTGTCAAGAGTTAGATGGTTGGTGTCGGTTGGGAGGCGAGCTCTGCCAGCAAGTCTGCCAGCACTTGGCGTGTCTACCAACCAACGGTGCACCGACTGGGCAGGAGCAAATAGGTGGCATAATAAGACCGTTTGTGCGGCAATGCTAGTCCCGCGGTGGTGCGAGCGAGCCACGGATGGCCTGTGCGTAGATCCGAGTCTAAATGCAGGCGAATAAAAAAGCACGGAGCTTGGACGTTGCGCGGGCCATTGCGCGCGTCAGGGTTGCACTCGAGTATTAATGGTGTAATCATAAGGGGGCGCGTGCAGGCAGGTGTGTGCAGCGCAGAGGTCAAGGCCAATGCAAGCTTGCAGGATTTAGGTCTTTGTAATACTTTTGACCCTGCCAACACTACCAGCCCTGCTTGATGCTGCATTGGTGCTTGGGACCCTAGCTGTGCAATGACATCGCAGACTGCTCCCTTTGGGTTGCCAGCGCTACAGCAGGGCTGCGTGGCTGGCACGTGATGGGTGTGCGCATCCATGCAAGCGCACACAGTGCGCGCATGTGTCACAGCATACGCTCAACCTCCTGCCTGCACTCCTCCCATCTTCTTCCCCCATGGACTGCCAATTGAGGGCAAGGCAGAGGAAGAAGAAAAGGCAAGGACGGTGTCCGTTGGCAAGTGAGGGCGTGGTCAAGGGGCTGTGCGCGTATGCAAGCACGTGAGAGCAAATGCTGAGGGAGATGCAGGCACCAGGGAGTAACGTCGCTGCCCTGGATGAAGCCTCAGGGTGTTTTTTAAAAAAAAAGCTGGGTGTTGAAATGCAAGCCCTTGACAGTGTAATCTGTGCAATCGACCTCTTCACTTACCTTTTTTTGGTGTGTGCGTCCAAAAATTGATCATGATCCAGTTTCTTGGCACCCAGTCCGCGGTGCATCAGCCAGCAACAGCCTCACCGCTTCTACTTCTCTGCATCTCTTACCTTCTCAAGATACCTGCCGCATCATCATAGTACTTCTGGCTGTTCTTGACAAAGGACCATCCGTTCACATCGCACACGTAACTGCATGCATGCACAGGCATGCATGCAAGCTTGCATGCCCAACATTTGCAAAGCATGCTAAGGCGCACTTATGTGCAAGTGACGGAGACATGAATGAAAGCAAGTGATGTTCTTTTATGGTAAAACATTGAAAAAGGTCCCTCGATTTCATTCCTGGCTCCGTCATCTGCACAGTACTGCACCCAAGCACGCTCCCATTAAAATCACCAGAGAAGAACAAAGCAACAGAATGGGCAGGAACAAGGAACAAGTCCCCAGATCAGGGGCATGCACACAGCTGCACACACAGCCACACAAACACCATTGTTCAGAGCTGTTGCACTGGGCCATGGGCTCGATGGAGTCAGCACTTTGGACAGCTATGACATCAAACAGCCAAGTTCACAAGCATCTATCTGCAACTAGCAAGCACAATTTCTTGGTACACAGTCAAGCATCTGCCCTCACCTCTTCCCCCTCTCGGACCTCAGAAGGTCGAATCCACAAACTTTCTGCCCAAAGGCTAGCGTGACCATGCGGCTGATTTCCTTCTCTGAAGAAAGTTATGGCATGGCAGGGCAGCACTGGTCAGGGAGCTTGTTCCACAAGTATTGAGGAAGTGACTGACGCATGCCATGGCAACCCTTGCCTCTCATGAGGAGAAAGCGCATGGGGCAACTGTTGTTCTAGAGGCAGACGGTATCGTACGTGGTGCTGGTTGTGGTGCTAGCACGCCATTGTACCCAGATCCTCAGAGGACCTGTGAACTTGCATGGGAGTCCATGCAGCATATGACCCCCTGAGGAGCAAAGCAAAACAGCCCTTCCTGCCCAATGCATGCCCACCCCACGTAACCTACCTTGCGGACTCAGCAGTACTGGGAAGCGGACCTCCTGCACCCAGGTGCAGAGAAGGCAGGCAGTGTAAAACATAGCATGTTGCAAAGAGTTGCAATGCCAGTGTCAAGCCTACTTATTGGTCTGCCCGATGGTTCCGCGTCAGGACCAGTGCTGCATGCGCACACAGGCACTGTTGGCCTTGTGAGCACTCGCGCACCAGAAGAGGCACTCGCTCAGGACGAGAGCCCATGCAAATTTGGCCCGATTATTCATTTGACACGGGGCACCTGGTCGCGGTTTTCATGGCCGGTTAAGCCGAAATACTCTGAACCTTGCACTTGTGACATCAGAGCGAAGAAGCAGCTGTACCCACCTGATGAGAAGTATTCCCATGTGATGGACTGAATTTGGGCCCAATTGGGCCATTGAATGGACATCCAACTTACTTTAGTTGCGGACAGCATCTGTTTAAAGTCGATCCTGCCCTCTACACCCACCTTCCCGTCCGGAGCCCTCTGGACCTTCCCGTCCACCACTGGGCTCTTGCGTGCCTCTGCATGTGCATACCTGAGGATGCACGGCCAAACGTATAAACCTGGCATCACCGCCACACCATATTACGCGCGCCATGCACCCTGAATGGCCCAGCAATGGGGCAGGCGTGGCTGCCTGTGCTGCTCACTGCACCAGGCAGGCTAAGGCAGACGGGCGGGGCGACACGCCAGGCGGGGGGATAGCGACAGCGGCGTGCAGCATGATGAGCAGGAGGAGCTCAAGAGTTAGGTGGGGAGGGAGGTGTTAGTAGGCAGGAATGCACAAGCAAAGCAGGAAGGGCAAACAGTGGGGCCTGTGGGTGCACGACGGCTCAAAGCACGGCAGGGCAGTCAATCACTGATCTGAGCAGGGTCGCTCAAGATTCTTGCTTGCAGGTGTACAAATGGTAAAGCTACAAAGCCAGGACGCACGTCTGGCCTAGACGAGGCCCTGCGGCGCTTTTGGTGCGGCGGGTGCTGACATGACATCCTGCCCTAACAAGCGCGCCCTGCCCCTGGGGGCCCTCCTCACCGCGGTCCCACGGTGTAGACTTTGACATCCGTCCCGCCTGTTGTCAAAAACTCTTCGTAGATGTAACTGCCATTGCGGCGTACGTTGCCGGGGTGACCCGGGTCGTAATCAGCAGACTTGTTGTCTACCTTTCGGAACAGGCGCTTCACGCCCCCGCCCTGGGGTATTTGTGAACGGGAGGGAGAAGCCAGTAGTTGCAAGGGCGCATATAGGACGGGAGGGAGCAGCAGGTGTGCTGGCAAAGCCATGTGCATGCCCTTGCTGGTTGCCTCACAGCCTTGTCCCTCAAAAGACAGGCTGAGGGCTGGAAACAAGATGGGGCACTACCGGTATGCTGCTGCCTGAGACTGTTACGTTCCTCACCATTGAGAAAGGATAGTACAGCCACACTCTATGGTCCTGCATTGAGAAAGGATAGTACAGCCATTGAGAAAGGATAGTACAGCCACACTCTATGGTCCTGCATTGAGAAAGGATAGTACAGCCATTGAGAAAGGATAGTACAGCCACACTCTACGGTCCTGCATTGAGAAAGGATAGTATAGCCACACTCTATGGTCCTGCAGCGGGGAGACAGGGCAAGTGGCGCGGCAGCCTTCTCAAAGTTAGCAGAATCCTGTCAAGCCAGGACACACATTGTGTAGCATGCTTAGATTAGAACCCGCGTTCATTTGGAAAAGGCATGCTGTCTGTCCACCCTTGGCCACTTCCTCTTGAGGTGCTCAAAAACAAGCAGATGCCAGGCACGGCAATGCGAGGAGTAAAGGGTCAGCCGTATTCACATGAGGTGAGGAAATATTTTATTTGTCCAGACACTTGACGCACCTCCCCAGATGCTGGCTTCTCCACAAATGGCTTGGAAATGCGCACCCCTAGGCATACAATCATAAAGGGTTAGTCATTGTTGGTAGTACAAGACGTTCCAGTGCAAAAGATTGCCCTGGAACCATCAATCAAAAGGACTTTGGAGGGCAGGAGGAAGAAGGGAAGGAAGGGGGGGAAGGGGGGAGAGACATGGAGGGAAGGAAGCTTTCGGCAAACAAAGGGCTTTACGACAGCACCCATATCCGTACATAGCACTCAGAAATAGGCATAAGTCGGAGATGGACAGCGCACCATTCAGCTGCACTGAGTCGTGATCCTCTTCAAAACCTGGGACGTCCTGTTCTGAAAAGTCCCTGTTGACTATGATGTGACGAGGTACAGGGATGGAGTTCTCCTGCACAATAATGGCGCTGTGCCTTAAACACCTGGTTCATGGGCAACTGCACTTGCATCATAGGTGCTCACAGGTACACACGGCTGGAAGCATGGTCACTCAGTACCAACATGGAGCAAGCAGATTTTATCTACACAAATAAGCAAATGCACCTAGGAATGCAAACTCGCAACAAGCAAGCAACAGTATCATATAGATTAGGTCCATCACATAGAAGACTGGAGTGGTGGGCGCGCAGCTTGCCCTATCCTGCCTTGACAACTCTAATCTTGTTCAAGGTCTTTTTTGCACATGTTAGATTGTTGCATCATGAAGCGGCCGCAACATTTTGCGCTGCACATACAATGGCCTGGACTAATCACGTCAAGTCACAACCCGTATTGCAAGGCTTGTTACCCGCTCAAGCGAAGATTCTACTTCCACCTTCTCACAGACATTAATGTATGCAGATCGACTGTCAGCCAAAGTGTAGAGCAAATGCATTATAGGTTTGAACGCGTCTGTGTTCAGGTCACTGAAACCTATAATGCATTTGCTCAACACTTTGGCTGACAGTTGACCTGCTTACATATAATCTTTGATCACTCTGAGCACTTTAAGCACGCATTCCTCTTTTTTTGCCACTCCAGGAGAGGGGCGACAATTTTTTTCTCGAGCAAACTTACCACAAGTGTGCGATAGACAGCCCTCCGGTCTAGCAATACCTGAGAAAATGCACAATACACGAATAAGTGTGGCACCGTGTTGGACGAGCCGGCATCAAAACTTTGCAAACTTTTATAGTAAGAACAACTGGCAGAATCCGTTCATGGCACACGAACCACAAATGGACTGACACGCACCACAAATGGACTGAGAGCAGTTGATGGTGAGGCAATGTATGAGCTGAATGCAATAAACTGAGACTGCAAGAGGCTCAACCGTTCTAGGAATGACCTTGGGTCAGCTTCGTTGACAAGCATCATTTCCTCACCATCAGCATCACCATCAAAGTATCATTGCCCTTTCAAACACCATCCTTGGCTTACCTCCTGGGCCTTGGAGTCATTGACACAGAAGGGCCTCCGGAGCTCGACATACCTCTGTAGCAGAGCATGGCAGGGTGAGCGCTTTGAAGGTGCTGGACCCGATATAGCTTTTGCTGGATATGCACGTGGCCCTTATTAAGTCTGCAAACCACATGGCCCGTCCTTAGACAGCATGATGCATAAGGCCCTTCCTGAGACAGCATAACGCACATAGCCCTTCACCTTGAAACACAATGGTCACACAGAGGATTGTCCTCACATCGAGACAGAGCCCCTTGCCACAGCATGGCCACTCCAGAAAAATAGGGGGCCGGCCTCATTGAAATACCATTTGCTGCTGTTTACTTTCATGTGGCAAGGAATCGCCTCTGCTTGCACTTCAGTCCATAACCCTTCAGTGCACGCTGCCAGGCTCATCAATGCGGGCAGTATATTTCACTGCATTTGCAGTAGCTAAGCGCCGAAGCGGCTGAAGCGCCTTACCTGAGCCTTCTCCAGCGGAAAACCGTCACTGTGCCACGAGAGCTGCAGGTGAGAGTCAGCAGGACGGTGTCAACAAAGCCACGGTCTCAGAGGAGCGGCATGCCAGGTCATATTGAAGCCTCAAAGTTTTGACTATACTTCATGGGCTTGTGTTCTGCATGTTTTAAGTAAGCAGATGGCGAAAATGCCTCACTCGTTCAAACACACACATCCTGCAGATTGCACACGCTGGTGATGGCCGCCGGCGCTGCTCATAAACACAGCTGGCTGCACAGACTCAGTAGAGATGCTGCACTGACCAGGCAGTCGCAGCAAGGCCATTCCTCTACAGGCGTATTTAAGATGACTTGGTCGCCAAAGATGACAACGTCAAACTCGTTAAATGATGTCACACGCGACAGAATCTGCATACCAAACATGTTTTAGAGGACAGGAAGAGAATGGAATCAATGTATTGGAGACTTCTGGTTGCAAATTTATAGGTGTTCACAAATCACCAGCGTCTGCATGCTGTCAGGGACAGGATAGCGGCCTTGCCTCCTTGAAAGGTTTGCTGTGTGCCTTCTTGTCCATCGCACACACGCCAATGACAATTTTGGATTGTGGATCACAGAAGTGCTCAGGAGCCTGCAGGAAACAAGCAGAGGAGGTTTTCCACACGGGTATTCTTCAGGAGCTGAAGAAAGATCCAGCATTTGCATGTGCACTGCATTCTGTTATGAATGCTCAAATTAGCTATGAAGTCCTGTCTTCCACACTCACAGACATGGCCCGGGCCATCCTATTGCGCGAAGGCATAACGAGCTTATGATACTAAGTAAAATATATCAGTCAGATTAAGATTTCGAAAATTTTCATTTCATTTATTTGTGCCTGGTCTGATTCACTTCAATTCTTCTTGTGCATGGGAAAGCAAGTTGTAGTTACAAGAGGTATCAGGATTACCGGCTTCCTTTGCCTCCTTTCCCTCTCCGCGCTGGTGCTTGGTGGCGTGCTGATCGCAACCCTAGTTGGGCAGAGTCGCATTCATGCCAGGTAAATCAGTCTTGCGGATATTCCTCACATCCTGCGATGGGTTGATCCTAGCCCAAACTAAAAGCAGATCGGTGGTGGTACATGAGACTGGCAACCTGGACCAGCTAACGCTGACCCTCAAAGCAGTAACGTGATACCCACAGGTACGGCAGCATTGGGCCAATGGCAGGGCTGTCGGCTGCGGAGCAAGAGCAAAAGCTGCTTGCCGCCACGTCTCAGGATGGAGGCAATGGAGCTCTGTTACAGACTTTTGATCTCCCCGTTCATCAAGAACTTGAGCCGCCGGTGCGCAATTTGCACGGTCATCACGTCTGAGAGCCACACAGCACCCCAAAAAGGCACGCATGGCCATACTTTGTTATTTCTTCCACTGATGTCAGTCAAATCTGTGATTCCCATTTCTGCAGATTTACGTGTACTACACGTTGGAAGGCTTTTACTCAAATCATAAACGGTTTGCGAGATCGATATCCTGGGAACAGCTGGCAGGCATCCCTGACCCAGATTTGAGCCCGTGTGAGCCCGCCAGGTCTGTGAATGCGCACATTGCTTGAGCATACACAACTACAAATTGTAGTTCATTCTAAGATATTGAAAGTATAGAAAGTTTCCATTTATCAAGCTTCCCAGCTGCAGCTCCTTCATTTTAAACGAAGCACAAAAGCCATCTTTCGCTCCCAGCCTGAAATTCCCAGACAAGATAATGGGTTTGCTTGAGTGCTGACTATGTAAGCTCGTAATGACCACGCTGGACGTCAGCTGCAAAAAGCGGTCCTTGTTGGTTGGTGCTGCTGCTTGGGCAAGTAGGTTCGTTAGCGGGCAGCCGGACCCAAGCCTCCCACGAAATGGTGCCATCCATCCTTGCGGCTTGATACCAAGGGCCCTCTTCAATGACACCTTCAGCCTCTCTTTGATCTGCCCGACAAGAAACAGGCAAGCGAGGACCTTAACAGAGCAGCCCACACTGATCGGGAGTGGCGCCACTGTTGGTAAGGGCAGGGAGGTGACCTCAACAGGGAGCTGGGTCAAGCAGGAGCAAAATTTTGTGGGCCGGCCTTCCACTGCGGCATCAGATGACCCAGGCTGGCGTGCTGGAGGCCAGGCATGCACGGACGAGCCGTTGGACCTGGATGTGAGCCATGAGCAGAGAATCTGATAGCTTGTCACGCATTGATGATATTGGCTGGCTGCAGTGTTTTCTTGCCCTACGCCGTGGTGCCACACCATACAGCTTGATTGGTGTGGCCTCCACCCAGGTGTATGGCGCCTGCTCTCTTGACCGTCAACTGCAAGAGTACAGCACATGACAAATGGTGCAGGCAGGCGCCAACAAGACATCATACAAAACACATGCTTGGACGCACAGTGCACGGAGCGGAACACTGGTTGCCAGAGTGTGACACCTCTGTTGTGTCTTTGCCTCTCGATGCAAGCTTGCTCCAATTCTTTTCTGCAGGAGGAAGCAGTGGGCAGGCGCTCTGGCTTAGCAGCGCAGTTGGTGAGTACTGGGGTACTCTAAAAATTATGCATGCCAGGCATGCAACAGACTTTGTGGTGGGGAGAATATGCCTGGCAAAAGCGGACATTCTCAGAGCCTTTGCAAACGAGATGGCTAGTAGCATGCATTTAAGAACAGCTTGCAAGTTGTAATAGCAATGCTAATGCTCATTGAAGTCTAAATCAACACAATCAGGTCTCTGGCCGCATGCATAAATGGGAGGTCAATAAGTGCTGGTTACTAAGATACTTAGGGCCCCATGCATCCTGGAAGAGGGTGGAACATCTATGACTGATGGGGATTGGATAGGTTGTCTGCCACGCGTCAGGTAGCTCGTACAATCCTCCTGGAGGATTGCTCCTTGCACCAGCTCCAGCCTCCGTGCCACCTCTGACTGTTGAATTTGATGGGCATGCTTTGTGCTTGACCTCGTAAGCCAAGGTTGTCCCAGGTGTACCTAGGAAGATGGAAGCCTGCAGAGCGGCTATGTTTGATAGGGTGTTCTCTTCCTATCATGATTCTGTGTGGATATGCGTGGACTGCACTTTTTTTTGTATGCACAGAGCTGAGGAGGTATTGCAGTGAAAAAAATATCCACTCTCCTTGCGACAAGCATTTCTCTGTCATGGGGAAAACAGGATATACTGGGATTAGGATTCAGGATCTGTCTGGTTGCCAGGCATTATTGACATTTGTAGGAATCTGAATGCCCTGTGCATTGCTTGTCTTTTTTGAGCAGTTTGCATCGCAGATACCTGCCACCAACTACAACACCGATCCAGACACAAGGGGTGGTGGAACATTTGAGGGCACCGTCTCAGATGTGCCTCGTTTTGTGGCATGGGCACGGGTGACAGCCTCACCCTCTGTGTCCAAGCCATATGCCTTGCTGCACAAGAAGATTCCAGCAGGTGTGGCATGCAGCTCTTGCATGTATTCTTGCACGAGTTGGCAACCTAAATCTGCCTCAGCTTTCAACAAACATGGAATTTGCTTCAAAGATGCTTTTTGCATTTTGCTCATCACCTGCCGTTAGTTAGACCTAGTGAAATACACACCCTGCATCAATATGCCTTCCCTTTTGTGTGCTTGATTGCGGCAGGGTGTGCAGTTCGTGTCCAGGTTCAGAATCGCTTCAACACATATGCTTTTGATGGTCAGAAGGGGATCATACTGTCTACAAGAAGCTGGTGGTCCAGCAGCAGGTCTTTGGCATTGCCCATTATCTTCTTTGTGTTAGGGGGCATGCTGTTTGCTGCCGCACTCACGCTGACTATCCTTGGAGTTTTTACTTAATTTTAACCCTAACTTGGATATATCTGAGCCTCCAGTGGCCTCTTTTCCCTAGTTGATGTTGGGAGTGTTTTCATTGCTCATGCCGTTTCTTTCTTCCTTTCTCTGAGAGCTCTGAGGGCTATTCTGACCATGTTGTTCATTGAAGCAAAGTAAAACATTTATAAGCCGACCAGATAGCTGGCGGCATGTACCAAGGAAAGCTATTAACGCACTTGCATGGCTGATCGACTTGCTAGGACCCCATATGAAACAAGAACTAGCCTCAAATCTAAGGCTTATAGGGTTCGTTGAAGGGATTCGTGCATAAAAGTTAACCCCAACATGCTTGCCAGGCATCTAATAGAGCTTTTGAATTGCATCCATGACAGGCTTCAGCCAGACTGCCCTTATTTGGCAGGTGCAGCCATGTAACCCTTTACTCACTTCGCTTTGTTTTAAAGTAAAAGCCAAAAGGGTTCAATGAAGTCATATGTAGGAGGTAAAGATAGAGCAGTTGCTTAACAAGCTAAGGTACGTCTCGCAGTTAGGCTTTAATGCCCAGGGCCAATCTCATAATTGCAGGCTGCTAAAGAAACAACACAGATCTGCAAGCCAACCAACTTCCCAACCACTGCCAATGGTGCTACTAGCCACTAAAGGTGCCTTAGTTGTTGTAAAGGTACGATCATTCAAAGGAGCTCCTTCAAAGGAGAGATAGGTGCCAAAGTGGTATCCACCACCGGTGTTGGTCGGACTTCATTGGCCAGGTCTGTAGATCGTTAAAGTAGTACAAGCAGTAGTCCTAAGATTACGAGACCTCCAACAAGATGGCAATGCCACAAGTCTAGGGAACCTACACCACTCCTACTTCCTAGAGAAGTTCAGCAATTATTTAAGATTTCTGTCATCAGCCTGATTAGTCCAATTGCAATCCTGCCAAGTTCCAAGTTGAATGCATGTCATTTCAGTTGCTGGTTGTTTTCACTGTCTAGTATGCTGTTTCATCTTCTGAATTGCGTTGTGTTTTCATTTTTGAAATGAAAAGGGTTTCAACTGGACATGGTCCATTATCGAACAACCCTTGTTTGTTTCAGCAGCCCAAACATATCCAGCGCAACCACCTCTATCTTACTCCAAACGCATTAACACTGAGTATCAGTACACCAATAACTTACCAAGGAGGGATTAGCACAATATCTATAACCCTCCTGCCTCTCACTGTCTTCTTCTTCCCAATTTGATGGTGGGGGTTGCCTCCAACTGTAAAAACTCCCTTTATTCTCGCAAACAGCTTGAGGGGTATATTCCCAGCTCGTGTAGTCTGATCTATCCTTTCCTCCTCTGTTACACTCAGAAGACCCCCATAATCATCAAATCTGATAGGTTTGAAACATTGGTATTGATGGAGCATTAAAAGAAAAAGAAAAAGAAAAGAAGAACTATGTAGGCAGTGGAACCACTCCCTACATCAATTAAGGAAATGGAGACACATTGGCCCGAAGAGCCGTGATTCTCCTTCAACAGCAAACAGACAGGACTAGTGAGGATCTGGAGGTTGACAAGCCGCCCCCTGCTCCAGACCAAGACCTTGAGAGCAACATGATTTTTCAAGAGCGCGTCTAGTTGTTGTCAGTTTGTGTGCGTAAAGCACAGAATGGGCATGTGATTTAAAAGCAGTCTTATTGGCTTTTTGTGTGTCAAAGTCGAGCTCTTTAAGATGGTGTCAAGTATTAGTGGTGTTAATAGAGCCTCCCACACCAAGAACTATGGTGCGAAGGATGACTTTTAACCCCCCCTTCCAACACATGCAAAGAATCTCATGTTGTTCTTTAGAGGCCCCCAACTGGTGTCCAGGCCGTGTATTTTTACAGTGCTTGGCCTCTATGAAGTGTATTTCCCTCTTGCTAACATTGAGCTCGTGAGCTCCCAGAGCGGGCCGCGTACATCTCCATTAGGTTGTCTTGGGCGTGACACCTGGTGCAAATGAGGAGTGGTAGGCGATTTGAATTGTTAGTAGGTAAGGGATTGACCAAAATGGCATCAGGGCAACAAGAGGTGAGTCTATCTCTGGCAGATAAACGAGCATTAAAAAGCCAGCTGGGTAGTGTCCTATTATAAGCATTCTCAGGAATTAGAAGATTTTGTTGGGCCAAACGGTAAGTGCTTCCGGCATCAAAATGGACCAAACAACCTGCTAGAAAGCCTTTGCTGATGGCTTTCATGATAAGCCTGCAGGCAAGGTTATGGCGTTCAGTGATCAAACCCAAGATGATCATATGTTGACACCCGGAGAAAGAATGGAGAGCATCATCTGCTTGTTGACAGAGTGGACACTAGAGGCTGGTGGACTTTTTAAAGCAGACAGCATGTTTCTGATTAGAAAGGGTGCCTGTACGGTGGTGGAAGATATTCTATTTCATTCGGAGTGAGAGTTTGGACATGCTCCAAAAAACTTTGCTAATGCCTTTGTGGACGTGTGGAAGCAGGCTCTTGTAGAAGATTTGTACCCTGTTTTTGAGTTAACCCAATTTATGGTTTCAGTGCACATGGGATTTTAGTGCGGCTTTGAGATCTGGAAGGTAAGTCAATCTGGTGCCGTGTTGGGGAGCTTCAGAGCCAGATCCTTGCTGATTGATATCTTCAACAGATTACCAGCTAATATTAAAGAAGGGATCGCCACCAAGGCCTGCGGTGCCGATGGTTGTTTCAGCGGGGAGGCTATTTCCATGACTGGCGTGGTATTTTGCAAGGGCGTCTGCACTGCAGTGGCTCAGTCATTTCCGGCAATTCTGGCATGAGGTTTTCTTTGTAAAGGAAGATGTGGGATTGAGAGTTATGGATAGGATAAGAAATAATTTTAAGGATATCTCCTTGGGCATGGTGACGGTCCTCCTCTGGGTACAACAATTGTTTCCTAATTTGATGGAGTGAGGTAAGGCTGTCTGTGGCAATATGAATATAATTGTGTAATAACAGCAGCTATACCTGCCAGTTCTGCTCTATTTATGGTGTTGGTTATACCAGGACCATTTAGTTCAACCAAGCTAGAGCAAAAGAAAAGAAAAGAAAAACTACGCAAGCAGCGAAAAAGTTCATCACATCAATTAAGGAAAAGGGGTCACTTGGCAAAAAAAAGCCCCTTTACCAGAAAAGAAAAAGGCGGTCAGTGAGGATCAGGAGGATTGCGGGCAGACAAGCCAGCAGACCTCTCCTGATGAGGTTGAAGGTAAGGAGAACGCTCAAGAGAACGTCTGGTCTGCAAAAGCTTATGAGCATGGTGCACAGAATGAGCATGAAGCTTGAGAGCGAGTTTCTTGACTCTTTGGGAATCAAGGCCGAGACTCTTCAGAGGAATCAAAGTGTTAGGAATGTAGATAAAAACCTTACACCTAAGAGAATGACATGAAGAACATGGTCTCCTGCAATGCTGCGTCTAAGGCTACCGTGCTAAGCATGGGCAGCTTGGAGTTGCTGCTCAGGGCGAGTGTCTTCACAGTACTTGATCTCAATGAGATGGGTGGTACGACGCTGCCAAGGGAGGTTTTCGGGGCGAGTCTGCCTGGGCTGGTGATCTGTGACTGGTGTTGGGGGTCTGCCTCCAGCTGCAGTGGCTGCCACTAAAGAACCCTGCCCCCCGCCCAAAACCACCCTCCTTCCACTCCTTCAAGTAAGGCCTTGATCATTGGGATGGTTCTGATGATTTTGGGAATTGATCTTGCGTGTTTTCTTGCGTGTTTTCTTTGGAGTCCCTAAAAAGGCATCAGGGCAAGAAGTGAGTTTGTCTCTGATTGTGGTTTATAGCATAAATCCAAGCCGGAGGAACTCTGAATCCTGCTGTCACAGGTATCTGATGGTCTAGCGTACGATGCTTGTCAGCACTGCCCAGATCTGTGGATACTGAACAGGAGCCTAGAGAATCTTTGCTGAAAGCTTTTGATATAAGTCTGCCTGCAATGTTATGCCGTTCAGACACCATGTTTCTTATGATGGGATGCTGGCACCCTGAGAGGATGTGGAGTGCACTGTCTTGGCAGGAGCAGATGGGGCAACTAAGGCTGTTGGACTGCTAAAAAGGGACAGCATGTTTTTGGTTGTATATCGTACCAGACCGGTACCTGAGCACTGTCCCTTTTTCCTTGTGAGAGATGCCAGGCATAGACCAGAAAGCATTACTGACTTTGCTGTGAGCACTCTTACTTTTGATTAAATTCTGGTAGTAGGTGCAGTAGCTGGTATCAGTTTATATGTTGCCTAGTTTGTGGACCTTATGCATGTGTACTTGTAGTGCGTCGCGTTTGTTGGGAAGGTAGCGCATATGGGATAGGTAAAGCTGGGATTGATTACCTTTGTCAATAATAGGATATTGCGTGTTTGAATCATCATGGTTAACCATCATGAATGATCCTTGGAGGTTGCAAACCATGTAATGTTGTGAAAAGGGTTGCCTTCATGCCCTGCCATTCTAATACCAGTGTCAGCAGCTCCAGGATGCTTGGCCACATCCTTTGCTATCTGATCAGTACGCTTATTACCAATTATGCCGGTGTGGGCTTTTACTTTCAGAAATTTGATGGAGAGTGTCACATTGTTGCGGATAATTAAAATTACAGCCTCTAAGAGGTTGTGGTGGATGTGGTAGGTGTGCAATTCTGGGTATCTGATCTGCTTTCTAATTTGTGAGTTTTCACTGTCTGTAGCTTCAAATCAAAGTAGTCATGATTGACAGCTGCAGCTATGCCTGCAAGCTCAGCCCCATGGACAGTATTATAATGTTGGAGCCATTGGGATTCACGTGGTGGATTCTGTTGGTGTCAGGTATGTAAACGTCTGTTCCAATGATCTGCCGATGGTCATGACGGATGCAGCTCCAATCTGTGTAAGCAATCTTCTTCCAGTCCTCTACTTTGAGGGCCAGATGAGGGGTTGACTTGCCTTGTATTTGTGCAGTTGTCATTTTTCCAGGGTGCAATGATGTGTCGTGGTTGTGGCGCTTAGCAGCAAGGAGGTAGTCAGGCTTTTATCTCTTGAGTTTGTTAAAGCCTGGAGATCGGGCGCCTAGTGGGAGCATACGGATATGAGCGTTGTTGCTCAAACTGGTTATGTTCCATTTAACCTCAGGGATGCTCTGTGCCAGGTGATTGAGCCACTCAGGGTTGCAGTTGTTTGTCTCAGAGCCGGTGCAGGCTGGCTTGTGTGTTACAGACTGCAATGATCTGCAGGTCCTGTTGGTGCTTTGGGAGTGGGGTGCGAGAATCATTCCAGAATGGGATATCAGCGTACTGAAGTTTTTGAGATGAGATGGTTCCCATTAGGCTACACATGTAGTTGATTGTAAAGTGCTATGTTTGCGTTTGTGCTCATGGATCTGTCCCAGCAGGGGAGGAGCATAAAGGTCACTGTGGGAATGTCAAGGGGACTGTTAATGGCAGAGAATATGGCATGCCTTAAGGTCAAGTGCATGATATATTTGCCATAGATGGGATGACAAATAGAGAAGCCAGAAAAGGAGGAGAAACAGTCAGTGAAGGCACCAAATATAGTATCACGTGGATGGCTGCTCCAGTAGTGTGGGAGGTCTGGATTGAAGTCCAGTGGTAAGGCCATTTTCTATTGGGTCACATTGCGCAATGTTTGAAGGCGGCTATGACATGGGGAGGGAGGATAATTTGGAAGGAGTTTCTTTATCTTTTTGCTACTAAGTTGTTTGGTGGCCCTTGCTTTATGTACAAACAGTCCAACCAAATCAGAAGCAAAGCTCTGTGGTGGTGGTCTGACATCGCGGTGAAGGCCTGTGCTCTTGGCTTCGATGTATTTTTGGTTGAGAATTTGGAGACGTTTGGGTGTGAGTATGCCTTTGCACTTCCCATCTGCTCCGTAGGCGCATGTGGCAAGGATAGTAGAGTAGCTTAAGGGCTGAGATTCCTGCTCGTGAGGTTGTGCATTCTGATCTGTATGCCAGTGGTCCATTAGACAAACTTCAACATTGCTGAGGTGCCAATTTGCTTCAGGGATGTCAAAAGTACCATGTAGGATTGTGTTAAATGAGGTGAAGCCGTGCAGCTGTACTCCAGACAGCTGTCATATGGAGATTCCAAGAGGCCTGGGGTAGGGGAGTCTCTTGACTGATCCAGGATTGAGGGGAAGCGTAGGCAATCTTTTTAGCTGGAATTGTTCCAAGTTTATAACACAAGTGGGGATGGGCTGACTGGAGACTTGAGAAAGGGTTGGTGATCATGGATCCATTCCAAGATGGTAGGAACATTAAAGTGGTAGTTGCCTCAACTGAGTACTGAGGGTGGCTGAGTAGATGGCATGCCTAAGGCTAAGAGCTTACATTCATGGTATGGGCGTTATAAATGGGATGGCACAATGAAGAACCAGTGAATCAGGACGAGAGGGAGCCGAGGTGGGCACCAAAGTGTGCATCTCGTGAGTGTGCACTCCAATGATGGTGGTAGCTACCCTAGTAGGGTTATAGTCTAGCGGACAGGCCATTTTTTCTTGAGTTACCTCATCAAAATTCGATGGAGCATCTCACTCCACTCAGGCTGGCTGCATTTGGCAAATGAAACATAATATCTTTCACTTCTGCACTTCTTTTAATCACTGATTAAATAAACTGGCAATCCCGACCCCTTGAAAAAGTCCACAAGCCTTCAGAGTCCACTCTGTCAGCAAGCAGATAGTGCTCTCCATATCTTCTCAGGGTGTCAGCGCTATTATTTCTGGAACAGCAATCTTCATGCTCCTCCCCTGCTGGGGCAGATCCATGAGCACAAATGCATACATGGCATTATACAACCAGTTCAACCACATGTGTAACCTAATGGGAACCATCTCATCACAAAACCTTCAGTACGCTGATATCCCATTCTGGAATGATTCTCGCACCCCTCTCCCAAAGCACCACTGGGACCTGCAGATCATTGCAGTTTGGAACACACAAGCC
>LFCJ01000648.1_pt1 | contig 22399 bp, 23 predicted proteins | sample 643141 | NCBI WGS metagenome assembly LFCJ01 (sample SAMN03766243, study PRJNA286221) | soda lake metagenome | biome: soda lake; feature: Kulunda steppe; material: water; isolation source: sample B1-Br-g2 brine of Lake Bitter-1 | place: Russia: Kulunda steppe | collected 2010-07
ACCGGCTCGATGTGAGCCTGCCCGGCCGCCCGCTCACCGCGCTCGCCGACAGCCCGGCAATCGGTGCGGCCGATCCGGCCGCGGGGGCGGTCTGGCGGGCGCACCAGGCGCGCATGGCCGCGCGGGCCGCTTCCGCCCGCGCGGTGCCGCCCGATCTGCGGCTGGCGCATCGCGACCCGCTCGCGCTGCGCTATGTGGCGCTCACGGCGCTGGTGCTGGCGTTTCTGTTCGGTGCGCCCGCGCGCGTCACCGAAGTCACCGAGCTGACCACCCGCAGCGCCGACACGGCCAGCGCGTCCGGGCCGAGCTGGGAGGGCTGGGTGCAGCCACCCGCCTACACCGGCAAGCCGACGATCTATCTCAACGATCTCGAGCGCCCGCGCCTCGACGTGCCCGAGGGCAGCCGCGTGTCGATCCGGCTCTATGGGCGCACCGACACGCTGTCGGTGGACGAATCGGTCTCCGGCACCGACGATGCCGAGCGCGGCAGCGACGACGACGCCACCGAGTTCGCCTTCGATGTCGAGCGCTCGGGCGGCGTCAGCGTGCAGGGTCCTGGCGCGCGGTCCTGGGAGATCACGGCGATCCCGGACGATCCCCCCTCCATCAGCACCGCCGGACCCATCGAGCGCGAATCGGGTGGCCGGATGCGCCTTCCCTGGCGCGCGCTCGACGATTACGGCGTCACCGCCGCCGAGGCTGAGGTCACCCTCGATCTCGACGCGGTCGAACGCCGCCACGGCCTCAGCGCCGAGCCCCAGGACCGCGATGCGCTGCGCGTGAACCTGCCGCTGCCCTCCGGCGACCGCACCGAGATCGAGGAGGTGCTGATCGAGGATCTCTCGCAGCATCCCTGGGCGGGGATGCCCGTGCGCGTGCAGCTGAGCGCAGAGGACGCGCCCGGCCAGGTCGGCGAATCGCGCGAACGCGAGGCGACGCTGCCGGGGCGGCGTTTCTTCGATCCGGTGGCCGACGCCGTGATCGAAATGCGACGCGACCTGCTCTGGACGACGGAAAACGCGCCGCGCGTGGCGCGGATGATGCGCGCCGTCACGAATCGCGCCGGCGAGGATGAGGTGTTCGACAACGAGCGCGCCTATCTGATGATGCGCACCGCGCTGCGCGAGCTCGAAGGGGCGACGGGCGATGATGGGCTCGCGCGCGACGACCGCGACGACATTGCCGATGATCTGTGGGATATCGCGATCCTGCTCGAGGAGGGCGATCTCGCCGATGCGCGCGAACGGCTGAGCCGCGCGCAGGAACGCCTCGAGGAGGCGATGCGCAGCGGTGCCGAAGACGATGAGATTTCCGAGCTCATGGACGAGCTGCGCGAGGCGATGAACGACTACATGCGCCAGCTTGCCGAGCAGGGCGGCGAGGACGGCGCCGAGCGCGCCGAGGGCGAGGGCGCCGAGATCAGCGGCGACCAGCTCGCCGAGATGCTCGACGAGATCGAGGAATTGATGCGCGAGGGCCGCATGGCCGAGGCCGAGGAGCTGATGCGCATGCTCGCCGAGATGATGGAGAACATGCAGGTCGCCGAGGGTGACGGGCAGGGCGACGGCGCGGGCGGGGCGATGGAGGAGCTCGGCGAGGCGCTGCGCGACCAGCAGCAGCTTTCCGACGATACCTTCCGCGAGAATCAGGACGGCGCGCCCGGTGACGGCGCCGAGCCCGGCGGCGGCGAGGACAGCCTCGCCGATCGCCAGCGCACGCTGCGCGACGAACTCGGCCGCCAGCGCAATCGCGAACTGCCCGGCGAGGGAACGCCGGAGGGCGATGCCACGCGCGAGTCGCTCGAGCGCGCGGAGCGCGAGATGGACGGGGCCGAGGAGGCGCTGCGCGACGGGGATCCGGGCCGCGCGCTCGACCGCCAGGCCGAGGCGCTCGACGCGCTGCGCGACGGCATGCGCAGCATGGACGAGGCGATGCGCGACGCGGACCGCGACGCCGAGGAGGGCCAGGCGCTCGGCGAGGAGGGTCAGCGCGACCCGCTGGGCCGCGATACGGGCCGCCTCGGCCGGCTCGAGACGGATGACCCGATGCTCGATCGCGATGGCGGCGGGGACATGCGCTCGCGCGAGCTGCGCGACGAGATCCGCCGCCGCTCCGGCGAGCAGGACCGCCCCGAGATCGAACTCGACTACCTGCGCCGGCTGCTCGACCGCTTCTAGAGCGCGTCGCCGTTCACCCGCCGAGCCGCGCGATCAGTTCGGTCAGGGCGGCGGCCGAGTCATCGGCCCGCGCTGCGAGCCACAGACGTGCCTGATCTACCGCCTCGACATAGGCGCCGAGCGCCGCTTCGGCGGGCGGCCAGGCCGCGGCAATCTCGTCCGACCCGGCATAAAGAAGTGCCCCGAGCGCCCCGAGCGCGATCACCAGCCCGAGCCCGGTGGCGAAACCGCGCCCGCCCGCGTCCCGTCGCGGCGCGGCGGGCGGGGTCGCGGCCTCCGCGGCGGCGCGCTCGCGCACCTGGCGGCGCAGCGAGGTTTCGGCGGTGCTGCGATCCGGCCGCGGCGCATCGCCGCCGCCGGACGGCTGCGGCGTCGCGAGGTAGGGCGCGCGCGGCTGTGCCGGACCCGGCGTGATCGCGGCGCCATCGCCGCCGGGGGCGGCGGCTGTCTCGGGTGGCTCCGCCCCGTCGCGTTCGGCCGCGCGCGCTGAGGTTTCGCGCGCCGCCTCCTCGCGCAGCACGCCGAGCGCCGACGGGTCCATGCGTTCATGCGCGGGGGGAATCGGGGCGTCGGCGTCAATGTCGTCGGGGGCGGCGTCGGGTTCGGTCTCGACGGCCGGCGGCGCATCCTGCGCTGGCGCGGCTTCGGCCGTCCCCTGCGATTCTGCGGGGACGAAGAACCAGACATGGCCACAGGCAGAACACTCGACCTCGCGTCCCGCGGCCGGGATCATCGACGCCGACACCGCGTAGCGCGCATGGCAGTTCGGGCAGCTCAGACGCATCCATACCTCGCGCAAAACGGACCTTCCCGCGCCATCTGAGCATGTCGGCCCCGCCGCGACAAGGCGCGGGTTTTCGACGATGCCGGGGCGAAGCGGTCTTGCGCCGGGCGCGGCCAGTTGGCATTGCCGCAGGGCATTTCGGGAGGGCTCGCGGATGCGCGACGGGATACAATGGCTGCGCTCGCTCGTCTTCGTGGGGCAGATCTACTTCATGATGGCGGCCCTTGCCGTCTTCTTCACGCCCTGGGCCATCTTCGATCGCCGCGGCGCCTATGCCGGCATCCGCACCTGGTGCCGCTGGGTGCGCTGGAGCGCGCGCTGGATGGTGGGGCTCGACTCGCAGGTGCGCGGGCCGGTGCCGCGGGGCGAGGTCCTCGTCGCGGCCAAGCATCAGAGCTTTTTCGACATCATCATCCTCGTCAGCGTGCTGCCGCGACCCAAATTCATCATGAAGACCGAGCTCAACCGCGCCCCGATCCTCGGCTGGTATGCGCGGCGCATCGGCTGCATCTCGGTCGATCGCGGCAAGCGCGGCCAGGCGATCCGCCAGATGATCGAGGATGTCGAGCGCGGGCGCGCGCTCCCCGGCCAGCTCATCATCTATCCGCAGGGCACCCGGGTCGCGCCGGGCGGCTATCTGCCCTACAAGCTCGGCAGCGGCATTCTCTATGCCGAGCTCGGCCAGCCCTGCGTGCCCGTGGCGACGAATGTGGGGGTGTTCTGGCCGCGGCGCGGGGTCATCCGCCGGCCCGGGCGGGCGGTGGTGGAGTTCCTGCCGCCGATCCCCGCCGGGCTGGCGCGCGACACCTTCATGTCGCGGATCGAGGACGAGATCGAGACCGCCTCGAACCGGCTGATGCGCGGGGCGGACGGGTGAGCGGCGAGGATCTTGCGCGCGCGCTGATTTGCGCCCATCTTCGGCCCCGATGACCTGCGCCAGATCAGATCCGCGCCCCGCATCGGACGCGTTCCGCATCGCCTCCTACAACATGCACAAGGGGGTCGGCGCGGATGGCCGGCGTGATCCGGCGCGGATCGCCAGCGTGCTCGCCGAGATCGACGCTGATATCGTCGCCCTTCAGGAGGCGGACCGGCGATTCGGGGACATGGCCGGGGTGCTCGATCTCGACGCGGTGCGCGCGCTCACCGGGCTCGCGCCGGTCCCGCTCGAGCGCCGCGGCCGCGCGCATGGCTGGCGCGGCAATCTGGTGCTGCTGCGCAACATCGACGTGGAGCGGGTCGAGCAGATCGATCTGCCCGGTCTCGAGCCCCGCGGCGCGGTGATGATCGATGTCATCCGCGCCGGGCAACCCCTACGCGTGGTGGCGGCGCATCTGGGACTCCTGCGCCGCTCGCGGCTGGCGCAGGCGCTGGCGCTGAGCGAGGTCCTGGCCGCGGCGCCGCCGCGGCCGACGCTGCTGGCCGGCGATCTCAACGAGTGGCGGCTGACGCGGCGCTCCTCGCTGGAGCCGTTGATGCCGCATGCGCCCGGTGCGCTCGTCAAGAGCTTCCCGGCGCGCCGGCCGCTCCTCGCCCTGGATCGCATCCTGGCCTGCCCCGCGACCGATGTCATCGAGATGAGCAGCCACGACACCCCGCTCGCCCGGGTCGCCTCGGATCACCTTCCGGTGAAGGCCTGGATCCGTGCGCGCGACAAGGGCGCGGCGCTGAGCGCGTGAGCCCGCAATCGCGCCGGGCGGGGCACCGATACGAGCACCGCGCGGCGGCGCGCGTCGGGTGAGCGGGCGCGGGCGGGCGTGCGGGCAGTGCGCGTGCGAGGGCGCGCGAAGGGAGACGGAATGCGCATCGCCGCACACCGGCGCCTGACCGGGCGTCGCGCATGACCTGGCTGGTATGGATGCTGATCGTGGCGGCGCTGTTCGTGCTGGCCTCGGCGATCGCGCTCTACTCCTATGGCCGCTTTGCCAAGCGCGCGCGGGGGGCGCCGTCGCGTGCGCTGGTGCCGGGGACGGAAGAAACCGCGCTAGACCGCGCCGTCGCCCCGCTCACCGCCGCCAATCGCGGCCGCAGCGGGCTGTGCGCCGTCGCCGAAAATGCCGACTCCTTCGCGCTGCGCGCGCGCTCGGCGCGGGCGGCGGGGCGCAGCCTCGACATGCTCTACTATATCTGGCGCGACGACATGACCGGGCGGCTGATGGCGCGCGAACTCATCGCCGCGGCCGATCGCGGCGTGCGCGTGCGGCTGCTTCTCGACGATATCAACGCGCAGGGCTTCGATCCGAGTTACCTCGCGCTCAACGGCCATCCGCGCATCGAGGTGCGGCTGTTCAACCCGATCCGCAACCGGCGCTCGCCGCTGCGCCGGGGGATCGAGCTCGTGCTGGGGGTGGTGCGCTTCAACCGGCGCATGCACTGCAAGGCGTGGCTCGCAGACGGGCGCCTCGGGCTGATCGGGGGGCGCAATATCGGCGACGAGGATCTGGGCGCGGCGCGCGGTCGGGTGCGCGACGGGCGCGATGTCGATCTGCTCGTGCTCGGCGCGGCGCTGACCCGGGCGGAGACGGTGTTCGACGCCTACTGGAACAGCGGCCTCGCGCTGCCGATCTCGGCGCTCTGGCGCGATTACGCGTCCGATCTGCCGCGCTTTCGCCGCGCCCTCGATGCCGAGGCCGAGGCGCCGCGCGCGCGCGCCTACCTCGCCAGGGCCCTGCCCGATGACGCCCCGGCCGCGTTCCTGCCCGAAGAGCGCCTGACCTGGACGGCCGCGGCGCGCGTGGTGGCCGATCCGCCCGAAAAGGCGCTCGGAACCCGGCGTGATCGCTGGATGCCCGAGGCGATCGAGGCCGTGATGGACGGGGCGCGCGACTGCGTCACGCTCGTGACGCCCTATTTTGTCCCCGGCCGCGAGGGGCTGGCGCGGCTACGCGACCTCGCCGGGCGCGGGGTCGCGGTGCGGGTGCTCACCAACAGCCTCGCAGCGACCAACCACATGGTCGTGCACGGCGCCTATCGCCGGTACCGGCGTCCGCTTCTGGCGGCGGGCGTCAGGATCCACGAATTCGCGCCGGGCGCGCCGCCGGGGCAGGGCGGCGAGATGCTGCACTCCAAGATCCTGATCGTGGACGGGGCGCGCGGATTCGTGGGCTCGTTCAATTTCGACCTGCGCTCGGCCTTCCTCAATACCGAGATGGGGGTGCTGTTCAACGCGCCGCAGCTCGTGGCCGAGCTCGAGGCCGAAATCGCGTATGATACCGACCCCGCGCGCAGCCACGCCCTCGTGCTCGATGGCCGGCAGCTGCGCTGGTCCGGCGGCGGGCTTGCCGGGGTGATGATGCACGAGCCCGGCGCGCGCGCGTTGCGGCGCGGTGTTTCGTGGCTCATCGGGCATCTTCCGATCCACAGGTTTCTCTGAATTGGCGGCATTTCGCCGTGTGCTTGGCGCTTATTCGCATGATTCTGCCGAGAATCCGCCGATCTGGCGGCGCGGCGGCGGGACCGGTTGATGCTGCGGGTCGGGGCGGCTACGTCTAGCACATCCCGGATCGACGGGTTCGTGAAACCAAAGGAGATCTCATGCGTTTTTCCAAGACTCTCGCCACCACTACCGCGGCCGCCGCCCTGGCTCTCGCCACCGCGCTGCCGGCTACCGCGCAGGACGCGGAATACACCGATGAGCAGATCGAGGCCTTCGCGGAGGCCGCGCTCGACGTGGCCGAGATCCGTGACGCCTATGCCGCCGACCTCGCGGCCGTCGAGTCCGAGGAAGAGCAGCAGGCGCTCGTCGACGAGGGCAACGAGGCGATGATCGACGCGATCGAGGAATCGCCGAACATCACGCTCGACGAGTACCTCGAAATCGGCGAAGCCGCCGCCGAGGATCCGGAACTCGGCGAGCAGATCGCCGCCATGATCAACGAGATGAGCGACGAGCCGATGATGGGCGAAGAAGAAGCTCCGATGGAGTGATCGCCCGCGTCATCGTGACGCTGCATCAGGGCCCCGCCGGTTTCCGGCGGGGCTTTTTCGTGCGCGATGCCATCGCGCGGGGGTCGGGGGATGTTTGTGCGCGTTGTTTTTTGTTTTGGCGCGAAGTCGCGCGCACAGGCTTGCGATCTGGGCATAGTCGCACATAAACAGTTTGACATGAAAACGTCATGTGACAACGATACCCGGGGGTCACGGGGACGGGGAGAACGCCGTGCCCCCGGCAGGAACAGCCTGAACATGGGAGAGAAATGATGACGCATCGTGCAAGCCTGTTGGGCGCCTCGGCGGCGCTCGCCATCTCGGCGACGGCAGCTCACGCGCAGACCGAAGTGGAGTGGTGGCATGCCATGGGCGACGAGCTCGGGGAGATCCTCGAGGAGCTCGCCACCGACTTCAACGCCTCGCAGGACGAGTTCCAGGTCAATGCCAGCTACCGCGGCGACTACACCGAGACGATGACCGGCGCGATCGCTGCCTTCCGCGCCGGCGAGCACCCGCATATCGTGCAGGTCTTCGAGGTCGGCACCGGCACGATGATGGCCGCCGAGCAGGCCGTCTACCCGACCTACCAGCTCATGGAGGATCACGGCGAAGCCTTTGATCGCGATGAGTTCCTCGCCGGCGTGGTCAGCTATTACGCCGATCCCGACGGCAACCTGCTGTCCTATCCGTTCAACTCCTCGACGCCGATCATGTATTACAACCGTGACGTGTTCGAGGCCGCCGGGCTCGACCCCGACACCCCGCCCGCGACCTGGGAGGAGGTCGTCGAGATGTCCGGCGAGATCATGGAGAGCGAGTCGGCGAGCTGCGGCTTTACCACCTCCTGGCCGAGCTGGGTGCAGCTCGAGAACTTCACGGCCTGGCATGACATCCCGCTGGGCACGCAGGCCAACGGCTTCGAGGGCTTCGACACCGAGCTCAACTTTAACGACGATCTCGTCGCGCGGCACTGGGACAACCTGTTCGACTGGCAGGAGGCCGGCATCTTCAACTGGGGCGGGCCCGGTGCGGGCACCGACGCGGCGCCGATGTTCTATGCGGAGGACTGCGCGATGTTCTTCGGCTCCTCGGCGGCGCGCGCGGGCGTGATCGCGAATGCCGATTTCGAGGTCGGTTACGGCATGCTGCCCCACTATGACGATGTCGAGGGCGCGCCGCAGAACTCGATCATCGGCGGCGCGACGCTGTGGACCCTGCGCGGCCATGAAGACGCCGAATACGAGGCCGTCGCGGCGTTCTTCTCGTATCTTTCCGAGCCCGAGGTGCAGGCCGAGTGGCATCAGCGCACCGGCTACCTGCCGATCACCCAGGCCGCCTGGGATCTGACCGAGGAGCAGGGCTTCTATGACGAGAACCCCGGCACCGACATCTCGATCGAGCAGATGACCCTCAACGAGCCCACCGAGAACTCGCGCGGGCTGCGCTTCGGCAACTTCGTGCAGATCCGCGACATCGTCTCCGAGGAAATGGAGGCGGTGATGTCGGGCGACAAGTCGGGCATGGAAGCGGCCACGGACGCGGTCGATCGCGGCAACGTGCTGCTGCGTGACTTCGAAGCGGCCAACATGTAAGAGCGGCGAATCCGCGGGCGCCCGTCCCCTCGGGGGCGGGCGTCGTACGTTTTTCTCTATCGCGCAGGTCCGGCATGCAGACCAAACGCATGACCTTTCCGAGGGGCTGGCTGCCCTACGCGCTTCTGGCGCCCCAGGTCATCATCACCCTGATCTTCTTCATCTGGCCCTCGATCCAGGCGCTCTACACCTCGGTGCTGCGCGAGGACGCCTTCGGAACCCGGCGCGAATATGTCGGGATGGAGAATTTCACGCGGCTGTTCAACGACCCGCTCTATCTCAACTCGATGGGGGTCACCGCGATCTTCGCGATCGGCACGACGCTTCTGTCGATGTCGCTCGCGCTCCTGTTCGCGGCCAAGGTCAACGACATGCTGCGCTCGCGCGACAGCTACACGACGCTGATGGTGTGGCCCTATGCGGTCGCGCCGGCGGTGGCGGGGGTGCTTTGGTGGTTCATGTTCAACCCGTCCATCGGCATCGTGACCTACATGCTCGAGATGGTCGGCTATGACTGGAATCATCGCCGCTCCGGCAGCGACGCGATGATCCTCATCATCATCGCCGCCGCGTGGAAGCAGATCGCCTACAATTTCATCTTCTTCCTCGCCGGGATGCAGTCGATCCCCAACTCGCTGATCGAGGCGGCCGCGATCGACGGCGCCAGCCGCGCCAAGCGGTTCTGGACCGTCGTCTTTCCGCTGCTCACGCCGATCACCTTCTTCCTGATGGTGGTCAACATCGTCTATGCGATGTTCGAAACCTTCGGGATCGTGCATGCCACCACCGAGGGCGGGCCGAGCCAGGCGACGAACATCCTCGTCTACAAGGTCTACAGCGACGGGTTCCGGGGCATGAATCTGGGCTCCTCGGCCGCGCAGTCGGTGATCCTGATGAGCATCGTGATCATCCTGACCGTCATCCAGTTCCGCTTCATCGAGCGGCGCGTGAACTACTAGGGGGCCGCCATGGTCGAGAAAAAGGGCTGGCACAGCGTCTTCTCGCACGCGATCCTGATCCTCGGGGTGGTTGCGGTGGTCTTTCCCATCTACGTGGCGATCATCGCCTCGACGCAGCCGCCGGGCAGCTTCCTGCGCGGGACCATCCCGCTTTTGCCGGGCGGGCGCGGCTGGGAGAACTATCAGGACATGTTCGAGATCGGGCTGCGTTCGGCGGGCACGCCGCCGATCAGCCTGATGATGTTCAACAGCCTCATCATGGCGCTCGCCATCACCATCGGAAAGCTGTCGATCTCCATCATCTCGGCCTTCGCGATCGTCTATTTCCGCTTTCCGTTCCGCATCTTCTTCTTCTGGCTGATTTTCGTCACGCTGATGCTGCCGGTGGAGGTGCGCATCGTGCCGACCTTCCAGGTGGTCGCCAATCTGGGGATGCTCAACTCCTTCGCGGGGCTGTCGATTCCGCTGATCGCCTCGGCGACGGCGACGTTCCTGTTTCGCCAGTTCTTCATGACCGTGCCCGAGGAGCTGATGGAGGCCGCGCGCGTGGACGGGGCGGGGCCGCTGAAGTTCTTCAAGGACATCCTGCTGCCCCTGTCGATCACCAATATCGCGGCGCTGTTCGTGATCATGTTCATCTATGGCTGGAACCAGTATCTCTGGCCGCTGCTGATCACCACCGACAGCGACTACTACACCATCGTGATGGGCATCCAGCGCATGCTCAACGCCGCCGAGGGCGACCCGCAATGGCACCTGATCATGGCCACCGTCGTGGCCGCGGCGATACCGCCCGTGCTCGTGGTGCTGTTCATGCAGCGGCTGTTCGTCAAGGGCCTGACAGAGACGGAGAAATAACCCATGGCCGGGATTCATCTCGACACGGTGCGCAAGGTCTATCCGGGCGACGTGGTCGCCATCAGCGGGCTGAGCCTCGATATCAGCGACGGCGAGTTCGTGGTGCTCGTGGGGCCCTCGGGCTGCGGCAAGTCCACGCTTCTGCGCATGGTCGCGGGGCTCGAGACGATCTCGAGCGGCACGCTGAAGATCGGCGACACGGTCGTCAACGATCTCGAGCCGGCGAAGCGCGACATCGCGATGGTGTTTCAGAACTACGCGCTCTACCCGCACATGACGGTGTTCAAGAACCTCGCCTACGGGCTCAAGAATCGCGGCTTCCGGAATGACGACATCAAGCGGCGGGTGCAGGCGGCCGCCGAGATGCTCGAGATCGAGCGCTTTCTCGACCGCAAGCCGCGCGCGCTCTCGGGCGGACAGCGCCAGCGGGTCGCGATGGGCCGCGCGCTCGTGCGCGAGCCCAAGGCCTTCCTGCTCGATGAGCCGCTGTCCAATCTCGACGCCAAGCTGCGCGTGCAGATGCGCGTGGAGGTCAAGCAGCTGCAGCGCCGCCTCGGCACCACCGCGCTTTATGTCACCCATGACCAGCTCGAGGCGATGACGATGGGCGACCGGCTCGTGGTGCTCAATGGCGGCGAGATCGAGCAGGTCGGCAAGCCGATGGAGGTCTATGCGCGGCCCGCCACGATGTTCGTGGCCACCTTCATCGGTTCGCCCTCCATGAACATGATTCCGCTCGACTATCTGCGAACGGCCGGGCGCGGCGACGTGCTCGGCACGCTGCCCGACGGCACCGACACCATCGGCGTGCGCCCCGATGATCTGCTCATCGAGGACCCGTCGGAGCCGCATTTCGAGATCACCGGCGTGCTGTCGCTGCTCGAGCCGGCGGGGGCGGAGAGCCACCTGCATGTCCATCTGGAGGGCAGCGATCAGCCGATCACCGCGCGCGTGGCGGGCAAGCCGGAGTCGCTCATCGAGGGCGCGCCGATCACCCTGCATGTCAAGCCGGGCATGATTCACCCCTTCGACAGCCGCACCGGCGCGCGCACCGGCTGACCGTCAGAGCGCGTCGGTTCGGAGCCGGTAATCGCCGGAGTCGAGCCGGCGCAGGTATATCTGCCGGCGCGCCGCGAGCCGGTCCATGGCCTCGGCCTCGAGGGCTACGATCTCCGGCGCCTCGGCGCGCCACTGCGCCATCAGCGCGCGGGTCGCGGGCAGCAGGCGCTGGATCGTGCGGTCCTCGGCGCCGGTGCCCCGGTTGCGTCGCCAGAAGGGCCCGTTGATGCGGTATTTCAGCCGCCGCTCGGGCGGTTTCGTCGCGTCGCGGCGGGCCTGCGAATTGGCGCCGCGCACATTCTTGAGCAGGAACACGTCGCGGCTCTTGAGCGCATAGTGGTTGATACAGGCGTTTTCCCAGCTGCACAGCCGCGGCCGGTTGCGGAAGCGGCGCTGCTCGGGATCGAACAGGGCGTCGGTGCGCATCGGCGCGCCGGCGCTGTTGACGAGCACCACCTGCGTGCCCGGCACGGCCTTGGGCATGTGCTCGTTGCCGGCGGCAAAGCGCCAGGGCCGGTACAGGCTCTTGTGATTGCGCAGCCGGTCGAGCGGCGCGGGCTGGGTGCTGGTGTATTTCTCGAGCACGAGCCCCGGCATCCACTCGGTCTCGCTGCCGTCGCCATAGGAGCGCCAGCGCAGCGCGACCACATCCGCCTCGGACGGTACCGTGGCGAGGAAGTCGTCGAGATGGCCGTCGCCGGTGGTGACGTTGAGGAACTCGTCGATATCGATGAACAGCATCCAGTCGCGCGCGCGGACATCCTCGCGCGCGAGGACATGGGCGATGGCGTGCTCCTGCGTGTGCGCGCCCGGCGGCACGGCGTTGCGGTGATGCTCGATCACCCCGAGCCGGTGCAGCGCATCCGCGATCGCATCGGTGCCGTCACTGCAATCATTGGTGCAAAGGATGATCGCACCGAAGCCGATGGCGTGGTGATAGGCGACCCATTCGAGCAGGAACAGCGCCTCGTCCTTCGCGCAGCTGACGAGCACCGGCGCGGTGTCGCTGTCGGGTCCGGCATCCGGGCTGCTGCGGCGCATGGCCGTCCTCTCCCGTCCCGGGCTTGGCGCGCCCGGGTCGCGTTCATCCGTGGCCACGTATGACCCTCCAACCCTCTGAAGTCGCATCTTCGAGGAGGGTAAGGCCGGTTACTGCTCTTGCGCAACATGCTCTGATGTGCGGCGCGGCGGCGTTGCCCCGTCAGCCGAGCCGGGCGCCGGGGGCGAGCGCCATGCCCCGGATCAGTTCGTCGGCGGGCATCGGGCGGCGCCCCTCGCGCTGGCCCTCGGTGATCTCCACCGCGCCGTCGCCGCAGGCCACGGTAAGGCCATGCAGCACCGTGCCCGGCGGCCCCGACCCGGCCGCGCGACGGCTGCGCAGCAGCTTGAGCCGCGCCGTGCCGACCCGCGTCCAGGCGCCGGGGAACGGCGACAGGCCGCGGATATGGCGGTCGATTTCGGCGGCGGGCCGCGACCAGTCGATCCCGGTCTCGGCCTTGTCGATCTTGGCGGCATAGGTGACGCCCGCCTTCGGCTGCGGCTCGTGGGTCAGGCGCCCGAGCTGATCGAGCGCCTGCACCATCAGCCTTGCGCCCATCGCCGCGAGCCGGTCATGCAGATCCCCCGCCGTTTCCTCGGCCCCGATCGGCGTGGCCTCCCGCAGCAGCACCGGCCCGGTATCGAGCCCGGTCTGCATGCGCATGATCGAGATGCCCGTCTCGGCGTCGCCGGCCATGATCGCGCGCTGGATCGGCGCCGCCCCGCGCCAGCGCGGCAGCATCGAGGCATGGATGTTCAGACAGCCATGGCGCGGCGCGTCGAGCACGGGCGCGGGCAGGATCAGCCCGTAGGCCGCCACGACGGCGACATCGGCGTCGAGCGCGGCGAAGTCCGCCTGCGCATCGGCCCCGCGCAGGCTCTCAGGGTGGCGCACCGTCAGGCCGAGCGCCTCGGCGCGCGCCTGCACCGGCGTGGGCCGTTCGCGCTTGCCGCGCCCGGCGGGGCGCGGCGGCTGGCAGTAGACGGCCACGACTTCATGCGCGGTGGCAACCGCGTCGAGGGCAGGCACGGCGAAATCGGGCGTCCCCATGAAGACGACCTTCAAGCCCGCGCCCTCTCGCGCTTGAGCTTAGTCATCTTGCGGGTGATCATCTGGCGGCGCAGCGGGCCGATATGATCGATGAAGAGCTTGCCGTCGAGATGGTCGATCTCGTGCTGCACGCAGGTCGCCCAGAGCCCCTCGAACCGCGCCTCGCGCGCCGTCCCGTCGAGCGCCGTCCAGCGCACCGTGACCTCGGCCGGGCGGGTGACATCCGCGAAATGCTCGGGGATCGACAGGCACCCCTCCTCATGGGTGTTGGTCTCCTCCGAGGCCGCGACGATTTGCGGATCGACCATCACGAGCGGCTGCGGGGTCTCTTCCTTGCCGGCGCAATCCATCACGATCACGCGCCGAGACACGCCGATCTGCGGCGCGGCGAGGCCGATCCCCGGCGCATCATACATGGTCTCGAACATGTCGGCGACAAGCGCCTCGATTTCGGGCGTGACCGTGCCCACGGGCGCGGCCGCCTTCTTCAGGCGCGGATCGGGATGCAGCAGGATCGGGCGTATCGTCATGGCGGTGATCTAGGCGATGCGCCTGCGATGCGCAATCTTGCCGGGGTGTCGTTTTCGGGCAAGTGGTGTCGCTTTTTTGCGATCGCGCGCCAATGGTGCTACCCACCGGCGATCATCGAACCCGGTAACCGCAAGGGAGACGCGCATGGCACGTCAGAGCGAATTTCTGGACAACATCTACTCCGTCGAGGGCGGTGGCGCGATGAAGCGCTATTACGATGACTGGGCCGACAGCTACGACACAGACCTCGCCGAGAACGACTACCGTACCCCGGCGCGCTGCGCGGCGATGCTGGCGCGCCATGTCGCCGCCCCCGCCACGCCGATCCTCGATTTCGCCTGCGGCACCGGCATCTCGGGCGAGGCGCTGCACGCGGCCGGCTTTAGCGTGATCGACGGCACCGACATTTCGGAGGGTATGCTGGAGAAGGCGCGCGCCAAGGGCGTCTACCGCGATCTGTGGGCGTGCGACCCGGACGCGCCGCTTGCAGCTGCGCAAGGCTACGGCGCGCTCACCGCCGTGGGGGCGATCGGCGCGGGGGCGGCGCCGGTCGAGACGCTCGACGCCGCGATCGACGCGCTCGCGCCCGGCGGTGTCTTCGTGGTCTCGCTCAACGATCACACGCTCGAGGATCCCGAATACCTCGCACGGCTCGACCGCGCTGCCGCCGATGGGCGCATCGAGATGCTCGAGGCCGAGGACGGCCCGCATCTGCCCGCGATCGGGCTCAATGCGCGTGTCGTCGCGGTGCGCCGGCGCTGATGTTTCGGGTTGCGCCGCGCGCGTCGCGGCGCAACTGTGCGCCGAACAGCGAGGGAGCGGGCATGCATTTCGACGAGGTCATCAACCGGCGCGGCACCCATTCGATGAAATGGGACATGATGGAGGCGAAATACGGGGTGCCCGCCGATACCGGAATCCCGATGTGGGTCGCCGACATGGATTTCCGCCCGCCCGACTGCGTCACGGACGCGCTGCGCGCGATGACCGAGCACGGCATCTACGGCTATTTCGGTGACGATTCCGCCTATCTCGAGGCGATCCGATGGTGGATGCAGGAGCGTCACCTCTGGGAGGTCGAGCCCGACTGGATCTTCACCACGAACGGCCTCGTCAACGGGACTGCGATGTGCGTCGAGACCTGGACCGAGCCGGGCGACGGGGTGGTGCTCTTCACGCCCGTCTACCACGCCTTCGCCCGCGTCATCGAGGCGGGCGGGCGGCGCGTCGTCGAGTGTCCGCTCCGGGAGGAGGACGGTCGCTACGTCATGGATTTCGACGCTTACGACGCGCAGATGACCGGCTCGGAGCGCATGGTGGTGCTGTGCTCGCCGCACAATCCGGGCGGGCGCGTGTGGTCGGAGGAGGAGCTCGCCGGGGTCGCCGCCTTCGCCGCGCGCCACGACCTGATCCTTGTGTCGGACGAGATCCATCATGACCTCGTGATGCCCGGCCAGCATCACACCGTGATGGCGCGCGCCGCGCCCGACTGCGTCGAGCGGCTGGTGATGATGTCGGCGACGACCAAGACCTTCAACATCGCAGGCGCGCATGTCGGTAATGTCATCATACCCGATGACGGGCTGCGCAAGGCCTTCTCGCGGCGGATGACGGCGCTCGGCATCTCGCCCAACAGCTTCGGCGTTCACATGGCCACGGCGGCCTATTCGCCCGACGGGGCGCTGTGGGTCGATGCGCTTGCCGAGTATCTCGACGGCAACCGCGCGGTGTTCGACGAGGCGGTCAATGCCATCCCGGGCCTGCGCTCGATGCCGCTCGAGGCGACCTACCTCGCCTGGGTGGATTTTTCCGGCACCGGGATGAGCCGCGACGAGTTCACCGCGCGCGTCGAGCGCGACGCGCAGATCGCCGTCAATCATGGCCCGACCTTTGGTGCGGGTGGCGAGAGCTGGCTGCGCTTCAACCTCGCCACGCCGCGCAGCATCGTGGGTGAGGCCGCCGCCCGGCTCGAGAAGGCCTTTGCCGACCTGCAGTGATCAGACCCACTTCGCCAGCGGCGGCAGGCTCATCAGCACGGCGTCGGGGTCGTGCCCGGTCTCGAGGCCGAACTTGGTGCCGCGGTCATAGACGAGATTGTACTCGGCATAGAGCCCGCGATGGACGAGCTGGGTGTCGCGGTCGGCGTCGGTGAAGGGCTGCTCGCGGCGCGTGTCGGCGAGCGGCAGAAAGGCGGGCAGGAAGGCGCGGCCGACATCCTGCGTGAAGGCGAAGTCGGCCTCCCAGTCGCCGGTATTGAGGTCGTCGTAGAAGACGCCGCCCACGCCGCGCGCGCGCCCGCGATGCGGGATGAAGAAATACTCGTCGGCCCAGTCCTTGTAGCGCGGGTAGATGTCCGTGCCGTGACGGTCGCAGTGCTCGCGCAGCACGGCGTGGAAATGCGCGGTATCCTCCGCGTATTCGATGCAGGGGTTGAGATCGGCGCCGCCGCCGAACCACCACGCGCCCGGCGTCCAGAACATGCGCGTGTTCATGTGCACGGCGGGGGCGTGCGGGTTCTGCATATGCGCGACGAGGCTGATGCCCGAGGCCCAGAAGCGCGGATCCTCCTCCATGCCCGGCACGCCGCGCGCCGCCATCGCCGCCTGCGCCTTCGCGCCCAGCGTGCCGTGGACCTCGGAGACATTGACGCCAACCTTCTCGAAGACGCGCCCGCCGCGCATCACGCTCATCAGCCCGCCGCCGGCGTCGCCGCCGTCATCGGCCTTGCGGCGCGTCTCGCGCAGCTCGAAGCGCCCCGCCGGCGCGTCGCCGGCATGCGCATCCTCGAGCGCCTCGAAGGCGGCGGTGATCTCGTCGCGCAGGCTGCGAAACCAGGTTGCGGCGCGGGATTTCTCCTCGGCCATCGCGTCGGTGCGGGGGTCGCTCATGGGGTCTCCGGACGATTGATCCTATTGCGCGATTGGAATCGCGTGCGCCGCAGCCTATCGTTGCGGGGCCGCTCTGCAACGGGGAAACCATGCCGCGCCCGCTTCGCCTCGCCCTGCTCGGGGCCGTCCTGACCCTCGCCGCCTGCGCGACGCCGCTCGAGCGCTGCATCGCCTCCGCCGAGCGCGAGCTGCGCACCGTCGAGCGGCTGATCGCCCAGACCGAGGCCAATATCGAGCGCGGCTACGCGGTGGAGACGCGCACCGATGTGCGCACGCGGATGGTGTTCTGCGACTGGCCCGACCGGCCCGCGGGCGCGCCGCTGCGGATGTGCCCGGTCAACGAGCAGGTGCAGCGGCGCGTGCCCTTGGCGATTGACCGCGAGGCCGAGCGCGGCAAGCTCGCCACGCTGCGCGAGCGCCGCGCCGAGCTCGCGCAGCCCACAGCCATGGCCGTGCAGCGCTGCCGGGCGCAGCACGGCGCGTGACTCAGTGCGCCGGGGCGCTCACCGGATCGAGCAGCGTGCGCCCGCCATCGATGGTCACGATCTGCCCGGTCATGAAGGCCGCCGCGTCCGAGGCGAGGAACTGCGCCGCCTCGGCGACCTCGCCGGGCGAGCCGATCCGTGCGAGCGGGGTGTGCTCGGTGATCTCGTCGCGGAAATCCTCGTTGTCGCGTATGCGGTCCTTCAGGCTCGCGCTCATCACCGAGCCGAAAGCGACGGCATTGACGCGGATGCGGTGCTCGGCCAGCGCCACCGCGAGCGAGCGGGTGAGCTGATCGAGCGCGGCGGTGCTGACCGAATACGCCAGAAGCTGCGGCTGCGTGCGCCGCGCGGCGATCGAGGAGAGATTGACGATCGAGCCGATGCTGCGCCCGGTCTCGCCGGCCTCCTCGGCCTGCGCGATCATGCGCCGCGCGATTGTCTGGCTCAGCCGCAGGCTGGTGAGCAGGTTCTGCTGGAGCATCGTCTCGATGGTGTCGTCGTCGCTGGCGAGCGGATCGCAGGTGCTGCACTGGCGCGAAGCGTTGACGAGGATATCGACGCGGTCGAACGCGTCGATCGTCGTCGAGAGCAGATTGGCGATGGTCAGCCGCTCGCGCAGATCGCCGCCGAAGAGGCGCACATTGTCTTCCTTCTCGGCGAGCGCGCCGACCTCCTTTTCGAGCCGGCGCTCATCCATGTCCGCGAACATGACATTGGCGCCCTTGTCGGCGAAATGGCGCGCGATCGACAGGCCCACGCCGTTGGCCGCGCCGGTGACGATGGCGGTCTTGCGCTCGATGGAGAATGTCATCTGGCTGGGGTCCGCGATGATTTCGATGTGGAGGGGCGCCGATGCGCGGGGGTTGGCCCGACCGGCCGTGCGGCGCGGTACAGGCTGTAGCCGCCATGCGCAAGCAGTGTCTGCACGTCGCGAAAAGCGGCGTCGAGCGCCGCGCGGTAGGGCAGGTGCCGGTTGGCGACCATCCACAGCACGCCACCCGGAGCGAGGTTGCGCGCCGCCGCCGCGATGAAGGCCTGCCCCAGCGCCGGATCGGGCGCGCGGCCCGTGTGAAACGGCGGGTTGGCGAGGATCGCGTCATAGGGCGTATCGGCGGCGAAGGTCAGGGCATCCGCCCAGTGAAACCGCGCCCGCGAATCGGGGACATTGCGCCGCGCGCAGTCGAGCGCGTCGTGATCGGCCTCGACGAGGTCGATCCGCGCGATCCCCGGCCGCGTCAGCGCCCGCGCCGCAAGATAGCCCCAGCCGGCGCCGAAATCCGCCACCCGCGCCGGCAGCCGGTCCGGCAGCGCCTCGGCCAGAAGTGCCGAGCCCGGATCGATCCCGTCGGCGGAGAACACGCCCGGCCAGGTCACGAACCCCTCCGCCAGCCCGATCGGCGCGGCGGCCCAGCCGGCCATGTCCGATCCCGCTGCGGCAAACGCGAAGAGCTTGCCATGCGCCTTGACGACGGGCGCGTCGATATCGGCGCGCGCGCGGCACGCGCGCAGCATCGCATCGACCCCGTCGGTCTTCTGCCCGTCCACGATCACCATACCATCGCTATGCGCTGCCGCCGCCGCGATTCGCGCGCGCCCGGCGTCGCGCGCGCGCGGCAGGCAGACGATGGCCGCGGCGTAGCGCCCTTGCGGCGCGACGACCGTCGCGACCCCGCGCGCCGCCTGCGCGTCGTGATCGGGACGAAAGCTCTGGATGACCTCGATGCGATCCATAGGCAAAGCGGACACGTCATCATCGGCGCGCGCGCCGAACACCGCGATTCGCCCGGTATCGGGCAGAACGAGCGCGCCGCTGTCGAGCGCGCGGTTCAGGCGTGTCGCGAGCATGGCGGGCCGCCGGGGCCTATTCCTTTTCCATGGTGCATTGCAGCGGGTGCTGGTGGCGGCGGGCGAAATCCATCACCTGCGCGACCTTGGTCTCGGCAACCTCGAAGGAGAACACCCCGACCACGGCAAGACCCTTCTTGTGCACGGTGAGCATCAGCTCGAAGGCCTGGGCGTGGCTCATGCCGAAGAAGCGTTCGAGCACATGCACGACGAATTCCATCGGCGTGTAATCGTCATTGAGCAGCAGCACCTTGTACATGGGCGGGCGCTGCGTCTTGCTGCGCGGTTTGGTCACGACCGCGCCGTCGGTGCCGGGGCCCTTCGGCGTGTCGGCCATCTGCGGCGTCTGTCGCGTCACGGTTTCGCTCCGGCTCGGCTAACGGGTTCAGGTGCAGAATATAGCAAAGACACCGGTCGAGAAAAGGGCAGGCACACCATGTGCCCGCCCCCAAGGTCTCAATCGGCACCGGAATCCGCCGGGCTCGCATTGAGCAGCCCGTAGCGCTCGGCGCCGAGCTTGTCGAAAAGATCGAGCTGCGTCTCGAGATAGTCGATATGCCCCTCCTCGTCGCCGATCAGCTCCTCGAAGAGGTTCTTGGAGACATAATCCTTCACGCTCTCGCAGTAGTCGCGGGCCTCCTGATAAAGGTCACGCGCCTCGTGCTCGGCGGCGAGGTCGCAATCGAGCGTCTCCTTGAGCGTCTGCCCGATGCGCAGCGGATCGGGTTTTTGCAGGTTCGGCAGCCCCTCGAGAAACAGGATGCGCTCCACGAGCCTGTCGGCGTGCTGCATCTCCTCGAGACTCTCGGCGCGCGATTTCGCCGCGATGCGGCCGTAACCCCAATCCTCCTGCATGCGGTAATGCAGCCAGTACTGGTTGATGGCGGCGAGCTCACTGCTCAGTGCCTTGTTGAGATAGTCTATGACCTTGGCGTCGCCCTTCATTGCGTCTTCCTTCTGGCGTGGCGCGGCGCAGGCCGCGCAGATTCATCGGGATTTCAAGCGTATCACACGCTTCCATCTGTGCCAGAAAGAGCCTCATGCAACCCCCGCAATCGGCCGGTTTGCCGAGTGCGTGGCGGACCTTGCCGGGGGTGATCAGGGCGGCCGGGTCGGCGGCGCGCATCCAGTCCACCGCGGCATGGATGTCGCGATCGGTGATGCTGGTGCAGGAACAGACGATCATGAGCGTCTCCGGCGCGTGCGGTTCACTTCGTCAGGATCAGCTTGCCGGCGCGGGTAATGCGCAGGACATATTCCTTGCCGTCAAGCCGGATCCGCGCCAGGCGGCCGCCCGCGGTCAGCGCCGCGGCGTCGTGCACTGGCGCGCGATCGCTGCCGGGACCGGCGATGACGGGGCTTGCCTGCGCGGGGCGCCCCGGCGGTCGGTCAAGGGGTGTCTCCTGCATCCGTCCATCCTTTCATGGCAAGGGCTGTGCGGCGCGCCGTTCGCGGCTGGCTGCCGAATTCTTGATCAATCTGGTCGGACTTGTCAATTCCGATTGTTTCAATCGGATTTAGCGCCGCGCTTGCCCTTGCCGCGGCCCGGCGCTAGCACGGCGCGGGGCTGGAGGCGGCGATGACGACACGGGTGGCGATCAACGGATTCGGGCGGATCGGGCGGACGGTGTTGCGCGCGGCGATGACGCGCGGCGACTGGCCCGATATCGAGATCGTCGCGATCAACGACATCAGCGACGCCGAAAGCTGTGCCTACCTGTTCGAATACGACAGCATCTTCGGCCCCTATCCCGGCGCGGTCACGCTCGGCGACGGGCGCATCGCGGTCGATGGCCGCGCGATCCGGCTGAGCCATGCGGCGGACCTCGCCGGGGTCGATCTGTCGGATGTCGATGTCGTGATGGAGTGCACCGGGCGCGCCGACGATTCGGCCGTGGCGCGCGCCGGGCTGCATGCGGGGGCGCGGCGGGTGCTGATCTCGGGGCCGTCCGCGGCGGCGGAGCTCACCGTCGTGATCGGCGCCAACGAGGAGACGCTCACGCCGCGGCATCTCGTCGTCTCGAACGCCTCCTGCACGACGAACGCGCTCGCGCCGCTGGCGCGGCTCCTGCATGCGCGCTGGGGGATCGAGTCGGGCTTCATGACCACGATCCACTGCTACACCGGCAGCCAGCCCACCATCGATGCGCCGCGCGGCGCCCCGTCGCGGTCGCGTGCGGCGGCGCTGTCGATGGTGCCGACCACGACCTCGGCGCAGCGGCTCACCGACACGGTCCTGCCCGAGCTCGCCGGCCGGCTGCGCGGCGCGGCGGTGCGCGTGCCCACGCCGAGCGTCTCGGCCATCGATCTGTGCGTGACCACGGCGACGCCGGTGACCGAGGCCGCCGTCAACGACGCGCTGCGGGATGCGGGCGGGGTGATCGGCTGGACCGAGCGGCCGCTCGTCTCCACGGATCTGCGCGCGCGCCATGAGAGCGTGGTGATGGCGCTGCCCGAAACGGCGATGTCGGGCGGGATGCTGCGGGTCTTCGGCTGGTATGACAATGAATGGGGCTTTTCCTGCCGGATGCTCGACATGGCGCGGCGGATGAGCGACCCAGCTGCGCGCCGCGCGCCGTGATCACTGGCGACGCCGGCGAGGCGGCCTTTTTTGCGGCTTCGGGCTCGCGGATCAGCCCGGCTCGGCGACGGCATCGCCGAGCGGTGACATGATCTCGGTGCAGCCCATGTTGCGCGCGCCGGTCCGCGCGACCCCGGCCGGGCAGGCGAAGGCATAGGGAAACACCGTGCGCCGCGCCGTCGCCACCGGGTGGTCGCGTTCGAGCCGTGCGCGCACCGACTCGGGCAGCGTCTCGTCGATGGTGACCTGATCGCCGCCGGATACGTCGATGCGCGGCGCGTGAAACGCCGCTTCGAGCGACATGCCATGCTCGGTCATCATCATCGCGAGTTGCGCGACCGCCGAGACGATCTTGCGCCCGCCCGACGCGCCGAGGGCCGCGCGCGTTTCGCCCCGTTCGGTGATGAGCGGACAGACATTCATCAGGCAGCGCTTGCCCGGCGCCAGCGAATTGGGCCGCCCCGGCACCGGATCGAACCACATGATGCCGTTGTTCATCAACAGCCCCGTGCCCGGCGACACGACCCGTGCGCCGAACAGCGACAGCAGCGTCTGCGTGACCGCGACCATGTTGCCGTGCCGGTCCACGATGCTGAAATGGGTCGTCGAGCCGGGGGCGTG
>LFCJ01000649.1_pt1 | contig 22378 bp, 22 predicted proteins | sample 643141 | NCBI WGS metagenome assembly LFCJ01 (sample SAMN03766243, study PRJNA286221) | soda lake metagenome | biome: soda lake; feature: Kulunda steppe; material: water; isolation source: sample B1-Br-g2 brine of Lake Bitter-1 | place: Russia: Kulunda steppe | collected 2010-07
CCGCTCATCGACCGACCGAACGCGGCCGTTTTTCAGCGGCGAGTGACGCTGTTCCAACCGTTGTTTCACCGGTGGGACAATCGAGGCTCCAAGCAGCATACAAAAGAGCCCACACAGCACAAAAACCGCGCCGAGCGAACTCCCAACTGAGGCGCCGACAACAATGAGCAGGAGGCCGCCAAACCACGTGAGGGAGACAGCAAATGCCAGTGTGATAGCAGGTCCGAATGAATCGTCTCCGGCGTTTCCACCGTTTCCAGTCGCCAGTTTCGCCCCGTTCGGACGCAACACGACACGGTCGGGCGTCACGTAACAGTACGCAGCATACAGTGCGTTTCCGACCCCACCGGTCCACCAGAGCGTTAAGAGCGCAATGAGTATATGGTCCCAACCAGAACCGAAGGACCGACGAGTGACGACGGCACTTTCACCTAAGTCCGACTCGAGTGACCACCCTTGCTCGAGTGCACGGTCGATTCGGTACTCGAGAACCTCACGGTCTGTGTACCTAGATGTGGAACCACTGGAATGTGCCGATGACCAAGAGTCGGTCGATTGCTGAATCGCCACGCCACATACCGGACAGTAATTCATCGAATCCGTAATGCCGGTACCACAGTTCGAACAGTACCGCGGCGCACCCGACTCACGAGCCATTACTGTCAGTACGATAATGGAATATGTAGTGTTTTTGCCTCATCGGTAGTGAATTTCTCGCGCTGGACGGTGGGTCGATACCGGCTACTCGGAAGAGTCCGAATCGAGTGCAACTGGAAACCCCTGGCGAGCGATATCGACGACGAACGCCGCCTCGTCGGTTTCGATTGCCTCGAAGGTGTCATAGTGAACTGGGATGACGAGTTCGGGCTCTATGACGCCGGCTAACTCGGCAGCCTGGATGCGGTTCATTGTGTATGTGCCCCCGATCGGCGGGAGAAAGACCGAGACCTCCATCCGCTCGTGATACTCGAGTGGGTCCGTATCGCCGGGCCAAAAGACCGTTTCGCCGTCGATTGTGACGCCAAAGCCACAGCCAAATCCGGGTGGGTGAACTGGCTCGCCAGCATCGGTGAGGTGGTCGCCGTCGGCGTGATTGGACGCCGGCGTGGTAAACAGGTCGAGTGGGCCGATAGCAAACACCTCGTCCTCGCCAACGCGTTCGACGGTGTAGGGGAGGGCGTCCGGATGGCAGACCTCGCGGTCGATTCGATCGGCATCTACCGCCTCATAGACGACGACTAACGCATCCTCGCGGCTCACGCGTCCGATTGCCGCGGGATCGTAATGGTGGTCGTGACTCACCAGAATAAGATCGCCGTCCTGTTCGTTGTACCCCTCCAGGACGCCGTATCGGCCGGGATCAATGTAGACGACGGCCCCCGTTTGGCCTTCGATTCTGACGGTTGCATACCCCAGCCAATCGATGGTAATCGCGCCGAATCGAACAGTCATAATTGAGTATTGTGACGCCTGATAAAAGAAGTCGTGCTTTCGGCCGTCTCAGGGCCGGATGATCGAGTTCGAGAGCGTCCCGATACCCTCGATTTCGATTTCGACTTCGTCACCGTCTGCAAGCGGTCCAACGCCCGCCGGCGTGCCGGTAGCGATGACATCACCGGCCTCGAGGGTCAGATACTGAGTGATTTCGGCGATCAGTTCGGGCACTGAAAAGGCAAGGTTGGCGATGGTGCCGTCCTGTTTGAGATTGCCATTGACCCGTGAGCGGACGAAGGCATCCTCGGGAACCTCTTCGGGGGTGGCGAGTACGGGGCCCATTGGGGCAGCGCCGTCAAATGCCTTCCCGCGGATCCAGTTCTGTTCGGCGCGCTGATCGTCTCGGTTCGAGAGGTCGTTAAGACAGGTGTAGCCCGCGACGACAGTCATTGCGTCGGCTTCGGGGACATTCCGACACTGCGTGCCGATGACGACCCCAAGTTCGGCCTCGTAATCAATTTGCTTGCCACCGCCTGGAACGGTGACCGTATCACCGTGGCCTGCCACCGCGTTCGGCCCTTTCAGAAACAGTAACGGTCGATCTGGAAGGGTGGAATCCATCTCTGCGGCGTGGTCAGCGTAGTTTTTCCCGATGCAGACGAGCTTCGATGGCTCACTCGGTGGGAGGACGTCGATATCCTCAAGTGCGTACTCGTCGGTTGCAAATTCGACTGTCCCATCGTGGTAGGTGCCACGACGGACTGCACCGGCCGGATCGCGGAATCGAATGTATTTCATGTGTCATCGTTATACTCGAGGGACAAAAGGTTGAGTGTCAGGCGCTGTCACAACGGGTGCGTAACGGAACGCTTTTTACTAGGCCCCGGCAATCGGTAGATGTCGCTCCGTTGGTGTAGTCCGGCCAATCATTTCGGCCTTTCGAGCCGATGACCAGGGTTCAAATCCCTGACGGAGCACTCCTGGAATCAATTTTGCGAGCATCTTTCTTATTCAGTTTCCATTGAGGCGAACGGTTCGACCACGATAACCAGACGTTCGGATGGAACAACATATTCTCTGGGCAGACTATGACGGATCTCAGCCGGTAGCCTGTAGCTTCACATCACTGGTCGGTGTCCGTCTCTGTGTATGAACTTCGATGAGTTTACAGGACAGATCCAGCACCGACTCGAGATGCCTGACACCGGACGGACCGTACGGGCGATCCGGGCAACTCTTATGACCCTTGGTGAGCGGATTCCCGAGGGGAATGCAACCGATCTCGCCGCCAACCTCCCCATTGAAATCAAGTGGTACCTAACGGGTGCAGTCAGCGAGCATGGCCAGCGTTTTGACTGGGCGGAGTTCGTCTCGCGGGTCAGCGAAATTGAGAAGGTCGATCCGGCAGCGGCTGCCTATCACGCCCGTGTTATCGTCGACTTCGTCGAGACGCAGGTGCCGCCCTCTGACTTTCAACAACTGCGTGACATGCTCCCAGAAGCGCAAGACGACGAGAACTGGGGGAAGCTGTTTGAGGTGGTCGACGCCGGCGGCTGGGGTGACGCCCAGGAGGGTCAGACTGGCGGCGGTCCCCAGTCCTAACCGCCGTTCTCGAGTGACCCGCCTAACGGCGGACGCCCAGGGAGTGACTCTCGGCCCACTGACGGTGACTCGAGGTCGTCCTCTCGGCGATAGCACGTCATGATCGGCCACCCGATTGGCTCGAGGGTGACAATCTATGCGTCCTCGAGTGTTTGGTGAGTGGCGTCCGCGAACAGTGGGGGCAGCAAAACATCCGGGCGTTGGCCGTCAGATATGCTGGCTCTGCCGTCACCCGTGACAGCCATGGGCGCCCCCTACCATGATGAAGCACTTAAATTTCAGGCCACCGACTGACCTCAGCCACCGGGGCAAACCACTTTAGGAACAATCGTGGAAGGGGCTCACGATCATGCTTGCAGAAAAAATCGCAATTGTTACCGGCGGCGCTGTGGGAATCGGACGAGCAATCGCTGAACGGTTCAGTGAGGAGGGTGCGAGTGTCATCATCGCTGACATCGACGAAGCGACTGGCTCGGCCACCGCCGAGGAGGTAGGCTGTGTGTTCAAACACTGTGACGTCTCCGAATACGAGCAGGTGGAAACGCTTGTCACCGAAACTGTCGAAGAATACGGCCGACTCGACGTGATCATCAACAATGCGGGTGTCGCGAGCGTTACCTCCATCGAACAGATGGAAGTCGAAGAGTGGGAGACGGTGCTTGCCGTGAACCTCACCGGCGTGATGAACGGTACCAAGGCGGCGATACCTCATCTCCGGGAGTCAAACGGCTCGATCATCAACCTCGGCTCGATCTATGGTCTCGTCGGCGGGCGCGGCGCGGCGTCATATTCGGCGGCCAAAGGCGGCGTTGTCAACTTCACCCAGCAGGTAGCGGTCGACTTCGCCAACAAGGGCGTCCGTGTGAATAGCATCTGCCCGGGGTTTATTGAGACGCCGATGACTGCGGACCTACTAGAAGACGAGCGGTTCTACAACTTCATCGAACAGAAGACGCCGATGGACCGCCACGGACAACCCGAGGAAGTAGCCCCACTGGCTGCGTTCCTCGCCTCGGATGCGGCCTCCTATATTACGGGGGCAAACATCCCAGTGGACGGTGGCTGGACAGCATTCTAAGGTGCCCTCATCCGTCTCACGCTTCCAGGGTAAAGACTACCCTTGAGCCAGATAGATTTCACCGCTTCAGATTTGGGCTCTTTTACAGGCTTCGAGCGTCACAAATCCTTATTTGATTATCGTCACTGGAACCGTGGCCTTATCCACAAGGCTCTTTGCGACGCTGCCGACAACCTGCTCTTGGGCCTCTGAGAGTCCACGGTGGCCAACGTAAACGCCGTCAGCCTCCACATCTGCCGCGTGCTCAGCAATCGACACTGCCGGCCGGCCGGCTAACAGTTCCGTTTCAATCACTAACTCACACTCAGATCCCTGTTCGTCCACAATCGTCGCCGCTCGATCACTACTCTCTGTGAGGGTCCGTTTGCCATGTTCGATAGCCGCTGCCTCCCCAGCAAGCACAATCTCGCCATCGATCAGTTCCGTTTGTGGCGTTAACACATGGACGATCTCGAGGCGACCACCAACCGCAATCGCCTGCCGTGTCGCGTGTTCGACCGCACGAACACTCTCTGTCGATCCATCTGTTGCGACAATGTAGTACATAATTAAGTAGATGCTCGAGAGTGTTGAATCGCTTTTTCTGATTCCCACGAGGTGGGAGTTTGATTGGTGTGTACTCGAGTGGCAATAGCGTCAGTTTCGGATTCTGCAACTGCCAACAGAAACCCCTTTACAGACTGCCTTGCAACACCGATTCAATGAGTGTAGCCGATTCGGACCACGAACTCGTTGTCGCCGAACTGGGGCGGGAGCCCACGCCGGCGGAGGCGGCGTTGTTCGAGAATTTATGGAGTGAACACTGTGCGTATCGGTCCTCTCGACCGTTGCTTGGAGCCTTCGACAGCGAGGGTGAGCAAGTAATTATCGGCCCTGGTGACGACGCAGCGGTCGTCGCTCTGCCGGACCCCGAGACGGGTGAGAACAGCGGGACCTACATTACGATGGGCATCGAGAGCCACAATCATCCCTCTTACGTTGACCCGTTTGATGGGGCTGCCACCGGCGTTGGCGGAATCGTCCGAGATACGCTCTCGATGGGGGCGTATCCGATTGCGCTCACCGACTCGCTGTACTTCGGCGCGTTCGAGCGCGAGCACTCGAAGTATCTCTTTGAGGGCGTTGTTGAGGGAATTAGCCATTATGGTAACTGTATCGGCGTGCCGACCGTTGGCGGGAGCGTCGATTTCCACGACGACTACGAGGGGAATCCCCTCGTGAACGTTTCCTGTGTCGGGCTCACCAGCGAGGACCGGTTGGTGACGGCTATCGCCCAAAAACCCGGGAATAAACTCATGCTCGTGGGGAACGCCACCGGTCGCGACGGCCTGGGCGGCGCCTCCTTTGCCAGTGAGGATTTAGCCGAAGATGCCGAAACCGAAGACCGCCCGGCGGTCCAAGTTGGCGATCCGTATGCCGAGAAGCTCCTCATCGAGGCCAACGAGCAGCTCATCGAGGAGGGGTTGATCCAGTCGGCTCGAGACCTCGGTGCGGCGGGGCTTGGCGGCGCCTCGAGTGAACTGGTCGCAAAGGGCGGTCTGGGTGCCGATATCGACCTCGAGAAGGTTCATCAACGAGAGCCAAATATGTCGGCATTGGAGATTCTGCTGGCTGAATCCCAAGAGCGGATGTGTTATGAAGTCGCTCCAGAGGATGTCGACCGCGTCGCTGCGATTGCCGAGCGCTTCGATCTGGGCTGCTCGATTATCGGTGATGTGACTGATGGGAACTACGTCTGTACGTTTGAGGGTGAGACGGTCGTCGATGTCGATGCCGAGTTCTTAGGCGAGGGAGCACCGATGAACGACCTCGAGTCGGTCGACCCCGAGGAGCCGGAAACGGAGCTCCCGACTGTCGATCTCGACGATGCCTTTGAGGCGGTTCTCACCGATCCGAACACGGCATCGAAACGCTGGGTGTATCGCCAGTACGACCACGAGGTCGGTGTGCGGACGAGCGTGCCGCCGGGTGATGATGCGGCGGTGCTTGCGATTCGGGACACAGAGGACCAAACTGGCACTGGAACCGGCCTCGCCCTCTCAGCCGGTGCTGCCCCCAACTGGACGGCAACAGAACCCTACGTGGGAGCGAAAGCGATCGCCCTCGAGAACGCGACTAATCTGGCTGCAAAGGGTGCGACGCCGCTTGCGGCCGTCGATTGTCTCAACGGTGGTAATCCCGAAAAGCCGGCGGTGTATGGCGGGTTCAAAGCCATCGTTGATGGCCTCGCTGACATGTGTCGAACGCTTTCGGTGCCGGTCGTCGGTGGGAACGTGTCGTTGTATAATGACTCCGTTTCCGGGCCGATTCCACCGACGCCGACACTGGCGATGGCTGGCACGAAAGCGGGGTATGAAGCCCCACCACAGGCCGCCGCCAGTGAGGGAACGCTATTGTTAATTGGCGACCTCGAGTCGGCCCTCGGTGGCTCCGTGTATCTCGCCCAGTGTGGGGGGAGCGACCGGTTCCCCGAGTTGCCTACCCAGCCGGCAACAAGACTCAATGCCCTTGCTTCGGTCGCCAATGCTGAGGGGACGCTCGCCGTTCACGACATCAGCCACGGTGGCCTCGCGGTGGCACTTGCTGAAATGGTCACCGACGATGCAGGGCTCTCAGTGTCGATTCCGGAAGGCGTCGACACGACAGCGGCGCTCTTTGGCGAGCGTCCCGGTCGGGCGCTCGTCCAGACGACCGACCCGGAGGCGGTTATCGCTGCCTTCGATGGTGAGACGCCGGTCGTCGAACTTGGCTCCGGAACAGATGACGGAACACTCCACATCGAAACGGCTGCAACGACAATCGAGCGATCGGCCGAAGACATTCGGCGCAAACGGTCAATCATCGAAACGGAACTCGAGTGAGCCTACAGTAATATACCCGATATATTCATGTCGGTTCGTCTCCACTCATCGGACAACCACTGCTTGGGAATCAACCGATGAGCCATCCACCATACATTCTGATCGTCGAAGACGAACCCGACCTCGCCGATCTGTATGCCGCGTGGTTGGCAAACAGTACGTCGGTGAAAATTGCGTACGACGGCACGGAAGCACTCGAGGCGCTTGGGCCGTCTGTCGATCTCGTGTTGTTAGATCGGCGGATGCCGGGGCTTTCAGGCGATCGGGTATTAGATACAATCCGAAACCAGGGACTTGATTGTCGGGTTGCCATGGTGACGGCTGTTGAGCCTGATTTCGATATTGTCGAGATGGGGTTTGATGATTATTTGGTGAAGCCGGTCTCGAAAGACGAGTTGCTGACGACGACCGATCAGTTGCTGTTGCGATCGGCGTATGACGAACAGCTCCAGGAATTTTTTGCTCTCGCCTCGAAAAAGGCGCTGCTCGATACACAGAAGACAAACGCCGAGCTTCGGGCCAGCCAGGAGTACGCCCAACTGCAAGACCGACTCGCCGTGCTCCGAACACAGGTCGATGAGACGATGGCCGAACTCTTCGATCAGGATGTGTACCGTCGTGTCTGCCAAGATATTGGCCGAGAGTAGTAAGACAGTGGGGTACCCGATGAGCCTATTGAGTTGGGTTCGTCGATTGTTTCGGCTCGAGTGTAGGCACGTCTCGGATTTCGATACGTGTCCCCCCGCGCTCGTCGTTCATGATGGTGACTGACCAGTTGTGGGCCTCAGCGATCACCCGTGCGACAGCGAGTCGTAGTCCATCGATTTTGATCGGGTCGCTGTAGGCGCTGACCGGCTCAAGGACCCGCTCGTGTGCCGCCGGTGGAATTTCGGGTGCATCGTCATGAATATAAAAGCCACGGGGCGTATCCGAGGTTTCAAACGCAAGGAGGCCAACGCGGACTGAGATGTCATCGGTTGCGCGGGCGGCAGCGTCGTTGAACACCGTTTCGAGGAGGTGACCAAACCGGTCGGGGTCGACACGGATCGTTGCTGGCTGTTCGACGACGACGCTCGTCGGCTCGAGACGGGAGGCTTTGGCGGCATCGGCGACTGCTGACTCGAAGTTGATCTGGGTCCGACGGCCGACGCTACTTGCGTTTCGGGCGAACTCACGGACATCGTCAATGAGTCGTTCAGCGCGGTCTAAGGTTGATTTGACGCCCTCTTCTGCCATCGGGAACGACCAGTCGCTGGGTTCGTCTCGCTCGAGTTCGTCGGCGACTGCGCTGAGTTCTTTTTTGAGGTCCTCGGAGATGACCGTCGCGACGGCCTCGAGGCGTTTGGTCTGTTGCTCGAGTTTTTCACTTCGCTCTCTAAGGACGCGCTCGCGGTCGGCTCGGTCGAGTGCGGCTCGGGTGTTTTCGACGAGCGTAGAGAGTAGTTCGAGGTCGGTTTCATCGAACGCGTGTGGCTCTTTTGCACCGGTCATGAGGACGCCTTCGGTTCCGATGGGGGCAATAATCTCACTCTGAATTGGCGACTCTGGGTTGTAGATGCCGTCAGCCGTTTCCAGATCGTCATACAGTACTGGCTCGCCGTCCTCGAACGTCTTCCAGATGAGCCCTTCACCGGGATTGAATCGAGGGAGGCCACCGAACTCGTCGTGTGCCCCAGCCGTGCCGGCGACGGGATCGAGATAGCCGTGTTCGTCATCCAACAGCCAGACACCGCTAATCGGGAGATCAAGGAGGTCACTGCCGGCGTGGACAGCAATTGCACAGATCTCTTCGGGATCATCTGAGCGGAGTAACCAACGGGTGAGTTCGTGTAAGGATCCGACGATGCGTTCGTGTTCTCGTCGGTCGGTGATATCTCGAAGGATGCCGGCGATACGGGCGTGCTTGTCGTCGATCCGGATGAGCCGTAGTTCGCCAACTCGTGTCTCACCCGCGGCGTCGGTAAACGACATCTCGACGCTTCGGTAGCTGGCGTTTCCGGTGTTGAGTTCGCCGATTGCTTGCCCGAGCTCAAGTGCACATTCGTCATCAATTTCGACGAGTTCGGTTAGTGTAGCGATGTGCTCGCCGACGAGTGCGGTTCGGTCAATGCCGAGTTCGGTTTCGACGGCTGCGTTTACCGAGACAATTCGGTTCTGGCGGTCGATGGCAAAGACGCCATCTTTGATCCCTTCGACGACAGCGGATTGCTGGGCGAGGGTGGTTTCCCGTCGCTTACGCTCGGTTATATCGCGCATGTAGACCGAGAGCCCGGATTCCGAGGGGGAGGCTTGGGCTTCGAGCCAGGTTTCAAGCGGCGTGTGATACACTTCGAACGAGACCGGAACTTGCTCGTCCATCGCCTGATAGAACCCGTCTGGAAACTGCGTTTCGACGGTTTCGGGGAACTCATCCCACATGACCCGCCCCAGTAGCTCCGACCGGGAGCGTTTGAGCAAGGTTTCTGCTCGATCGTTGAGGTAGGTAAACCGCCAACTGGTGTCGAGGGAAAAAAACGCATCTGTGAGGCGGTCAACCATCGGCACTGACTCGTGTTTTTCTCCCATTTTAGCGCCCTCCATCAGACAGCCGTCGCTCGATGGATTCGAACTGACACCGAGTTCGACGCTGTTCGAACATACGATCTGGAACTGGTCTGTAATAATCGAGGGAAGTATTTGAGTGTCGTGGCCCTTCGTGTTACTGAACCCGCCGAAGTGGTTGGCGTTCACCGTAAGTAAGCGTTCGCCACACCCATTCGAGGGGACCAAACCGGTACCGTCGCAGCCAGAGGACCGAGAGTGGGATTTGGATCGTCCAGATTAGGATGACGATGCCAACGGCCTCGAGATAATTGACAGTTCCGAAGAGGCCGAGTCCGTGACCGTAGAAGATGGAGGTGGCCAGAATCGTCTGGAAGATGTAGTTCGAAAACGCCGTCTGGCCGACTGCGGTGAGCGCTTTGGTGAGAATGCCGCTTGTCCGCCATCGGCTCCAGAGGGTGATACCGGCGATGTAGGCGCTTGCGAGGGGAATGCTTCCCCAATAATTAAATCCCATCCCGAGGAAGCTCGCTCGAACCGACCAGCCGTTTACCGTGTTGTACCAGACGCCGGCGGAGATCAGGGAGAGACCAACGATACCCCCACCGAGGAGCAGTCGTCGGTAGAACGCTCCCGACCGTTTATCAGCGAGGATACCCCACTTGAACAGCGCCATGCCAAGCAACATGAGCCCGGCTGTTCGCCAGAACTCGAAGATGACGAAAAACAGGGTTTGGGAGGCGATTGCGCCAGGAACGCGAAATGCCATCTGCTCGAGCCAACTCCCCTGATAGGCGGCGATTTCAGCGTCAATCGTCTCCTGGGTTGGCTCGAAGAGTTCGAAGAAGCCTTCGGGGGCAAACAGGCCAATAGCGAGCCAGAGTGCAAACGGAACGACGACGAGTCCGATCCCCAACATTGCTTGACGAAGTGGCTGCCAGTGGCGCAGGAAGACGACAACGAACGCACAGAGCGCATAGCCCACGAGGATGTCGCCGAACCAGAGCAGATAGGCGTGAGCGAGGCCAGCGACGAGCAAGAGGCCGGTTCGCCGGAAGTGCAACGAAAGCACGGGTTCATCCCGGCGTTCCTTGCTCGTTGTAAAGAGGAGGATTCCGGCGCCAAAAAGCAGCGCGAAGAGCGTATACATCTTCAGCTCGAAAAAGACGTGACTGAACAGCCAGACGGCGTACTCCGCACCCGAGAGCGTCCCCGTCGCCATCGGGAACTCGATGGTTGACCCGGGCATTGAGAACACCCAAATATTGATCACGAGAATACCGAGCACAGCAACGCCTCGCAACATATCAAGGGCGACAATCCGATCCGTCAGCGCCGTTGGATGTGGCTGATTTACGTCCGCCATTTGACACTGACACAGGGTTTGTGAATCTGAAAAAATATAGCTGTCGATCCCCTTAGACTGCTGTCGTTTCTACCGACCACCGTCGATTAGGCCGCCTCCTCGAGGAAGGCTTCGATTCGGTCCAACGCCTCTCGAAGCTCCTCCAGGCCGGTCGCATACGACACGCGCAGATGGCTGTCGCCGCCCTCGCCAAAGACATCTCCGGGGACGACGGCAACCCCCTGCTCGTGGAGTAATTGTTCAGCAAACTCGTCGGACGTCCAGCCTGCAGGCACCTCCGGGAAAACGTAAAACGCTCCTCGAGCCTCGAAACAGGGCATGCCGAGTTCTCGAAACCGCGAGAGGACAAATCGCCGTCGGCGGTTGTACTGGTCGGCCATCTCCTGTACGTCGTCCTCACAGTTTGCTAAGGCCTCGAGGGCGGCATACTGGGCGGTCGTGGGTGCACTGAGCATGCCGTACTGGTGGATACGGTTCATTGCGGTGATCGCTTCGGCCGGTCCGAGCGCGTAACCAAGCCGAAGCCCAGTCATCGCATGGGATTTCGAAAAGCCGTTGAACACGATTGTCCGCTCGCGCATTCCAGGCAGGGAGGCAATCGAGGCATGGTCGCCCGTATAGGTCAGCTCCGAATAAATCTCGTCGGCAAACACCAACAGGTCGTGTTCGCGAGCAAAGTCGGCAATCGGCTCGAGGTCGGATTCCGTCATAATCGCCCCCGTCGGATTGTTCGGATAACAGATGACGAGTACGTCAGCGTCGGCCGCACCGGCCTGCTCTAAGCCCTCGACGGTGAGTCGGAACTCGTCAGCCTCCCGTGTGGGTACTTCTAGGACCTCGCCGCCGGCGAAAATCACGCCAGGCTCATAGGAAATATACGATGGCTGGGCAATCGCGACCGTCTCGCCAGGGTCGACAAAGGCCCGAAAGGCGAGGTCGACGGCCTCGCTTGCCCCGGCAGTGACTAAAATCTCGTCGTCGGCGCGGTACTCGAGGTCGTACCGCGTGACAAACGTTGAGATAGCCTCCCGTAGCTCACGCATCCCTCGGTTTGCGGTATAGGAGGTTTTACCCTGCTCTAAGGAGGCAATCGCGGCGTCCCTGGCCGCCCATGGCGTCGAAAAGTCGGGTTCGCCGACACCAAGGGAGATGACGTCATCACGTTCTTCGGCGATTTCGAAAAAGCGCCGGATACCCGACGGCGGCACCTTAGAAACTCGTTGTGAGGGCTCGAACGTCATGGAGAGATCGAAAGCCGGTCATCGTCGTCGCCGTCGCCGAACTCAATGCCGTTTTCTTTGTAGGAAGTCATCAGGTAGTGGGTGACCGTTTGGGTGATTTCAGGAACTGGCGCGACCTTATCAGCAATAAACGTCGACACCTCCCGCATCGAGTCGCCTTCGACTTCCATGTCGAAATCATAGTCGCCGCTGACGAGTCGGAGTGACTGAACCTGTGGAAATCGGGCCAGACGGGCGGCAATGTCGGCGTAACTCGTCTCTCTGTCGAGCGTGACGTTCAACTCGACCTCGGCACGAACCCGTTCGGCCTCGAGTTTATCCCAGTCGATGACCGCTTGGTAGCCGCGAATCACGCCGGCTGCCTCGAGGTCTTCAACTGCTGCCTCCACCTCGGATTCGGAGAGGCCCGTCATTCGCGCGATATCGGCCGTCGAATACCGCGCGTTCTCTCGCAAGCACTCGAGTACGTCGCGTTCGCTCATAGGATACACAGCGGGAGGGGGGCTAAAAGGATTTCTGCATCGGGCCGTCTCCAGTGACGGGGTCGTTCACTCACAGCCGTCTGCAACGGTAGCGACTTCGAACGTTGGGTCTGGAACGGCTGGTGGGTCCGCCGGTAACGGACCAAACTCCGCGGGCGGTTCTCGTGGGTTGACGCCCTGCTCGTAGGCGTAGGCAAATTTCAGTAGCTCTGGCTCAGACCACTGTGGCCCGAGCAAATCAAAGCCGACGGGATATCCATCTTCGGTAAAGCCGGCCGGAATCGAAATCGCCGGCATATCTGCTGCGGGACTGAGTTGTTGTCGAGACCCTCTGTTGTCCTCGCCGATTGGTGACGGCGTTCGGGTCAGCGTGGGGTATAATATCGCATCAATATCGTATGCTGCCATCGCCTCGAGTACCGTATCACGCAGCACCTCACGCCCACCGCGAGCCGCTTGAAGCATCTCCTCGAGTTCGTCATCCTCGAGGTTGGCTGTCACGCCGGCTTCGATACCGTTTGCGATGTCACACGCGTATTGCTCCGTTTCGGCAAACGCTTCCAGCGATGAGATTGGCGCATCTGCACCAAGGCTTTCGAAATAGGCGTTTATATCCCGGTTAAACTCAGGGCCCGTCTCGCCTCGAGCCTCGTCGATAAGTTCATCTAATTCTTCCAGTGGCACAATCGAAATCGGGTCGACGATGGTCGCCCCCAGTCGCTCGAGGTCCTCGATTGCGCTGTTTACCGTCGTCGTTACCGTTGCAGCATCCTTTTTTGCGTCTTTTTCAGTTTCGACGTCGGTATCGATTTCATCAGCGTCGATTCCAAAGTAGTCCCGAAAGATGCCGATACGACTTCCCTCAAGGCCGTCTTCTTCGAGGAATTCGGTGTAGCTATCTGCATCCATCGGGGACTCGGGACTGGGGATTTTGTCGATTGCCCGTGCTGTAATCGGATTCTGTGGGTCGTATCCGGTCATCGTATCGAGGGCAACTGCGGTTCCACGGACGGTCTTCGTCACGACCCCACCGATATCACGGGAGAGGACAATCGGAATAATTCCATCTTGGCTTATCAATCCGAGCGTTCCGCGCAGTCCAAAGAGGTTGCCGTAGGCCGCGGGCATCCGCGTCGACCCACCCGTATCGGAGGAGGTAGCGAAAACACAGAGGTTTGCAGCGACAGCAGCACTGGACCCGCCGCTTGAGCCACCGGGATGAACGCCCAAATCGTACGCGTTTCGGGTTGCTCCACCCAAGGAACTGACCGTTGTTCCACCGCGGGCAAGTTCGTGGAGGTTTGCTTTCGCTACGACAATTGCCCCAGCATCACGGAGTTGTTGTACCAAATAGGCATCATCAGGTGGCTGTGACTCCGACAGTGCAATCGAGGACCCCGTCGTCGGTATGTCACCAGTGTCCATGTTGTCCTTGACGAACATTGGAACGCCATGAAGCGGTCCAACGGGGCCGGATTCAGCAGCGATTCGGTCAAGTTCATCGGCCCGGTCGAGGGCGTTTTCGTTCAGCGTAATGACCGTGTTCAGCGCCTCATCGTACGCATCGATGCGCTCGAGATACGCTTCGACGACCGTACGGGCCGTCAGCTCACCACTCTCGAGTGCCGTATAGATATCTTCAACCGTCGCCTCAATTGGATTGAACGACGAGTCACCTGCGTCTGCGCCTGCCCCACCACTCTGGAGCACGCCTGCGACGCTTGCTGCACCGACCCCAGCTAACAATGAGCGCCTCGAGAGTCCTGCGCGCTCTTCGGTTGCGTTGCTATCGAGACTGTCTCGGTTTACTGATCGTTTGGTTTTCCTAACCATACAGAACATCAATATATTTTATTAAACTTCAAATTTTTGTACATATGGGTAATAATGGGAAAGGTGGCTAACAGGTGTAATAGTATTGGGAGTCACGGAAACAAAACACACCAACGAACAAAATTTGTAAGATTTTATACAATATTGTCGAATCGGTGAATGTCGTCCCTCACTAGTGGTTTTGCCGCCCGCCGTCGGTATCAGCTAGCGTTTTTCAAGCGTTCTCTTAGTGGAGAGCGCAACCGGCTGTATATGTCAACGGCGATACCGAACGAACAGCTGACCCGGAACGGAGACACCAGCAGCGGCTTCTCAACTCACTCCGTTAGATATTGCCGCGATTTCCAGTCAGCGTACCCGTGCTTGGGTCCTTCTTTTCGGGCGTGCCATCGAGCGTTTCGAAGTCGAAATTCGAGAACTCATCGGGTTTGCGGCCTTCGGTGGCGTAGACGTACAGCGCCGTCTTGGTGACGGCGGTGATGACACCGCTGACGAGAATTGCCGTGACGATTGCAACGAGGACGATGAGGACACCGGTAATGAACGTCGCCGCCGTTGGAAGCACGAAGACGACCGCTGTCGCAGCGAGCACGCCCGTGAGGACGATTACTCCAGGAACGAGCCAGAGGCCGAGTCGGGCTCCCACGGTTTCACCCCACGTGTCGACAAACGTTCGAGCACTTTTTTTTGAACATCTCCGTCGCGGACACGTCCTCGAAGACAATAACAGGGATCATGAAGAAGGTCGCAACCGCCCAGCCAAAGCTAAACAGCGTCCCAACGAGCTGACCGACCACGTTGTTCTGTGACTGAAGCGACTGAATAATGACGCCCACGACGGCACTGGCGAACGCCCAGATCAGCAGTGGGTTGAGATGGGTGGCTGCAGCAGACAACCCCTCGCTGATCGTCGGTGTGTTTCCGCGGAACACCTCACGGGCTGAGTGGACGAGGGCGGCGTTGAAAAAGGCGGCAATGAACGCCGTGCCCAGATAGACGACAAAGAGGGCGACGTACTCGAGGCCGACGGCTGATGTCAAAAAGAGCGGTCCGAGCAGCGCGATCATGAAGATGATCGAGGCAATTCCGCTGATCACCGAGTAGATGAGGAGCTTCGGATGTGCACGGAGGCTGTCAATCGACAGCTTGAATCTGGTTTTGAGTTGACTGAATATTCCCATAGACCCGATTATCTTGCCACCCATCATAAACACCGGCTCCTCAGGCTAGCCTCCGCCGTAGAACACCGACTTCTCGAGTTGGCCCACCATAGAGCACTGGCCGCTCGAGTTGGCTCACAGAGCGGCAGGCCAACATAGTTCAGTCATCCTGAGCGTCGGTTATCATGGATGAGGTGGTCTACCCGGCATGGGGGATGTAAAACTCAACGAGTTGCACGCAGCAATCGAGGACCTCGAGTATCCGCTTTCGAACGCCGACGCCAGAGCGGCCGTTGCTGACGTGCAGTTGCAGTACGCCGACGGCGAGGAACCACTCGCGGATGTCATTTCGCGAACAACGGTTGAGCGATTCGAGGATCCAATGGATCTCGAGGCCGAGATTTATAATAATCTCCCGATAGAGGCGGTTGGCGAGCCGGGCCAGTCAGAAGGAGAGGGCTAGTCGACTCGCCGAATTGCCACTGGTCTTCTACTCGGCAATCGGATGCCGAAAGCGCGGGGGAAGGGTACTCAATAGTTTTTGAACAACAGCGCCCGTACGTCATCTTTCGTTTGGACGTGTTCGCTCGTGCCGTCTGGCAACTCGACTCGGTAGCGGTAGTCGGCTTTGTTCGATTCGTCCCATTTGTCGTCGTGGGTCTCAAGCAGGTTCATCATACGGTCGAGCATGTCGTCATCGTCTGCGCTGCCGTCACCTTGTTCGTCCTCGCCTTCATCGAGGATCACCGTCCCGCTTTGTTCCTCACTGTCATCGGCATCCTCGTCAGCGTCGGTTTCAGCATCGACCGCTACACCGTCGACAGTTTCTTCGGCTGACTCATCGTAGCTAATCGAGGTTCCATCTTCGTCTTTTTCGATTTCAAACTTGCCTTCAAAGGAGACGCTCCCGTCGAGATTGTCGATCAGAAACTGGATCGCATCCCGTTCACGGACATAGCCGTAATCGCCGACAACCTGGTCGGCAATCGCCTCACGGAGACGCTGGATGAACGCATACTGCTCGTCACTTACCTCGAGTGTGTTCATACGGGTGGATGTGCCGGTGGGTACATAATTGTTAGAGCATCAGCCAGACTGGCGTCACCTGAAACCCGAATCTTATGCCCGGAGAAACGGAAGTCTTTGTATGGTACTCAAAGAATCCGATACCGAACTTGCGGCGGGTGATCCGGCGCCGACGTTCAAACTACCAGGTACAGACGGCGAGGAATACACCCTCGAGTCATTTCACGAATATGAGGCGCTGTTGCTCGTCTTTACCTGCAACCACTGTCCCTACGCCAAGGCAAAGTTCGACCTGCTAAACCAACTCGCATCGGCGTACGATTCGGTCGCCGTCGTCGGGATCAACCCAAACGATGCCGAAGAGTATCCCGATGACTCCTTGAAGACGATGAAAGCGTACGTTGATCGCGGCGAGATTGCCTACGACGCCTATCTCCGAGACGACTCTCAGGAGGTCTCGAGGCGCTACGGCGCGGTCTGTACCCCTGATCCGTTCCTGTTTGCCCGCGACGAGACTGCAGAGACCGGCTTCAGCCTCGTCTATCAGGGCCGCCTCGATGATGCGCTCAATCCCGACGATGAGCCAACGCGCTTTCACATCCGTGAAGCGATTGAGGCCTTGTTGGCCGGTGAGTCAGTCGATCTTGACTGGCTGCCCTCCCAGGGTTGTTCGATCAAATGGCGTGATACCTAGGGCGAAGCCTTTATTTTCGTTACGTTCCTCCCCTCACAAACGGAATGATTGCGATGACGGACCCTCGACAACTGCCGGTGAGACAATGAGTGTCCACGACTGTAGCTACTGTACCGAAACGTTCGACAATGAGGCGACCTATCTCGATCATCTCGAGTCGGCCCACTATACGGAACTGGGGACGATCGACAAGCGTCGGGTTGCGGGGCGAACGACCACCAGTGGCAGCGGTGGCTACCCGCCGATGGTCTACTACGGAGCGGTCGCTGCTGTGGTCCTCATTGCATTCGGACTCGTTGGACTGCTAATCACCTCGTTTGGGGGAACCGATGAACAGATCCACGAACACGGGACGCTCGAGGTGACGATCAATGGTGAGTCGATCGACTTTGGGGACCCACAGTACACGGCAGAAGGCCAAAATGCAAACTCGTTTCACTTCCACACCGGCGATAGCGACGTCTGGCATCTCCATCCAACCCGACAGACACTCGGGGAGTCGATGGCCAATCTCGGCTTTGAACTTACCGACTCTGCAATAACGATCGATGGGGAAACCTACGACGATGACCATCCGGAGACGAGCGTTTCGGTGACTGTCAACGGTGAGTCAGTCGGCCCTGAGTATGAACTCGAGGGTGTCGGACCCGTCGAAGAGGCTCGTCAGGGAGCCGGTGATAATATTAAAATCGTTATTGAAACCGGTAGCTGAGACGAGGTTTTGCTCTCCTCTCGAACTAGCATTCCGACAACCACTGTCGAAATGGGTCGGGTCCACCGGTTCCAGTCGGCACTCATTAAACGGGCGATTGCGGGTGTCGAAAAGGTCCTCGGAACTTACAACGTGCTGCCCGAAGTCGACCCCGATTCACCGAACTGGCTCATAAAAACGGCTGCCGATAGCATCAAAAAGTGGTTGCACGCGGAAGCCGGCGGTCTCGTGGAGAGACAGTGGTGACCGTATCCCCCAGTTCACGAAGGTGAAACGATCTGTACAATATCAGGTCATTTCAAAACTGAGGAGCACGTCGTTACCGCTCCTTTCACCGGTTTGATCGTCGGCACCTTGGAAAGTCCAGTCGCCGCATCCAGCCATCCACTCTGTCACGTCGTCGAACTCGAACCCGAGACGCGAGATGAAATCGAAGCCGCCATCAAAACCGGGGAGTTTGATGGCTACCGAAACCTGACCGGCCTGTCCTCGAGTGACGAGTAGTCATAGAGCCACGCCCAGGGCCGCTCAGCCTCGAGGGCCCTCCCACCGGCGAGCACTGTGTCATCCGCATATAGCCGGCCGACGAGTTGGAGTCCGACAGGGTGCCCACCAGCAACGCCGGCCGGAACCGAGAGGACGGGATGGCCGGTCCAATTGAATGGCCACGTAAGTGCCCGCTCCCACTCGGTGGCCCCAAGTTCGCTTTTGATACCTGCCGTTGTAAGCGTCGGTGTGGCAAGTAGATCATACTCCGAGAGGATTGCTTGGATGGCATCGAACACCGTTGTCCGGACGGGCCCGGTCGCCGCGATATCGGCGGCTGTGAGTCCATCACCGATCTCGAGCATCCTCTGTAACGTTTCCGAGACGGCTTCGTGGCTTCGAAGGTCGATTCCGAAGGCGGTTTCAATATCTTGTGCGACACCGACCATCGATCCACAAAATGTCGTCGTCACCGCGGCCTTGAGTGTCTCGAGGTCGAGTCCGTGACCGATCTCGATTTCTTCGACGGTCATACCCGCTGCCTCGAGGGCTCGCGCTGCGTCTCGTGCCATCTGCTCGACTGCCGGCTCGACGGGAAAGACATCGAGTGTGGGGCTGAACGCGACACGCAACTCAGTCTCCGCGTCGATACGTGGCTCTCGATAGGGAATATCGACGGGGACGCTCGCCGGATCACGCGGATGGGGACCGGCGAGAACGTTCATGACGAGCGCGACATCGTCGACGGTTCGGGCCAGTGGCCCGGTCGTCGTATGGTGGAGTTGGCTCCCGAATGCGTTCGGTCGTGAGTCAGTGGGTACGAGGCCGAACGACGGCTTGAATCCAACGACGCCACAGCAGGCCGCCGGAATTCGAATCGAGCCACCAGCATCGCTGCCGAGAGCGATAGGGGCCAGTCCCGCGCCGACAGCCGCGCCACTCCCGCCGGAGGAACCCCCAGCGTTCAACGAGAGATCGAACGGCGAGACAGTCTCCCCGAGAATATCGTTGTCAGTCGTCCCTTTGTGACCCAACTCAGGGACGTTGGTCTTCCCAAGAATAACCGCCCCAGCAGCCTCGAGCCGTTCGACAACGACGGCGGTTCGATCCGGTTTGAACCCATACTCGTCAATCGCTTTTGAGCCAAACGTGTGTCTGACACCGGTTTTCAGATGGTCGAGGTCCTTAATCGCCACTGGGACGCCACATAACGGTCCAGCCGATACCGACGCGGTGAGTTTACGCTCGGCATCGGCGGCCTGCTCTCGAGCGAGTTCCTTTGTCACGGTCATATACGCGTTTAATTCGTCATTTCTGGCGTCGATACGGTCGAGAAACGCTTCGAGAACGGCCGTCGGCTCCCGCCCACCTCGACGGAGAGCAACCGCAAGCGCCGTTGCCGTAAGCCGTGTCGGATCGGTCACGAATTTGTCGCGCCGTCTTCGAACTCCTCGGCGGTCTCCTCGAGTATTTCCTCGCGAGCCTCCAGTTCCTCCTCATCCATCTCGAGATAGCGTCGACGGACGACGAGCACTGGGCTGACGGTTTGTGCGGCTAGCTTTGTCGAGGGCTCACCGAAAATTCGATCCCGGATCGACGGCTGGCTTTCGCCGATGACGATGAGATCACAGTCAGCGGCTCCCGATTGGATCGTCTCGAGTGGCTTTTCGTTGACAACGACCGTTTGCTCGATTCGCTCCCCTTCGACACCGTTTTCCTCAAGTGTGCTTCTGGTCGAGGCTAGCAGGCTCTCCGCGTCGGCCCGACTGGATTCCGTCTCTGTCACGTGAAATAGGGTAATCGTCGCTTCGTGATTCGCCAGAAGCATCCCTACCAGATTGGCAATATGGGTGGCGTTGATATTGCCACGCACCGGGACGAGCACTCGCTCGAGTGTTGGGGCGGGGTTGAGCAACATCACCGCATCGCATTCGAGTTCAACGGCGACCCGCTCGAAGGTTTTGACCGAATCGTGGGTGAACACGAGTCGAGTGGCCACTGTTCCCCCAGCGGCTTCGAACGCCTCGACCAATGGCTCGAGTTTCGCCCGAGCTTGGTCCTCGAACTGATCACGCGCTTGCTCGGGCGCTGTCTGTTCTGGGATTTCGTGATAGCCGAGTAAAACAACCGGGACGGCTGCAAACGCCTCAATAAGTGCCTCCGAAATCGTCTCTCCGCGAAGAATCTCGATAGGAACGAGGACGCGGTGGGCAGTTTCAGTCATCAGTCACACCTCGTTTAAGTTGAACGCCGCGAGCATAATAGAGGTACCACCCGAGTGCCCCACCCATGACAAGAAAGCCAATCACTCGAGAGGCCGGTTGCATGAACGCAATGAGCCCGAAACTCGAGAGTGCGCCCACAATGGGAACGGCTGGATAGCCGGGAACGGTAAACGCCGGCTCATACCAGTCGGGGTCCTCCCGCCGGATTGCCACCAGCGCAATACAAATCAGTCCATACATCACGAGATGCAAGAACGACGCAACCTCCGCGAGCAACTCCGTTTGACCAGTTCCAACGAGGGCGATAACAGGTCCCCCAACCAGCGCTAGCGCGATATGTGGGGTCCCATATTGGAGATTAACTCGGCTTGCCCCTTCCGGAACGATTGCATCTCGGCTGATCGCATACAGTGCTCGTGATGCCGAGAGAATCGACGCGTTCGCACTGGAGAGTGTCGCAAGCAGGCCAGCAAAGAGGATTGCAACCGCACCGGGTAGCCCAAAGAACTCCCGAGCGACTTCGACGATTGCGACTTCGCCAGCAGCAGCCAACGCCTCACTCCCGAGGGCGCTCGTCGCAACGAAGATGGTAAGGACGTAAAAGAGACCTACAATGACAACCGACCCAACCATCGCCAGCGGGAGGTTCCGGCCCGGATTCGTAATCTCACCAGCGACGGTTGCGACCTGTGCAAAGCCGAGATACGAGGTAAAGACGAGTGCGGCGGTGGTCAAAATTGGGACGTACCCCTGTGGAGCAAACTGCTCAGGAATACTTTCGGCGCCGAAGATGCCGACTGCATCGAGAACACCGTAGAACAGAAAGACGCTCAATAAAAGCATGAGCACACTGACAACCGCGTTTTGGAGTGACGCCGTATTCTCGGTTCCCGTCACACTCATCGCCGTCAACCCGATGCCAACGGTAATGCCAATCGCAATAACTAGCGTTCTCCCACCAACTGCGACGCCGGCTTCTGCGAGGCCAGCAACAGCATACTCACCCAATCCGACGAGATAAAACGCCGAGGCGAAAATCAATCCGAGCCAGAGACTAATACCAACAATGGCTCCGAACAGCGCCCCCATTCCGCGCGAAATAAAATAGTAGCCGCCGCCGCTTTTTGGCATCGCCGTTGCCAACTCGGAGGTGGGCAATGCCACCAGCAACGCAATCACCGCCCCCAACGCAAATGAGGCCGACGCTGCCGGCCCTGCCCCCGCTGCAGCCAATCCCGGAAACACAAAAATCCCCGCCCCAATCATCGTCCCCACCCCAATCGCCAACCCCCCAGTCAGCCCAATCGTCCGCTCGAGTTCCGTTCCACCCTCGTGGCGCGTCACTCCTTCAGCGACCGTTTCAGTCGGTTCAGACGACTGGTCACTAGCCATACACTGGTGGTGTGGCGCTGGAATTAAAAAGGCTGGCAACCACAGCCTCCGACGGCATACCTCTGCCCTCGAGCGCCACAAATACTTGCCGTGCCAGTTGATGACCCTACTCGCCGGCGACTCTCATGGACCACCGACAGCGGGTTTTCTCACTCGAGTCACCGCTCGTTGTCACTCGCGGGTGACTCTCATGGACCACCGACAGCGGGTTTTCTCACTCGAGTCACCGCTCGTTGTCACTCGCG
>LFCJ01000650.1_pt1 | contig 22374 bp, 19 predicted proteins | sample 643141 | NCBI WGS metagenome assembly LFCJ01 (sample SAMN03766243, study PRJNA286221) | soda lake metagenome | biome: soda lake; feature: Kulunda steppe; material: water; isolation source: sample B1-Br-g2 brine of Lake Bitter-1 | place: Russia: Kulunda steppe | collected 2010-07
ACCCTATTTCACCCACAGAACTCTGTGGGCCTTGGCAGGCCGCAAAGTCCTTCAAGGCCTCTAACATGAGGGCAGGGACTCGGTCCACTACTCCTGGAGCGTGGCTCAGGTCAGAGCAGCGGCGCAGAAGGCGCTTTCTCTTCTGAGCACTGCTCCTCTGCACAAGCTGCTCCTCCATGGATGGAGCCGGTCACAGTTTTTTTCCTAGCACTCTCTTTCAGGCCAAGCACTGTGAGAGGACCTCAATGCATTTTCCCAGATCTGGGTACCTCTGTTTGGACTTGAGAAGCAAATGATGTGTAATGTAACATTACAAATGTAACATTACTGATGTTGCATGGTTTTGGCTGCGTGTCCACACTTTTCCCACTCCTACAACACCTCTATGCAATGCTAGCATTAGCGCTTATGATGTGCAAGATGAGCAACATGTCCTTTTCCGCTGCACTCGTCCTCATGTAGTTTTTCTCCGCAGGACTTCTGCGTCTCTGTCAACCCCCACATATCTTCATGATGTGCCTACTTTTCTGGCCAGAACAACAATTAGCTATCTTCCTTCCTTCATGATTTTATTGTTTTCAGCAGGCTAGCAATCGCACTCCTTGACTGAAGGCCTTTCTTTGTAAGTCCTTACAAACCTATACTTTTGCATATTTGGGCAGGCATCACGCAGGAACATAACAGATTGTGTGACAGATGTAAAGGATGAAAAACATGTTTTGTTCACGTGTCATGCTGATATGAAGATCAAACTGCGAACCTGCGGCAACACAATATTTCCGCTCATGGTCAAGATAAGATGGTTTGAATTTGGTGATACATGTATTGAGGAAGTGCTTTCCTTTCTGTGCTAAAAGAGTGATCTGTACTCGATTTCGTATATCATGGATGTATTTCAGGTTTGCAATGCCCAGCAAGCCCAGCTGTCAACCCATCTGACTGGACTGACGGACCACCCCCAATGTAGACTTCATACTCTGGAATGTGTTGGCTCCTGTGATCCTCCTCCTTGCACTTACCTGATCAGTTGTCAGTGACACCTTCTTCAATCTAAAGCTTGAAAGCAGCAAAGGACAAAAAAGCAAAAAAATCATGACTTTCTCAATAGTAAACAACAGCTACAGTCCTGCCAGTCAATGCAACAAGCACTATACTGAGAAAGGCCAAGAGTAGCATGGTGCCACCAGTTGACAATTGCCCATAAGTTGACAAAATAGGCTTGAGATGATCTGTTAACACTAAAGTTATATCAGGCAAAAAAGCAACGCCACAAGAAAAAAATGTATCAAAAAGCTAAATGGGCACGTGCTTGCACCTCGTGGTTGCTACTGAAACTAACTTCAAGCCACACAGGTGGCAAGGGTCAGGCTGGCTTGATGATGATGATGATGATGATGATGATGATGATGATGGTGATAGACCACGGCATTGGCTCATCAGGATTGGCGTATGCAACAGGAAACATAAATTCTGGTACAGCTGGTGGTTGACCACGTATCATACATGCATGAACCTATCTCTCACATACATGCACCATCATTCTTCATGATAAACTGAGAAAATGCTTTGAGCCTGGCTGACATCTTGAGGTGGGCAAGGCAGAGGAAACTGGAGAAGCTGCACGGAAGAACTAGCCTTCTGAACGTGCATCATAAAAATGAGCATTCCTGCAATTATTTGCAACTTTTGTGATTGGCCTAGTATGCCAGAGGCCAGACTGGCATGACCATCCACAGCTCTGGCAAATAGAACTACCAAAGCCCAAAAGGAGCCCATCTCAATATTAAAGAAAAAGACTGCCCATGGGAGCGTTTTCGCCTTCCCACAGAGCCAATTTTTTTATGAAAGCTTTCAGAGCTGCTCTTGGAGCAGGTTGCAAATATGCCGCGACCTCCAGAGGGTCACCAAAGCCACTCGATGTCACAATAGCGATGGCGTGCTGACAGCATGAGCAGTGATGAAGAAACGATGAGCAGCAGCTGGCTCCCATGCTTGCTTTTCCTTGCATGCTTGCAATACCCGGCCAGGAACTTGCAAAGCATGCACATGCCCAAAAGCACGCAAGGGAAGTGCCGCCTGCATGCTGCAGCACGTCTCCAGCTGGCTTATTCGCCAACACGCCTGTCTTCCACCTCAGTGATGCTCTGGCCCCTGAGCTCATTGCCAAGATCCTCCTGCGCTGGCTTGCCATGAGTGTGTTTCCTCCGGCGGATCAGCCCCGCGCGCTTGAGTAGCCGTCTGCACTGGCGCCTTGCTGCCACTGCCAGTCCGTGGAAAAGGATGAGGTACACGGGGACCACAATGAGTACCAGGATTGCCAGCACAGACACCTGTGTGCATGGACAGTTGCAAAAGTGTGAGCATAGAAAGAGGATTCGTGTAGTGTGTGTGTGTGTGTGTTTGCTGCCGTACCAATCGTTTGCACTGGCGCCTTGCCGCTTCTGCCAGCCCTTGGACAAGGATGAGGTGGCAAGGGACCACAAGGCTGTGCAGCTGTGTGAGCATTGGGCTCTGGCAACAAATGAAGTCACAACAGCAACATGCATTGAGCAAGATCGCGCACGCAGAAACACAAGGCTATCTAAAAGCCCCGCTGCAAGAGAGAGTGGGACATTACAGCTGAAGACAGGTTGGCGTTCGGCAGGTTGCCCGCCATAGGGATGTAAGCACTCCGCTGTCACAGCAATATACAGCTCACGTGCCGTATACGTTGGCTGTCATAGTGACAGGGACCAAGGGCTGCACATCAGCACAAAGTACAATGCACTGTGGTGACCTACTGTTAACGCAAACCCAAGCTCCACGTTTGCATTCTCAGGTGCTGCAAGTTGGATGAGGATCACAGCTATGATGAGGCAGGTGATGGCCAATGTGACTGTCAGCACGTTTGGCGGCAGCTGCACATCACCCTGTGCCTCCGATGCCGCCTTGATCTTGGGCAGGGCGTTTCTAGCTGCACACAACAAAAGGAGCACAAGGTGGCAACCTTTGGCCACGAGAGCATATTCAAGCAAGGTATTTTGGCACAACAGAATATCATGGATTTGGGTGAAAAAGAGGGCCCACTGTAGTACTAAAAGCGGATGCTTGAGACAGGAACCAACTATTTGTGCTTTGCATCAGACTAAATTCAACATCTTGCTGCGGCTTCTAGGCTTGCAAATGCAGATCCTGTGTCCAAAAACTGCAACCCGGCTCAGCATCCCTTCAGGGGCAAGATACTTCTTGCAGAACATGAGGGACCTGGTGATGGAGCGCCTATCCTTTACAATGTTTGCTAATAAGCAGGTAGCTACTCCAAGGGTGGAAATATGGCCATGCACCAGATTCCTTAAGGGTCTGAGACGAAAAAATTTGCAATTTTCAAGGTATCAAATCGCTGCTCATGCTTTGATTCACCAAATCCAAGCAATCTGCCATGCAAGCACTAAGCGTTGTGCTCTGCCTTGAGGAGTCATCCTTGGCATTTATATGGCCGACCTTGCTGCCGCTTCTGTTTGTTTTTGTTTTGCAGCCCGCACCTGGATCTAATCTCCCTGCCAGACTGTAAGCCAGTACACCAAGGAAGACTGGTACGAGGACCAATAAGCCGATGATATCAAACAACTGTTGACATTTGCACATGCAGGAACATGCGTTACAAAGGCATTATAGAGACCTTCCTTATCTGAGAGGGTCGCAAAATAGAAGGTTCTAAAGTGAACAATGCTAATAAGCAAGCTGTACGTGCAATGCAGCATTTTCATCTGTGTGCACCCACCTTTCCGAAGGGGTCAATATTTGGCATGACAAACAAAATGAAAAGAGCAAGCCAGGATGTTGCGACTTGAGTGGCGCTGGTTTGCTGCGGGGTTGCCACGAGCGCATAGACCACAAAGCAAACAAGCCGATAGATGATCACACAAAATACGGCACTAACAGCAAGAGGGTACCAGTTACCTGCAAGCAAGGGCAGCAATAACCAACAATCAACTCAATACACGGTGCACCGTATTATCCCTCAGCACACACATCCACATACTCAAGGCTGATGCACCTAATGTTACGCGTTATATGTGATAAGGCTCACAGCTGTTCATCACATGTATGACGCAGCAGAACACAAGCCGCATTAGATGAGGAATAAAGTGCCTTGATAGAAAGTTGTCTTGATGAAGCTCAGCTGAGTAGCGCTTTCAGGTCTGGAGGTTCTCGGTGTCACTTCAAAAATTACATGAGTTAGGAGCTTGGTTGATAGGTACAGGAAAGCATGCATAAGCACCGATCTTCATGCATGTGCCTCACACTCCTACAGGAGCTCTTGGTGGAAACAAGGTGCCTATGATCACTCGTACAGACTAAATGTTGCCTCAATTGCAACACTTATAAGCACACAATACACACAACCCACCTCCTATAACGCCAATTTGCTGCGCAAGAGGTAGATCGCCATACTTCCCATAGAACAAAAGCTGTACGTTTCCAATGGACCATCTCCAGCGCTGCTGAACGTGCTCTATACACACCAAGAAGACAAACAAGCAAAACATGTAAGGCAATGCAATTATTGCACCAGGCATACAACTGATATGATACAAGCAGCTTGTAACAAGCTAGACATAGGCCTTGAGCAGGAATTGGACCAAACATGATGACGACAACAGTTGTGATCAAGGCGACGGAATACAGCTGAAATAAAGATGAGCACATTCAAGCATAGAGATCTCAAACCTATTTGTGGCCTGTTGAAGGGTGATATGCTTTGGAGAAGCATAAGTGTACACTGCAAGGAATTTGGACTAGAGCCCAATTGATAGGGAGGTCAAGGGCCAAACTCGATGCTTTGAAGTACATGCAAGCCCCAAGGCGGCATATAGCGCACCTGAGAGTGTGGGAGGCGACAAGCCCATGGCCAGGCAATCAGGTATGTAAATAGCCTTCCAGCCTGCCCTGACAATTGAGGTGCTTGTAAAAGAATCCTCCTGCACAATTAATTCACATGATTGTTCTTTCTTGCATAATTTTATCACACTACTTTGTGTGTACTTTTGATGCATGAACATGCATGGATGACGCGCCCAAAAGACAAATTGAGATTGCGGCCAGTAAAGTAATATTTTGGGCAACCCAGCAAAATGATTTGCTGTTGCGCACAGAGGCTGTTTTTGGCTGCATCACACGGCAAGGCATGATGCCAATGTTTTAAATGTCTGCTGTAATTTAATCTGCAAGATATTTTTTGCCTGGTTTCACGACATCCAAGAGCCAAAAGCATCTTCATATGAAGGGCATTTTTATACTTCTGCTGTGAATGCATCTCCCTGCCCAATGGGTTCACAATCGTATGAGGAGTTTGGCGTCCACAGATGGTCATTCGCTTGGCCAGCACCCTTCCTTGGTACTGCTCCATTGCAGCCAAAATAATTGGCTTGCAGGCATAACTTGCACGTTCTATTTCGCAAATTCATTTTCAGATCACATCATGAAGTGCAGGCACAGGCCTCAGCTAAGATGTAGCAGACGAGTGGTCCTCAAAGCACCAGAGGCATGAATGGTCCACATGCATACCACAGCGAATCCTCCCACGTAGCCTCCTGCATCATCCAAGGCTTTGCGCCGCATCACATAGCCAGTACCCTGGAAAACGAGGTCCCAGAAAGATTTGCATTAGGTAGGTGGCTGTGATACTGCATGACTCATGCTATAGCATGCTGAGTGAGTCCTGCAATATTTGGTCACAAGTTGCATTTGTTTATGACAAGCAGACATTTTAAGACAAAACAGCTCAATGCACGCCTGCTCATCCATACAGCTGCTGCTATTTAGGTTGCAGCACAAGACTTGCACGACACAGCTCTCCTTGTAAGCTGCAGCTGGGTTATTGGCACTGAAGTGTTCTTTGATGGCGTACCCCCTTTGGAGCAACAAGTTATCTCCTTGATTGATGGGCAGTTTGTTGTTAGGCCTGACCCAAAGATTTGCTTAGGCATGTATAAGTCCAACCATTGATACAATCGAACATTAAGGCACAAAACTAAATACATCATGTAAAAGTTGAGCTAAAGGAAGGTGTTTCTATAATGCAAACGTCTGAAAAATTGTGTTCACATATGCAAGCAGCATCGTGCTCAACAAGATTGGGCTTATCCTTGTTTAGCCTTTGCGCACAAGGCAATCGATGACACCAACCGAGCCCTTCCATCGTTTCCCAAGAAGTTATTGAACACATTGGTGTACCCTTTTCTTCCCTTGAATACCATCAAGAATGTGTATCAGCCAAGTGTGGAAAAGGGAACTCAGAGAGGGACCCTGCTTGAAACCTGCTCTGCAAAAGTGAAGGTGCATGCTTGACTCCAGCTACCTTGCATAGTTGGCAAGGCACAGAGGTTTTCCAAACAATAAGAGCATTTAGAAGCAGCACCTCCTACTCAACATCACCCTTCACCAACACATGATATGGAGACACGCCACCTCCAGATCAGCTTACCACACAGGTTGCTGAGTGCATTCCGGACAGGCCATGTTGGTAAAGGTAGTAGTAAATCTGTAAAGTAGCAAAAGAATTGGCAAAACCCTTAATACTTCATGCCTGTCCTTTGTTTGTTAGCCTTTTAAGGAGCACCCTGTATGCATGCAAGTGCATGCATACAGGGTGCATGCAAGTGTCTAACTAGCGCACAATCTTATCAGCAGCTAAACAGGATTTCTCAATGTAAGCACCATCCTCACACAGTTCAGAGGCATCCGGTACAGCCCTTTTACATACCTTATTGTCGGCTCCCATGATGTGAGGAACTAGGTCATGCTCGTTGTAGAAAAATTGCTGGGTGTCAGTGGCAGCAAAGTTGCAGCGTTGATATGCCAGTATGAGAGGGGATACTACAATTGATAACCCTTGAGCAAAGTTGCTTCTATATCTACCACACATTTTTAGAGCAGAAAGCTCAGGAACTATGATGCAGCATTTCCATGCATTCATGCAACGAAGCTGAAAGAGACAGAGAAGCAAACCACTGTTTTCCGGGGATGGGTAGTATATGCTATTTACATACCTTTGTCTGGCAAAGACCTATTGATGAGTCCTGTGTGCAAGAGACACGTGCATGGGCAACGCACAATTTGTGGACAAAAATCTGTAAAATGTTGATATATAGATTGCACCTCACCCTCTAGCAAGCCCAGCTCTTGAATGAGCAACACAGGGTTATTGTTAGACAATCTGCAAGAGGGGCGTGCAACATGCCTCTTGCAAGTAAGGTTACGACTGCACCAAGGGCTTCCTGCCTTCAAGGTCCACTCAGTGGCTGCATCAGTCTTTTGCAGAGACTCGATGTCTTGGCGTGGTTGCTCCTGTTGTGGTTTCAAGAAATGAGGCACCGTCCATAGCAGAAACTCTGCAAAGAGACACAAGCAGCAGATCCTGGGCCAAATTCCAGCATCACAAGCGGTAGCACATGAAGCCACAGTCTAGCTGAGAGCTCCAGAGCAAGGTTCCAGATCTTGCTCAAAATATTTTCAGACATCCAACACTGTGCAGCAGCAAGAGCAGCAAGCAGAGTGCTGCTCTTTGCTGATATCCAGGCACAGCTGCCTTGAGACAATACCCAAGCCATGCAGTCCTCACAATACCTGGTCACAAGGCCTGATCACAATACAAGCTCTCTGGTAAAAATAAGCTTACCCTTGCTAAGCCTTGCATTGTTGCAGTGCGTGTGAGGAGCTGGTCCACAAGGGGAGTGGGGACATGAACATATTAGACAGGTGCCATACCGTGCTGCTGCTGCTGCTGATGATGATTGTGATGATCTTTCGTTCAGGACTGACACTACAGCATCCGGCTTTCCTAGGCCATTTTCAGGTCATTCCAACTCCTTGTCAACAGCCTCCCTTGGTGCCAAGGTCAATTTTGGCCTTACATCTAATTCTCCTAAGCACCCGAAGCACAAGAAAAAAAGAAAAACTACGTAGGCAGTGAAACCACTCCCCACGTCAATTAAGGAAAAGGAGATGCATTGGCCCAAAGAGCCATGAGTCTCCTCCACCAGGGAAAAGGAAGAACTAATGAGGATCCGGAGGGTGACAAGCAGCCCCCTGCTCCAGACCAAGACCTTGAGAGCAACTGGTTTTTCAAGAGCGCGTCTTGTTGTTGTCAATTTGTGCATATAGAGCACAGAATGAGCATGTAATTTGAGAGCAGTCTCATGGGCTTTATGTGTATCAAGGCCGCACATTTGGTGTACTTTACATTATCTATTCATACCTGGTGAAGCAATGTGGTCTGCGTCAAAGACGGCCAGTAGCTCCCCACGCGCATGTTTCAGGCAATTGTTGAGGTTGCCACCTGAACAAATTGCAGAGCTTGGATGAGATTGTGAGTTATCGTAAAACAGTGGGCAGTCCGTTTGATACAGTATTTTGCAAGCAGACATCTGACAGGATCCTCGCTGCATACATTTTAGACAGGACCTGGGCTGCAGACTTTTTTAACAGGGCACTTGCTGCAGTTTGTATCAGTACAGGCAGGTGTGGGATCAAACTCCAACTGCTCTTGCTTGGAGCAGCAAAATGAATGGTTCCTCTCAAGGTTTCAGTGCAGTGCTGAGTACCTGGGAGCACTGACACATAGCCTGAAGTTTTTTTGGATGAAAGTGTTGACTTTGTGTACTCTTGGACTAATACAGTCTCAGTGACTGTCAACCCAAGCATCTACACAGACTTTTTTTTCACGCACATTAAAAATTGAAAGAAGCAATGGCACGCCTCTGAGAGCTGACTATTGACAAGGAACAAACACCAGTGTTCCACTCCTCTTGCTTTAGAAGCTCCCAACCCACTCCTTGATATTGGACAACATAATCTCAACTTTCTTTCTATTGGGCCAAATAGTCTTGTACTAGGCTAAAGTCTCTCTGATACATGCTACTAGATATTTGTCTTGCCCATAAGGTTTGATTGTTTTTGCTTTCCAGGTGCAGCGACATCAACGCTGAAGGTCTAGCTAAATGCTGCCTAGAAATGCACAGGCCCTCTTCACAAGTAGGCATACCAAGCTGTGTGCCCTGGCGCCTGCGCAGATGTATGGACACATACAAACATGTACACGACCACATACTTACACCCAGGGATGCACGAAGGCGTGGCCGCCCTCATACCCGCCCACAAACATATGCACACACGCGTGAACCTACCTTTGGCATGGAAACCATTCTCCCTGGTGATGTAGTGCACTTTGGGAGATCCAGGGGGCAGGGATGCAGACAGCTGCTGCACTTGCTTGGCAATGCTGCGCACACAGCAGAGGTGCGACAGGCTGCTCTTTGCTGCACAGCGCTCAGCACACGACTATGAACTCATGCAGCATGTTCCAGGGCATGGTGGATGAAGCAGGCTCATCTGATGTGGTCCAAGGCTTATGGCACATGAAGCTGATGGTCACTATGTTCACTAAAGAAGCCCACCTGTAATGATCCAATGCATAAGGCAAATGCAGCAGTTAGGAGCTTTGCTACTTTTCATGAAATGATGGATCAATTGAAGTGAGCGGTGAGGTGCAATGAAGGCGCAGGAGCAGTGCGCAAGTTGAACCCCCACCCCACCCCCGAGCAGTATGAGTAAATCTAAGGCACATGTACAAGACCAGGCTGCAAGTAGCAAGCCATTGCCAACAAAGCAGATGGAAAGCAGTCAAAATGGGCAGCTGACTCCAGCGCATTCAGGGCTTGGGGCTGTATCCAGCCTTTAATACAGGCCTGAGTTTACGCACCTAGTGGCTGGGTCCCTGCTCCCATCATCACAGATGTAAATATTCAGTTTGGAGGGGGGGTAGTCCATGGTGACCCCCCTCTTGCCATACGCATAGAAAGGGTTCTCTGCGCTTTCCTCTTCGCTTGAAAAAAATGAGGAGGACTGAGCACTGGCGGCCTTCTTGGTTGGGAGACTGACATAGGCTGCGCCCGAGCGCTCCTCCATCTGAGGCTGAGCAGGGTGCGCCGTGCCGGCAGGCTCCGGCAGCAGCTGCTCCTTGGAGCCAGCCCTGGAGGACGACGACGTAGTGGTGCTCAGTCGCAGTAAATCTGGCTTCTGTGAGGAGGTTGGGCCTGTGCAAGGGGTGGGCAGCTGCTGAGATTGCGTGGTGCGCAGACGGGCTGGGCTGAACAGCTGCAAGGAAGCTGTGCTTGGTGGCACTGGGAGACTAGGTGAGTCTGGCTCCTGCTGGTCGTCCATGCCTGGATGGGGTGCATCAGGTGGCTGTGGAGAGGCTGCGCGTTGTTGTGCTCCTTGAGGAGAAGCGATGCCGGGGCGAGGCGAAGCAGGCAGCTGAGGACAGGGGACACTTGGCTGCGGTGAAAGGCGCTGTGGAGAGGCGGCGCCTGGGCAAGGCAAGACCGACAGTTTTGAAGAGGCGGTGCCTGGCTGTGGCGGAAGGAGCTGTTTTGGTTCCACCTGTACCTTGGAGGCACAAGGCCTTCTGCGGCGGGGAGATTGAGTGCCTGCAGCAATCAGGGCAGTGCGTGGAACCCTAAATACAACGTTTGGCTCTCAAAAAATATGTGCGTTGGAGCTGTCAGGTTTCAAATGAGGGCCGGCTGCTCGCATCTCCTTGGCCTTGGCATGGTGCACCTGTCTGATGGCACAGTGGCAGCCATGCACTGGCAGCCTTGGACAGGCAAGCCAGGGCTGGTCTCGACAATATTTGCAAGGGTGCCACGAAGTACTGCTGTTGCTCTAGTGCTTGGCAGGATGCTGCAACAAGCTGGTCCCTTGTGTTGAGTCACCAGCCGATGGCTTTGGCTGCGCCCGCAGGGGCAGCTCACATGAGGTTGATGACTGCTACACGGGTGCTGAGGGGGGACAGCAAGCCCAAGCATGCATAATCCGTTTTCAGGCACCTCTCCAGGCTGTGAGGCTGTGCCTACCGCTGTCCAGTGGCCCCCCCGGTCTGCAAGGACCACACCTCCTCCTTGCAATTGGTCCTTGATGAGCCATACGATCACATAGTTCATCATGTCATGTGATGAATTACCAGCCCAATGCAGCATTGCCGCGCAGCATGCACGCCTCACCTGCTGTCATGGATGCCGTGACGGCCGGGGTAGGCATGAGCGCAGTGAAGGAGTAGCAGTGGGTCTGAGGGGGTCCGATACCTCCAGGCCACAGAAGGCTGCCATGCCTTGTCTTGTGCAGCCTGAGCTGTGGGGGCTTGGGTGAGGTGGGCTCTGAGCATCCGTGTGCAGGCGATGTGGGCTGGTGCGAGGGTGTGGCTGTGCCTGATGGCCGGCTGCCAGACCTGTCGGAGCCCTTGGATGGGGCAAGGATGCCTGCAAGCCGGGGGTGGGGTTTTATTTACGTGTGCTATCTACCATTGTGGCAAGATGGGCAAGCAAATACGCGTCAAATGTTTGCCGTCAAGGCGTGCTACACATTCTGCCATCAATGCGGGTTGGCAGCAAAAAGCTGGCCAGCTGAATACATTAGCTGTACAGTCACAGCAAGCTTTTCTCCTCATGGCGTTCAGCATTGCCTTGCAGGGCTCCTTACCATCAAACATTACTCTCTTACCGTCACACACTGTGCTCTCTTGCCATCACACTTGTGCTCTCTTGCCGTCACACTGTGCTCCTGTGCCATCACACTTGTGCTCTCGTGCTATCACGCTTGTGCTCTCGTGCCGTCACACTGTGCTCTCTTGCCATCACATTTATGCTCTCTTGCCATCACACTCGTGCTCCTCATCACCCATAAATACATGCTTCAGGGCACCTACTTTTCATCCAAGGTAATCTGAGCTGCTGCAGCACTGAATACCGTGGGGGTGTGGTTGTCGAAACCTCCCTGTTCTCGGATTCCTTAGACTGCGCTCCTGTGCTGTAATGTCTGGGTTTATGACTGACGGGTGCAGCCTCTGATGCTGAGCTGGCAATGGTAGCCCTCACTGTGGGTTCAAAAGACTCCCACGCCTCTTTGTAGCGAGGTAGTATAATATCAACTGCCGTACACACAGGCATGCCAGGCAACAGTAGAGAGCGGCACACGGGATGGTCTAGTAATGAGTGCGAAAAATATATGGATTGCACAACTAGGGAGGTGCAAGCCAGAGAGCTTAGCAAGCAAGTTGTGGTTATTAGTATTTATAGTGTGCAATGAATGAGATCATGTTGCTCAAGGCAGTATGTGCAATACATGGCTTAGGGTCTGAACCTTAGACAAAATTGCCATGACCTGCAGCAGGAAACAGGTGCCTGTAGGAATTGTTTCATGCTGACAAATGTAGGCCAGGATGGTGACGAGCTGATCTGAATTAGTACTGCCCAGGTGACTTGGGTCTACATTGGGCCCTCAGCAAAATTACAGTAAAGAAAAGAAAAAGAAAAGAAAAACTGTGTAGGCAGTGAGACCACTCCCTACATCAATTAAGGAAAAGGAGACACATTGGCCCTACAGTACACCTTCAACTTGGATCTTGAATCAGTGTGACCGGGCATCTGTTGCACATACGCACCTGTCGGCCAAGCATTGCGGTCAGGCAGCAGGTCTGGCAAGTATAAGCTTGGCTCAGCCTTCCAGTGCAGGCACACGATGAGGAAGATCATCTGGAGGAGTGTATCAGGATAACACGGGCAGATGAGGAGCACACAAGGCTTGAAGGGCACACGAAGCACACAAGGAAAAGTAAGGGCACACAATGAAGAAGATGATCTGGAGGGACGCATGAGGCCAACATGGGCAAATGAGGAGCACACAAGGCTTGAAGGGCACACGAGGCACACAAGGCATGCAAGCGTACATAAGGGCACGTGGGCACGTAATGTGGAAATTCATCTGGAAAGGCACACAAGGCTGGAAGGAAACATGAGGCTGGGATGGCCCATGAGGTGTGACAAGAAGAGAGATTACTTAAAAGGGCGCCATTAGAGTCACCATGCATTTGAGGACTAGAATTAGAATACTGGCAAGGAGGACTGCTGCCTCAGGCATAGTGATAGGCTACGTAAGCTGCTCCTGTCCCAAAATGTTGCTGTTTGCATTGCAGCACAAATGTAGCAAGAGTGGGGTGATAGATTAACAAGGCATATAAATGTTGGGTGCCCATTGCTTCTGCAGGAGCAAACTTGGCAAATTTCACCATAGACACCGTTTGAGGGGCTGGCAGACTCCAAATGCTTACCATAGTGCACCATATCACAAACTTCGTTATCAAGGCTGCCAGCATGACGAGCCAGCACTCCAGGTGCCTGTCACGTGGATTGTCTGCAATGTATGTAAATGCGCCCGCCTGCAAGTGAACAGTTTTTGTGTCGCCTTCTGTTGTCACAACAGCTATAGAGGTATAGGACCTAGCCTCTATGCCCTAAACTGAGAAGACAGAGTGGCAAAGGGAGCCTTGCCCATGCTGGAGATCAAACAAGTTACCCTTTGGGCCTGGGTAGGTGTCTGGCCTGAATTTACAGCCTGTGATGCGCACACTTAGAGCCACCATGCTCAATCCTGAAGCGCCTTAAACCACTTTTTCCCTTATCACAAGAAGTTCAGATGACCGTACTCGGTGCTGAAATCCTAGTTTGGAGTGGGTCGGTAATTGTTCAGTATTTTCCGCTTTGTTGAATGCTTATGAACCCTTTGGATGCCAACAGAATCTTGCCAATTAATCCTTTAATTAAAGCCTTCCTATAAATATACATATGGGAGCACTGGGTGGAGGGTGATGGAGATAAGGCAGTTTGTACTTTCCAGAGGATCCCTTTGAAGTTTGCTATAGAAAATACGTGATCAATTCCTCAACTCAAGAGCTATCACAAACACATTTTGTCCATAAGGGGGATTTAGAGGTGCCCTTGACTGCCAATGCCTCCTTGCCTTCACGCAAACCCTGGGCTGCCTGATTAGCTAACTCGGAGCATTCAGCTCCAACCTCCTTGGGGATACATAGCATGTGCGTACGGAGTCAAAGAAATCTTGTGTTGATGATATCCACACTAAAAGCGGTTAAATCATGTTAAAGAGCTTCAAAACTTCTTAGCAATTTACCACCATCAAACATTCTAATTTAAACATGTGCAAGGTACAGATCTTCAAGAGGGACGTTCATTTTCCCTTTTAAAGAGGGAGTTCATTATCAAAGTGATAGGTTTTGGGGTAGATAGGTAGAAATGGTAGGAATTTTGCATGGCGGCATCCATTTGGTCTTAGTCAGTCTGATCATCAGACAGGGTAAGCAGATGTCACCAATAAACGGGCCTTTTTGCCTCACTTGATGATACTTGAATATTTAACATACCATACCGGCTGTGTATCACGCCGCCTAGATAATGTTATTGCCCTGCAGATTGCGGGCACAATAAATAAATATTCATTCTGGGGGTGCGGCGTTGTGAAAATAACTATTTTGGGTTGATTTTGGGTCAGTCAAGGCAATGAGTGGTCAGGAGTTCCCAGCACCCCCCTCCGACCCCCTCAAGCAGGGCCGTCACTGGCAGCGAGGAAGACAGTAGCAAAGAGGAGGATACTGAGGAGGGCAGCAGCGAGGAGGAGAGCAGCAGGGAGGGCAGCAGTGATGATGAATGAATTAGGGGAGGGGGAGGGGGAGGGAATGCAGAGGAGACTGGTGAACATGACTAACTGACTGAGATTGAGCTGAATGGACCCTGAATTGTTCATTGTATAGCAGATAACCTTGCAGATGATGCCCACAAACTTTTGGGGGCTTTGTGGTGCAAAGACCCTGCAGGGTTAGTGTGAAATGAATATTTCCAGGGTGCAGCGTCGATGCGGGAATGCAAAAACAAAATATTTTTGGGGGTGCGGCTTGAACCCAAGTCTGTACGGTAAAATGATATCAAAGCGATCATTGAAGGAAATGCTGAAGATCAGGTCAAATCAGGCAGTGGGTAATAAGCCGCTCCAGCTTGGGTTGCTGAAAACAGTGTATGAAAACAGTATATTATGGTCTCTGTGACGGGCAGTTTAAGCTATTATTGTTCAATGGTAGCCCTGGTTTCAAGTTGTCTACAGCACCACCTGAGCTTGAAAACTGCCCGTCGCAGAGACCATGCCTAATCAGCCGCGGCGTGAACCCTACTTTTCACCGCCAAATCTCCATATAAGATCGCCCACTGCACTAAATTGCATGATCTTTGGTCTTTTGGTGTTCTTGTTATAAACAAACAGCATTGCAAAAGAATTGGAGTGAAAAGACCAAGTGGTTGGTGTCATGTGCATTTTGGGTCATTCCCCTCGTAAGAAATCAGCGATAGGGGTGCCAAAATGGGTCAAAAACCAACCCCCTCCAAACCTGGATTTTAACATCCAATATCATTAAGCAACATAACAGAAATCTACTGGTGGGGTTTGGTGGGTGAAAAGAGCTCTGGTGGGCTCGGGGTGAGGGCACACATTTGCTGTCTAGGCCAAAATAGGCCAAAAACAGTGCCTGAGCAACCACCCAGGCCACCAAAGGCGTGCCACCAAAGGCGTCCATTTCACCCTAAATCTTGGCAGGAGCATAGTTATATGATATCATTACCGTTTGCATCAATAAAGGAGCATGCCCAGCCTTTTGCTCAGATAACCCCCTCTGCCAAAATATACGAGGTTTACTTACGGCATTCAGCAACCCTGTGCACAGTAGGCACATGCCGCAAAGCCTTACAATGGTAATGCTATTTAGTGATAGCAAAATTGCAAATTAAATGTAGATCATTACCAAGGCTTGCGTGCATCCCTGATACCTACCAGTCATGCTTTGCAAAGCAATTAACCAGCATGACAAGGGAAGTGGCGTGCTTAAACTGACAAATGAAGGACAGAGTACAGTTACTGCTGTATGCTGTAACCAAAGACCCCTACAGACATGGTGCTACTCACGGAAGCCAACACTCACATTAAGTTGCATGGGATCCGCCTCTGTTCCCTGGGTCCTGAGACGAGGATTGAAAATGACTACGGTGTTGTGAATGTCACCAGCAGCCATGTAAAAGCTGTAACCATTGTACCCAACAAATAGTGCCAGGATCCAAAGCCTCGTGAACACAGTCTTCACGAGGGCCCAAATCTTGGCAGCTTGTATCCGGTGTGTGCGAGACCTGTGCGATAGCCAGCAAAGACATCAGATGTGTGCGGCTCACCAAAGCAAGTAAAAAAGTTATGTAAAACACCACATTGCCCAAGCAAATTTAGACGTGCTTTGCTTGGGTTCCAAGAGCTATCAGGAGTAGATGCATTGCTGTGCACTTACGATACCTATCCACTTCCTAACGGAACGTCATGATATTGTCCTAAGAAGCTGTGGTGCCAGCCCAAGTGTGTACGCTAACATGCATGAACCATGGCATGTAAGGAACCAAGGGCAAAATAGTGACTCGTGACAAGCTTTGTGACAAGATCATGCAAGTGCAGGTGTTGGCAAAACAAATATCAGACAGCCGCACCCCTCGTCCATGGGCTGTGTGTCAGCAGCATCAGGCATGCGCTCCCATGCGAAGCGCGGAATCCTGGGCTCTGCAGTGCGGCCCTGCATATTTGGTGGCAGTGTAGAAGGGGTGAAGGAAAAGCAAGGTGTAAAGGTGTACTTGTGGTCCATGATCGAGAGTTTCCATTGAAGCTTGACCCTAATTTAGGGCCTAAACAAGGGTTTATGGCATTCAGAGTGTGCAGTGTGCAGCTTCTTTTGCTCAAGCTCCTTTTCAAAGAGGAGCGTGGAGTTTCTCGTTTTGAACCAAGTTTCTTGTTTTTAGGACAAAAAACCTTGAGTTCCACCCTATTCATCAGAATCTTAAGCACAATGTCATGAGCTGGCAAATTATACCAGGTAGCTTTGAAGGGAAAGCTGGTCTAGGGGATGAATACACATGAGTACACAGGCAAGTATGCACATGCGCAGGAGCTCATCACACACACATACACATATACACACAGGAACACATATAAGTGCAAATTGTGCCCATTGATCATTCCAGCTAATACGCAGCAGTACCTGTGTAATTGGAGTTCTGTTTGATTGTGTGGTTTCATCATCCGTAGAGGAATCAGAAGGCCTCTGGATCTCAATAAAAGACTTATGACGCCAACCCGAAGGACGAGGAGATTTCAGACGCGGCGGCCTGGTCGCTCTGTTGGCCCTGCAGCGGAAAGAGCAGAGGCAAAAGCTGTGCATGCGCAGGATCAAGAGCTGTGGAACTGCAATTACATTGCATGCGCTTTATTGGCTGCTTTATTTAGTGGGAAGGGGGAAGCGCAGGGACAAGTAAGCTTCCAGAGTAATATGAGTAACTGAATAGAATGCATCTTTGACCTGACTTGCTGAAGGTAGACAGCCTCAAAATGCAGAGGACTTCTGGAGGGATTGACCCGCAGGTTGTGGAAGCTTTGAGGTCACCGAGTCAACTCCGCATGACCATGTCGGGCAAGGAACTGAGGGGGTAATTGTGACTTGTGCCAAGTTTTGTGACAAGATTGTGCACAAATGCAGGTGTTGACAAAACAATATCAAACAGCCGCACCCTTCGTCCATGGGCTGTGGGTCAGCAGCATCAGGCATGTGCTCCCTTGCGAAGCGCGGAATCCTGGGCTCTGCAGTGCGGCCCTGCAAATTTGGTGGCAGTGTAGAAGGGGCGAAGGAGAAGCAAGGTGATTAGGCGTGCTTGTGGTCCATGATCGAGAGCTTCCATGGAAGCTCGACCCTAAACAAGGGCATTCAGAGTGTGCAGCTTCTTTCGTTCAAGCTCCTTTTCATAGAGGAGCGTTTTCTCGTTTAGAACCAAGTCTTCAGCATTAATGATTGCCCTTGTTGTAGAAGAATAAGAGAGTGAACTCGTGGTGGCCTTTAAATGGGCAAAAATGCCATTGGTTGGGTTAATGTTGGACCCACGTTTGGCTATACTGCCATTCAATATCTTTTTCCTGTGATTAATATCAGTGTCTGCCTTTTTCTTCCCTATACTGTTTAGTATACAGCTCCTTTTTCTCCTGTTTTGTCAATGCTTTAGCACTTGTGACTGAGGCTTTAACACTTCTTTGATACAAGCCGTTGAGTTCCACCCTAAACTTATTCATCAGAATCTTAAGCGCAATGTCCTGAGCTGGCAAATATACCAGGTAGTGTTGAAGGGAAAGCTGGTCTAGGGGACATATGAGTACACAGGCAAGTGTGCACATGCGCAGCTCATCAGAGCTCATCACACACACACACATACACGCACAGGGACACATATTAGTGCAAATTGCGCCCATCGATCATGTCCGCAAAGATGCAGCAGTACCTGAGTAACTGGAGCTCTGTTTGATTGTGTGGTCTCATCATCCGTAGAGGTATCAGAGGGCCTCTGGATCTCAATGAAAGACTTATGATGCCAACCCAAAGGATGAGGAGGTTTCAGACGCGACGGCCTGGTTGCTCTGTTGGCCCTGCAGCGGAAAGAGCAGAGGCGAGAGCTGTGTATGTGCAGGAGCAAGAGCTGTAGAAGTGCACTTGCACTGTTGCGTAATTTTGGCCCTGCAGTGACATGGATGTGGTAACCTCCAGGGATGTGGTAATCCCCAGGGATGTGGTAACCTCCAGGGATGTGGTAATCCCCAGGTATGTGGTAACCTCCAGGGAAGTATCAGGAATTGAATAGAATGCGCATTTGACCTGTCTTGCTGCAGCCTGACGGTCTAAAAATGCAGGAGACTTTTGGAGGGGTTGACCTGCAGTTTGCCTAATCATTGAGGTCACCATGCTAATAAGTTTGTTCTGCCAGGCCTCCCTTAAGTATGAGCTCCCTTGAGCTTTGACAAAACATGCATTGGGCGGCAAGGAATTTTCACCTGACTGTGTATGCCTCTACACTGCTCCTCCGTTGCCTTTCACTCAGATCTAGTCCCCCAAGAAGCTCATCTGGTATATTTGGTGAAGGCTGGCTCATCTAAGCCAAGTTTGAGGTGTTCACCCTGGATCTGAAGCCTGCAAGCAAGATGCGGGTAATGAACGGCTAAATCACTGAGAGAGTGAGACTCATAAGCAGCATTTTGTAGCTAACTGTGACTGACAACTCACTCAGGTTAGAGCCTCTCTCTCAGCCAGATGCCAGGTCATGCACAGTTGGAACAAGTCTGAATTCACGTCAATCCGTCCCGCATCAGACTTTGCTGGGGACAAGGTTTGTGGCACTTTGGTTGTAAATAATAAAGGAGTATATTCCACAATGATTGAACTATGCAAGCCAAACTTTAGCTTTCTAGCTTTAAGCGAACTTCACACTCCAGCAGGAGGAGCAGGGATCATATTTGTCTTTACTTTATCCTTGGAAATCCTAAATTGTGTAAATAAATAGTTCTAATACTTGGCCCAGTATATTCAAATATTCTGGCATGCTCCGTTGATTGCTTCTACGTCAACAGTCTTTGCGCGAGGTCGAAAGGTAATTAAAATGGATCCTTTTGTGCATCCTCTGATGCCCGACTGCGCGTGAAGGGCAGCCACCCTTTCAAATGGACTGGCATTGGGTGCCCCTTCTCCTTCTCTCACCAACCTTAACCAGCTAGCACTACGTAGTGTATAGTACTCTCTTCTTCTCACCAACCTTTCCCAACTAGCACTACGTAGAGAATACACTTAAATGAGCTGTCTCCTTCAAATGGCATGAGGATGCTGTGTCGAAGGAGAGCCGCTAGACAAAGAAAACAAGAAAGAGAAGAAGAAGAGCTAGCTGTACTTGAGGCCGCGGAGCTTGCATGGGTTGCTAAATCCAGGTCGCACAACCTGGTACAATGTGCCACAGGCTGAATCTGAAGGGAAGTGTCGTGGGCTACGAGGCGTGTAAATGACTAGCAGTAGCCCAGGATACCCTGAAGCCAGCTGTCGACGTGTTTCTTGCAGCACTTATCTTGTGTCACCAGAACACATTTGCGGCTTGAATACCCCGCTATACACCTGCTATGGAGGAATGCACTGACTGCTCTCATTCACTCAGCTCTCTGGAGATACATGGAACACACGTGCCTTGATCCTTGAGAAGGAGAGATCAAGCCGAGTCTCTTCACATCAACAACATAGGCGGACAAATGCAATCTCATAAACGGCCAGCACCTGCAAATGCAGACGAAGACTTACACAAAGCCAATTGCATCATGACAATGCTAAGGCAAATTGACCAGAACGAAGACCAGTTCGCACAAGAGATCTCACTTTCCCTCCCCTCTGCGGTCCTGATCCAACTGGGAACAAGCATGCCCCTTCCCCTTCCTGTGCTGACTGCTGGTACGTTCAGACCGAGATGGTCAGATTGCACGCCTTGCAGAGACGCAGACATAGAAAAGCCCATGCTGTGCTGTTCAAGCCCATTGCCCATACCCAGGCCTGGGCCCAGGCCCATGTCCGCGCCCATACCCATGCCGAGGCTCATACCCATGCCCATACCACTCATGAGTAGGCTGCCACCTAAGCCGGTACAAGCCGGCGAATGAGGCATGTGGCTCCGCTGCTGCTGCTGCTGCTGCTGCTTCTGCTGCTGCTACTGCTGCTGCTACTGCTCCAGAGGGTGGTCCCAGAAGATGGAGGGATGTTCCTCCCCGCTGCTGAAAGGCCTCCTGGAAGGCCTGATGGTCAGGAGGCTGACAACTGCGAATCAGAGGGTAGAACCCGCAAATGGGGTCCATTGGCCTCGTGGAACGGACGCTACTGTGGTCCGGAGGTGCTGCGGGCGTATTCTCGTACTCTAAAATACGAGAAACTTTATTCGACATGGTGCCCGCAATTACAACTGGGCAATTATATTATTTCCGGCAATTTTATTCGCTCCGGCCGGAGGAAAAGTGATTACAACTGCTCCGGAAAGTCCCCGGAGAAGGTGAATAGCGGAATAGTTTGAATATTTCTATTCCTTCTTACTTTGCTGCTTGAATAGAAATGTTGCCTCCGGCCGGTCAACCGGTCACATGTCCAGTCCCCCGAGGGACCCCGCGGACGGGGATGTGGACCCCGCGCGCCAGCACTTGAGCACAAAACCAAACCTACCATTTGCCGTGGACCCTCTCAATGCACTCTTGCTGGGGACTCAGCTCGAACCAGTGGGCTCTGCCTGCTGAGACATTATTCCTACCCCAATTGCTTGACAGGGGCATGGCCTATACCATGCGGGCCCCTTGGGAATGGCGTGCTCACAGACCTGAACGGCGCACACACACACACACACACACATACACGCACACGCACACGCACACGCGCGCGCGCACGCACACATACACGCACACGTGCGCGCGCGCACGCACACATACACGCGCACGCGCACGCGAAGGCACACATACACGCACACGCGCACGCGCACGCACACATGCACACGCACAGGCACGCGCCCAAGCACGCGCATGCGCACATGCACACGCGCACGCACACGCAAGCGCACGCGTATGCACATCCAGGCACAAGCACACATGCACGCAGGCAGGCAGGCAGGCATGCAAGCACAGGCACTAGGACAGGCACAGACATACACATGTACATCAGGGTCTCACTGAGAGTCTCAGTCTGGCCAATGCATATGTGATGTGCAGAGGGTTCAAGGGAGTTCACAGATCGAGTAAGCATAAGCTGAAAACGTGAAAGCCAGCTGTCCTTTGAGCTGCTGCTCCTTGGAGACCTGGGTTGTCAAGGAGGAGGAAGAGGAGAATGGACGGGTCGCAGGAAAATACAGGGTCGAGGAGGGGGATGTAAGCGGGTACTGAGGAGGAGGAGGAGGAACAAAGGAAGCCGGAGACTGCGAACTTTTGTAGCGTGTTGTAATTGATGCACTTTTTATTCACCCTTTTCCGGAGTTCTCCGCTCCGGGTGAATATTTCTATTCATTCTATTCGCGGTGGTTGTAATTGCGGGCGGTCTTTGACGTCTTATATATATTCATTCTAATATGTATGTGAGAATACAATTCTATTCTCGGACCCATTGGGAATGGGGTCAGGGTCATATATATTCTAATATAGCGCTTAAGGACACGAATATATATTCTCACGCCGAATGTATGCCCAATGGGAATCCACCCACTGTGCACTGGGGTGAGACACAAAAACGTTTTACGGCGCGCTTAACGGCGCGTTTACAACAGGGGATTAAATTGATTTTCGGGATTAAATTCAGAATTTAATCCTGTCTTGCGTTTACGACAGGGGATTAAATTCCTAAAGGCGGGATTGAAATCGGCCTTTTTTTTAATCCAGGGGGGGGGGATCGATTAAAATACCAGAAGGGGATTAAATTCCCCGGGGCATGGTTCCGTCAACTCTGCATCCTTCCCCGCCCCCGGACGATATAATCGCAAGCAACGGTGCAAATGGTGGTCTCAATTGAGCCTGCCTGCAAGCCAGGGGCCCTCTTAGAGTTCGGGCACTGTTGCCCAGGCCAATTGACCTACTATCACCCAGGTAAGA
>LFCJ01000651.1_pt1 | contig 22369 bp, 17 predicted proteins | sample 643141 | NCBI WGS metagenome assembly LFCJ01 (sample SAMN03766243, study PRJNA286221) | soda lake metagenome | biome: soda lake; feature: Kulunda steppe; material: water; isolation source: sample B1-Br-g2 brine of Lake Bitter-1 | place: Russia: Kulunda steppe | collected 2010-07
GGCGACCGCGACGGAGTTGATGAAGCAATAGCCGTCGGCCATCCCCGGCTGTGCGTGGTGTCCGGGCGGGCGTATCATCGCGTACGGGACGACGTCGTCGTCCTCGAGGGTCTCCGTCGCCGCTTCCCGGGCGGCCCCCGCTGCTGTAGCCGACGCCCTGTACGCGCTCTCGGTCGCCTCGGTGGTCACAGTCAGGCGTTCACCCCCCTGTCGGGACGCGTTCCGGATCCCCTCGAGGTACCCCGGCTCGTGGACGGCCGTCAACTGTGTCTCCGTCGCCGGGGTAACCGATCGGTACTCGACGTGTTCGGGGAGCCAGCGGTCGATCGCCGATTTGACGTTCAACAGCCGCTCCGGTCGTTCGGGGTGGGGTTCGTCGATCGCGAGCCACTCGCGGGCGGGAAACTCGTACGTGCCGTTCGACGGTCGATGGGTGAGAAACAGTTCGTCCCAGTGGACGCTGAGAGTCCGTTCGGACGTCATCGAATCGAATCTCGAACGACGGCGGTATAATCATTGTGGTCGGATACCAGCGCTATCTCCCTGATCCATCCCTGCGGAGGAACGCGTCGTGCACACTGCTGTCCGTCGATTCGTACGGCTTTTGTCGCGTTGTCGGTGGCCCTGCCTAACAGCTGCACCGGTAGATCGGCAGAATAGGCGGTATCCAAATACGAGGGTTCTTTCGAAAAGTCGCTGGGACGGTCGCCGCCGTTCCCGTGTTGAATACCCATCGATGACACTCGAGAGAAACCCAGCGATCGGATCGGACACGACGTTTTGATCGGGGGTTGCTCCAGTCGGCCCCCGATACGTCTCTTTCATCACATTTCACAGACACTCTAACATCTCAGAACGGGCGTTGTTCTGATAAGGTCATACCGGCGAAATTTATTTATACCTGGGTCAAAAACGGTGTGAGACATGTGGGAACAAAACACAGTTGACAGGCGGTCTATGGTAAAGGGACTCGGGGCGGCCGGACTCGCCGGCCTCGCCGGATGTCTCGGCGACGACGATGCAGAGTACGTCCGACCGATAGAAGTCGAGTCTATTCCACCGGCCGAGTACGAGGACGACCTCGTCGTCTGGAACTGGTACCCAGGATATCGTGACTGGGCGGTCGAGGAGTTTACGAACGAGTACGACGTTGACGTGGCGACCGAAGGATACGCCGATGCGTCCGAGTGGTACTCCCGCCTGGAAGCCGGTAACCACCAGATAGACAACGTCGGGTCTTCACCGTACTGGACGGACCTCTCGATTCGGGAAGGGTACGCGGAGCCGTTGCCCGTGGACCTAATGGAGTCGTGGGAAGCACTCCCGGAAATCGCGACAGAGTACGTCGAGGACCACTACGAACGGGACGGCGACATTTACGCGATGGTACAGACGATCACGCAGTATCCGACGCTGACGTACAACGAAGAGCACTTCGATTCTCCACCGGATTCTTGGGACGTTCTCTGGGACGAAGGTCTCGAAGACGAGATGTTCATGTGGGACGACGCAGTCGTCGCATGTGGAATCGGTGCGTGGTACACGGGGCAGGACCCCACCGACCCGGACGACTTCGACGAGATCCAGGAGGTGCTCGAACAACAAGAGCCACTGAACGTCACCTACTGGGAGGATTTCAATCAGGCGCGAGGAATGTTCCTCAACGAAGAGGTCGTCGTCGGACCGCTACTTGACGGCCAGACCTACACGGCGCGATTTCAGGATGAGGCTCCGGTGAATTTCACTGTCCCCCAGGAGGGCTCTTGGATGGCGACCGACGATCTGTTGATTCCGACCGACTGTCCGAGCCCACGTGCATCGGTGTTCTTCCTCGACTGGATGTGTCGCCCGGATAACATCAAGAACATGCTCTTCGAGAGCGGCTATCGACCACCGGCCGAAGGGACGGACCTGGACGAACTTTACGCGGACGAACTGGAAGCTGGCGAAATCACTCAGGAGGAGATCGACTTCCTCAAGTGGGACGTTGAGTACGAAGATCGGCTCACGTTCCTCGGTCCGATAGACGACGACCTCCAGAACCAGTACGTGGAAATTTGGACCGAAGTGAAAGCATAGAGTACCGCCCAGCTAGCTAACCCATGTCCATTGTTACTGTTGAAAATCTGGTAAAGGAGTTCGGAGAACTCGTCGCCGTCGACGACGCGAGTTTCGAGATCGAAGACGGTGAATTCGTTTCGGTTCTTGGCCCCAGCGGGTCGGGGAAATCTACTATTCTCCGGATGATTGCAGGGTTCGAAGAACCGACGGGGGGGACGATCGTTCTCAACGGTGAGAGCGTCGTTGGCGTCCCACCGTTCCACCGCGACGTCAACATGGTCTTTCAGAACCTCGCGCTGTTCCCCCACCTCACCGTCGCGGACAACATCGCTTACGGCCTCAAACAGAGCGGCGTCCCGAAAGCCGAACGAACGGAACGCATCGAGGAGATGCTCTCGGTCGTCGACCTCCGAGGATACGGTGATCGGAAGCCCGAACAGTTGAGCGGCGGCGAACAACAGCGCGTCGCGCTCGCACGCGCTATTGTCAACGAGCCAGAAATCGTGCTGTTCGACGAACCCCTGGCGTCACTCGACCGAAAACTCCGACAGCACATGCAAGTCGAATTGCAACGAATCCAGGCGGAGACCGGTATCACGTTCATGTACGTGACACACGATCAGGAGGTAGCCGTCGCCGTCTCCGACAGGATGATCCTGTTGAACGACGGCCGGATAGAGCAGATAGGGACTCCCGAAGAACTGTACGACGACCCGGTCTCGAAGTTCGTCGCTGATTTCATCGGCGACGTCAATACGTTCTCCGGAACGGTCCGAAACGTGGTAGACGACACGGCGACGATCGAGTTGCTCGGTGCAACAGTCGAGACGACTATCAGAGCCTCACAGGCCCCGATGATAACCGAGGGAGAGACGGTGGCTGTCTGTATCCGTCCCAGCCAGTTGTCGGTTGCCAACGGCGTCGAATCGGGTGAGACCGTGGAGATAGCGGGGACTGTGGAAAACCGAATCTACCAGGGCGATGGTGTGACGTTCATGATCCAGACCGACGAGGGGCGACTGACCGTCGAAGACGAGGCTCCATACGACATCGGTGACGAAGTCACAGTGACGGGGTCTTGGACGGAGGCGTACGCCTTCCCTGGTGGGGACTAACTTATGTCGGGTGCCCAACCAACTGTCGGCCGCGTAACCGAACTCGTCCGGGCGACGTCGAACTACCTCCGAGACCGACCACGGCTTCGACTGTTCGTCCTACTCGCCCTTCCAGTGACTTTTCTGGTGGCGATTTTCGTCATCCCGCTTCTCATTATGGGGTGGTACTCGTTCTTGTCGGACATGCCACCTGCATCCCTAACACTCGACAACTACGCTCAGGCGCTCTCGACGGACCTCTACCTCGGTATCATCTGGAGAACGACGGTCATTACAATCCAAACGACTGTTATCGTCACCATCCTGGGATATTCGATGGCGTACAGCCTCGTTCGTTTCTCGAAGAAAGCAACGTTGCTGCTCGTACTGGTTATCCTGCCGTTCTGGACCAATTACATTATCCGGATGTATGCCTGGATGAACATTCTCCAGTCAGGTGGCGTTCTCGACACACTGCTGATGTGGACCACGATCACGAGCGAACCCCTCGGGCTTCTGTACACTCAGACGGCGGTACTTATCGGCTTTATATACATCTGGCTGCCGCTCGCGACGCTACCGTTTTACGCATCACTCACGAACATGGATCCGAACCTCATCGACGCGGCTAAGGATCTCGGTGCGGGGCCGATAAAGACGTTCCTGACGGTTACCCTCCCGACGACGATGAACGGAATCGTGGTCGGGATCATCCTTGTGGCAATTCCGACGTTCGGGTCGTTCATCACACCAGCACTGCTCGGTGGTACGGACAACGTAATGATTGGCATGACAATCGAAGACCAGTTCGTCTCGACGTTCAACTGGCCGTTCGGTGCTGCGCTGGCGGTCATCGTATCACTGTTCGTCGTGACGGCAATGCTGATCGCACTGCTTCTCGGAACAGACCTGTTCAAACAGCAGGGGGTAGACCAATGAGTGACAGAGACGGCGGTCACACCGACGGTGGTGTGGCCAAACAGCGCGAAACTGGTTCACGTTCCGGCGGATTCGGCGGGTTAGCCGGCAGACTGTTTAGAACGGTCGGTACACAGGTCGAACTGTTCGTTCATAACTATGGGCGATACCTCGGAAAAACGATCGTCGGTGCTATAATACTCTTTCTCTGGGCACCGATTTTCGTCCTGAGTTTCATGTCCTTCTCCCAGCGGGAGGTACTCTCGTTCCCACCCGAGTCACTGACCGTCGACTGGTACATCTCGTTCATCAACAACCCACAAGCTCTCGAGGCGCTGACCACCACGATACAGGTCGCAGTGATAGCGACGCCACTGGGCATCTTTCTCTCGCTGCTCATCGCCTACAGTGTCAGCCGATATGACTTCCGTGGTCGCTTCCTGCTCCAGGCAGTTGCGACGTTGCCGCTCATTATCCCTCTCATCGTCGTCGGTGTCGCGATGACGATGTTCTTCGGATTCGTGGGTATTCAGTCAGGATTCTGGCCGGTCGTGTTTGCCCACACCGTTCAGATCGTTCCCTTCGGGACGCTCATCATCCTCGCGACACTCATCTCGTTCGATACGACGCTCGAGGAAGCCTCGATGGATCTCGGTGCGAACGAGTTCGAGACGTTCCGTCAGGTGACACTTCCAGCAATCCTGCCGAGCATCATTGCCGCGACGTTGCTCGGTTTTGTCATCTCGTTCAACGAGTTCATCTATACTTACTTCGTCAAAGACGCCAGGACGAACACGCTCCCGACCTATATCTGGGACCGTCTGCAGCACACCGCCACCCCGGAAGTAAACGTGATTAGTGTCGTTTTCCTGCTAGTCGCAATTATGATGGTGGTGGTCGCGGTCGCCATCACAACCGTCGAACGAGTTGCGATTCGCCAGTAACTACAAGACACATGACACTGCCCACACCAGATCCGCGGCTGGAACGAGAAGTGCCGATGCGTACAACACCTGCGGTAGCGGTTATCACCCTCACAAAGAGCGATCCGGAGGGACATCATGAGTGAAAAGACTCTGCCTGCAGTGACTCTCACCGGTGAACCGTTCGAACGAGGGCAGATTCACGGGGAGACGTTCAGTGCCGAGGTAAGGGAGAACGTCGAGCGGTATCTCTCGCTGTTTGCACACTACGGCACGGACCGAGACGAGGTACTCGAGGAGGCGATCAAGTATCTCGAGGTCATCGATGAGCACAACGAGGCCTACGGCGACGAAATCCGCGGAATTGCCGAAGGAAGCGATCTCCCTGTCCCCCAGATCGCGCTACTCAACGCGCGATACGAGGTGGTCTACTCCGCATACCGGGACGAAGCCGAAGACGAGACAGTAAGCGGTGAGACGGCCGGGGAGGGGGCACGCTACACTGACGGCTGCACGAGTTTTGGCGTCCGACCGGACGTGACTGCCGACGGTAGAGCCTACATCGGCGAGAACTGGGACTGGAACGTCGGGGTTGCTGACCAGGTAGTCGTTACGCGCGTCAGGGGGACGGACGGACTGAACCACGTCGCTATCACGGAAGCCGGCATCGTTGGTGGGAAGATGGGTGTCAACGAGGCCGGGATCGGTCTCGCAGTCAACGGCCTGGTGACGCCGACCGACGGGAAGACCCCATATCGCAAGCCGTTCCACGTTCGTTGTCGAGAAGTGCTGTCGACAGACCGGTTCGCAAACGCCATCGGCGCCGTCATCGACACGGACCGTACTTGTTCGGGTAACTTCGTACTCGGTCATCGGGAGGGCGAGATTCTCAACCTCGAGACCGCTCCGGAAACGGTCAACTACCGCTACCCGGAAGCCGGCATCCTCACACACGCGAATCACTTCGAGGGCGATGCCGCCGAGAGCACGCTGGAGCGAATCATCCCCCACTCGCTCGTACGGGGTCCGAGGCTTCGGCGGTTGCTGGCAACGGAACGGGGCGCAATAGACGTCGACATCATCAAACGGACGCTCCGCGATCACTTCGATAAGCCATCGAGTATCTGCCATCACGCCGATCCGAAAACGGCACCGATAGAGCGCGAACAGACGAACGTGAGCGTGATCGCCGATCTCGAGGAACGTACGCTACACGCGACAGCCGGACCACCGTGTGAACACACCTACGAGACGTACCACTGTCCCACGTAACGTCCCCGGAGCTCGGACACTCGAGTTCGTTCGTCGGTTCCGGAATTCAACGTCTCGTGACGCGTTCCCGTCGCTATCGCGGGTACGCGTTGTGCCACGGCCGCTTGCGCTCGAGGTGTGCGTCGACGACGGCCGTCGGTGAGACGTCGCCGTCCCGAACTCGCCGTGTGATTTCGCCGGCGGACATGTCGGTGAGTGCGTCAGTCATGGCTGGTAGCTCGTCTGTGTCAGTAAAGTCCTGTCGCTTCGGACGTGATGGGTGTTCCGGGAGTGTCGTACGGATCGGTGTAACGGTTTACCGGTGATCGCCGCTTCGTTCGGGTCGATCACCGGTAACGCATCACGACAGACCGTATCACTCCCCCGGGTTTTTCGACCCGGTGGCCCCGATCCGTGCGTCGGTTATCTCCGTCTCGGCCATATGGCACACGAACGGAAACTCCGAACTTCGCACCTCGAACCGATCCAGACTGAACGGATCGAGTGAAAAGCCGAGTTCTTCGCCAGTCACGAGCGATCGAACAGCGTCCGCGATGGCGGGCGATGACATGATGCCGCCGATGTGGAAGCCGGTCGCGACCACGAGGTTTTCGGGACCCTCGTCCGGCGTGTCGATGATTGGATAGGTGTCCGGTGTCGTGGCGTCGCCAGTCGGACAGGTGTCGCCCCGAACGAACGTCGCTTTCTCGAGTCGACGGTGCAGGCCGGGTATCTCCGTCGCCAACCGAACTTTGAACTCCTCCGGTACCGTTTTGCGGCGTGACCCCGGGTTCGTCACGACGGCTTCACCGCCGCCGACGTGTATCGAGCCGTTGTGTTCCGGTCGCCAGTATCGGTTTATCACTGGATCCCACCCCATCGGGTACCAGTCGGGGATCGGTTGTCCAGGGTTGAGTGTCGCCGCCTGCCAGCGGAACGGCCTGACCGGGAGTTGTAACTGTGGAGAACACAGCTCACGGGTCCGCCATCCCGCAGCGACGACGACGGTGTCAGCGTGAACGACCCCGTCGGTCGATTCGACGCCGACCACAGCGCCATCATCGACGAGGAGATCCGTAACTCGTACCCCGGTCCGTACGTCCGCACCTCGATCGGCAGCTGTGTCCGCAAGCGTCATCGTGTACGTGTACGGATCGAGCCAGCCGGTGTCGTTGTAAATGACTGCGCCCTCGTATCCGTTGAGGTCGAAGATACCGGGATAGCGTTCCTCGAGTGACGCCGCGTCGGCGAACTCCACGTCGAAGCCGGCTGCACGCATTCGCTTTGCCTCCTCGCGTCCCCAGTCACCGCCACCCTCGGCGACGAGTCCGACACTCTCCCGTTCGGTGAACGTGAACGAGCCAGTGCCGTCGAACTCTTCGAAGAACGCCGCGGCCGTGCGGGCGAACCCGGGATGGGCCCGGAAGGATGCGCCGTTGGTCACCATTCCGGACGCCTTTCCGGACGCGTCGCCGGCTATCTGGTTGGCCTCGAGAAGTAACACATCGTGGTCGGATGCGAGCCATCGTGTGACGGCACAGCCAGCGACGCCACCACCGACCACGACAATCTCCCGTCGTTCACCCACCATGGGGTGAATGTCAGTGTTCCCCTACTTATCTGTGTTGTTTGTTCACTCGACACCAGCGAAACGCCCCGTAGTCAGTCGCCGACCACACCGTGACCGACGCGGCCCTCTCGTGAAGGTATACACGTATACGGGTGGGAGCCCTTGCAACCATACTCTCGAGCGGTAATATGACCCCGTCGAAACCCTCACCAGAACGGGAAATGCCAAATCATAGCAAAGGTTTATCACTGCAGGTACGACTCTGTGTCACATGGTGCCAGGGAATATCGAGGAAACGATCGAAAAAGAGAACATAGAACAGATACTCATCGAGTTCCCCGATATTGACGGAATCTCCCGGTCGAAACGCGTTGATGCCGATTACTTCCTCGAGAAGTTCGAAACGGGCTTTTCGATGAACATGCTCTTGTTGGGCGTCTCCGCGGTAACGGACGTTCCCGACGGGACCGGACTCGGTGAGTCGCTCAACTTCGCCGACGGAACGGTCTATCCCGTTCCCGAGACGTTTCGTGTCGTACCGTGGTGTGAGAACACTGCCCGTGTTCTCTGTACGTACTCGTTTCGCGGCGAACCCGCCAGTGCGTACACTCGTGAGTTACTGGCCCGTGTCGTCGACGATGGACCGGCTCTCGATATCGGCGTGGGGACGGAACTGGAGTTTCACCTCCTTCGGGAGAAAGACGGCGGTATCGAACCGCTGACTGGCGGGAGCCACGAGTGTGTTACGCGGGCTACAGAGGCAGCCGACGCCGTCTACGATCGTCTCCGTGCGTGGAGTGAGGCGATGGGGATACCGTTGCAGGTACTGATGCACGAATACGGCGCGGGCCAGTTCGAGGTCCTATTTAAATACGCGGACCCGCTGCGGACCGCGGACAGGGCGTTCACGTTCCGCGAACTCGTCAAACGTGCTGCAGACACGGAGGGGGTCACGGGGACGTTCATGGCCGTCCCGTTCACCGATGCATCTGCGAACGGCTTCCATCTGCACGTCTCGGCGTTCGACGACGGGGACAACGTCTTTGCCGACGGCAAGCACCTCTCGGAAACGGGGCGGGCGTTCATCGGCGGCGTTCTCGAACACGCCGACGCGCTGGTGGCCCTTGGCTGTCCGACGATCAACTCGTTCAAGCGCTTCACGCCGGGTAGCTTCTCGCCGTACACTCGCTCGTGGGGATACAACAACCGGACGGCGGCCGTCCGTGTCCCCGAATCCGGGCCGCTCCGGATCGAAAATCGAATCCCTGGCGCCGACGCCAATCCGTACCTCGTCGTCGCGGCGACGCTCGCTGCGGGATTTCACGGCGTTCGAGAGAACATGGATCCAGGCGAGCCCGTAGACGGTGACGCCGCGGGGAAGCGTCCCCCGCTCGAGACGTCGCCGGAGGTAGCACTCCGTGCCCTCGAGAACGATGCGGTGTTGACGGAGGCGCTCGGTGAGGGGTTCGTTCGAGCGTACACCGCGGTCAAACGCCGCCAGCGCGAGAAGTTCAACGGTCACGTAACCGACTGGGAACGACGATACCTCGGAGTTGTCTGAGGCCACAACTCAACTGACCGGGTAGTTCGGAGGAGGTCACCAGCCACCCGGGGCGAGGAGGGGCGTTCGGACTTAGTGATCGGCCCGTGACGACTGTGACGTCCCGATGTCGTCGGGGGATTCATTGACGAACGTCCAGTCCCAGCCGTGTGGCCAGTCCTCGAACCGCTCGAGCGTGTAGTTGTCCATGGGGAACGGCGCGGACTCACCCGTGACGAGTGACCGAACGGCGGCACCCGTGACGGGCGAGCCCATGACGACGTCCTGGACGCGCTCTCCGATGTGAACTGCAACGTGATGGCGGAACCCCTCCGTTGTCGTGGTTCGGACGGATCCCGGGTCGTCAACGAAATAGGTGCCGCCGCCGACGTGGAGGTCGTCGTTGTGTTCGGGCCGCCAGTAGAGGCCGCTGTCGATATCCCAACCAACGGGGACGTAGTCCGGGAAGTCACGGTCGACCTCGAGGGTGACCCACTGGTAGCGGAATGGACGAACGGGGAGATCGACCCACTCGGGGACGAACTCCTTCGTCGACCATGCCATCGCGACGACGACGTGGTCGGCGGCGTAGTGGCCCTCGGTGGTGATGACACCCGTGACAGCGCCGTCCTCGGTCGAGACGCCGGTCACTTCCACGCCGGTTTCGAATTCCGCACCGGCGGCCTCGGCGTCGTCCTTGTACGTCATCGTAAGCGTGTAGGGGTCGACCCAACCGCCCTGTTCGACCTCGATCGCACCGACGAACCGGTCGAGTTCGAAAACACCGGGGTATCGGTCCGCGAGTACGGCGGTGTCATCGATGTACTCCATCTCGAAGAACTCCTGGATGCGATCGGCCTCGGAGCGTGCGAGGCCCGAGGCTTCGCCCGCGCTCTGGCCCTTGTCGACGACCGCGACGTCGTGGTCGGGTGCGAGCCGGTACGCCGATGTACAGCCACTTTCCCCGCCTCCGATCACGATGACATCGTAGTCCGTTTCGATATCTGCCATCGTCGTGGTGGTGGTGGTGGACCCCCGGGTATATAAAGCCCGATCGAAAAACGACGGTTTTGCTGGGCCGTTCCGTGACGAACGGGACGAAACCCGACCCAAAACCACAACAATGAACGCCACTGGTGCGACTACCTCTACAAATGTTTCACGTTAGGTGAAAGCATTTCGGGGCGTTAGAGGCCCTCAAACGGCATAGTTACACGTTGACAAACCACGTCATTACATGCATATGTGTGTAAGAAAAATTCTTCGGTTCGGACGGGAATCGCAAAATTTCACACCTAGTGAAATAGCTGCGGCGGTGGGCGTGGAAGTCGGAGGGGACGGCGTTCGCCAAGCCGGGTCTACGCTCGCTGAAAGACGTCACACCCGTCGTGGTGCACCGCCAGTGTCCGTCAGAGGCGGGTGAGCTGATGGTCGGTCCAATCGAACGGGTCCGGCGTTGGTTGCCGATTTTCAGGCTTCCCACGACGACTCTTTCCAAATGTGTGAAACCAGGCCGATTTGTGCCACAAACAGTCCACTAACCGCAACGTCGGCCGCGTTACACGGATTCGTCACGGGACCGTTGACGGTTCCGAATCGGTCCGGGATCCGAAATCCGTGGTGGGCACCCCAATCTTTTAGATAGCTCTCGCGATCTATCCGAGTGATGGAGAAACTCGATCGACTGTTCAATCCGGAAGCGATAGCCGTAATCGGGGCGTCCCAGGATCAGAGCAAGCGCAGCCACCAAACGCTTGTAGATCTCAAACAGTGGGGGTACGAGGGGGCGATCTATCCAGTGAACCCGAAATACGACGAAATACTGGGCCTCCCGGCGTACGCTTCGGTCCTCGACGTCCCCGATCAGGTCGACCTCGCGTTCATCGCGATCCCCGCACGGTTCGTCCCCGACGTCATCAGGGAGTGTGGCGAGGCGGGTATTGCGGGCGCAGTCATCAACACGGCGGGGTTCGGCGAGGTCGGCGACGAGGACCTCGAGCGGGAGCTCGCCGCCGCGTCCGCCGAGACGGGCGTCCGCGTCATCGGCCCGAACATCCAGGGCACCGACTTCGTTCACCAGCACGTTCACCTTCTCGGGGGCATCCGAACGACGCCCGGTCACCTCGGGCTTATAACCCAATCGGGGAACATGGGTGTCGCCCTCTCCGTCGATGCTGCGGACACCGGCACGGTCGGGTTTAGCTACAACATCGGGGTCGGGAACGAGACCGACGTGGAGTTCTACGAGTATCTGCAATTTCTCGGTGGCGAAGACAACACCGACGGTGTCGTCGCCTACGTCGAGGGAATGAACGATGGTCGCACCTTCCTCCAGGAGGCCCGACGGGTCTCCCGCGAGAAACCGATCGTGGTCTACAAGTCGGGCCGAACTGCCGAGGGCAAACAGTCGGCTCAATCCCACACGGCCTCTCTGGCCGGCGACATCGACGTCATCGAATCCGCCTACCGGCAAGCCGGTATCCAACCGCTCGAGGAGATCGATCGCCTCGTCCCCGTCGCGGAAGCCCTTACCCGTTGCCCGATTCCCGACGGCCCCAACGTCGCTGTTCTCACCGACGGCGGCGGCCACGCGACCGTGACCGCGGACGCCATCGACCGCGCTGGGCTCACGCTTCCCGATCTCAGCGACGGGACGCAAGCAACACTGGACGAGTTGTACGAACTCTCCCCGAACCTCACGAATCCCGTCGACGTCATGGGGATGTCCGACCACGAAACGATGTGGTACGATACGGCGAAGATCATCCTGACGGACCCGAACGTCGACTCCCTCCTTATCACCGGCGCGGCGCTGGGCTATGAGGAGTGCTGGGATGAGTCCGAACCCGACCGCGACCTCGAAATCGCGAGGAAGGTCACCACCCTCGTCGACGAGATCGGAAAGCCGATTATCTTCAACAGTATGTGGGAGGAACTCGACTGTGCCACATCCCTCGAGTACCTCACAGAACACGGTATCCCCGTGTACGAAGGCATCGAAACGTCCGTCGCGGCGCTCAGGGGACTCGCGGATTACGGCGACCACCTCGCACACGCCGAGGAAAAATCCGATTTCGAACTGTCACTCGAGGGGAACACAAGCCCACAGATCACCGCGGCACTGGAAACCGGTCGTACGTCGCTCTCCGAATACGAATCCAGACGTCTGCTCGCGGACCACGGGGCGCCCGTGACCGACTTCACACTCGCGAAAACGGCGGCGGAGGCGGTCGAACAGGCCGCGACGTTCGACGGCCCGGTCGCGATGAAGGTCGTTTCGCCGGATATCGTCCACAAGACCGAAGCAGGTGGTGTAGAACTCGATATCGAAGGCCCTGCTGCGGTGCGTGATGCCTTCGACCGCATCATGGATGCTGCCGGGGATTACGCACCGCCCGCACGACTAGACGGCGTCTTGCTCTCGCCGATGGTCCCCGATGGGGTCGAGTTGCTCGTCGGTGTCGTCGAAGACCCCGAAATCGGCCCCGTCATCACCTGTGGCGTCGGGGGGACTCTGGTGGAGGCTATCGACGACGTCGCGTTCCGTGCACTCCCCGTCACCGAATACGACGCCCGGACGATGCTCGAGGAAATCGAGGCACAGGCGCTTTTCGACGGCCCCCGGGACCTCCCACCCGTCGACCGGGATGAACTCGCCGACTTCCTCACGGCAGTCTCCGACGTCGTCGATGAAAACTCAGCGATTTCCACCCTCGAGATCAACCCCGTCGTCGCGACCGCGAACGGTCTCGCAGTCATCGACGCAACGATCGAACTCGATCCCTCCTAACGGGGTCCCCGGCCGAGAACGTGCCTCTCAGTCTTTTTCGGCGGTGTTCATCCACTCGATGGCTGCGTTGACGCCGTCCTCATCGACGATCTCGTGGAACCGGTGGGCAGTCTCCGTCTCGGAGGTAACGGCGAAGAGATACTCGTCGATCTGGCCGGCGGAGTTCGACCGGTAGCCCTGGGTCTCCTGGATATCGTTGAGGGAGTCTTTGAGCACTTTCATCACCGAACTCGGCGTTTTCTTCATGTGATCGATCTCCGTCGCGACCGCTTCCTCGAGTGCATCGCTGTCCGGGACGACGCGGTTTATCAGCCCCATCCGCTCGGCTTTCGCGGCATCGATGTGTTTTCCGGTGTAGAGGAGTTCGCGGGCGTGTTTCAGCGAGTCGGTGACGGTCGGAAGAACGAGTCGTGGGGGAAGTTCGCCCATGTGAACGTCCGGGAACCCGAACTCGGAGCGCTCGGTTGCGATGGTGAGATCACAGACCAGCGCGAGGTTACACCCACCGGCGAGGGCGTAGCCGTCCACGGCCGCGATAACCGGGAGATCGAGGTTCCAGATGGTGTCCAGATGAGTATAGGACTCTTTGATCAGGTCGTCCATCGTATCGATTCCCTCCTCGCCGAAGTCGTAGCCGGAGGAGAAAGCACGCCCTTTCCCGGTAAGCACGACGGCACGAACCGCATCGTCCGCTTCGGCGGCCACTAACGCGTCTTCCAGTTCCGTCCGCAGTTCGCTGTTGAGCGCGTTCAGTGCGGATTCGTTGTCGAGCGTGATCGTCGACGTGCGGTCCGCTGTCTCCGTCTGGATGAATTCGTAGGTTGACACGCATGCTAATTGCCAAACTGCGTGCTTATAATTGACGGTGCGGTACCCCGCCGTTGTTTCGGTCACGTCGTCCATCGAAGACGGCCGACGGGAAACTTCGGATAATTGTCACCGATAAACGAACAGTTAAGACGAAAGGGACGACACGGACAGGGCGAAAGACTAGAAATCTTCTGAAAGTAAACTCGTTATAAATAACAGGAATAGAATATAAACATAACATAAATACAAAATTCCTGATCGGAAAAGTAGATGGGAGGAATCGCGAAGACGAGCAACTACTCACTGTGTGTCTGGTCTCTCGGCGCTTCGTCCGTCGGGCGACCGTTGATCGGCGCTACAGAGCCTTCGGTGGGTTCTCCGCGCCCAACAGGGGGAGTTCGAGGGGTGGGTTGGACGTGAGTACACACAGGCGTGTCGCTCAACCCGGGATCACTCTCTCGTGGTCTTCCCGTCCGCCTTCCCGGCCCAATCGAACGGATCGGGAAACAACCGAAGTAGACACTGTATCCGACCGTTGTCCGGGCCGAAGACGGGTTCGCCGATCGGATCGAGTACTCATTTAATAACTGATATTATAAACAGCTTCACGGAAGAGTTATCAAAGGAACTTTAACTCTCAAAAGTAACCTCTGGTATTGGCGTAAGGCTTCCAGCCCGCGTGGTACTGGCACACACCCACGAACAATCGCTCGTCGGATGGACCCCCGACCGTTCACGGACGAACCAGCCGAAACCCATGTACGAGGACGTCTCAGCGGACGTATGCCCCAATCGTATTGTAGACCAACTGGCAAACGAGGGCGTCGACGCGGTCGCGATCGACGACGGGGACCACGACTTTTCGCGGGGAACGCGACTCGAGGGCGAATTAGTCCACCGGAAATCGTCGCACGACCGAGCCGGTCATCGCGAGTTCTCCACAGTAGTGAGCGATCGGTTCACCCGTCGGTTCGGGCAGGTCGTTGGCTCCGAAGACGCCGTTCTCGTGGATCGTTACTTCGGCGGGACGCAGTGGCCAGGGTGCGTGGCCGACTTCCCCGGTCATCACACCGCCGTTTGCGGGTGTGCAAAAGCGCCGACGTGCCATGAGCCACGCCTCCAGTGAGCCGGGTTCGGCGTAGAACACGTCACCTTCGGGCCGGTACGTCGCCGAGAACCGCGCCGACTCCTCACCAGGCCTGTGACTCGAGAACGCCGTCCGCTCGTCCGAACCGCTCACCTGCATCTTCGCGTGGGAGACCGGGAGCCGGGTCAGCCGGTCGAGTGCCGTGGCGACCAGCGCCGACCCGACGTCGACGCTGAAGAAAAACAGCGCCCGGTCCCCGCGATAACGGACGTACGTCCTGACGGCGAGTTCGGGAAACGTGAGCCGTGAGATCCGCGGCGAGCCCCGGATCCCCCCTCGAACCAGCACGAACGGGACGACGCCGAGCCAGGCGTCACCGTCTCTGGTCTCGAGTTCGAGTGGCTCCGGTACCTTCGAACGCAGTCGGTCGGGATCGACCGGCCAGTGGGCGAACAGGGCGTCCCGGAGGGTCAGAGCGAACACGTGTGGCGTTCGCGGTGGCACGGTCGGGCGTGCCCGGGGGCGCTCTCGAGTCGTCTCCCGGGTCGTCATTCGCGCCACCTCACGAGTCGATCCAGGAGTTTCACGACCAGCCAGAGGGCGATGGCGACCGGGAGCAAAGGCAGGAGGATCAAGAGCATTCCCACCAGGACCGCCCAGCCGATCGTCGTCATCTCCCGGTCGGGCCGTCCACGGTACGGTGGTGTAACGGTTCGAAGCAGCCTCTCCGGCGTCGCCGCGTCGTCCTCGTCGACGTCCGCACGGCTCATACCGGCCACACCACGACCGGCGCGATAAAAGACCCAGAGGCCTCTCAGTCGCTGTGAACGGTTACTCGAGGTGGACCGCCGGCCGGAACGGCTTGGCGTGGCGGGCCTTGTCGGCGGGATCGACGGGGTCGTCGTCCTCGGCGTAGACCTCGACCGTCGCGTCGAACTCGTTCTCGAGGAAGCTCGCGCCGTCCTCGTAGACGGCGCGTTCGTCGACCCCCCGCAGAGTCTCGAGGCGCTCGTCGTTTCGCTCACGGACGAACGAGACGAGGTCGCCAACGAGCTGGTTGACCGCATCGCCTTTCTCCCGTAACTGCTCGTCTCGCATCACCGTCCCCATCACGGCCCCCTGGTTCGGCCCTTCCTCGAGGACGGTCTCGAAGACGGTGCGCTTCCAGTCGGCGGCAGTGTAGACCCGGATCGTGTCAGGGTCGGTGTCGGTGACGTCGACGATGTCCGTGACGTCCTCGAGGAGCTCCTCGACCAGTTCCTCCTCGGCGAGGACGGTCGCATCCTCGAACTCGGGGACGGGTTCGGGCCACGGGACGGCCTCTGCGGGCTCGCCCGTCAGGCGCTCGTGGAGTTCGTTCGCCATGAAGGGGATAAAGGGCGCGAGCAGGCGTAGACGCGTCTCGAGGACGGTTCGAAGCGTAAAGCGTGCGCCGGGACGTTCTAACTCCGCACGGCGGCGGTACCACTTCAATTTCTCCTCGAAGCGATAGAAGGCGGTCTGGCTCGCGGTTCGGGTCTCAAAGCGCTCCATCGCGTCGGTGACCGACCGGACGGTCTCCTGGAGCTCTGCGAGCAGCCAGCGGTCGACCTGTTCGAGATCCCGTTCACCCCCGGGTGCTCTCGGGCTCTGCCCGCTCGCGTCTTCGGTGGAACCCCGTTTTGGACCCTCGATCACTTCGAGCGACCGGTTCCAGAAGCGCTCGAGCTGGTCGCGGGTCGAACCGACTTCCTCGGCCCGCCAGTCGAAGTCCTGCCACGGCTCGGAGCTGTTGAGCAGGAAAAAGCGAACGGTGTCCGCGCCGTACTCCTCGACGGCCTCGCCCGGGAGGACGACGTGACCTTTCGAGGAACTCATCTTCTCGCCCTCGAGTAAGCCCATCCCCATGATGGCGATACCTTCGGGCCAGTTTTCCTCCTCGAACAGTTCGGCGTGGTGATAGAGGAAGAAGGTGAGGTGATTCGAGATCAGGTCGTTCCCGGAGACGCGGTAGTCGACGGGATACCAGTACTCGAACTCCTCGCGCAACTCGAGGGCCTGTTCGTCCTCGCCCTCACCCAAAAGGAGGGTGTCGAAGAAGTCCGTCGTGAGCTCCTCGACGGGGACGTCCTCGAGCAGGTGAGCCACCGTGTAGTAGGACATGTAGATCGTCGAGTCGCTGAGTGGCTCGATGATGAAGTCGTCGTCCCAGGGCAAGGGTGTGCCCAGCCCGTAGTTTCTGATACAGGGCCACTCCTGGAGCCAGTCGACGGTGTGGTCGTACTGTTCGCGGGTGTTCCCGGGGATAGCATCGAGGTTCCGGACCGCCTCGAGGGTCTTCGCTTTCCACTCCCCGTCGTTGTACCGCAGGAACCAGGTGTCCTGTTCGGCGACGACGACCTTCCCGCCCGCACGGGAGATTACGGGTTCGGGGAAGTCGTACATCGAGGCGAACTCGCCCTGTGACTGGAAGTGGGCTTTCAGCTCCTCGCGGACGTCCTCGACGATTTCGCCGGCGAACTCGCCGTACTCCTCGTTCAAGACGCCCTGGTGGAACTCGCGGTTGTAGACTTCCTGTGTGACCTCCTTCAGGTCCGGATCCTCGGAGGACTCGACGCCGTGGGACTCGACGGCGTCTTTGGCCGGAACGTCGTCGTAGTTCTCGACCGAGAGGATCGGAACTGGCTCGATGTCGGCGACGTCCTCGGGATCGACCCCGTGCTCGCGCAGGCGGTCCTCGTCGGCTTTCGCCTCCTGCAAGGCGAGGTAGTCGTCGGGGCTGTGTGCCGGGACGGACATCACGACGCCGGAGCCGCTGTCGGGGTCGACGAAGTTCGCCGGGAGGATGAGTACCTCGTCGCCGGTGATCGGGTTCTCGACACGCTCGCCGACGTATTCGCTCCCTGTGACCTCTCGGACGACGTCGACGTCGTGGTCCTGGAACTCGAGTTTCTCGACGGCTTCGACGGAGACGACCCACTGCTCGCCGTCGACCTCGGCCTCGACGTACTCGCCCGCCGGGTCGATGTAGGCGTTCGTGACCCCACGAACCGTCTCCGGGCGCAGCGTCGCCATCGGGAAGACGGTCCCACTCGAGGTGAACTTGACCAGCGTGTACTCCTGGTACTCGACGTCCTCGCCCTCCAACAGGTCGTGGGTCGTCACCGGGTTCTCCTGTTCGGTACAGAACTTGACCGGGTGGAGCCCTTTCTCGAGTAAGCCGCGCTCTTTGAGCGTCTCGTACTGCCAGGTGATAAAGCGCTGGTAGCGCTCGTCGTTTGTCGTGAACTCACGGCGCCAGTCGACCGACAGGCCGAGCTGTTCGAACCCGCTCTTGTAGTGTTCCTCGATGAAGTGACGCGCGTAGCCCATCGGCGTCTCGAGTTCCCGCAGGGTGTCCTCGGGGACGTTGTAGGTGTCCCGGAGGACCGAGAGCTGATCTTCCTCGCCTTTTTTCAGGCGCTCGACCGCACCGATGATCGGCGTGCCGGTGACGTGCCAGCCGATCGGGAACAGAACGTTGTCGCCCTGCTGGCGACGATACCGTGCGTAGACGTCCGGGACGGTGTACGTGCGGGCGTGTCCGATGTGCATCCCGCCACTCGGGTAGGGATAGGGGACCGTCACGAACGTCGCCTCCTCGCGTCCGTCGGGGTCGGCCTCGTAGCGCCCCGACTCGGCCCAGCGGGAACGCCACTCGGCCTCGAGTTCCTGCGGCTCGTAGCTCATGGGAACTCATTGTTGGGGACGGGATAAAAGGGCTACCGCATTCGAGGCCTCCCCTCGGTCGGCCTCGTGCCGTGCGTTCGCGTGTCAGCGAGACGTCCTCGTAACCGCTCGGACGCCTCGACAGCGCGAGGATACGTGTGTCCTACAGATCGTCCTCACGGAGTTCGATATCCGCGACGAGTTCGTACGGATGGGCGTCTTTCCGGATGCCGTCGACGAGGGTGAACGCCTCGCCGGGCGAGAGGAAGTGCTCGGTGACGACTCTGCCGAGTGGGGTGGGCTCGAAGCCGTCGATAAAGTCGTACTGCAGCAGTTTACCGATCGCGTGTTTGGTCGGCACATCCCCGAGCATCCGGTCATTGAGCCGTTTTGCGGCCTTTCCGCCCACGGTGACGTTCGCCAGGGTCTCCTCGACGGCGGCGTCCTCGTGATAGCGTGTCATCACTGCTTCCATCTCGCCTTTGAGCAGTTTGAACGCGATCTCGTCTTCGGTGCCCTCCATCGAGTTGTGGTAGGCACAGTCGGGTTCGACCAGGACGTACACCGTCCCCTCGTCGTGGTAGTCCGGCCGACCCGCACGCCCGAGCATCTGGTGGAACTCCTGGACAGAGAGCCACTCGATGCCCATCGCGAGCGAGTCGAAGACGACCTGCGAGGCCGGAAAATCCACGCCAGCCGCGAGCGCCGCCGTCGTGACGACCGCCGCCAGATCCTGGTCGGCGAACTTCCGTTCGACCGTCTTCCGGCGGCCGTAATCGAGGCCGGCGTGGTAGGGCGCGGCGGCGTACTCGAGTTTGCGCGCGATCTCGTGACACCGGCGCCTCGAGTTCGTGAAGATGATCGTCTGGCCGCGATAGCCCTTCGAGGACTCGGTGTCGAACTCGCGTTTGACGAGTTTGTTCTCCACGCGCACTTTCTCCTGGCCGTCGGCGAAGGTGACGTGGCGTTCGATCGGCACCGGCCGCTCCTCGAACTCGATGAGGGTCGACTCGAGGGCACGTGTGAGCTGTTCGGGGTTGCCGACGGTCGCCGAGAGGTAGACCCACTGTGCGCCGTCGTAGCCGTCGCGGCTTCGCCGCTCGGCTTCCGGCGGCCCACGCTCCGCGTGTGCCGCCCGTTGCTCACAGTAGTACTTCAGCCTCGAGATCAGCCCGTCCAGCCGGTGGCCACGTTCGTCTTCCTTGAGCGTGTGGACCTCGTCGATGACGACCGTGCCGACGTCACCGAGATCCTTGCCCGTCCGGAGGGCGTGGTCGATCCCCTCGTAGGTGCCGACGATGACGTCGGCGTTCGGATCGAAACGGTTGCCGTCGTCGTTGATCCGGCTCGCACCCACCCGGATCGAGACGTCCACGAGGTGGCCGTACTCCTCTTCGAAATCCTCGTGTTTCTGATTCGCCAGGGCGACCAGCGGGACCAGAAACAGCGTCTTGCCCTTTCCCTCGAGGGTGCGATTGATCCCGGCGAGTTCGCCCACGAGTGTCTTCCCCGTCGCCGTTGCACTCACCACCAGCTGGTCGTCACCCTCGAGTAACCCGTTCTCGACGGCGAGGCTCTGGACCGGGAGCAAGGTCTCGAAGCGATCCTCGAGTAAGTTCTGCAGGTCCGGGTGGAGGTCCAGGCTGTCGACGCGAACCGGATCGACGTCGTCGGTCGTCGCGCTGATCGTGTCGAATTTGGTGAGGTCCGGATCGAGTCGACCCTTGAGCAGGTTGACGATCCGTTGAAGATCCTGGACCTCGAGCATCAGGTCCTCGAGACGGTCTTTGGCCGCCCCCGTGACACCACCCGTATAGGAGAGTTGACGCTCGAGTTCCTGTCGAGCGCAATCCGTACAGATCCAATCGCGGTCGTCTTTGATCGCCGTCTCCGTCGTAATCGGCGAATACGTTCCGGAGGAGGCACAGTACCGGCAGGTCCGGACGGTCTTGGCCTCGAGTTGGTATCCCTCGAACATCTCCCGGAGTTCCTTCCGTCCCTCCTGAGAGGTCTGCTCGGAGATCCGAATGCGTTCTGCCCGCCGGGCGATCTCGACGACCTCGTTCGGCTGGCGGGGCTCTTCGCTCGAGCCGCGTTTAATCCTGAACTTCGCGGGCCGTGGACCCGCGGAGGTCTCCGACAGGCCGAGTTTCGCACGGAACAGCCGCTTTCCGTCCCGGGTCACCACGACGAGGTAGTCGTTTCCGGTCTCGTGGCAAAAGAGCGTCTCGACCTGCCCGATCTGCTGTGACACTGCCAGGGCGTAGGAAGGCGGCGTACTTGAGCGGTTCGAAACTCGAGGTACTGTCCCGATCGACTACCAGAGAAGTCCGACCGCCGCTACCCCGATATAGACGGACGTGCCGAACGCGGTGACCCACGCGAACCTGTTCGGGGTGTCTACCGCGGGTGTCCGCCACTGGACCGCAACGCCAACGAGGATCGCGAGACAGCCGGCGACGAGCAGTGCAACACTCGAGGAGATCCCGTCCGTGACGAGCCAGTACATCCCTCTCAGACCAACGACGATCCCGAACACGCCCACAGAGAGGAAATACAGTGTTCTATTGTCAGCGTTCATCACTACTTGTAGGATCCGAGTGATATATACGTCGTGTCCCAAACGAGTGTCGTGGTGTCCCGACTCGAGTCGTCCAACCGTTCTGTGCAGTGGTCGGCGACCCCCGACACACGGGGATTCCGGTGGCCGTTCTACGGGCGTCGGTCCTCGGAGCGCACCGTATCAGCGGGGAGCGTCGAAAGCCAGCCTGCAACACCAAAGTAGCTCCGAGCCTATCGGTACACCAATGGGCACAGTCACCGTCATGAGCTACAACGTTCGACACGCGGTGCTCGACGACGGAGAACACGCCTGGGACAACCGCCGCGAGGGAGCCGCCGAACGAGTCCGGACGGCCGCTCCGGACGTTATCGGGTTCCAGGAGTGTACGGGCGAACAACATGCGCAACTGGCAGCCGACCTGCCGGCATACGAGTGGCTTGGGGTCGCCGACGATCCCGGTTCGGGAGAACACACCCCGATCGGCTACGGCGAGCGGTGGGGGTGTACGCGGACAGAGACCGTATGGCTCTCCGAATCAGGCGCGGTTGCCAGCGTCGGCTGGGACGCCGAGTACCCCCGTGTGATGACGAACGCAACCTTCCGGAGTCGGGCCGACGGAAGAGTGTTGACGATATTCAACACACACTTCGACCACGTCGGCGAGCGGGCTCGGGTCGAAAGTGCCGGAGTGGTCCGGCGCGAACTCAACTGCCTTCCGACCGAGCGGCCGGCCATCGTGTTGGGGGATTTCAACGCCGAACCCGGGACAGAGGCCTACGAGACGTTGGTTAGCAACGAGTTCGATCGGAAACTGGTCGACGCACGAACCGCCGCCGAGGAGACGGCGGGGCCGGCAACGACACTGACTGACTTCGAATCCTCCAGAAACAGGGTTCTCGACCACGTCTTCGTCACCGACGGGTGGCGCGTTCGTCGGTACAGCGTCGATGACACGAAGGTGAACGGAACGTACCCGTCAGACCACCTGCCCGTCGTCGTCACCGTGGAGTACTGAGGGCAATCGGTGTGAGATCCGTTGATAGCGTCGAGATCCTGGTGTTAGTGCCGGGAGACC
>LFCJ01000652.1_pt1 | contig 22357 bp, 18 predicted proteins | sample 643141 | NCBI WGS metagenome assembly LFCJ01 (sample SAMN03766243, study PRJNA286221) | soda lake metagenome | biome: soda lake; feature: Kulunda steppe; material: water; isolation source: sample B1-Br-g2 brine of Lake Bitter-1 | place: Russia: Kulunda steppe | collected 2010-07
CCTGGGAAGCGACCCACCATGAGCTGGGGGTAGGGGAAAGGGTGGGTGACCGGACACTGTTACTCAGCCCTGACGACTACGACCGGCTCCAGGCCGAGTATGATCGCCGCACCAACAAGGCATCACTGGGATTTGATTTCACGCAGGACCGCGTAAAGGTCGCAGCCCAGATGCCCAACGAGAAGGACTCGGGCCGACAGGTCTTCAGCGGTTACCTGAGGGTGGCGTCGAGCAACCTTCAGATTGCGACGCATCAAGGGGGCATCTCGTTGCTGCCCGATAGCTATCTGGCGCTGCGTGACCCTGACATGATCGATCTCTCACGCTACCAGCGAGTCCTGGTGGTGGAGAATGGGGCACTGATGGAGAATCTGAGTCTGATGATGGCGATTCTGCCATGGGAGTATCAGAACGCGACGCTGTATGTGTATCGCGGCCACGACTCGTCGTCAGCGAGCCTGCTGGCGCTGATTCAGCGGCTGGCTGCCGACCAGGTACTCGGGCTGTATTTTGACTATGACCTGGCAGGTCTGGATATGCAGGGGAAGTTCCTGGAGCGAAATTTCGCTTGCCAGGTGGAGCTGCTATTCCCCGAGCAAGGAGCTGAGGCATTGAAGACCCAAGGCAGAGGGGATCTCTACACAAAGCAGCTCATGGCATTGAGGCGAGTCACGCGATATGCAGAAGCCCATCCGGTGCTGGCGCCTCACCTGACGGCAATCCACGAGGCGAGGAAGGGGGTGCTGCAAGAGGCGATGCTGGCGCATGGGATGGGACTGATGGCCATCAAAGCGAACTAGCGCTTCCAGAATATGCAAAGCATTACCAGGTCACTATTCACGTAGTGCCTGGCGATAACATCTTTGCCTTGACCATGTGATATTACTCGATATAATAACATCGACGCACACCAATACCAAAAGGACACGCCGATGGCCCGTTCACGCAAACCCAAGAACTCTCGTCGCTCCGCCAAAAAACTGCCTTTTCCCGAGCGACTTCCGCGCCTGGCACGTCGAGCATTGGAAGTTGAAAATGTTGATGCCTCGATTGATGCTGAGCTGAAAATGGACGAACTCATTGAGGGAGTTCTTGATCAGGACAGGGAAGACCTTCTGGATGCTGCTCTGGCGAATGCGCGGACAGAGGAGGAGTTCCTGAAGATGCGCGAGGAGATCGAGCACTGCATCTGCAATGCCATGCGAAACGAAGATCAAGCCTCCAGAATGATTGTGATCAACGTGGTGGGTACCACGGATAATCCCAGCAAGGTGAGCGGGATTACCGGGGATAGCGTTATTGCTCTGCAAGACGCCATAAAAACATACGGCGCAATCCCGGAAGAGAGTCAGGTTATGCTACTCCCACACCTGTTCAGCATGGAGCAAATTCCCATTGACTTCATTCCTGCCCGGTCTCTCCACGATGATCTCTATATTGCCAGTCAAGGCGGTGGTGTAAGCCAGATGATTGAGGCAAACATGCAGGTGCCGTCTCCTGAGCAGGGTGATGAGGACAGCATCACGCTCATCAATCGCTTCCTGATCGGCGTCGTGGTGGGAGAGGATGTCGACCTATCTGAGGAGAATAGCTTTCTCAACTACCAGGGGGGATTTGACGAAGATGGCATGCCAGACGTCTTGAGCGCCATTGACGATGAAGACTTCGATGGCAGCGATATGTTTGACATCATCGAGAACTTTGATTTCGATGGCTGGGTGGAGGCCGCCACGGGCATTCTTTCCGGTTACTTCCTGAGCGATTCGCTGACCGTAGGTCCGCCTGGAGAGTATTTTGATGAGGGCAGGAAAGGATCGATGACCTACCAGATGATCGGTACCGGCAGCCTACTGATGCAGTCTATCGAGCAGCATCAAGTGAGGCCGGAAAATACAGAGATGGTCATCAGCCCCTGCGGGGATGGCAGCGAAGCCACCGTGGTATTGATGAACAGCCTCACCCAATCTCCTATGGAAGCGCTTCCCTGGTCAATACTGTCTGCTACGAGTGAGGGTGTTGGAGAGAGCCTTGAGGCCCTTCAGGATATTGCCATGCGGATTGGTATCGGCAGTATGCGCCTACACAATGAAGAAGAAGAGGGCTCCTTATTCTCCATGGCGAGCTAGGGATAAGGTAGCCTCAGTAAAGAAACATCAGGCCCCAAAGGGGCCTGATTTTTGTTATTCGATAGCGCTCGATGTTTTTGTCCTGAAATCAGAAATTCATGAATTTTGTTATCGCGAACCTATGGGGCCATCTCAATGTTTGCCTCTCTCCTCGCTTGAAGGATCAGGCTTTGATCAGCTTTGGCAATGGCCTTGATGTCAGGATGATTCCAGTCAGTAATCGAAGCCAGCAAGATATTATAGTCATCCATTTCCTCTTTGTGCTCACGATAAAAATCCGCTGCTGCTCGGATAGCCTCACCCTCTGTTTTAGCACTCTCCAGAGGCTCATATTCATCCCACTCATCAGCGAGGCGCTCTATGACCTGTTGGCGCTCCTCGCCATTATCAAAGTCGGCAACTCTTGATGCTGACTCTTGCGTCATGAAAACATGCTCAATGCACGAATGAACAGCATAAAGGCAAGGCTCACCACGGTAAAAGGAGGCGTGGTAACTGACATGCCAGTCATTTTTCAGTTGATCGATGGATGGATAGCCTAGGACGTCGGCGAGATCTTTTGATTTATCCTTGTCGCCCCCGGTGTAGATACTTAAGAACTCATCAATATCCAGCTCTTTCTCATAATAGAGATCCTTCATCTCCGTAATATCATCACCAAGAGCGGACACGCAATTGATGACAAGAATATTCGGCGGACTACTGAACTGGGTCATGGGACATCCCTCTGCTTTTCTGATACCAACATTATAACAGATAACCTCCCTGGTAGCAGACAGGGAAACGCAAAGTGTAAGCATAAGCTGATGATTGGATGAAGGATATCTGCTATAATGGAGGCATAGTCAATCAACAAGAGGGGATATCAATGAGCAACCAGCGCAGCATCACAGTAGAAAGAGAAGGCCAGGAATACAAATTAAAGGCCTATGCCAGTGGGTCAGGCGCTCTCTCGGTTAACGCTACATATGCTGTTGATGATCACAAAACAGCGCAGTCCATCAATCCTAGCGAAAAAGAAATTCGCCAACTTCGTGATGAGATATTCCCGGATCGATTGATTGTCGATGAGGCATCTAAGAATGACAAGGTCAACAGGTGGGTGCTTGCAGCCAACGTCGAGAGGGTGGATGACAAGCATCTCTCTCTGGATGGCCGAACCTATGAGATTGGCGAGTTGACCGGAAATCAAATAGCGCCACGCGAGTTTTACATCAATCATGAGGCCCTAGGTCGTAACGAAGTGCAAAACCTAAGTGTCAAAAGCGCACTCAACTACTACATAAAAAACGAAGAAAACATTGAAATTTCACGCGAAAAATTTGGTAACGAAAGTGCCATAGAGAAGAGTCGTGAGCAAGAAGTCAGCACTCCTTCAATGTCGAGATAAGCTGTAAATCAATAAAGAAAACCGCCTTCATGGCGGTTTTTTTGTGACTCTTATCAGGGCATACCTTAATCCATTTCTCCGCCCAACTTCTTGATCCGATTTTCTATGCTGGGATGGGTAGAAAAGACCGAGTCGCCGGTCTCAAAAATATTCGCAGCACCTCGGAAGTTTGTGCCAATGCTGGCCTTTTTGCCTTCCTCTTCATCGCCCTGGTAACCGTCACGCTTGCCACCCTTGTGGTTGCCGCTAATTTTTCTAAGGGCGCTGATCATAGCCATATTATCGCCTGTCAGCTTGACGGCGGCAGCATCGGCCATGTACTCGCGCTTTCTTGAAAGGTAGAGATAGAGCACCTGGGTAATGATGGGCAACACAATGTTCAGCACCAAAAGAATGATTCGCGCCTTGTTGCCAGCACTGCTTCGGTTGACTCCAAAAAACCAGACAAGATGAGCGAAGATGTTCGTAAAGGTGAGAATGGCATTAGCCAATATACCAACATACAGGGTTAGTTTTGAGTCCCCATGGATGATATGACCTACCTCATGCGCGACTACCGCCTCTATCTCAGATCTCGATAGGTTGTTCATGAGACCCCTGGTCACTGCAACCAGTGCGTTCTTCTCATTCCACCCAGCAGCAAAGGCATTCATCTCCTGAGTCTCCATAATGTAGGTCTTCGGAACATAACCCAGGCCAGCGGAAATGCTCATCTCCTCAACCATATTCATCACCTGACGCTCTTCATGGGGAAGGGCGCCAGACTCACCGTCGTCCAAACGCTTGAATTCAGATCCGGACAGCATCAATCGATGACCAAACTTGCTCACAATGAAAATGCCGAACAGGGCAACGGCAGTAATGATTAGCGTGATGTATGGGGTGGCCTCAAAGGTCAGGAATCCCATCATGCTTCTGGAGAGAGAGTCGGGGTAAATGGGATTAAGAACCACATCAGCGAGAATTCCGACGACCACTAAAATGGCGACAAAGCTGGCGATCACCATTTTAGTTTTTCTTTCATTGATTCTTATTGTTTCTCTAAAGTCCATACTTTATACCTTCTGTCAAAAAAGGCGACAAACTGCCGCCTATAAAGATGTCATTGCAGTGAGTGATTAAAACTCAACCCTTCTTGATTCAGCCTCTTTGACAGCCTCTTCGGTAAGCTCCCAATAGCTGAACTCCTTGCTGAGGCTAGAGACGAGAGAGGGCACCACCAGGTCAGGAAGGCTCTTTCGCTTCACGTTGTAGGTTTCGATAGCATTGTTATAGGCCTTCTTGGCGAACATCAGCCTGCGCTCAACGGTTGCTATCTCTTCCTGGAAGTGAAGCATGTTCTCATTGGACTTCAGCTCAGGGTAAGCCTCCATAGTAAGATTGAGTGAGGCCGTCAGCTCACCACTGGCAATGATCTTCGACAGCTCATCTTCTGCCTTGTGAGCCTCACCATTCTTGAGGGGGTCACCTTGCTTGGCCTGAGAGCGAAGCTCTGTCACCTTGGTCAGAACGCCCTCTTCATGTTCCATATAGCGTTTGACGGCAGCAATCATGCTGTCAAAAATCTTCCCTCTTCCATCAAGTTGAACACTGATCTCTTTTTCAGAATTGGTGACTGACTCGATGAGTTTGACGAATTTGTTGTAGGTCAAAACAAACCAGAGAACCACAACAATCGCCAAAATAATCCATACGTATTCCATATGCATCTCCTTTTATTAACTATATGCAATTATATCACAATAAATATCTATTTTGGGAGTTTAACTGAACACTCCGTACTCAATTCGGCCAAGGATAGTGGCGATCCACTGCCTGCCCGCAAAAGAATCGATAATATCTATGGGTCGCCTCTTATCCATGGCGATAACTTCGCTGAAGAGCCATGACTGGAAGTGTTCGGGATCTCCGAATACTTCATGGCCGAAACGACAGAGGCGATAGGTGTCAATAATAACCTCAGAATAGTAGTGACTAAATACAAAATTATCAGAGAGAAAGGAGGCGAGAGAGGCGCCTTCACTCTCTTCATTAATCTTTAAAGCGTATTCGAATAGCTCGATTCTGCCAGCGCATTCTTGAACCATCTCAAGAAGCTCAAGCCCGCTGACACCTCGCTTGAGCCTGTCAACAATATGCATTAAATCGCGATCTGAATCAGCAAATTTCATTGTGGATCCTATGTGTGTTGGGTAATGAGGCAGGGGCATGAAAATCAGATATTGTGATCATTATTGCGAGTGACAGGAAGGCATAATGTCACTTGGCACCCCTTTGCCCATGGCGAAATTATATCAGAAAATACTCCCCCGTGAATAAATTATTCGGTATGGATATGACAAATGATTGTCATGCCCATAACCAAGGATGATATTTAATGTTATAATGTAGTTATACCCACGGAGGAGTCATGAAATACCCACTGGCCGACACCCCAATGAACAGAAAGTTAGAGGGACTCATTGATGAGTGCTCAGGAGATAAAATGATTATCTCATCTGAGATGAGTGATTACACTTTTCATGCATTACCCATTGGGGAAATTAAAGGAGCTTGGGGTAGAGATGAGTGGGACCTTGAGATCGATTATAAATGCCTCTATGTTGCCGCGATCAACAAAAGCACAGGAGGGTTCGGTCTGACAAGGCTAATACCGTCAAATCCTTCCATGAGGGGTGTCACACCTGAGGCGGTAGACATAAAAAGCACTCTGGACGCCCTGAGGAGGAATGACATAAAGAGTCTTTATTGTGAGGCACCGCACCTGTTTAATATTGGGATGAACAGCAAAAACGAACTCACCTATTTGGATCATTACCAGGACCTGGTTACCACAGGCGACGCCAAGAGAGAGGCATACAACACAGAGATAAAGTGGCTGATAGAGAACGGGCACAAAAGAGCCGGTAGCGCAGAGGCACCTGAGGAAATAACCAGAGCAGTAGAAAAAACGATAAGTGATTGGTGGGGAGACTTAAATGAGGAGGGTAACCCCTCCAGCTCACATAGAATGACAATAAGGTTCAATGAGTTCAAGGAGCTTCCCTACCTTATTGGTAGAGATTTCGATAGCACATCCCTCATGGGAGTGAGCGGCTATACTAGCGATCCAGCTACCCGGTCAATGTTTAAAGACGTGGGGCGGAATTTTGGAGATGGGCATAACAGAGATGGGAGACCTGAGGTCATGCTGGATCTCCCCCTGGAGTATTATCATAAGGGGGCGGACGATATCTATGAGTCAATATCTCACTCATTCGATAAGGCTTGTGAGTTATTTCGAGATAAAGCTCTCAATGGCTACAGGGATGCTCTCGAAAAAAGCTTTATGGAAAAGAGGGGTGATATCAGCGAAAGTGACATAAGGAAAATTACGAGACGCGTTGTGAGCTACCTGCATAACGACGCCTCATTTACCAAGCTTCTTGTTAGCCCCACGCCTCAGGAAAGTAGAAATAAACTTCAGGTGCTAGATATATTTGGCGGGAGCGAGCGAGCCTTTGATATCTTAATGCAAGATAAAAAAATAAAGAAAGGGGTGGAAGAGGGAAGGCCAATGAAAGAGGTGCTGGATCATTTGCCGCTTCTCAATACATCGAAAAAAACCATTCTTTCTTTTCTCCACAACTTCAAAGAGTATCTTGATTATGAGGGTAGTCCTGTAAAGCTAATTACGGAGAAAGGTGTGTCGGTGATGGATAAGCTTAATCCAGGCACCACATCAGCGATTAACCAAAACGCCATTGCGCTGATCACTACGCTCCCAGAGGCGCATCTCGTGGGTGATGATCGATCTGCTGACAAGATGATCAATGTGCTGGCTGGATTCCCTCATCTCATTGACACGCTATCCCATCGCTTTATCCAAGCGAGGGAGGGCAAGGCCAATATAAAGAACCTAATGGCCTGGGCTCCAGGTGAGCTAGACACTATGGATAAGCGCCATCATACAGTGAGAGATGCCGAGCATATTTTCAATAACAATTATTATGCTACTGTAGTTCACCACCTTAGCTATCTCCAAGACCTTGATCTCCCTCATGGTGGCCATAAGATTCGCAAAAAATCCATGTATGAGGGCGTCCGCAACCTTCTCCGATCTACCATCGAAGCTGGTGAGTATCGAGCAATTCTTGCCTTTGATGATGAGATTCACCGTGATGTCCATCAGCTCTTCAAGCTGGGCAAGCCTAATGCTGACATTATTTGGGAGCGTACCGTTGACAAGGACTTTGAACGCAACGGCTACCGAATCAGTCCCATCACCAATAACGCCGACTTATCTGAAGAGGGCGCCGAGCTGAATCATTGTGTCGGTAGTTATCTAAGGAAAGTACTAGATAACCAAAGCTATATCTTTAGTGTCACGAAAGAAGGCAGACGTGTCAGCACCATTGAAATAAAAGGGCAGGATTTAGGTGATGATGAACTTTATATGGTCCAGCACTTTGCGCACGGAAACACAAAGCCCCCAGAAGACGCCATCGAGGCAGCCAAAACATTCCTGAGTGCCATTAACAGCAAGGAAATATCTTTCGAGCGCTCACCTTGCTCATCTGAACTTCTGGATAGTTATTTTGACGAAAGCATGGCTCTAGAAAGAGAAGAAGTGGAGTTTGGCTTACGCTTCACAGATCGAGAATTTGTGATTCACACGGTGGATAGTATGAATCGCATTTTGCCATCATTTGATATATGGGGCGCCTTGGAGAAAGAGCAGTTACCTAGCCATCTTATAGATGACCTTAAGAGAGATTTTGAACACCATCATGGCGTCGAAAAGGGCGTATCCAGCCAGTAATCTGGCAAACATGGTCCTGCTCGATGCAGTTTAGATTTCTTCATTGTAGGCTGGTATTGCTCTATGCAATAACGATATCAGCCTTTCATCGAGGACTTAAGAAAGTCTCCCCTCGCAAATGACTTTTCCTCCTGATATACCGCTTCGAAGCAATAAAAGCAAGAGGTCTCTCCTCGTCGCCTAGCAACAAGGAGAGTCATTCTCATCAATCCAGCTCAGCAACCCTATCCATTGCCTCACTTACGGTGGTTACCCCGATAATCTCCATACCTGGCACTGCCTTGGTGGCATTGCTCTTGGGTACAAGCGCTCTCTTAAAACCATGTTTTGCGGCCTCCTTGAGGCGCTCCACTCCTTGCGGTACCGGGCGTAGCTCACCAGAGAGTCCCGTCTCGCCGAGAATAATGAGATCTTGAGGAAGCGGCTTGTTGCGTAGGCTGGAGGTGAAGGCACACAGGACCGCCAGGTCAGTCGATGTTTCGACTACCTTGATACCGCCCACCACGTTGATGAACACGTCCATGCCTGCGGCAACGATCCCTGCATGGCGACTGAGGATGGCCAACAGCATTGGTGTACGCTTGGGATCCATGCCGACCGTGACCCGTGAAGGGTTGCCACCACCGCCATTGTCGTCCGTTAGCACCTGGATCTCGACAAGGAGAGGGCGCGTGCCTTCCCATAGTGCTGCTACCACCGATCCAGATCCAGGCGTCTCGGGACGCGACAGGAAGATGGCAGATGGATCCTTCACCTCACGCAAGCCATTTTCCATCATGGCAAAGCAGCCTAGCTCGTTGACGGCACCAAAGCGGTTTTTGTTGGCACGGAGCATCCGGTAACGCGAGTCCGCACCACCCTCAAGGGCAAGCACCGCATCGACGATGTGCTCCAGGACCTTGGGGCCAGCAATACTGTTATCCTTGTTCACGTGACCGATCATGATCACAGCACAGTTGGTCTGTTTCGCATACTGGGTGAGAAGAGAGGCGCACTCACGTACCTGTGTCGTGCTGCCCGGCAGAGAGTCACTTTCCGGCGTGTACATGACCTGAATACTATCGATCACCAGTACCTCAGGCTTGATCTCCCGAGCAAGGTCCAGGATGGTGTGGACGTTCGTCTCCGCAATCATGTCGATTTCGCCAGCGGACTTGAGGCCAAGGCGGTCAGAGCGATTCTTTACCTGTTGCAATGACTCCTCGCCGGTCGACATAAAGACGATGCGCTGATCCACGAGCTTGTCGAGCACCTGGAGAAGAAGGGTCGACTTACCCGCACCAGGGTGTCCACTGAGGAGGACGGAGGAGCCAGGCATGAGGCCGTCACCCAGTACGCGGTTCAGCTCTTCGATTTGAGTGTTGATACGCGGGGTCTCGGAGACCACGACATCCTTCAGCTTCTGCCGCTTGGACACCGTGACGCCGGCATAACCCTTTACGCGAGCGTTGCGCGTGTCGTTCTTGCTCTCGCTGACCGTGAACTCCTGCATGGTGTTCCATTCCTTGCAGTTCGAGCATTGCCCCTGCCACTTAGGCTGGACATCACCGCACTCACAGCATACGAAAGACATCTTAGTTTTTGCCAAAATCTACATCCCTTTCCGAGAGGAGGCGCAAGGAAGAAACCCGTGGCACCTACCAAGAAACCCCAAAAACGACTCATTGCATCATCAGCATGTGAAAAGCTGATTGGTCAACAAGGTACGAGCATATGAGAGGGGAGTATACTATGCAAAAAAATAAACTGACACCCTTGAGCGGTGCAAGGGGGCACTACGAGTGAATGAATGGGCTATCGATCCTTACCGCCGATCTTGCGTATCGCTATCCTCGTCGATAACTTCGATGGTAACACGGACTTTTTTCCCGCCAAGGCTCTGGAAGTATTTCAGGTAACCGGAAGAGTATTCATTCCCAATACGGAAAATGGGAGTGATTGTGCCGTATTCAGGGCATACATTACAGACTGTTTCAAAGCGGGCATTATCGGACATTGGATTTCACCTAGAGAAGCGAGGGAGAGGTAAGAAAGGCAAGAGAGGCTAATGTTGATTGGATAGATCATTGATATCAAACAGAAGCGAGTTTTTTTAGATTCGACATAACTGCCATTCGCTGCATCGTCCTTATCCATCCTCATTAGATCGCCCAGCCAGACCAGATGTCTAGCTGGGCAGTGTCTCAAAAAGGATCAGTCAAGGATATGAATAGCGGGCTCCGACATGCGATTGGCCACCATGAAAGGACAGTCAAGTGTTGACCTGATCGCATTAATCATGTGAAGTGCATAGCCTTTTTGATGGAAGGCATTACGAACCATGTGGCGCTTTTGCTCATCACTACAATGAGTATCGTCACCCATGGCAGCATCCTCAAGATGGCGCTTCACCTCACGATCAATCAGGTCGATGAACCCCTGGCTTTTATGATCAACACCCTCATCAATCCATTTTGCGGGACGACAGATACCTTGCCAGATGATCAAGTCAAGGTACGCCTTGAGATCTCGGTTGATAACAGGGCGAAAACCGTCCATATGGACGCGAGGGAAGTCAACCCCGATGGTTGCGTCCTGACTCAGCTGCCAATTATCTCCAGTACCGATATTAAAGATTCGATAGAGGCGAACTTCCTGTCTCTTCCCGCCCTCTGACAGCCCAAGCACTAATTCATAGTGCGTCTCATATTTCAGCCGCTTGGCCAAAGGTAGGGCGCTGAAGGCAGGGGTGCTTGAGTGCCAATAGCATAGGGTATAGGCAGGAGCCTCCTCAGAACACATGAACCAAGGCTCCAGGTGCTCTCGATACCCTGCTATAGCAGCATGAAGGTGAGGCGGTTCGCCGATGACTTGGGGAGCCACAACAGATTCTTCGGCCACTCTTACCTCGCCCATGGGCTGAGAGGAGACCCAGGCCATCCGCTTTGCGAGTGTCATGCCAGCAGGGAATGACTCAATCACAAGTTGATTCTTCGCGTGATCGATAAAATACTTCGCCCCCAACCGCCAGGAGATTTCACTATCCAAAGGGGTTTTGGAAAACGGGCAAATGCCTTCTCTTGTCAGTATGAGGGCGCTAGCTGTCTCTTGAACGGTACGCCTGAGGGTCGCAGCGAGCCGGTCGCTGTTTTCGTCACCCAGCGCAATGGCGCAGGCCTCGAAGACCTTGGCTTCTTTTTTGACCGGGCTTCCGGAGAAATACTCGATGGCGTGCTTCATGTTGGTTTTGAAGCGATTAAAGTCGATGTTCGCCAGGTCGAGGGTGTTATCTTTGGTGCGCATAGCAGTCTCCAATTGATTCTGATGTTGAGTGGCTACCCATTACACTCCAGAATCGAGCTTGCTAAGCGATATCTGAAGTATAGCGTCTTCTTTTCAGCGTTTTCACCAACCTCGTAGGTGAGGTGGGTAGCGACAGGGACGCTCTCCCTTCCTGCCAACCAGTGAGACGGTCACCAACCAGCAGGTGATTGAATCATAGATGGAAAATTAAATGGCGTCAACAGAGAAAGTCCCGTAAATATGCTAAACTAAGTCATATATGGAGAATCCTTCAGATGAGCGAGCCAGATAACGTCCAAATCCTATCGGCCTATGACGAAGACGGGGATATCGATCTCGATTTCGCAGAGGCTGCCGCCAAGATCGCCAAAGACCGAGACCTTGGCATCACCCGAGACAGAGAGCTTCAGTATGTAGCAATGATTGACGATGAGGTGGTAGGTGCTGCCTGGATAGCATTCGATGGCGAGAACTATGAGTTCGATATCGCAGTGGCCCGTGGCTTTGGTCGCAATGGCATTGGCAGATCTCTTGTAGGAGCTGTCATTGCAGATAGGGAGTTTGTTTGTGAGGGGCGGGAGGGCACCACTATGCTAGTCCCTGTCACCTCTCCCGCCATGTGTAGGCTCCTTGAGGCGGAAGGCTTTGTGATCACTGATATGCCCGCGAAAGGTTTTGTCACCATGGGGCCGAAAGATGAGTGTGTGCCCTACCCAGACCATCAGAGGGGGCTGGAGCAGGACTCCTATGAGCCGTGAAATATAATGAGCCACAACGCACCACAAAAACCAAGGGCCTGGATGTTATCCGGTCATATCATATGTGATATAATGAGAATATAAGCGCGTAACAATTCCATGACTTTCAAGCTCCCCATAAAAAATACGCCAAATAACAATGCTTTCGAAGAGTTTTTTGGCAACATCGCAGATGGAGATCTGTTTCATCAGCGCTATGAGACAGAAAATCTTATTTTTAACATAGTTGCCGATAATGAAGTAATGATGTCTAAGCAGGGCTATTACGATAACCCTACAAAGGCAGGGATCTTTGTCACACACAAGCCAACAGGCAACGTGTCATATCGTGTGGTTGATCGCCAAAACAAGATGCATTTTATGCCGAGTTTAATGGCATCAATTAAAGGTGGGGAAGAGCACAACATTGCGAACAATCCCATCAATATTATTGGTTCCCTAGCGTCTGTCAACAACGAGTATAATGCTGGAGATTTAGCAACAACGAAAATCAGGAAGGGCGAGACTATATCAAAAGAAGAAGCAGAAGGACTGATAAGGAAAATGTTTCTTCCTATGGAGCAGGCCCAGCAAGATCCCGATATCGGTGAGTTTGTGAGGAAGGCAGAGTCTGAGCTAAGCGCTAGAGAGAGAAATATGCTCTCTATGTCGAATAGCTCAGAGGACGCCATGACACCCTATGCCAATGATTATCGCATATGCTCATCTTTTGAAAGGTTCGGAACAGAGAATCTGATCATGTTCGATAGGTCAGGTGGTGAAGATATCGCTAACGCCTATTATCGCGATCATTATCCTCCACGCTTTTTCGGAACTGATGAGGCGGCGGACGGCGTGCTTGCAGAGTTTAATGAAAGAAGATATCAAAAATTAAAATCAGTTTTGGAGAGTGTTAGAAAAGAGGCGCTAACTATCTCATCACTTAACAGCATGCCTGATGGAATCTCTGAAGATGAGGTCAGGAAAACAATAGACGAGCTATATCCTGTTTTGACGGAGGCATGTGATCGTCACCAGGAGGGATGGGCTTACTTCTTGGGCAAATCCTTTCAGCAGATTCGAAACAGAGGGCAGATCCTTGAAGGGTCAATGCACAAGAGTATTTTTGGCCTGGGCCTTATCCTTAAGGATGATGATTTCAAAAAAGCCATTGATAACGGCGAATCACTAAAAGGCCCAATGGAGAAGCTCCCGCTCCTCAATACCTCAAAGAGAAGTATTATAAACTTCCTGAATAACGTCTCATCCATGGACAGAGACAACACCAAAGGCGCGCCATTTATAAAGACGGAAGCAGGTGAGCTGCGGTCTTCGTCGGTCAGAATAGGGGCCGTCTTATCACTCAGACCTGATCTGTCGACCATTGCGACAATTCAGGCTATACCGGCAAAATACTTCCACAACAATGAGGTTAACTTAAGAAGTGTTTATAGCATGCCTTATGTGGACCTTGCGCTGCCAGCAGCGATAAGAAAAGTAAAAGAAAAGGAGTGGACGCCACCACAAGCATTTCAATGGATGAGTCGATTGCTGGATAACAGTGAAGCTGCAAGGCTATCGAATGGTGTGGGTGACACAGAGCGCATTATTGAAGATTTCTATATCAACACCATTAGTTCTCATGCCATCTATCATGCCGGGCTTAACCTTGAGCGTATTGAGAGTATTAGCTACAGGGAATCGCCTGTGGCAGAGGCCCTAGTGAAGTCAATGGCCTCTACCATGCCGTACAGCGCCATTTTGAATCTCTCGGCAGAAGTGCATAAGCGCTCTCAGGAACTGATAAAGAGCGGCAGGCCAGATGGCGCTGTCTCCTGGGACCCTGCTATTGAAAAAGACTACTCTCAGGATGGCATTACGATTACTCCGATTCACAGTACCATCGAGATGACACTGGAAGGCGCTGAGCTTGATCACTGCGTTGGGACATACTCACGCTCAGCAATGGAAGGGGAGACGTTCATTTTTGGCGTTAGGGACGCCAATGGCTATCGCATCAGTACGATTGAAATAGGCCTTGATGAGAATGATGATTTTGAGATTAAGCAGCATTTTGCTGCATCAAATAGCGCCCCATCGGAAAAAGAGAGTGAAGTGGCTAGCGCCTTCCTGGAGAAGTTGAACACGGGAGAAATTGAGTTCAACATGGAGACCAATGTCTCTCGAAGCGACCTCAATAAGCTCCTTCCCATCCAAAGAGCGGAGGTAGAGCACGGGGTGAGGTTCTCTGACACTGAAGTGGCAATGGATGCCCTTCATCACCTCAAGCAAATGATGCCATTTTCCGACCCTGTCAAAGTTATCAAGGATGACTTGATGTCAATGAGAGCCCTATACCATGATCGACATGACATCGAAGAAGCTCTCGATACATTGGAAAGCCTATATGAGCAACAAAGGGCGATGGGCGCTTACTCGCTAAGTTAATATAAGACAAGGCGAGCCGTTGGTTCGCTTTATTCACATGAATAAAACTCCATCCTGCCTCAGCGTAATAAGGGGGTAGTGAGTTATATGGATGCAAATGAAATGCTATAATAGAGATAACTGACTTGAGACCACCCATGAAATATCCCTTTGCTGACACACCAATGAACCGCAAGTTGGCGTCGCTTATCCATCAGTGTTCTGATCCCAGCATGGTAGTGTCACAGGAAATAGGTAAATTCATTTTCCATGTTATCCCAGATGCAAGCATCGAAAAGACTCGGAGGGGGGATGTCGATATTGTTTATAAGTCAGCCCATATTGCCGTCATCAATAAAGAAGAGGCGACTTTTGGATTAGATAAGATTCGAGATCCTTTTGGAGGTGGTAGTAATCAAGATCATAACTTGATCAAATCTCTGATCGATGCCATAAGGAAGGGAGACCTTAAAGAGATATATAGGCAAGCCCCACTTCTCGTCAACATAAGGATGGGATCGGATGACGAATTCACTTACTTGGATCACCACCAGTTCACAAGCAGGCAGGGTGAAAACGCATATAGCCAAGAGTTGGATTGGCTAATAGAGAACGGAAACAAAAAAGCAGGCAGCATTGATGCCCCTGGTCCAATAGCTGACGCAGTCGAGCGAACAATCAATTCTTGGAGTGGACGCAAAACGAAGGAGGGAGACCCTGCGTCGGGAATGAGAATGTTTGCGCGCTTTGGCGCATTTAACAACCTTCCGGAGCTAATTAGTAATCCCTTCGATGAAGAGGGACTTGTGCGAATTAAAGATTATACTAGAGATCCTGATGAGCACGCTGAAAATCAAGATCTTGGAAATAACCTCGGGGAGTCATGGAGAAGCCATCCTCATCCTGAGGTGGCACTAAATTCATCTATCGATAATTATTATCGAGATAGAGATGACATGTACTCATTGATAAGAGACTCGTATTTAGAAGCAGCGCAAACTTTCAGGGATAGCTTAATTTCTAGTTACAAAGAAGTGCTCATAAATAAATTTATGGATCAAAAGGGAAGTATTCCTGAGACTGAGATTATCTCTCTGGCAGATAAAGTAATTGGCTTATTGGATACAAATACAACCCTTGCAAAATCGCTAATTTCTAAAACCCCTCAGGCGACACGCAATAAGGTGCAGATGCTTGACTTTTTTGATGGGGATGGACAGGCATACACATATTTTATGATGGATGATCGAATTAGAAAGGGAGTAGAAGAGGGATGGCCGCTCAAGGAAACCTTGGGCCACCTACCGCTTCTTAACACCTCCAAGAGAACGCTTAACGCCTATCTAAATAATTTCAAAAATATTTTATCGCACAGATCGGGGCCCGTGGAATTAATCACAGAAAAAGGAGTGTCTAGCCTCAGTCGAGAAAGCATTAGATCCGCCTCCTTAAGAAGAAGCCATCATCAGACCATTGCACTCATAACAACGCTACCTGAAAAGAATTTGATGGGCAGAAATAGAAGTGCAGATCAAATGGTAAGCGTGCTTTCTGAACTTCCCAAGCTTGTTGAGACATTATCTCATCGCCTCCTTAGTGCCAGAGAAAATGGCACCAGTATTAAAGATTTGATGAGCTGGTTGCCAGGTGAAATTGATGATATGAGTAAGCGCTCGAAAACTCTCCGAGATGCGGAGAATATCTTCAAAGAAAACTATTTAACTACTATTGTTCATCACTTGAGGCATTTGGAGTGTCAAGAAGAAGGGGAGGAGAATTCTAATTTTTTATACGATCCTGTTTCCATCGACTCAAGAGATGTGCTTGGCCTGATTGCCTTAAGCGGAGAGTATAGGGACATTCTCGCTTTTGATGACACCATCCACCGTGACATTCATCAGCTTTTTAAACACGGAAAACCTGATGCGAATATCGAATGGGGAAGGGCGGTTAATGAGGACTTTGAATTCAACGGATGCCGCATAAGCTCAATTACGAACAACGCTGATTTGTCTCAGGAAGGGGTGGAGCTTAACCACTGTGTGGGAACCTACCTGAGGGCGATACTAGAGAATGAGAGTTACATTTTTAGCGTAAAGAAAGATGGCAAGAGAGTGAGCACCATAGAGATAAAGGAAGGCTTTGATGGTGATAATAACTTTGAAATCATCCAGCACTACGCTTACGGGAACTCAACACCCCCTGAGGACGCTATTGAAGCAGCTGAGGGTTTTTTAGAAGCCATTAATGAGGGGGGTATCGCTTTTGAAAGATCTCCTTGTGAGCATGGCAGCATTGACGAATTCTTCGAAGAGGGAATGGAGACTGAAAGACAAGAACTAGAGTTTGGCTTGAGATTTAGTAATCGGGATTTCGTGCTGCATACCATTGATAGCATGCAGCGCATCCTTCCGAGCTTTGACGTGTGGGAGGCACTGGGGAAAGAGGGAATTTCCAATAGCCGGATAGAGGATATAAGGGCGGATTATGAACGTGCATATGGAGTGGAGCGAAGCCTAGAGGGTGCCTGATACCTAGCGGCCAGCGTTGATCGGGGTCGGGAATAGGTTGATACACTAATTTCATCAATTATATTTAAATAAACAAAATGCTATAATAGAGGTAACTGACTTGAGGCCACCCATGAAATACCCCTTCGTCGACACACCAATGAACCGAAAGCTGGAGACACTGATCGACCAGTGTTCGGATCCCGGCATGATTATCACGCGAGAGATGGGGAAGTTTATCTTTCATGTGATTCCCAATGCGAGCATTACAGAAATTTCATCAGGAGATGACTGGGATATTGATATCACATACATATCAGCGCATATCGCTGTCATCAACAAGGAAGAAGGTACCTGGGGGCTAGGTCAGTTCCGGGATCCTCTAAGTCACTTAGGTAGACCAGCACCTGACTTTGTCAGCCTTAAGCCGCTACTGAAGGCAATAGAGGAAGGCAATCTTGAGGAGGTTTATAGACAGGCTCCTGTCGTTGTCAATATCGACATGGGGACGGGCGATAATCTGACATACCTAGATCATTATCAGCACCTCAAGGAAAAAGGAGGAAGCGAGGCCTACGAGAAGCACATAAACTGGCTCATTGAGAACGGCCACAAAAAAGCGGGCAGCATGGATGGCCCCAAAGCAATAGAGGCGGAAGTTGAAAATACGAAAAGGCTTTGGGGTGGCCAAAAAACCAAAGAGGGGGAGCCCGCATCTGGATTCAGACTGCTAACAAGGTATAGCTCGTATAGCAGCATCCCAGAGATGATGAGGAATGAGTTTAGGGAGGACTCACTGGTACGGATGATGGGCTATACCAGAGACCCCGATATGCATGCTGAAAATCAGGATGTGGGAAAAACCCTGGGTAATAGATATAGCCCCGGTGGCCACCCAGAGCTTGCATTAGATGCGCCACTTGATAGCTACTATAAAACTGTAGATCAGATGTATGAAGGGATAAAGAGATCGTACCAAGAGTCAGCATCATTATTCAAAGAAAGGGTTATAGACAGCTATAAGGAGGTTCTTTCCAATAGGTTTATTTCCATGAAAGGGGATATGTCAGAAGCCGAGATTCGATCTCTGATAGATCGTATTGGCGATCTTTTGGATAAGGACGTTAGCCTTGCCAAGGGTTTGATTGGTGATACTCCTCAATCGACACGTAATAAATCGCAAATTCTTGATTATTTTGATGGAAACGAGAGGATATTTTCTTCTTTTATGCGTGATGAAAAAATCAAGAGGGGCATAGAGAAAGGGCTGCCTATGAAGGACACACTGAGTCATCTGCCTCTCCTGAATACCTCGAAAAGAACAATCAATGCATACCTGGCAAACTTTAAGAATTACCTATCCTACGAGGGGGAGCCTATCGAGCTGACTACCGAGAAGGGCGTCTCCACGATGACCAAGATGAATTTTATGGGAGCCTCCTCATTGGGTAACAATATGCATGATGTTATTGCGCTAATTACCACTCTCCCTGAGAAACACTTGATCGATGAAGACAGAAACGCAGATAGAATGGTGGAGGTGTTAGCAGGCTTTCCGGTGATTGTCGATACATTACGTCATCGTTGCATTGATGCCAGAGATAACGGTGCCAGCCTTAAAGACTTGATGAGTTGGGTGTCAGGAGAAATTGACAACATGCAGAAACGCCCTCAGACTCTCCGCGATGCGGAGACCATCTTTAAAGAAAACTATTTCAGTACTGTTGTTCATCACCTAGGGCATCTGAATAATCTCGATGTTGGCGATGACCCTTATCTGGTGAATGAACAACCCGTTCGACTTAAGGCGAGGGGGGTAGTTGACTCTCTATGCGAAAGCGGTGAGTACCGTAGTGTACTGGCTTTCGATGATGCGATCCACCGCGACATTCATCAACTCTTCAAGCACGGTAAGCCTGATGCCAATATCGAGTGGGGAAGGACGATTGATGAGGATTTTGAGTTCAATGGCTACCGCATAAGCCCCATCACTAATAATGCTGACTTATCTCAGGAGGGTATGGAGCTTAACCACTGCGTTGGCACCTACTTAAGTGCGATACTGGAAAATCAGAGCTATATTTTTAGCGTCACAAAAGACGATAAGCGATTCAGCACCATAGAGATAAAGGAAACCTTTGGTGGTGATGACGACTTTGAGATCATCCAGCACTATGCCTACGGTAACTCGACACCTCCAGAAGACGCTATTGAAGCAGCCGAGGACTTTCTTGAGGCCATTAACGAACAGGATATCGCGTTTGATCGGGAGCCTTGTGAGTCTGATCTTATCGATGAATCTTTTCAGGAGGGTATGGAGGTAGAGCGAGAGGAAGTTGAATTTGGCCTGAGATTCAGTGATCGGGATTTTGTGCTCTATGCCATTGATAGCATGCAGCGTATTTTGCCGAGCTTTGATGTGTGGGATGCGCTGGAGAAAGAAGGGGTGCCGGGCAGCCAGATAGAGGACCTAAGGAGGGACTATGAGGTGGACTACGGCGCAGAGCGAAATCAGGAGAAAGCCTGCCCACCTGGCGGATAACGCGACCAAGAGGGCTGAGGCTTGTGGAGGGGTCAAATATAAGCTACTATCTAACATAGGAGGCCAAATATGAGATCATCATTATCAGGCAAGCTGACATTTTCCGCTGAGTCGGCCATCAAAGCCCTTGGTGAAAATATTCGCATCGCGAGGCAGCGCCGTCAGCTCTCGAAAAAGGTAAGGCACTGATCAGGGTCAATCCGGCCCACACCTCGAAAGAGTGCCATGCCTGCGGGAGCCGGAATACCGAACGGCCTACCCAAGCGGATTTTTCCTCCAAGGATTGCGGCCTCAAGATCAATGCGGATGAAAACGCCGCATTCAATATCGCCAAGCGTGGTGCTAGAGACATCAAGAGCGGAGTGTTTGCTGCTAAGGCAAAACCGCGTAAGACCATCGCGAGACGGCGAAAGAAGCAAGTGGAGATCACCTCTCCCCTGGTGGAAGAACTGTCATCAGGTAAAAAATCAGAAGACAGAGAGAGCGGTGCTGCTAGTACAGAGCCCTCCCACGTCTCTATGGTAGAGGCGTCTGGAATTATGCCCGAGACCTCGGGTAGTTCTCACTTACCTCATCCTGAGGTGTCGACGTCTTCTACAACAAAGGTCATTCCTTAGGGCTTGACTGGGAAACCTCCTTTCTTCAGCTGGAGGTAGTTCATTTTAGCTGCCAGGGATTCCGGTAGATGCATAATCTAGCCCCTCCCGGAAAGAAGGGGCATTAACTTACTAGGCGCTCACAACTTTTTTCGAACCTGATGGCTTGCTATAAGCCTTCTCAAGCTTCTCGTAGATCATTTCTCCGATTGCTCTATGTGCACTCATAATCTGGTCTTCAGTAGGGCAGAGATCTGGTACGATTCTTTGAAACTGTGCGAGAATCGACACGATCTTGGCCTCTCTTTCAAGGTCTTCTCGGCTGATCTTTTTTAATTTCACACGCTCCAGGTAGTCAATAGATCTGCCGTTAGCAATGACATCTACCCAGCTCTGAAAATAGTACCCATGGCTCCCATAATTAAGAGCAACAAAAAGCAGGCGAGTCGCTAGATCCCGGCTAAGTTTTCCTGACTGGATCAACCTATCCAGGTAGCTAGCTTTTTCGCTCATCTCCTGAACGCTCTCCTCATTGGTACTATATGAAATAGAGCTAGAGGATGATTCAACTGCCGCACGCCATGATTTCAGCGTTTCCTTTAGGGGTAGGTCGGACCCAAGGAAAACCTCCCTGTCCGGAAGCGCATAGAGCCCATCAAGTCTGTAAGCACACTGGCGATTCATTACCTTCTTTGCAAGCGCGTTAGGACTAACGAGAGGAAAGCGACCAATATCCACGATCCCAAAATATCCTTCCTCAGCGAGCCCGTAGCGCCCAGCACGACCAGCCACCTGCTTGAACTCGGCACTGGTGAGCGTCCTGAAGTCGTAGCCATCAAACTTGTCTGTTTGTGCAAAGAGGACGCGACGCACGGGGCAATTGCAGCCCATCCCAATGGCATCGGTCGATACCATCACGTCAATGTCGCCAGCTTGATAGCTATCCATCATGTGGCGGCGAGTGGTGGGAGGCATGCCACCATACAAAGTCCCGACTGAAAATCCTCGCCCCCTGAGGCTGCTGGCAATTTCATGGAGCACCTTGGTGCTGAACACCACCACGAGATCACCTGACTGGATCTCCTTGCGGCTGATCTTGTTTGGAAGGGGCTTCAGAGGACACAGACGTTCCAGTTCGATGAACTCCACGCTCTCATTGATGCTTTCAAAAAGCGACTTGATCTTCTTCCTGGCATCCGGAGAGGCGGTAAGCATCAGGGTGTCACAGTCCGTGCTGACAAGGGCGCGCAGATACGCTGGGCCTCGACTCATATCGAAGGTCAGCTGGGCCTCATCAACCATAACAGCCGAGTATCGACGTGAGTTGTCCAATGTCTCTACGGTCTGGCAAGTCAATCGAGCACCGGCCACTCTGTCCCGCTCCTCGCCTGTGACAAGCGAGGTATCGACTCCATGCTCCTGGAACCACAGCTGATTTTCGAGTGCCAGCATGCGAAGTGGAAAGAGAGCGACGGCATCACGCTTCGGGTGCTCGCCAAGGGCCTTGATCATGTCCTGCCTTGCCCTCCAGGACTTCCCCGCATTGGTAGGCGCAATGTAGCAAATGACTTTACGAGGACGAGGAGCGCGGTACATGAACTCATGATAGGGGCGTTCTGACACCATCGCCTCGAACTGCTTTCGGCGCTCTTCCTGAATCCTTCGCTGCTCGGCGATCTCATGCATGGCGTCGAGCTTTTCCTCGATCATGCCGATAGCTTTACTGACAGCCTCATCCACAGAGGAAATAGATGAGATTCTCAGCGGGTGGTTACGGACACCCTCGTGCCCCCTGAAGCAGTGGATCAGGTTAACAACAGCATGGGTATCTTCGTTATCAAAAAAAGACCTCGCCGAAATAGCGATAGCAGCAACAGATGATTCCCCCATCTTGATATCATCTGGTGTTGTCGCTGTATGATAGGGGGTAGCGATATCAAAAGGCG
>LFCJ01000653.1_pt1 | contig 22352 bp, 25 predicted proteins | sample 643141 | NCBI WGS metagenome assembly LFCJ01 (sample SAMN03766243, study PRJNA286221) | soda lake metagenome | biome: soda lake; feature: Kulunda steppe; material: water; isolation source: sample B1-Br-g2 brine of Lake Bitter-1 | place: Russia: Kulunda steppe | collected 2010-07
AAAGGATGGTTGATTAACTGTCTAACAACTGCAGTTGAATCAACCATGCAGACAACCGGCATTCCATGAAGAAGCATAGGCTAACAGCTTAAACTTGGCTGAATGAAATGCAGTACAAGCAACCACTGGGACATCAACTGGGACTTCAACTGGGACTTCAACTGGGACCACTGGGACCACTGGGACTTCAACTGGGACATCAACTGGTTCAGTGAAGCCTGCGGGAGGAAATAGGGCTGCATGAGTTCTTCAGAGAGCGACCTAGCGGGTGAGATGAAAGATGACGTGTTGCTCATCTTCTACAATCTACAAGGTTACAAGAATAAGGCCTCAGTCAAGTTAAGTTTAAGTTAAGGATTATAACCCTAATAACTCAGTCAAGTAGGTTAGGTTAGGTTACATGGCTGTATCCACCGAACTCAGTCAAGTAATCCAATTGGTAATGCCTGCCCCTTTCTAGAAATCCAGCTGGTAATGGAATACGCCAGAAAGCCCAGGCTTTCTGTACGGATCACTAGTAATGCCCTGGTAACCGTGGTGGCCTGGTGATGCCTACCTCCTTTCTAGAAATCCAGCCGGTAATGGAGTACGCCAGAAAGCCCAGGCTTTCTGTACAGATCACTAGTAATGCCCTGGTAACCGTGGTGGCCTGGTAATGCCTGCTCCCTTTCTAGAAATCGAGCTGGTAATGGAATACGCCAGAAAGCCCAGGCTTTCTGTATGGATCACTAGTAATGCCCTGGTAACCGTGGTGGCCTGGTAATGTCTGCTGCTTTACCAAAAAATGCAGCTGATAATGGAATGCTCCAGAAAGCCCAGGCTTCTTACATTGCTCACTAGTAATGCCCTGGTAATTTTAGTGGCCTGGTAATGCCTGCCACCTTACCAGAAATGCAGCTAGTCATGAAATAGCGATGAGTTGGCAATGTGCTACCGCAGGTTTTCTTGCCATGCCCTGCTTGCGAGTGTGCCACCCCTGGTAATGCTTGCCACCTTTCCAGAAATTACAATTCCAGAAGTTACAAGTTAAGGGGTTAACCGGTTAACTGCCAGCTAGGTCATTAGGCTGATTGGTTTGTTGCTGGTCTTCGCCAGCCAAAAAAAGTCCATAATGTCCGAAATGAAATGGCAGAGTCTATTGCCGTTAAGAAAAAATCAAAGACAGGCTGACTAGGCAAGGCATGTGGAATATAAGGGGCCTCCATAGAAAAGGATTGGCAGAAAGGGAAGAAAAGGAACGAGTACTTTCTTCTGAGAGAGCACACAAACAAGGTAAAGAACAAAGAAATAGTTTTACCCACCTCCAGGAGGTGGAGCACCAGAGGGTTCATGTCAGCCATGTCTCTCCACACTTTTCTCATCCTATACCTTAGGTCAGCAGTGAAATCCAAGTAACAAATAGGGAGCCCCTGCAAGAAAGCTTGTGTATAAGTGTCACAGCCTTGCAATCCCTCAAAGGCGCGCAAAATATCCGAAGCCCAAGATGTTAAAACCCGAGGCACCAGCTTCAGGTCTGCATGAAGGGCCTGCTTAAGAGTGGCAATATTAGAGGACAACATCCCGTTGTAAAACCTAATAGCAGCTCTAATCCAATAGAATTGCAGGGGTTCATGTGCACACTCACGTAAAACAGCCCACTTAGGCGCAGACCGGTTCACACCTAAGGTGCCCTTTAAGAAATTCATATGCAATGTCTGGAGGGTAGGTCTAAATACATCACCTTCGCACAAAATCCCTGAGCTCCAAACCTGACAGCCATACATACCAGCAGGCACTACATATACCTTAGCAAGCCAAAGGGAAGCAAAAGGTATGTCACATAGGGCAGTGTCCCATACAAACCCACATATTCGATGAGCTGCAGCAAGCATTGGTTTGGCTGCATGCTCAGACGAGGCTGTCATGTTCAGTGTTCGGTGATAAGTCATGCCAAGGTACTTTGACGAGTCAGAGCACTTCAAAGCAGCGCCGGCTAATATAAAAGTGGGCACCTGAGCACTGCGCTTTGAGTTGAAATGGACCACCTCTGATTTTGCAGTGTTGATGGTCAGGTGTTTGGAGCGTGCATAGACCACAAGCCTATTTAGCATGGATTGCAAGGCATCAAGGGCATTAGCTAGAAGAGTCAGGTCATCCGCATACAACATGTGCGTGACCTGCACATCCTCTGTCCCAGTAACTGCTCCTTGCACTCCCTCAGCAATCTTACCAATGTCATTAATGTACAACGAAAAGAGCAGAGGAGACAAAGGGCACCCTTGTTTCACACCCTCGGTAGACTTAACCCTTGCAGCTTTATGCCTGTCTTGTAGGAGGTACTGGTCACCAGCATACAGGCTTTGAAGAGCAGAAAGGAGAGTTGCAGGAGTATCAAATCAGAATAAGGTGTCCAATAATCTAAGTGCCTGTCTGAGGTCCACAACAAACCAAAGAAAACAAAAAAAATAAAAGAAAAACTGCGCAAGCAGCAAAAAGGCTCCTCACATCAATCAAGGAAAAGGGGCCACTTGGGAAGAGAGGCCCCCTCACCAGAAAAGAAGAAAGCAGTCAGTGAGGAACAAGAGGGTTGCGAGCAGACAAGCCAGCAGACCTCTCCTGATTAGTTTGAAGGTAAGGGGAATGCTCAAGAGAACGTCTGGTCTGCACAAGCTTACAAGCATAGTGCACAGAATGAGCATGAAGCTTGAGAGCAATTTCTTGACTCTTTGCGAATCAAGGCTGAGACTCTTCAGTGGAACCTTAGTGTGAGGAATGTTGATAACACCCCCTACACCTTAGAGAATGACATGAAGAAGATGGTCTACTGCAATGCTGCGTCTAAGGCTACCATGCTGAGCATTGGCAGCTTGGAGCTGCTGCTCAGGGCGAGTGTCTTCACAGTACTTGATCAGAATAAGATGGATGGTACAATGCTGCCAACGGAGGTTCTTGGGGTGAGTTTGTCTGGGCTGGCAAGCTGTGGCTGGTGTTGCGGGTTTGCCTCCAGCTGGGGTGGCTGCCGCTAAAGGACCTTGACCCCCACCCAAAACCACCCTCCTTCCCCTCCTAAAAGTAAGGCCTTGATCATTGGGATGATGATGCCCAGGTCTTTGAATTCTTGCACATTCTTAAGCAGGGTCTTGTAGCAAAACACCGGCAGGTTGGAGCAAAAGAAGGCCATGATTTTGGTTTTGTGCGCATTGAGCATCAGCCCTTTCATAGTCGTGTAGGTGTGGGATCTGTCGAGTTGGAGCTTGAGGTGATGGGCACTGCCATTGGGCAGTATTAGTAGTAAGTGCAATGTCATCAGCATATCCAGAGTGGGAAACTTTGGTTGCTTGCACAAACGACTTGGGCAAGTTTTTGCCCGTGTTCAAAAACTTGCCCAAGTCGTTTGTGAAGAGAGAGTAGAGAAGAGGGCTCAGTGGGCATCCCTGCTAATGTAGCAGTTACCATGATTTCATCCGACGCCTTGTCTCCATCAATGAGGATATAAACATTTTTTTGGTAAAAAAACCCTTTACTGCTGAAAGCAGATCTTAAGGAACATGAGATATTAAGGAACATGAAATATCAAGGAACATGAAATATTGAGGAACATGGAATATCAACGAGTTTGAAGGTGGGCCCATAGTTTCTCTCTCTTTGGATGCTATCATAGGCAGCAGTGAGATCAATAAAGGCAGTGAATAGCTTCTTCTGTTTAAGTTCAGCTACTGTGAGGATGTGATGTAGATTGAAGATCAGCTGATTTGTGTTCCTTGTGAGACAGAATCCAGGTTGTGTGTCAGAGATATAATTTTCTGCCAAGGCCCACCCAGTCAGTAAGTCTCTCACCACGTTAGCGTACAATCTGTATTTGCATCAATTGATGGCTATTAGCCTGCAGTTTTGGGGTAGATTCAGCTCAGCTTTCTTGTGTATAGGTGTAGTTTTTGTCTTTTTCCAAGCCATAGGAAGAAGACCATCACATAAGAGAAGTTTTAAAAGATCTGTGAGCAACGGACGGAGTACATTTGTCCTCTGTATTTTCCTTTGTCCATTCAAACATTCAGTTTCTGCTCGTTTGATGAACAATGTTGGAAAGGAGTCAAACCCAGATGAGGAGTTCGCTTTTATGCTGGCTATCTTTTGCTCAATGTATGTGCTCAGTAGGGACTCAGGTGGGATGTCATACAATGGAGGATGGAAAGGGCTCTGCTGCGAGGCAATGTTGACAATCCATCCCATCTGTGCCTGCCTCCTGGTCCTGGTGGAGTGGCCATGTCTGCAGGAGTGATCTGCCTAGTACGTGCCCTGTCACTTAGAGTCTGGTGCGCACAAGGGAGTCTAGGGACCATATCTCTTGGAGTATTTTTTGATGATAGGTAGTGCCCGTTTTTCTATGGCCATGGGCGCAAAGTTTACATGGTATTGTTTTTGTGGAATTCCTGATTAGAATTGTCGTTATGTTTGGTTGTGACAATCCCTGCAGTTATCCATGGTTCCGTAGAAAGGAAGAGACTACGGCAACGGCCTGAGGGTAACCCCTCTTGGCATGAATTGAGGAAGAAGTTAATATCTGGTGCAAGCACCTCAGCGGCTGGCAAGCCTCCACCATCAAACAGGAAGCAGTTGTCATTAGGAAGGGATCTGAAAAGAGCCATGTTCCTTTTTGTGTCAATTTTCAACCTCTTTCTTCTAATTATGATTTATGTTGCATATTGAATATAATGAGTGTTTAGATCAAGAGTAAGTTCTTTTGCTCTACACTGGTCTGGTCCAAGCATACTGAGGCTCTGTATGACATTATAGATGGTCCCCATCACTCCAATCAGGATGGTATGTAGGCTCACTTTGTGGCATTGCTGTGCAAGGGTATATTTCAATCTAATATGCTATTCAGTTGCTCTTGCTAGTTGTTGCTCTGGTCGTGTGTCATCACAGTATTTGACTTCAATGAGGTGTACATCCCAGCGCGAAGGGTGTATAGCCTGGATGTCTCTTCTTTCCAGCTGGCAGTTTGTAAATGGCATCTGGACTTACCTACGGACTCCATAGTATGGAGATTCCGAATTACCTCCAAGCCATAGAAGTAGATGGTGTCAACAGCATCTGAGGCACTGAGAGAGCGAGCTTTGTTTCTCTTGTAGTTCCAAAGCGCATGAGCCATGGATGCCGGGTCTAGAGGTTCAGTGCTGCAACGGCCTGGGAATTCCAGAATTGTGTTGAGCCAGAGGACTCTTTGCCTCTTTTGCCTAGGGGTACTTGGTTGTGAGCTACGGCTCACTCTGGCAGAGTTGGCGTTAAGTAGGAGCAGAGAGAGGTACTTGTTGCGAAGGGGGTGTGTCAGGAATTTGGTGGAGGGTCATATGATCGGGACAGGTATTGCAGTTGAAATCATATTGATAACGTGTCCTCTTGCTGGGGGGTCCGTCATGCTGTTGTGCCTTTTATACATGCTTTGGGTGTCAATATGGGTTGGTTGGGTTGTGGAAGGGGTAGTTTGGGGTAGCTGCTGTGTCAGGTGTGCCCCAAAGTAATAGATGTGTCTAGATGGTTGGTCTAGCTTCAAGATGCAACACTTGTCCAAATAATATGGCCCCCCACCATATTCCTGACACACCCCCTGTGCAACAACTAGCTCTTTCTGCACCTGTTGTCCACACAACCCTGAGCTGCGGTCTGCAATCAAGCACTCCCTAGCAAAAGAGAAGAAGACTCCAGCTCAAAAGGAACCTGGAATGCCCAGGCTCCCACACCCAACCTCTAGACCCGGCATCCATGGCTCACGCGCTTTGGAACTATAAAATAAACAAAGCTTGCTCACTCTATGCTACAGATGCTGTCAATACCATCTACTTTTACGACATGGAAGTAATTTCCATAGACGACTGGAGAGTTGTCCCAGGAAAGTCTAGAGACGATTCTGGTTGGGAACCCCACCAACAGAAGCAATACCATCCCTACTTTGCGTCCCATGATCAAAGAAAATTGGGCACTTCCTATCCTCAAGAAGGCTGACTTTATATCTGGGGGATTGATCTTTTAGCCTGTTCTGCCATTGACTTCGCATGCTATGAAGTATGCCTTCAACCTGAAAACAATATACCCCCTTCAATGACGGATGTAAACATTTGTGAGGTCTGCAACCAAATCAACCACAGGGTATGCCTCAAGAACACTGGCTGCTAAACCGAGAGGCAGAGAGAGGAAGCCGACAAGAACGACAACTGGACTCGCCCTGGCCGTGCTTACCTTAATGATGCACAAAAACAAAAAGGACACTCTGAATTCTTTGATGAAGAACTCATACATGTCACATGGGAAACCCCCTGGGAACCGCAGGTGTTCAAAGACACGTCACCAACCCTCCTCGAGCATATGCACAAATTGAGGCACACAAGGATGAGGCTGACACCTCTCTCTGCCCACAGCAGACCAACTAGACAACCAAAAATACAAGGCTTTGACATGTCTGATCATTTACCCCTAGATACAAACATTGGACACAAACCTGCGAAATGAAGTCACCTTTAATATCTTCCCTACAAATCCACAAGTAGACATACAACCCACTGGGAGTTGTGAGTTCTGGATCCGCAACCTTGACCTTGTCAAGTCCAAGCCCAAAGCCACCACTGAGTCACCCACCCATCACACACGTTCTCCACCCCCTATTCGTCCAGAAATCTACACATAAAGAGTGTCATGTATCTACTGCGCAGATGGTAACGTCTGGGCATGATAGCACCTGAACGTCTAAGCATCCTTCATACAGCCTTCCAAACAACCAAGCTGACAGGTTTCCACAACAACATCACACCCGTAGCTGGGAGCTTCACTTCAGAACACCTTGGAGTACTTGCCTGGAAAATAAAACTAGAAAGGAAATACCAAGGCAAGAAAATCAAAGACTCCTACTCATGAGCACCTCCAATCCGTATACATACTGCCCTCCAAAAATGGGCTTTGGCAGCACAAGAGAAAATGGCCTCTCCGCTAGACTATAATCCAAGCTATCCCATTATTGGAGTGCAGATTTACATGATGCGCTCTTTGGTGCCCACCTCAACTCCTTCTCGTCCCAATTTACTGGTTTCTCTGTGTGCCATCCCATCTTTAACGACCATACCATGCATCTCAGCCTTAGGCATGCTATCTATTCAGCCATCCTCAGCACTGAGGCAACTGCCACTTTCATGTTTCTACCATCTTGGAAGAGATCCATGATCACTTACCCTTACTCTTATCTCCTAACAACATTTCCTCACCTGTGTTATAAACTTGGTACAGTCCCAGCTGATGAGGTCATGGCTAACGTTCCAATACCTAATGCTAGGCACGCTGAGAGAGCATCTGGTCTCAAGCAATTTGAAAACTCCATGTAGATGAGATGCAACTACCAAGTGCTCCCACAGAACTGCTTTAAGTGAAGTGGCCACCTTTACCCATCATTCCAAACCCGGACTCACGTTCAAAATTGCTGACGGGAAATTTTGGACCTATGCAGATGTTAGCTGCCATTTCCAAAAAGGCGGTCAAGCTATTGGGGTAGGTGTCTACCACCCCAGTACGGGCAACTCTAGTTTGGTTGAACCTAATGGTTCTAGTGTATTTAACACCACGGGGAGAGCAGAGCTGGCAGCTAAAGCTGCTGCAATTGCGCACTGTCATAATCATATTACCGCAGACAGCCTCATCTCACTCCATCAAATTAGGAAACAATTCTTGTACCCAGAAAAGCACCGTCACCATGTCCAAGGAGACATCCTCAAAGTCCTTTCTAATACCATCCGTAACTCTCAATCCCACGTCTTCCTTTAAATAGTAAAATAGCACGCTGGAATTGCCGGAAATGAATGTGCAGACGCCCTTAACAAATACCAAGCCTGCCATGAAAATATTATCCCTGCTGAAACAACCATTTGCACTGCAGGCCCTGGTGGCAATCCCTTCTTTGATGTTAGCTGGTTAGCTGTTGCAGAAATAAATCTGCAAGGATCTGGAGCTGAAGCTCCTTGACATAGCACGAAACTGACTTACCTTCAAATCTTTAAGCCTCATTAAAATCCCATGTGCACTTGAACCATAAACTGGGTTATGCCAACTCAAAAATAGGATATCATTCCTATTACCAGTGTCTGTGTCCACACAAGAAAGGTATAAGCAACGCATCTTGGAGCGTGTTCAATCTCTCCCTACAAATGAAACACAATATCTTTTGCTTGTTGGCATAGTCTTTTCTTTTCTTTTGCACAGGCACCCTTTTGAATCCGAAACACACTGCCCGCTTAAGAACTCCACAAGCCTTCAGTGTTCAATCTGTCAGCAAGCAGATAATGCTCTTCATATCCTTTCAGGGTGTCAACACAATACCATTTCCGAAATTCCTGAGTCTGGAATGATCACTGAACGCTATGATATTGCCTGCAGGTTCATTATGAAAGTGATCAGCTAAGGCTCACTAGCAGGATATTTGGTCCATATGGTTGGTCTCAGGGGGCCCCCAGGAAAGGTCCCAATTGTGCAAGCCCCCTAGAAAACCCTTGTTTGGGGTTTTGCATGTCGGAAGAACATTTTCCTCGAAAGGATGTCTGAGGAAACAAGGTTTTCCCTACATGGGTTACACATGTGATCTATGCAGCTGCAGCATAAGTGCAAGCTGGTGATCCTTTGATTCTCCAGGCCAACAGTGCACTGAGATGATGTCTCATGTATGTGTTAGACAGGCCAACGCTTGCAGGGTGCCAAATGTGGTGAAGAATGCCAGGCAAACAGAAAATGAGTTGGATAGTCATCATTACATTTCCTGGGCCTTTGACTGTCAATTTGAGGAGCTCTTAGTCGGCAATGACACTAATTTGGCATGACATGGCACGCAATTTTGCTGTCAGCAAATCAGTGGTGCCATAGCCACTCTGAGAGTGTGGAAGATTTGCTCAGTGTTGGGTATCAAGAATACTATTCTCTAGTAGGAAGCATGCCATGCTCTGGATTTTTCGTTTTCGCACTCTCTGCATCGTTCAAATCTTCTGCTATAACCAAATCCCACATCCACCATGCTTGCTTTCTGAAGATGCTCTTGGGTGTGAAACGACAACTTGTATTGAATACACATTGCCTTTTAAGGGAGACAGGTCAGCTGCCCCTGTACTTCTTCTGGTTCCGCTGGGGTGCACGCTTATGGAACAGCCTATTGACAACCAACGATGCCTTGCTGAGCAAGATCAATGAAGCTGACTTACGGCTGGCACTGAAAAGAAAGTAGGAGCTTCGAGGTCTTATCTGCTTTTTCGCGAAACACCTGGAGCTGAGGTGCACATCTTTCAAAGATTAAGTTGCTATCACATGCCAATCCAAAACCCTTGAAAATCAATATGACTTTTGAACTGTTGCTGCGTGAGCAAACCACATGGGAATGGAGAGATCTGGACCACATATGTGTGTATATACATCCGTTTGATGGGCTTGTTTCCAGCAGAGTCATGAGGACATATCACACCCATTTTGGAGTGCCTATAGGGAGTCAAACTGGCTGGGGGGAAGGATAAGGAACGCACAAGAAAAGCAACTCTGCCTTCATACCTATAACACAATATCCCTAACCATCTTTGCCGTGCTCTCTCCCAACTCAGACTCTCAGGTCGCAACTAGAATATCGAGCGGCTCTGGCAACAACAGTGCAGCGTTCCTTATGAGCTTAGAGTCTGCACTTAATGCAACTGGCACTGTGTGCAAGACGAAGAGCATGTCCCCTTAGATTGCCCAAGTGCTGGCTAGGCAAACTTAACAATTAAACACCACTATCTCTTCTGTACCCCCTCTAGTAGCTCAAACAGGCTAAGAGCCTACGTTAGCCAAGCAGACACCAAAGGCCTGGCCTACAAGTTGTACGTGCATGAGTGCCTGGAGTGATGTACAGTGTGCCTAGATTGCAGAACACAGCCTTGCTTGCCTTGTGTTGGTTTTGGTTGCTGACCTGTTTTGCTTAAGCTAAGCAGCCAGCGTTTGGCAGGTTCATCTATGTCACCCAACCTATTACAGGCAGAGCATGCAAATTTTCCAGAACCCTCCTGACTCCCACTGCCGTCCTCTCCTTAGTTTAAGGGGTTTTTGCCTGGTGCTTGCTCCAGATATAATTTTTCCCTTTATTCTTGCTGACAGGTCTCCCTGTAAGCGAATATTTTCTTTTCCTATGAGTGCCCTGATTGAGTCATTGAAGCTGAAGCAATCTGACATTGATAAGGAGATTTACGAAAGCGTGGCTGGTGATTTGATATTGAGCCTCAATCAGCTGAGCTTGCTGGGCCTTTGTAACACTCATGCTGGCTAGGCTCTCCTCTGAATCTGAAGGTTCATATCCAGAAACACAACATGACACAAACCTGCTTCCAAGGACAAATTCATGCTCACAATGTGCTACAGCGCAAAGCGACAGCAGCCTTCAAGGCTTGATTCTCAAGCCAAGTCTAACTTAGATTGAACATCCTCTTTAGCAAGTTTTTACAGACCCTTTTTCAGTGAAGAAAGTTCCAAGTTCATAATCAAAAATAAAGAAAATATGAAGCAACATTGTGCTAATTTATTCCTGCATCAGTGAGCCCAAGTGGCAAGCAGGCAACTGGAGCAAGCCGCCCTAAATTGGCAGTTTCCCTTACAGGGACACAAACAGCCATGGAAGAGGATGATTAACTTGATGAGTAAGGAGTAGGAGATGAAAAGAGCTGCCGACTGCAGGGAACGAGTCTGACTGTTGACATGAAAGACGATTGAGCCTTGCTGTGGAGTACAGTAGCACCAACTTGCTTTAGAGTACCATGCGCTCCTAGGATAGATACATCACTAGCACCTGATAGTGGCGCGTGCTGAACATCCAGCATGCACACTCAAACGTAAGCTGGCGCATGCTGGATGGTCTAGATCGAATGCTCTTCAGCAGGACCCCAGTGCAGGCAGTCCAAAAGGCTGCCTTGCCAGAACAACATACTTCAGCACAAAAAGTAATCCAAGATCACACATGAGGGCAATCATGGAGAAATGTGATTCCAATGTTAGATCTCCAAGCCAGGCAACTGCCGGGCAGATGTAATTGCACAACGCACACAAGCCTGAGCAGCAAAAGTTGCCACAGCCCAAATTCACGACAGCTTCAAACGAATTCTGTCCAATACTTCACGTACACACAACATGCACATGCATGTACGCACATTTGGAAAGGAGGCTAGCTAAAACAAGGGCCGAACGGCACAGCCCTTATGCCGAGTAGTGACAACCTCTCTGTTACAAGACCAATGTGGTCAACAAGGCACCCAAGGAACAATATATCCTCGTGTGTCTCCCTCATATGCGAAGGTAGGAAATCTCATTTCTGAGTCTGATTGACGAAAGGTAGGAAACCTCACTTCTGAGCCTGATTGACATGAAGCGATGATGATTTCTGAGCCTGATCGGCAAAAGGTAGGAAACCTCACTTCTGAGTCTGATTGACATGAAGCAATAATGATGTCTGATTGTCGAGATGAGATAATGAATGCTTGAAGCATGAACGCAGCTTCTTGAGTTCTGGCTGAGATGGGGTTTATGGAGGTTGACAGATGAAGGTTGGTGCCTACGAAAGATGAATGGGCTCTTGGAGCGCGACCCCACAGGGTGCAGGCTTGTTCAAACTCATTGCTTAGAGGCATAATTAACCATGTGAGATTTGCGTGACAGCTGAGGAAGGAGGTGGCTTTCTCTGGAGGAAGATGATAGGTTGGCAAGGAGCAGCAAGGCTCTGCCTTACCGTGACACGAGTGACTCGATGAACTCCTCCATATGCTCTACCGTGACATCAATGACTTGATGAAGTCCTCCATATCCACAGAGTCTTGAGCCTGCGACACCCCATTGGTACACGCGATGATCAGTAGGGCAGGACACGGCTGAGGGAGTGCTGCACACGCATGCAGCAGGCAGCAGATGCACGCTGCATGCCACACAAGCAGCACACCGCCTCAGAGGATCTGCGCACACTCGGCACCGACAAACTGCCACCCACGCGCTCTTCCTCCCAGCAGTCACCATTTATGTCTGTCAACACTAGCATCGTGCTCTTGATTGCTGTCAGCGTGGCTTGGTGATGCGGGGCGACAGCGCAGCATCGGCGTCACGCAAGGGGCAAGCGTCAGCCCTCAATGCTGACCCACCCTCCTCCTCCTCCTCCTCCAGCAACGCAAGCCTCTCACCCATTGGGCCCCTGCTCTCAATCACAGGCCCAGGACAATCACAGGCCCAGGACAGCCACAGCAGGACAGCAACAGCCACAGCAGGACAATCACAGGCCCAGGACAGCCACAGCAAGCGCAGCACCCACTGCACTGTACAGCGCAGCACAGCAGAGCAGGCAAAGGGCACCGCAAGCCACACATTGCTGTGTAACAGGGCAGACTGGCAGTCAGCGCTTGTGGCAGGTGAGTGGCCAGGCTGCCCTGCTTGCACCACCACCACAGTTAGCGCGCGCGCCGGGAGCACACCCCCCCCTCTCACTCCCTGCAGCACCGCACACAACAACGGCCCGGTGGCCACAGCGCCACACTCACCGGGACACCACCCAGCTGCTGCATCACGACCGCCGGCGGCTGCATGCTGGAGGCGGAGACTGTGGAGGCCGCGTGGCTTGGCTGCGAGCGGTGCACCTCGGGGCTGCCTGCCCTGCCGGGCGCGCCTGCTGCAGAGGGCCTGCTGGGCGAGTGCGCAGGGCTGCCAGGGTGCGGGCCCCAGGCCGCCTTGGGGCCGAGCGCCTGCAGCGCAGCCCAGTCTGTCGTTGGGTGGCCCGCGGGCGCTCCCACGCCTCCGGCTTGCGCTCCGGCGCCCGTGCCCTCGCCCGCCCAGGCCTCCGCCACACCTCGCGCGGGCAGGGTTCTGGGCAGGGAGGCAGGGGGGTGGGGCCTGGAGCTGCCGGGGCTGGCAGGGAAGCGGGCGGTCCGGGCGGCGGGCGGGGCCTGGAGCGGGGCTGTCGCCTGCGCGAGCTGGTTGTGCCGCAGGAAGCGGGCGGCGGTGGACTGCTGCTGCCGCTGGGTAGCGGAGGGGCTGGCTTTGTAGGATGGGGAGGATGGCCTGAGGCCGCTGAGCGCGTCGGTCACCTTGTATGGGGGAGGGCCAGAGCGGGTCTGCAGGGGCAGGGAAGGAGAGTTGGGCAGGGGGTGGGGGAGGCATGCCATGTGTGGTCTTGTTGCTCAGCGCTTGCATGATCCCCCCGGCACTCCGCATGAACGCCCGGCGCTATGTCCAGCACGCGGGTGCGAAGCAACTTGCGAGCAGGGGCCGCGGGCATGGCTTGATGGGAGCAGAGCAGCCCTCTGCTCTGCTCTGCCTGGTGCAGCTCACCCCAAAAGGAGGCCTGAGTATGTGCTGCAGTGGAGATGGTGCAACTACAGGGACGCAGGGCATATGCCGCAGGCTGGGCTCTGATGGAGAAAAGGGCTTTTGCACACACAGATGGAGATGGTGCACACACAGATGGAGATGGTGCAACTACAGGGACGCAGGGCATATGCCGCAGGCTCTGATGGAGAAAAGGGCTTTTGCACACACAGATGGAGATGGTGCACACACAGATGGAGATGGTGCAACTACAGGGACGCAGGGTATGCTGCAGGCTGTGCTCTCTGATGGAGAGAAGGGCTCGTGCACACACAGGGCGGCCTTTGAGCCCTTCCACCAAAGGTTGAGCACAGCACACAATCGCAAGGATTGCAAGGCGTTCCAACACACACAGACCAGAGACTACAATGAGGCAGCCCCCACCCACACAGACCCACCAGCCTGTGGGCAAGCGTCACAGCCTTCTTCTTGTATACAACAAGGGCAATCAGCGCCAGGACGAGGGCACCGCCCACTCCCAAGCCCACTCCCAGGCCAATCGCGAGCGCCCTGTCATCTCCGGAGTCGGAGCTAGAGCTGTCAGGCACTGTTGCGATCGGCTCCTGCTGCTCGAGAGGGAGGGCCTCTTCCACACACCCTGCAAAGCAGCCCGGGCAGCGTCTGTGTCGGAGGGATGGTGCGAGCTGCAGGGCAGGCAGGGAGTTAGGGGCAATGGAGGCAAGCGCAGCACAGGCTCATGCAGAAAGTGCCTTGATGCACGCACGAGGGCCTTGGCTTGGGCATGCATGGATAAAGCATTCATCAACATCCCTTGACGTCAACTGATGAGTCAAAACACCCACGAGCCGACCCAAGCATTCCAGACTGCTCCTCTCCCAGCCATTCAAATACCCTTGCTGGCCACTGCCTATTCTTGCACGAGTGCCAAGGCTTTGGCATGAATGGAGCACCCAACAACGTCCCAAGGACCAGCTAGGACTGCTGCACTTCCCACCAAAATTCGGAGCCTTTGCCAGATGCTGCCTTTCTTCACCAGCGCCTAGCACACCAGCCAGGCAAGAGGGCCCAAACAGGGCCCAGGTCTGCCTGCTGGTCGATTCAGCTTCGTCAGCCCAGACCAAGCGTACATGGTCGAGGCCACCCATCGGCCGCTGCTGCGCAACAGCCCTCGCGCAGCTGGTGAAGGTATGCGCTTGCAGGCGCTTACCAGTTTCGATGGCATCCGTGTCTGGCAAGTTGAGCGACCGCCTCAGTCTGAGGCACTGCTCCTCCATGGAAAACTGGGAGGACCTGAACTGTGCCAGGCTGACCCGCGTGAACTTTTGCTCCTGCGAACACAGCAGGGGCACACCCACAAGGCCACCGGAACCCGTGTCGGTCCCTTGCGCAAGCAAGACTGGGCAACACTGGGCACTGAGGGAAGGAGCACGGTCTTGGCTCTACAGACACCTCCAGCGCTCTGCAGGCTCCAGCCCTGTGACTGGGCAAGACTGAGCACAGCAGGATGGAGCACGGTCTTGGCTCAAGAGATACGACACCTCCAGCGCTATGCAGGCTCCAGCCCTGTGACTGGGCAAGACTGGGCACAGCAGGATGGAGCGTGGTCTTGGCTCAAGAGACACCTCCAGCGCTCTGCTGGCTCCAGCCCTGTGACTGGGCAAGACTGGGCACAGCAGGATGGAGCGCGGTCTTGGCTCAAGAGACACCTCCAGCGCTCTGCTGGCTCCAGCCCTGTGACTGGGCAAGACTGGGCACAGCAGGATGGAGCGTGGTCTTGGCTCAAGAAACACCTCCAGCGCTCTGCTGGCTCCAGCCCTGTGACTGGGCAAGACTGGGCACAGCAGGATGGAGCGCGGTCTTGGCTCAAGAAATACAACACCTCCAGCGCTCTGCTGGCTCCAGCCCTGAGACTGGGCAAGACTGGGCACAGCAGGATGGAGCGTGCCTCTGGCTCTACGAACACAGCGCTCTATAGAGGTTCTGGCTCTCCTGCTAGGACCCACCGGACCCATGCACCCTTGGATGCCCAGGCTCTCCTCCAGCCTGCCGTTGTTCTCCGACACAGCGCCCTCCAGGCCGCCCGGGTTTGCCTGGACCTCTTCCAAGCTGTAGTCCCTTTGCAGGCCCAAAGTCAGCCTCTGGTTTGCACAAACAGGGGCCTACAGCAGCGGTTGGGTGCAGGAGTGATGCTGGCTTTGTGCTGATGTTATGCAGAGACAGGAGGCGTGCAGCAGCAGGAAAGGTGATGTTCTCCTATTCATGGCAGGCAGGGGCTTCTGCCTCTGCACAGTTTGCTCAGTACATGCATAGCCTGCCGCGTAAGTTACCCAATGGTCAAGCAGATGCATCTTGGGTTGATCAGCACACCCAAAGCCTCCTCTCATTGCAAGCAGGCTTAAGGCACACAAGTTCAGACGGCACACCCTCTGAAGCTTGACGACAAGTATGTTGCTTGCAGCCCGTTCTCACTCCATCCCCTGCACGTCTTACTTCTGCCTGCCTGGTGACTCTTAGAAAATGTGACATGAACAAACTGCAGAACGGCAAAATTCTTAGACATGCACTTTGAGCCCCTTCACTTGACAGGTCCCTTTTTCGCAGGCCACCCTGGAAGGTGGGCATACCCCAGTACCTGAAGCATCAAGCGGTTGGAAAATAGCCGCCTACGTGTCCCATCATTTATAAAGTTTGTGCCAGCAAAGTTGCAGTCCACGGAGAGAAGAGATGGATCAAGATCCAAGATGGTTGCCAGGTTGTTGACAAAGGCATCGAGTGCAGTTTGAGAGCAGTCTTCAAGCTGCGGAGCATGGGCGACGGAGGGAAGGAAAAGATGGATGAGGGGTTGGAAGCAGTTGAAGACGTTCATTGCAGACATGCACAGTGTTGAACGAGCCTTTCATGCCGTCCGTCCATGGCCTACCCTCGTGAAGTCAACGAGCCCAAGGATTTGGTTGGTCAGAAAACCGTCAATGTCGGCCTCAATGTCAGAGGACAGCCTGGACAGGAAGGCTTCCAGCTCCTCAAGTGTCCTGATGTCCAGCAGCAGCACAAGCCGGAGGACGACCTGCAGCCAGCAGGTGCATGGCCCACAAACAGCCATGAGAACCAAAAGCTGCATGAGACGCTGCCCACTGCCACACTGTGTGTTGGCCATGCGTCGATGCGCTGCTGCTTCCGCTTCTGCTGCTGCCGATGCTGCTGTTGCTGCTGCCATTGCTGCTGCTGCTGCTCTTGCCGCTGGCCCTACTGCTGCTCCTTTGCGGATCTGGTCAGGCTGTCTGTTTAGCATTGTTGGTCAGTTGTTTTGCAGCTGCCAACACAGGCAGAAGTCAGCAAGCGCAGCGCACCTTGGAGCTGACGTCGGGGTCCCTCGGGGGAGCTGGGGGCATCGGGGGGCTTATGGGCGCAGGAGGAGGGTTCGGAGGGAATGGGCCTGCATTCAGCAGGGTCACAGGCGGAGCCGATGGCATTGCTTGCGTGTTATGTTTGCAAGGATCACAGGCTGAGCCAATGGCACTGCTTACGTGTTATGTTCGCAAGGATCACAGGCTGAGCCAATGGCATTGCTTGCTTGTTATGTATGCAAGGATCACAGGCCGAGCCAACGGAAATGCTTGCGTGTTATGTTTGCAAGGATCACAGGCTGAGCCAATGGCACTGCTTACGTGTTATGTTAGCAAGGAAACTGTCAAAAGTCTTGACTGGTGATAGCACGCAGTGCAAAGTTTGGGAAGGTTGTTCATACAAAGCAACGCAAACCTAGGAACTGCCACTTTAGCCCATTCTAGCCTTCAGCTCTGACCATCCACTACCCAGTTCCCGTACCAGGAACAATGACGACGGCAGCATTGTTGTTATCATACCATGGCCTGAGGAGCAGAGCACAAAAAGCAGGATGGATTAGACTGCAAAGCGCTAAACATGTGGCCATGGCAATCTTGGTAGCCCAAAACTCAAACTAGCAGATGGGGATTGTGCCACGGTGATGGTGGGACAGAGATAGCTATCTGCACACAAGAAAGAGCCAGCCCCATTCCGTTATGGCAACTTGCACCAGCAACGCAAACAATAAATTGACAACTGCAGAACCCTATTCTCCCTATGGATCTAGTGCGAACCATACCTAATGTAGAGACACAGAACTGTCTGATTTGCAGCGGTTAGCAAGAAGAGCATTCACTAATATGGCACTTGACTCACATGGGAGGCACGTCTATGGTGATGTCCACTGCCGACACACCACTGGGCAGCACAATGCTGCCAGTCTCATCGAATGGGCCTTGTGATGTTGATGAGTCAGAGTGCACTGTTACACTGATCCTCACATCTGGGGGCTTCAGCAGCTCCATGCGTGCATTGCCCCCTGCATGTATCATGCACAGATGAAGCTTGGCCAAAGCACGACAGATACAGAAATATGTGCGCTGACAATAAGCAAAAAAATGATTGAGCATTGCCAACCCAGGCCCCACTTCAAGCACAGGTTATTACATTACCTGGAATGCGAGCAAAATTGCTGCCTGTGACTCTCTCCATTCTGAAAGCAGGCACACGAGTTGGAAATGAGTAAAGTGTTTTTGGACACATGGTGATGATATTTGGGGGGCACCTATCGAAAGCAGCCTTGGGAGTGTTAGCCACTTTGAATGGCGTAAAGCGTGTCCATGTGTCAAATCTTAGACGCTCCAATCCATACCTGATGCGATAGGGCTTGATCCTGCTGAGGGGAGTCCCTCTAAAACTTTCACTCAGGCAACCCCATCTCCTGCGTTATCATTCAATGCACGGGCTCCAATTTAGAAGCTAGCATAAATCCGTTTTCTATTGGAGTTGTTTAATGTTTTGCAAGCAGGAAGTTTTTGGCTCTGCATTTGGTGAATAAGTAGCCTGTTATTTACTGACCACTCACCAGCATGTTGAATACCAGAAGGAGCGCGTAAACATGTTATAAGTTGGCATGGGCAGGCAAAATTGCACAGCTGCCACGCTTGAGTCATCAATGCGTGAATAAGTAGCCAATACAGTGTTTGGATCTGCGCATTGGCCACCAACCGCTGGGTCCGGGCACCTGGTAAAAATAGTAAACACAGCAGACGGGACAAGTTATTACGTTGCCAACAAAGATGATCCAGCCAGACTTGCCCTTTTTGTTGCATGCTAAAGCAAGACAAGCTAGCTCATGACAGCATATCAGCAATCAGCCGGCAAATCAACAGAAATACCTGCATATTGTGCCTGGAGGTGCGGGGGGCTGCGCTGGGAGCTCCTGGTCTTCTCTCAAATCCATGACAACAGCTGCACTCAAATCATCAAAGCCAACAGGCACAGTGTACCTGATATCAAATGACTCAAGCCCCTGCTCTGGCAATGTAATGTTCATGGTGACCCAGTCACCGCCCATGTAAGTCACACCACCGTGGTTGTTGTCATGGCTGAATTCCAGTAGAGGCTCAGAGATGTTTTTTGGATGGCCGACAAATTCAATCCGAACACCAGGGGTAGCCTGCAAGGAGGGAAAACACACAGAAAGCTGAAGACACAACAAGAAATGCAAGCTCAAATTTTGCTCCTGCCTATCCTAACCTCGCCACGCCCCGGAGGGACACAAAATATCCTTGGATATGATTTGCACAAAGTAAGAGGAGCATAGAGGCTGGTGGAGCAGCCAGGGAAGCTCAATATTTCCCAACTATAAGCATCAGGGGAGTGATCGCAGCTGCTTCTACAAGTTCAGGCATGCGGGCAGGTCCTGTCGGCCAAGGTGATGCGGTGGCCAGCTGGCCTCCTTGCTGAGTGACAGAGACGCATCTCCTTAGAGCATGCTAGTACAGTACCATTTAAAGGATACACATGGATGCAAATTTGCGACCCTTTCATCTTGGTATGGGCACATAGGGGGCTTCTGGGGTTAAGATGGTGGGATAACGGGCCAAAAACCCTCTTTGTGCAGGTCGTCCCCACCACTGGACCCCCCCAAACATGGCTAATTAGCATTTCTGCTCACTTGCTGGCCCCATTTCCAGACCCAACCATGCACAACATGTATGTATGTCATTAAAAGTCAGGCTGTGTGAGAAAATGCGAGGTGGGGGCGCAGCATGTGCGCCTTTGGCCATTCTGGCACCATTTTGCACCCTTTTGGTAGGCAAATGGTGCATCCCCAAACTTGCTCCAATCCTGCCGCTTTCCAGAACTTGAGCTGCTCTTGCATGATGATTCGATGCTGCAAAGATGGATTAGGGGGAGGCAGTCGGGAAGGTGTGTTCCGTGGATGACCCTGTCGCGACCGGATAAAGGTCCAAACACAGGGAGTGCGATATCTCTGCAACACATGCATGCTTTCAAGCCAGACCAAGTCTGAGGGTTGCGGGCAATCAAATCAAATCTAGGATATTTAAAATGGAGCCGATCGAGGGTGTGGGTGGGAAGCGGCGGGCCAAAACGTCGCATCACATTTGCCCCTTTTGAGTGCACAGCTCAACGGGAGAGCTTCCCGCGCCCAAATCCACACAGTATGTGCGGGCCAATTTTACACATCTGTAGTCATCTCAAGCTCGGAGTTTGGGGCTGGGAGTGGGAAACAGCGCGCACTCTTCCAACATCACACCATTTTTCCGAAATTGCCTTCCACTTACCGCACCAATTCCGACCCCAAGACCACCATCAGAACCGGAAAAATATTAGCTATCCAATGGTGTGCTCAGGACAGGAAACGGTGCGGTGGATGCACAATTATGCCTTGAGAGGCCTATTTGGCCACGTTTGCCTAAGAAAGGGGTGACCCAGTGGTGGGGACGACCTGCATGTCAAGTTTGCCATTCTGTTGTAAACCATCCACAACCTATTTATTCTAGGGGAAGACTGGTAATCTCAGCAAGTCCAAGAGGGCCGTCAATGATTTTGTCTGTAGGTCCAAGTGCTTAAAGCTTGAAAGAAATGCAAGCGCACTGAAAACAACTGTTGCACAGCTTTTGTATTATGCAATTGAGGTTGCAACCTACCCTTGTGCTCCTTTGATCTTATGACTCCTTAATTTTGTAAGTCCCAAAATAATTAGATTAATTCATTTGCGAGTATCAAGGGGTTGCAAAGCCTCTAATGTTCAACCCATATTTGCTTCAGGGCTTCCCCACCCCCAACCTGGGCCGTACTCACTGCTGCTTGTCCCATTTAGTTGCCTGGTTGTGCAGGCGCAAGCTCACATGCTGATGGCTAGGCAGCTGCAAGGGTGGCAGCTTTACCCATACCATAGGGTTTTCTTGGATGAAGCAGGTCTGTCCAGCCTGGGCCTGCCCTCAGGCCTGGGTGGAGCAGGATGAAGTCTGGCTGCCATGCCAGCAGCGAGCAACCTCTCATGCTCAGCATCTCTCTGAGCCGGAGTGGGGTCCTGGCGGATACGTAGCTCCCCAGGCTGCCCGTTGCCTTCTGAGCCCTTCAGTTTTGTGCAATGCAGGTTGGAAGGTGTCCTATGCCTGTTTGGGGCATGGAAGTCTATGGGGGGGGCCTGGGCGGGGGAGGTGGCTAAACTACCATACCTTGCAAACTCTTCATAAAAAGAATTCATTTTACTTCTACGGGTTGCGAGAGGGGGCTGGAATTGATTGATGAATAGCAAGATCCCTAGAAGTACAACGTTAGAGCGTGTAGGGGAAATAGATGACTCAAGTGAGATGAGGCCTTCATGCTGCCTCTCTGTAATGATCAGGTGTGACCAAGGCAGAGAAGAGAATCTAGATTGATGACTGACTTATTAACCTTCAAGGACTTGGGTCAACAGCATGATGCAACTTCCAAGTCACCTACCACAAGCAGTCTAAAATTTTTTCACAACCAAGCATGTAAAAATTCCATGCAAATAGCTAGGATCACGCAGAAGTATCCCCTTTAGTCTCTTTCTCATTAAGCCCTACAAAAGAAGCTTGCGCCTGTAACAAACAACACACCTGGAGGGTGGTATTGTAAATCACGCTCCCAGGCATTTGCCTGATGTTAAAGCGATCCACTCCAGTGACGGTTGCTGTAAACGATGCTCTTGAAAACTTGCTGGGCAGGCAGGCGTATCTCCAGCAATACGAGAAGGCCATGCGTTGCGTGCTGCATGAGGAAGAGGACAAGTCAACTTAAAAAATGAGGCAAATTGGAAGTCCAGGTCAGTGAGTCACTGTGCACAATTGTAAAAACATTCCTTCAGCCAAAAATCTCTTTCTTGAAGCATACTACAAGCCTAAAAAATACTCACAAGAAATCAAAATTGGCGGGATCAATACACTGTCTGAAAGAGATGCCATCATTGAGACGCCAGTCAGGGATGGTCTCCAGAGTAACAGGTATCTTAATTCCATCACAGCCAAGGGAGTTGGGATCAACTGCTTCTTGTGGGGTGACCCAGCAGGGGCAGCTGGTTGTTGGCACTGGTGGCAAGTCCCTTTGGAGATAAGACGAGGTAATCAATATGATGACATGGCGATCCTGGCAGCTTGGCTCAACCACTGTATGGAATGATAGGGCATCAATGCCTGAAGCAGGAAGCTGAAAAACACCCTTGTTCCCAGGCGTGCGTGGTAGAGCTGCAAGCTGCCCGTTCTCAATGTACTCAAAAGCGGCTGTGGATGACGATGTAACACAAGGGGGAACCATGAAGGTCACCAGTGTAGCTGTCTGGTTTTGGCTTGTTGCGTTGCTTCTGCTCTCTGGAATGAGAACTTTTTCAGCCGTCACATCTAACGTTTTGTTGCCAAAAACAAGGGGAAGGCAGTCATAATTGACACAGAAGGAAAACGTAAAAATTCCTGGAGCCCTGTCAACCAAGCCCCTGGAGCACCGCAGATGGACAGCTCCCTCCGCCCCTTCAAAACGCATAATGGCCTCCCCCGGTGCGCATGCACCGTCCATGGCTTCTGGCAAGGAATCACATGGGCAGCGAGGCGGTGGGGGAGAAGGGGGACTTGGTACTGGGGGCGGAGGAGGGCTCGGTGGTGGGCTTGGGGGGGGAGAGGGAGGAGGTGAGGGAGGCGGGCTTGGGGGAGGTG